>Ga0196978_1001069_pt1 | contig 12779 bp, 10 predicted proteins | sample S3v_2013CmetaG_FD_155491 | JGI IMG/M metagenome (GOLD analysis project Ga0196978, IMG submission 155491) | Soil microbial communities from Anza Borrego desert, Southern California, United States - S3+v_20-13C | ecosystem: Environmental > Terrestrial > Soil > Desert | place: USA: California... | reverse complement strand
AGCCGGGCGGCGAAAACCTCGATCTCCGTCTGAGATACGTCCGGGTATCGCTCGCGCAGTGCGGTAGCTGCTTCCTCGAGCGTTTGCTCATCGCGGAAGAGCAGCTTTTCGAGCGCGACTGCGACCGGGCCGAGACGCTTGGCCTCGTTGGACGGATTCCATTTGCCCCACAACCGAATGCGGTAATCGAGGAGCACGTGCGCCGCGACGGCGGCAAGGTATGTCGCAAAAGAACTGCGGCCGGCAAACCGGCGGATGATCGCGTAGTCGTTGTCGATCAGACGCACCTTGAGCTCAGCCGAAAAGTCCTCCACCTGGTCCGGTGTCATGGCCTTGCGGCGGCAGAGTGAAGCGGCAATCCTCTCGACGAGAGGCAGGTTCTCGAGCAACAACTCCTGCGCCGTCTTCGTCATTTGCGCGCCTCGTCGACGTTCCACTGCCGCAATTCCCGATAGAGCTCGCGCAGGTCCTGCACGATTCCTCGGTACTGTTCCTTGGCATGGCGGACGAGCCAGGTCAACAGGCGGATGAAGGTGCGCGTGTGGTGAGCGATGCCGGCGATCGCCGCGCAGACGACGACGATTTCGGCGAGAAAGAGAAAAGCGCGATGCTCGTCCATGATCGATTCCCGTAGCGAACCGCTACGTCCGGAATCTAGGTCCGAGTTCGTGAAGGAGCAATAGACGCGTCGGATGAGTTTTTTGGATTCCTCATTAGAGTCGTTACGAAACGGTGACAGCTCACGCGGTAACCCGCACCGTTTGCCCACGTACCAGACGTCGAGTCCTGACTCGAAAGAGGAAATGCCCATGTGCAGAACGGCGCTCGCGCTGTTGTTGTTCACGGTTGCCTGTGTGCCGGCGTCGGCACCGCCGGCGGTCGTGCCGGCCGTCGATCATCACCAGCACCTCCTCAGCCCTGCCGGCGCGGCGCTCGTGAATCGCATCCTGCCCCCGGTCGGGCTGCCGGAGCCGCTCGCGTCGCTGCTCTCTGCGCGCGTCACGGCCTGGAACAACGCAGCGGCATTGCGAGATCTCTACACCGAAGACGCGCTCGTCCTCGGCCCTGAGTCGCCGGGGTGGATTCGCGGGCGCGATGACGTGGCGAAGATGTTGAGCAGCGTATTCGCTCGCGCGTACGACTTACTGCCCACGAGCTACCGGATCGAGGGATCGAGCGCCTTCATCGCGGGCTACCTCACGCGCAACGCCGGCACAGTGGTAAGACCGATCGGGTACTTTTTCGTCGATCTGCAGCAGCGTGCCGACGGCGCATGGCAGATCGCGGCCGAGACGCCGATCATCCCCGGTCCGCACCAGGAACCGGTCGTCACGGCAGAAGACCTGATTGCGTTGCTCGACGCCGCGGGCATCGCACGCGCCGTCGTGCTTTCCGATGCGTACTACTTCGACGCGCCGGATCTACCCGCTGGCCTGGCCGACGTTGCTGCCGTCAGAGCGGAGAACGACTGGACCGCGGAGCAGGTCGCACGCTATCCCGGCCGGCTGGTGGCGATCTGCAGCGTGAATCCGCTTGCGGCGTATGCCGTCGGCGAGGTGGACCGCTGCGCGAACAGTGGAAGGTTCGACGGCCTGAAGCTTCATTTCGACACCTCGGCGGTCGACCTTCTCAATCCGGATCATGTTCAGAAGGTGCGTCTCGTCGCTGCCGCGGCGAATCGAGGCCGGCTGCCGCTCATCATCCACGCGCGAATGGGCGGCGCGTCGGGCCGCGAACACGCTCTCGTTCTGCTGAACGAAATCATCACCGCCGCGCCCGACGTCGTCACTCAGATCGCGCACCTGTGGGGCGGTCAGGCCTTCTCCGAGCCCGCGCTCAGCGCGTATGCGGAAGCGGTCGAGGCGGAACATCCCGCCACCAGGCGGCTCTACTTCGACGTGGCGCAGATGTGGAACGCGAGCGACGAGGACCTGAAACGCGCGGTCGCGCTGATGCGTCGTATCGGGATCAAGCGCATGTTGTATGCCTCGGACGGGCCGCAGTTCGGCGGCGTCCCACCTGCCGAAGCATGGCAGCGATTCCGCGCGCGCGTTCCGCTGACGGACCACGAGCTCGGGGCGATCGCGGGCAACGTGGCGCCGTATCTCTAGCGGCGAGGGCTCACCGGCAAACACAAATCCGTATGGTTCAGCCGGTACCGCACGTTCACCCGAGTCGTGTGGTAGATCTCGACCGCGGGCAGACCGACCAGTTGGTAGCCGGGAAGGGCCAGCAGACGCGGAAAGATCGCGCCGTAGGCGGCGGGGAGCGTTTCATACGGTCCGACGTGGGTGGTGACCGCGAAGGGCCCTCCCGGGAGAAGTTGGTATCCGACTTTCCCATCGGAGGCGAAGGGACCCGGCACAACGAGCGCCGCGTCGAAGCGGAGCCGCTCGGGAGGCGTGGTGTTCGGCGCGTCGTGCCCGATCCCCATCCAGACCGGCGGACCGGGCATCCCGCGCCGCGCCGCCCAGGCCTCCAGGTCGTCGAAGAGACTCTCCGGAACGGACTCGTACGGTCCAACGTGCCGCCGGAAGGCCAGATGCGCGGGCCGCATAGGGATCACCTTCGTCGCCGAGATCTCGAATGCCGGCGCTCCCTCGGCGCAATCCTCGATCCCGGTCTCCTGCCACGCCGACAGCTCCTCGCGCACCCGTTCCCGGTAGTCGCTCGGCGTGCGACCGAAGTGCCGGCGGAAGGCGCGCAGGAATGTCTCGGGCGTTTGAAAACCGCACTCCAGGGCGATGTCGAGCACGGTCGAGTCGTGCACCAGAAGGCGGAAGGCTGCGCGCTCCAGGCGAAGGCGCGAGGTGTACGCCTTCGGCGTCTCCCCGATCGCCGCCTTGAACCGGCGCTGCAGGTGGAAGGGCGAAAGCCCCGCCTTCCGGCTGAGCGCCGCGAGACCGATGTCCTCTTCCAGGTGCGCCTGAATGTGAACGAGCAACGGAAGGAGCGAATCCCAATCCGCCGTCACGCCGGTTCCGCGACCTCGTGCAGAGCAGCCCTCCGCCCGCCGAGGTGACACGCGACGAGCTTCAGGAGATAGCCTGCGGTCATGAACCCAACGAGCCGCGCCGAAGGCAGACCGGCCGAGAACATCAGCGCGCCGTCAAAGAGGAGGAAGAACCCGAAGAGAGCCATCGCGGTGGGCCAGGCACGAGCAGGGTTCCGCGAACCGATCCAGCGGCAGATCAGATAGAAGATCGGTGTCCCCGCCAGCACCGACACCCACGGGCCCGCGACCTCGGCATAGCGCTGGTAGAAGGCCGGTGTCTCCCCCGGATGAATGAGGTAGCTGTAGAGGGCGACCCAGGCGAAAGCGGCTGCGATCTGCGCAACCTCGGCCAGGAGCATCCCGCCGAGCGCCGCGCCCCATCTGATGTCTCTTGTTCTCATGGTGCGAGAGTAGCGCGAGCGGGATGGGGGCGTCTTGACGTTTCTTGCGGAGGCCGTCACGGAATTCGCCACCGAGACCGAACACGCCATCATTCGCGCCGATCCGGTGAAACTGCACCAGATCCTCAACAATCTGGCCGTCAAAGCGATCAAGTTTTCGCCGAGCCGCACAAATGTCGCCATCCGCGTGCGCCAAGAGGGAGATCGCGCGCTGTTCGAGGTCGAGGATCAGGGCGTCGGCATTCCGTCGAGCCCAGCTCACCACGATTTTCGAGCCGTACAACACGCTGCGCCGCACCGGCACGGCCGGCGAGCCGAGCATCGGACTCGGGCTGGCGATCGTCAAACAGCTCGCCGAACTGCACCGCGCAGTGGTGGAGGTGGAAAGCGAAGAAGGGCGCGGCTCTTTGTTCCGAGTTGCGTTTCCGCTCGTAGGTTGACAATCAGCCGCGCCGCGCCGCCTCGATGGTGGAGATGTCGATCTTCTTCATCGGCATCATCGCTTCGAAGACGCGCCTTGCTTCATCGCCACCCGCCGCGAATGCATCCGTCAACACGCGCGGGGTGATCTGCCACGAGAGACCCCAGCGATCCTTGCACCAACCGCACTGGCTTTCCTGTCCGCCATTGTTGATGATCGCGTTCCAGTAGCGGTCCGTCTCTTCCTGGTTGTCCGTCGCGATCTGGAACGAAAAGGCCTCGCTGTGTCTGAACTCCGGCCCGCCGTTGAGACCGAGACAGGGAATGCCCAGAACGGTGAACTCGACCGTCAGTACATCGCCCTTCTTGCCACCCGGGTAGTCGCTCGGCGCCTCGTGAACAGCGGTCACTTCACTATCCGGAAAAGTGGCGGCGTAGAAGCGGGCCGCCTCGACCGCGTCTTTGTCGAACCAGAGACAGATCGTGTTCTTTGCCGTCATGTTCGTATGCTTCCCGCTACCGGAGCACTCCCCGCTTTCCCATCGCGTACGAATACCAGCTGAAACCGAGCAGGAGGATCGCAATCACAGCGCTGATGATCGCCATCTGCCGTCCCATGACCGCGCCGCCGTTCGTGAGTACGTACGTGTAGACGAGGCTGATCAGGAATGCGGCCAGCGACAGGACGAAGACTGGAAAAGCAATTTTTCTCCGCAGCAGGAGCAGGATCGAAGCGAGGAAGGCGCCCCACACGCCGATCGCCCACACCGCCGTCATCCAGTCGGGCATCTCGAGATAGTGCGCGATCTGCTCCGGCGTCATGCCGGCACTGGCCATGTACTTCGCGCCCTGCGTCATGGCCATCACGAAGTCGAAGGCGCCGATGGAGTTGAACAGCAAGGCAATGATGCCGACGAGCCAGAGATGCCAGGGCGCTTTTACGGTCGGAGTGGTCATATTTTTCAGATGATCTCACCGATACTAGCGCTCGCTCTAACTTTTCGGCCGATGCCGTCGTATGACTTGGCGTGATGATCAGACCATCGCTGTTGCTGGGCTGTCTCTTCTTCGCGTTCGCCGGCGCTGCGCAGCAGATCGAACTGCCGCAGGAATCTCGCGCGAACGACGACGCGCTCGCGGCTGCCATGCCGGCATTCGCCGAGCGCATCCTCGCCACGTCTTCGACGCACGATCCCGACACGCTCTTTCGTCTGCAGCTCGCGGCCGGACGCTACGACGATGCCTTGACGTCGCTGCGGGCGATTCCAGCGTCGCTTGCGAACGTGCGATGGGAGATCTACGCGAACGCGAAGAGCATCGAAGCACGCGACGCGAAATCGTTCGGCGATGCATTCCGCCAATCGTTCCGCGAGCGGATGCGCAGCCTCAGCGACGACCATGCACACCGAGTGCTCTGGACGTTCGGAACGAGCCTCGCTTTTCTCGAGAACGATTTCCGCGGCACACTTTCGCGCCACGAATCCGCATCCTCGCTTCCCCTCGCCGACGCCATCGATCTCACCAAGAAATACCTCGGCGTGCAGGCATACCGGAGCTTCACTCCGCTCATGGCGGACCTGACGGCCGAGGATGATCGGCGGCGTTACGCGGTGGAACGAGAGAAGCCGATTCGCGTGCGTGGCGGCGCCGTGCTTTGCGCGGACATCGTCAGGCCGCGCGTGGATCGCCGCTTTCCGGCGCTCCTCAACTTCACCATCTACGCCGATGCGCAGAACAACTACACCGAAGCGAGGCGCAGCGCGTCCATGGGATATGCGGGAGTGGTCGGCACGGTGCGCGGGAAACGATGCAGTCCCGGCACTGCTGTGCCCTACGAGCGTGACAGCGAAGATGCCGCCGCGCTGATCGACTGGATCGCCTCGCAGCCATGGAGCGATGGGCGCGTCGGCATGTACGGCGGCAGCTATGAAGGCGGTACGGCGTGGGCCGCGGCGAAGCGGATGCCGAAGGCGCTCAAGGCGATCATGACCGGCGCGCCGGTCGCGCCCGGAATCGATGTGCCGATGGAAGGCAACATCTTCTGGAACTTCGTCTATCCATTTCCGTTTTACACGACGAACAACAAGACGCTCGACAACGCCACATACAACGACAGCGCACGCTGGCAGCGCCTCGATCGCGAGTGGTATGCGAACGGCCGCGCGTATCGCGATCTCGAGAAGATCGACGGAACACCGAATCCGGTGTTCCGCACATGGATCGCGCATCCGAGCTACGACGGGTACTGGCGCGCGATGATCCCGTTCCAGAAAGAATTCGCGCGCATCGACATTCCGGTGCTGACCACCGCTGGCTACTACTACGGCGGACCGGGAGCAGCGGTCCATTACTTCCGCGAACATCTCAAATACCGGCCCAACGCGGAGCACTACCTGCTCATCGGCCCCTACGATCACGTGCGCGGCCACAGCGGAACAATCAACCTCCTGGGCAGAAAGACGATGACGACTCTGGCCGGGTACGAGCTGGAGCCGGCGGCGCATATCGACATGGGCGAGCTGCGCTACCAATGGTTCGACTATGTCCTGCGGAAGGGCCCGAAACCGGCGTTGCTCACGGACAAAGTCAACTACTTCGTCGTCGGAGCGAACCAGTGGAAGCACGCGCCGTCGCTCGCCGCGATGGGCGAACGGAAGATGAAGCTGCCGCTGCACGGCGAGCTCACCGTGAACCTCGGCGATCGTTCGGATGTCGATCGCGCTGTGCCAGGCGGAGGAGTCGTCGACAAAGAGATCAATCTTGCGAACGGGCTGAAGTTTGTCAGCGAACCGCTCTCCGCGCCCGCGGAAATGAGCGGACTGTTCTCCGGCCACTTCGAATTGATCACCAACAAGAAGGACTTCGATTTCAACGTTTCCCTGTATGAGCTGACGGCGACGGGCGAATATCGTCTTCTGGCGCCGTACTGGTCTCGCGCGAGCTATACAGGCCATCTCAGCGAACGCCGGCTGCTCACCCCCGGCCAACGCGAGCGCCTCGATTTCGAGAGCGCTCGCCTCATGAGCCAGCAGCTACAAACCGGCAGCCGCATCGTTGCGGTGATCAGCGTCATCAAGGAAAGCGGGCGTCAGATCAATTACGGCAGCGGACAGGACGTGAGCGCCGAGAGCAGCGCCGACGCGGGCGAGCCGCTTCACATCCAATGGATGCCCGGTAGTTTTCTCGAGTTGCCGCTGCGCTGACTCAGCTTCCGACCGCACGCGCCAGCTCGCGGAGCAGTGCCGCCCCGTCTCCGCGCCACGCACTGCCGTGCATGACCGCGAGTGTCTGCGGTTGGAACGCGGCCAGCTTCTCGAAAAGCGGCGCCGCGTTCTTCGAATGCGCGTAGTAGTCCATCTGGCCGCGGAACATCTCGCTGGGACCGAGGATGTCGGCGCTCGTGAGAGCGATTTCGCCGCGGCCGGGCTGGGTGAAGAGATCTCCGCAGAAGAGGGTGCGCGTCGATTCGTCCGCGATGTAGCCGGTCTCCCATCCATGCGGCAGGTGCGGCGTGTCGAACCAGCGGAACGTGCGCCGGCCGGTGATGATCGACTCGCCGTCGGCGAGGCCGCGCGGCTCGCGATCGGCGACGTCCGTCACCGAAACCATCGCCGCGGTCGCGCTGCACAGCGGCTGCGCGGAGGGAGCGAGAGCCAGCCATTCGTTGAGCGAGCCGCACTCGTCGGCCTCGAAGTGCGAGAACGAGATCCAGCGCAGGCGCTCCGGCGCCAGCACGTGCGCGACCGCCTCGCTCACGAGCGGAAACATGCGGCGTGGCCCGGTGTGGAAGAGCAACGGCTCGTCGTCCACGACGAGGTACTGGTTGAAGGAGAAGGCGGTTCCGGGAAGGTCGACCGGGGTGTTGATCCGGTAGGTGGCGTCTGCGATTTCGTCGATGTTCGTGCCGGTGAGTGCGTTCGTGATCATGATGACCTCCATTCAGTAAACAGCGATGTATCGCGAATGTAGGTCCAGCCCATATGGCTGTCAAGCACATTTCTGTGAACACGTGTGTTTATCGAACGATGTTATGATCGGCGCGCCATGAAGGGCGCCAGGACGTATACGAAAGTGCGCCGCGCCGCTGCCGAGGAGGCGACGCGGGAGCGGATCGTGTCCGCGCTGATGGCGTTGCACGAGGAGATCGGCCCGGCCAGAACCACGGTCAGTGCCGTCGCTGAGCGCGCCGGCGTCGAGCGGCTGACCGTTTATCGCCACTTTCCGGACGAGCCGTCGATGCTCCGCGCGTGCTCGGCGCACTGGAATTCGTTGCACCCGCCACCGGCGATCTGCTCACCGACCGATGATCCGCTCGCCGACTTTCGCCGCACGCTGCTGCGCCTCTATGTCTGGTACCGCGAGAACGCGGCCATGCTCATCCAGATCAACACGGACGCGCGCAAGATGCCGGTGGTCGCGGAGCTCATCGCGCCGTTCGCGGACCATCTCGACGCGATGGCTGCGGAGCTCGATCGACGGTGGCCGAAGCGGAACGCGCGGCGCGCGCAGACCATCCGCCACGCGCTGGATTTCTCCACGTGGCATTCGCTGGGCCGCATCGCCGGCGACGATCGCCGCGCGGCCGCGCTCGCGGTGAGCTGGCTTAACGCGGCTTAGACAAAAACAAAACGGGCGGGGTTGCCCCCGCCCGTTCGTGTACTGCATTGAGCTCGTGTTACTTCGGCGCGACGATGTTGTAGTTCGGGTCGTTCGCCGTCGTCAGATCGCCTGACGTGTCGATGAAGTGGCCCGAGACGAACGTCGTCTGGTTCATCCGCCAGATGGCGACCTGACGAGTGGTGGTGGTCTGCCAGATCATGTCGGCATCACCGTCACCGTTCATGTCACCGACGCCGACCAGGTTCCACGGGGCGCCGACGCTGGGCAGGATGACCGCGCTGCTGAACGTAACGCCGTTCATCAGCCACACCGCGCAGCCCTTCGACATCGAGTTGCGCCAGACGATGTCCAGCTTCTTGTCGCGGTTGAAGTCACCCAGACCCATGATGTTCCAGTTCGCGTCCGGCACGGTCGGCAGGGCCGAGATGCTGAGCACGGTCGTGTCACGCATCAGCCAGACACTTGCTGCGAACGTCGTGGCATGCCGCCAGACGATGTCGGCGAAGCCGTCACCATTGAAATCGCCGGTGGCGACGACTCTCCAGTTCGGATCCGGAGAGCCCGGCATGGCCGCCGTGCCCGAGTGGACCAGACCGGTCATGTACCAGACTTCCATGAGGTTCGTGACGGAGCTGCGCCAGAGGATGTCGGCGTTGCCGTCAGCGTTGAAGTCGGCGATGCCGACCAGGACCCACGGAGCGCCGCGGTTCTCGATGGTGGTGAACGACGTCGGCGCGAGCGGCAGGGTGTTGTTCATTTCCCAGACGCGCGTGTCGCCGGTGGTGCCATTGCGCCAAACGATGTCGCGCTTGCCGTCCGACGGCGAGCTGAAGTCGCTGTTGATCGTGTCGTCATCGACGATGTTGACCGTCGCGACAACAGTCGCGCCGAGCAAGCCGCCGACCGGCGTGGAGATCGTGGCGGTGAAGTTCTGCATCCCTTCAATCGCGCTGGTGTTGATCAGCGCGATGTTGACGGTCTGCGAGGTCTCACCACCTGCGAAGTTGACGGTCGTCTCCGTGCCCGTGTAGCGGACACCATTGACGGCGGTGCCGTCCGCCGTCGCGAGCGAAACGCTGCCCGGACCGCTGGTGTTACCGCCGGTGCGGGTGATGGTGAGCGTCACCGTGCCTGCGCTTTCGAGCGCGTAATACGTCGCCGGCGCGAAGTTGAAGCTCGGTGCATCGACGTACTGCGTGACGCTGCCGGTGGAGCTGAAGTAGGTGCCGTTGCCACCGTACGTCGCGTTGATCGTGTGCGCGCCACCGGTGAGAGCGCTGGTGGTGTACATCGCCACACCGCCGGAGAGGGTGACCGTGGCCAGCGGGGTCGCGCCATCGAGGAACGTCACGGAACCGCCAGGCGTGCCGCTGGTCGCGGAGACCGTAGCGGTGAACGTCACTGGGCTGCCGAGAGCCGACGGATTGTTGCTGCTTCCGACGACCACGCTCGTCGCGATCTTGGAGATCGTCTGCGAAACCGACGCGGAAGCCGACGCCGCGTAGCCGGCATCGCCGGAGTACGTAGCCGTCAGGTTGTGCAGTCCGAGCGACAGGGACGAAGTGCTGAGCGAGGCTACACCGCTCGCGAGAGCGACCGTCCCGAGGTTCGTCGCGCCGTCGAAGAACGTGACCGTACCGGTCGGCGTACCGCCGGCCGAAGTCACCGTCGCGGTGAGCGTAAGGCTCGAGCCGAACGGCGAAGGATTCGCGCTCGTCGTGAGCGACGTGCTGCTGGGGATGACGCATGCCGTGTCGCTGACGAGCGTGGGGAACGGAGTCTCGACCACACCACTGAAGGCGATGTTGTCGATTCTCCAGCCGGTGCCCGCGGTGTTGTCATCCGCGCCGGTACGGAAGCGGAAGCGCACGGTGCTGCCCGGTGCGATGGCGCGGGTGATGGTGCAATGCTGCGAGGCGTTTTGCGTACCGGTGAACGCCGGACGTCCATTGAGTGGGTTGGTCCCGCCCGCGATGAGCAGCGGCGTCGCGTTGTAGCAGCCCGTGGTGCCGCCGCCGTTGGTGCCGACGTCAGGCCACGCACCGCCATTCACCTGCATCTCGATGACGCCGCCGTCGAAGAGATTCTCAAAGCTCCAGGTGTGATCGAACTGCATGGTCACGCTGCCCGAGCCATCGACCGTGAAGACCGGCGAAACGAGGCGGTTGTCCGACGGCGCTCCGCCGTTCGGGCCGAACCAGCGGTGGCTCAGCGGGGTGACCGTCTGAATGGAGAACGGCGCGATGTCGCCGAGGACCGGTTCGAAGTCCAGTGTCCAGGGCGTGGTGGCCATGGTGGACGCCTCGACGTCGTCCGTCGCGCTCGAAGCGGGAATGATGTCGGTGTTGGCGCGGAACGACGCCGTGCCGTTGCGCGAACCGGTGATCGCCGGATCGGTCAGAGTGATCTGGAAATCGATCTGCTGGACGCCGGCGACTCCCGGATTCAGCGCAACCGTGATCTGGCTCGAGACCGTGGACAACGGCTCGGAAGAGGGGAAGTTGATGGTCGTGCCGTTGGGGAAGCTCACGCCCGGGTTGGTGCTGGCGATGGTGGCGGTCGTGGCGTTGAGCGTCGTGCTGCCGACGTTCTTGATCGCGACCGTCAGCTTGCCGTATTCACCCGTATCGAGGACACCGTCCGCGTCGCACGACGCGACGCTGTCATCGAGCAGCGTAGCCGAGTTGACGACCATCGCGTCCGGAGCGACGACGAAGCTTTCCACGACGCCGGCGTGTGTCGTCGACGCACGATCGGGAGCGATCGCGCCGACGCCCATGCCGCGCTTGGCGTAGGCCGCCCAGAACAGGAGGTAATCGGTGTAGTCCGTCGCATACGCGGCGGCCAGAACGGCGTCGCGCGCTTCCACGTACGTCGGAGCCGGAGGCGTCATCGCCAGCGACGCCACGAGGTACGTCTTCATGCGGTCCTGCGCCTGCTGGAACGTCAGGCGCGGCAACGCACCCTGCGTGTCGCGCAGCAATGAGGAGTAGCACTCCCACAGCATGTTCGCCCAGACCTCGCCGGAGTTGTGGACCTGCGCGTTGACGCCGCCGCTGGCGACGGGAGGACCGACAGGCAGCGGCACGCCATTCATGATGTGCTTGAACGTGAAGGCGTTGTAGTTCGTCATGTCCGTCGAGTACGGCGTACGACGGATGCCGAGGTAGTAACCGTGGTTGGCCGCGCCGCTGAAGTTCACGCCGCTCGTGGCGTACGTAGCAATCGCGTAAACGCCGCCCCACGTCGCGTTGCTCGGCGTGGCGGTGTCATCCTCGCGGACGGTGAGCATCATGGCGGTGAAGTCGCCCCAGCCCTCGCCCATCGAGCGGCCCTGGTTGTTGGAGAGACCGGCGGAGTTCGAGACCAGGCGGTTGCTGAGGTAGTGGCCCCACTCGTGGAACACGATCTGGTTATCGAGCGTACCGTCGCGGTCGGCGAAACGGTGCATGCGCATCGTGACCGTATTCGGCACGGCGAGCTGCGTCTTGATCGGAGCCGCGGAGTTGAAGGAGATCGTCGAGAGCGGCTTCGTCCAGACGGTGTTGAAGCCGGTGATGTTCACCACCGCATTGGCGCTGGCGCCGCTCTGCCAGACCATGAGGATGCCGACGGCACTCGTGGCGGTCAGGTTCGTGATGCGCGCGGAAAATGCGCCGGTGAAATCGAACATCGCGATCTTGCCGGCCAGCGCGGCCGCATTCGTCACGTTGTTCGCACCGTCGAACGTGGCCATGACCACGTCCGCGGTCACGTCGAAGGTCTGCGGACCCTGCATGCCGACGCCCATGGCGCGCAGCCCGGCGATGCTTGCCGGCGCGATGATCTCGTTCACGTTCGACTTGTTGGGGAAGTTGTACATCTGCATGCGCGGACGCGCGCCGTCGGACGGCGTGGACATGTTCGCGTTGCTGAAGCCGCTGTAGTCCTGCACTTCCGAGCGGATGTTGTCGTTCTGCAGACCACCGCGGCCGAAGTTGTTCGTCTGCGCGTTGCGCATCGCCTCGGTGAAGCCGGCGTCGTAGAACCAGTCGTGGAGGAAGTTGATGTTGTAGAAGAGCTGCTGAATCGCGCTCTGGCGCGCTTCGGCCGTGGCGTGATTCGTATCCGGCACGTTGCTGTGCAGGAACTGGTCAGGTGCCGTGATGTCGGCGCGGAAGTCGCCCGTCGGAGGATCCGCGGGAGGCGCAATCGGAGCCAGACCGTCGTTCGTGGTCGGGTTGCCCTGCGCATCCGTCGAGCCGAAGAGATCGAGGTACGCGTCGGCGTTGTTGCCCACGGTCTGCGTCGCGCCGGGCGCGACCCACGGATCGTTCATGCTGAAGGGATAGTTCGGCAAGGTC
>Ga0196978_1001068_pt1 | contig 12779 bp, 3 predicted proteins | sample S3v_2013CmetaG_FD_155491 | JGI IMG/M metagenome (GOLD analysis project Ga0196978, IMG submission 155491) | Soil microbial communities from Anza Borrego desert, Southern California, United States - S3+v_20-13C | ecosystem: Environmental > Terrestrial > Soil > Desert | place: USA: California... | reverse complement strand
GCCGGCCTAGGAACTCGATGTCGCCCGACGGGAGCCAGCGCCCGAGGTCGCCGCTGCGGTAGTAGCGCTCGCCGTCCACCTCGACGTACTTCTCCTCGGTCAACTCAGGCCGGTTCAGGTAGCCGCGGGTGACGCCCGCGCCGCCGATGTAAATCTCCCCCGTGACCCCGACGGGCACCTCGCGCCCGCGGCCGTCGCGCAGGCTCAGGCACGCGCCCCCGAGCGGGCGGCCTATCATCTGCCCCGTCACGCGGGCGTCGTCGCCCACGGCGTGGGAGGCGCAGATGACGGTCGCCTCGGTCGGGCCGTAGAGCACGTGGATGCCCGCCGAGGGGAAGGCCTCGCGCATCCTCAGCAGCAGGTCGGGCGGGACGGCCTCGCCGCCGACGAACGCCAGCCGCACGCCGGCGTAGGGGCGCGCCGCCTCCGCGGCGAACTCGGCGAGCTGGCGCATCAGCCCCGGCACCGCGTGCAGGCACGTCACCCCGCCCAGCAACTCCAGCGCCGCCCCGGGGTCGAGCGCCGAGCGCGCGTCGGCCAGCACCACGCGCGCCCCGGCCGCTAGCGGGCACAAAAGCTCGAAGAGCGAGATGTCGAAGGTCAGCGGGGCCAGGCAGGCCGCCGCGTCGTGCCCCGCGAAGCCGAAGGCGTCCTGCGAGGCGGCGACCATGTTCGACAACTGGCGGTGCTCGACCTCGACGCCCTTCGGCTCGCCCGTCGAACCCGACGTGTAGATGACGTAGGCGACGTCTCCCCCGCCGACCTCAACGACAGGCGCGCCCGTCTCCGGCGCCGCGAGGCCATCGCCTTCGGCGTCGAGGTCGAGGAGGAGCGCGTCGCCCGCGGACGCCCCGTCGGGCAGCGCGCCGCGCAGGACGAGCGCCGACGGGGCGGAGTCGGCGAGCACGAACGAGAGGCGGCGCGCCGGGTCGGAGGGGTCCAGCGGGAGGTAGACGCCCCCCGCCTTCCAGACGGCGAGCATGGCGGCCACCGCCTCGGCCGTCCGCCCCAGCATCACGCCGACGCGCTCGCCCGGCCTGACGCCGCGCTCGACGAGCAGGCGCGCGAGGCGGTCGGCCTCCGCCTCCAACTCGGCGTAGGTGACGGCGCGTTGGGCGTCCGAGAGGGCCACCTCGTGGGGGCGCTCGGCGGCGCGCTCGGCGATGAGGAGGTGGACGGGGGCGAGAGTCCCGTAGTCGCGCTCGCTGCGACCCCAGCGCCGCAACTGCTCCCGCTCCTCGTCGCTCAGCATAGAGAGCTGGGAGATGGGGAGTTCGGGGGCGGCGACGGCCTCCGCCAGCAGCCGCTCGTAGTTGCCGGCTAGGCGCTCCGCCGTGGCCGCCTCGAACAGGTCGGTGTTGTAGCCGAGGCTGCACTTTAACTTGTCGTCAGACTCGTTGATGCCTAACGAGAGGTCGAAATGTGTGCGTTCTGTGCCGCCTCGCCCGACCGGACTCAGTTGCAGGCCGGGCAGTTTCAGTTCGCCCACCGGGGCATTCTGCAAGGTGAATATCACCTGGAAGAGCGGCGTGTGGCTCAGCTTACGGTCGGGCTGGAGTTCCTCGACCAGCTTCTCGAAGGGCAGGTCTTGATGCGCGTAGGCCCCCAGCGTCGTCTCCTTCACCTGCCCGAGCAGCTCGCGGAAGCTCTGCGCCCCGCCAAGACGGGCGCGCAAAGCCAGCGTGTTGACGAAGAAGCCTATCAGCGGCTCGACCTCCGCCCGGTGGCGGTTGGCGATGGGTGCGCCGACGACCACTTCGTCCTGCCCGGAGTAGCGGGAGAGCACGAGTTGCCACCCGGCCAGCAGCGTCATGAAGAGCGAGGCCCCTTCGTCGCGGCTCAATTCGCGCAGTCGTTTGGTCAACTCCTCAGAGAGCGTGAAGCTGTGGTGCCCGCCGCGGTGCGTCTGCACGGCGGGGCGCGGCTTATCTGTGGGCAGTTCGAGGACGGCGGGCGCCCCGGCCAGTTGCTCGCGCCAGTAGCCGACCTGCTGCTCCAAGACTTCACCTTGCAGCCACTCGCGCTGCCAGACGGCGTAGTCGGCGTACTGTATTTTCAGTTCGGGAAGCGGCGACGGACGCCCCTCCAGGTACGCCCCGTAGAGCGTGACGACCTCCCTGACGAAGACGCCGAGAGACCAGGCGTCCGAGACGATGTGGTGGAGGGTGAACAGTAAGACGTGATCCTCCGTGCCCAGGCGCATCAGCGAGACCCGCAGCAGCGGCCCCGCCGAGAGGTCGAAGGGGCGGCGCGCGTCCTCGACGACGGCGCGCTCCACCTGCCGCTCGCGCTCCTCCTCGCCGAGTTGGCTGAGGTCTGTGACGGGCAGGGCGAGCGGCTGCGGCGGGTGGACGATCTGCACGGGCTGGCCGTCTACCGCGGCGAAGGTCGTGCGCAGTACCTCGTGGCGGCGTGTTAATTCGGAGATGGTCTGCTCGAAGGCGGCGAGGTCGAGGCGGCCGGTGAGGCGCAGCGCGAACGGCACGTTGTACATCGTGCCGCCGGGCATCAACTGGTCGAGGAACCAGAGGCGCTGCTGCGCGAAGGAGAGCGGGGCGGGGCCTTTGTCCGGGCGCTGGGGAATGCGTTGAACGGGTGACGACTCGGCCTGCTCGCGCTGCCGCTTGGCGTCTTGCAGACGCTTTTCGAGCAATCCCAGCTTCGCCGGTGAAAGCTTAGACCGCAGGAACGTTGAGTCGTTCGTTGCCACGTTGATACCTCAGGGACGGGGATGAGTCTGGTTCGCCGAAGGCCCGCGCCGGTACTGCCCCGTGCCCCCGCGCCGACGCTTTAGAAGGAGAAGCGCACGTTGAAGTCGAAGCGGCGCGGCACGTAGGCCAGCGTGTTCGACCGCCCGAAGAGGGGGGAGCTTAAGTTGCCGATGGCGGGGCCGTCGTTCTTGTGGTTCAGAAGGTTCTGCACCTGTAACGACAAGGTCAGGGAGTACCGGCCGCCGACGTCGGGGGCCGGCGCGCGCGAGCCGGCCTGCGGCCCCCTCTGCGGCCCCGCGGGCGACTGCGCCCCCGGCTGCGGCCCCGCGGCGGCGCCGGCGGCGTCGGCCGACGAGTTCGCGCGCGGGGCGCCGAACGAGAAGGTCTTGCCGGCGCGGACGTTGACGTTGACCAGGCCCGGCCCGCGCCCGTAGTTGCGCGGGATGAGTTGCTGGCCCGGCCCGGGGTTCGGGTCGAAAGCGCCGAGGTCGGTCACCACCACGCCGGGCTTGGTCAGGTCGGTGGCGAAGGCCGGCCGCTCCGTGAAGACGGCGTCGCCGTTGGTGTCGCGGCCCGTGATGATGTTGAAGCGGTTGCCGGTCGTCGCGCGGAGGAAGGCGCTCAGCGAGACGCCCCAGGGGAGGCCGATGTTGGAGCCGATGAAGGTGCCGGCGCGAACGTCGTTGACGCCGTAGCCGAACTCGCCGCTCGTGTCGAAGGAGTCGACGGGGAAGTCGAACGGCCCGTCGGTGTCGGTGCGCTCGCGGAAGAAGCGGCTGGACGCGAAGACCATCAGGCGCGGCGTGAGCCTGCCCCTGACGTTGACCATCAGGCCGTCGCTCCGCGACCTGCCCGTGCTCTCGAAGACGAAGATGTTGCCCGCGCCGGGCGTGGGGCGGACGCCGCTCGACGGCACGCCGGGGATGAAGGTGCCCGGCAGCGGCGCGTTGACGTTGCGCGAGCGCAGGAGGTTGTAAGAGTTCTGGTGGATGTAGGTGGCCGCCAGCGTGATGGAGCGGGGCAGTTGGCGCTCGACGCTGATGGCCTCGATGACCGCGTAGGGCGTGTGCAGGTCTGCCGCGATGTTCCTGACGGTCGGCGCGTTGGAACCCGTCAGCGCGCCGAACGGCGGGATGACGGGGAAGAAGTCCGGGCTGTTGATGATGATCTGCTGCTGGTTGAAGCCGTCGAACCGGTCGGCTTGCAGCGAGAGGTCTTCGCCGACGCGGTAATAGAAGACGCCGACGCCGCCGCGGAGCACGAACTGCGGGGCGTTCTGCTTCGTCGTCCCGATGCCCCACGCGAAGGAGACGCGCGGCGCGAAATCGAACCGGTCGTCAATGTTGTTCTGCGTCTCCACCCGCAGGCCGTACGAGAGCGTGAAGTTGCGCCGGACGCGCCAGTCGTCCTGGAGGAAGAGTCCGAGGTCGAACTGGGACACGTCGGCCTCCGGGTTGCCCCCGTTGATGAGCAGTTGCGCCGGGCGCGCGCCGGGCACGCCGGCCAACACCTGCCGGTACTGTTCGAGGGACGAAAAGATGAACTTGCCGTTGAAGTTCGGCCGGGCCACGTCCGTGAAGTTGATGAAGCGCGCACGCCCCCCGAAGCGCGCCGTGTGCTGCCCGCCCGCCCACATCGTGACGTTGTTCAGCTCGAAACGGTTGCTGTCGGCGGACGCCGCGCCGACCTGCGCGCCGCCCCCGACGAAAGCGCCCTGCACCTCGATGGTGGGCGACGAGTTGTCGCCCCGCCGCGAACTCCGGCTGTGGACGAACTGGAAGCGCGTCTCGTTGAGCACGCGGGGGTTGACGATGGCCGACTCGGTGAGCTGGAGCGTGTGCTCTTTGAGCTCGACGTCGAAGCCGACCGAGGGGAGCGCGAAGCCGCCGACGCCCTGGTTGCCGAGCCGCGAATGCAAAAGGCCGTAGCGCCCGACGAGCGTGTGGTCTTTATTAAGCTGGTAGTCCAGGCGCCCGTTGAAGTTCGTCCGCCGCTGCGGCGTGACGACGGCCTGGTCGAACTGCGTCAGGTTCAACAAAGGGTCAACGACCCTCGCGTTGACGGCGGCGTTCTCGTCTATTTCCCGCCTCTCCACGTCCAGGAAGAAGGAGGATTTTTTGCCGATAGGCCCGGTCAGGTTGCCGCCGAACAGCCTGACCTGGAAGGGCGCCTTGTTCGCCGCGAACGGGTTGCGCGCGTTCAGGCTCTCGTCGCTGAAGAACATGTAGGCCTGGCCGTTGAGGTGCCCCGTCCCCGGCCGTGTGAAAATCTCGACGCGCCCGAAGCCGAGCGAGTCCTGCTCGGGCGCGAAGGGGTTCTGGTTTATCCGCACCTCGCGGATAGAGCTTTTCGGGGGCAGCCGCCCGCCGCTGAACCCGTCCACGTAGAACTGCGTCCCGTTCGGGCCGAATCCCGGCCCCGCCAGCGCGCGCAGGTCATCCATCAGCATGTCGGGGTCGTCGGAGAGGGCTTCGAGGTCTGCGGCGCTCAGCACCAGCCCGGAGTTGGTCGTCTCCGGCTCGACGGAGAGGCCGCCGCTCTCGTTCACCACGTCAACGTTCTCCTTCAGCATCAACTCCAGCTTGAGGTCGAGCGTCTGCCTGCCGCCGGGGGTAATCTCCACCTCCGCGCCCAGCAGCGGGTTGAAGCCCTGCGCCGAAGCGCGCACCGTGTATTTGCCCGGCGCGAGCGCGGCCACCGTGTACACGCCCTCGTCGTTTGACGTGACGGTCTTCTCGCCACCGGCCGCGTCCGTCACCGTGACGGTCGCGCCCTGGATGAAGGCCCCGGCCGGGTCTATCACATGCCCGCGTAAGCTGCCCGTGGGCCGCTGCGCCGACGCCGCGGCGGTGTGCAGGGTTAAGGACAGCGCAAAAACGAGAATGCGTCCCAACGTCCGTTTCGTTGCGTTCATAGAGATACCCTTTATGCCGAAGGGAGTAGGGTTGAGGTACGAGGCGCGGCCGCGAGGCGTCCGGGGCCTGAAGCCCCTTCCGGTTTATTGACGGGCACCGGGTGCGGCTACGCCGAGCCGGGTTCCGAGAGAGTTTGAAACGCGCCCGCGCCCGCCGCCCTGGCGGACGCGCGGGCGGACGAGGCGACGCACTCTACTGCTGCGCGCCGAGGCCGGGCAGTTCGAGGTCGAGGTCGAAGCCGGGGCGGGCTTTGCGCGCCTCCTCCTGCCGCTTCAGGAAATCCTCGACGCCGGCCGCGAGCGTGATGGCCGTCACGCGCGAAGGGTCGCCCCCGCTCGCGCTGGAGACGATGATGCCGTCGCCCGGCTTCAGGTCGGCGATGGTAATCGGAGCCAGCCTCTCAATCTCCTGCTGGTAGTCAACGTTGGCGCCCGGCAAGTCCTGCGTCAGCGTGGGGGCGGCCCCCGCGGGCAAGAGCACCGTCCTTATGTTGTCCCCTTGCGGCGGCGGCGGTCTTGAGCCTTGCGCCCCCGGCGCGCCGGCCCCGCTGTTGGCGGCCGTCGGCTGACCGGGCTGACCCGTTTGACCCGGCTGCTGGCCCGGCGGAGGCCTGCGGATGTAACGCACGCCCGGCCCGGTCGGGGTCATCACCCTGACCTCCTGCACCGTCCCGCCGCCGGCGACCTGCGTCGTCTGGGGCGGCCCCGCCTGCATGCTCTCTTCCATCCTCGCCAGCAACTCGGCCGGGAGGCGGCGGAGCTGGGCCTGCTTGCCGACGACGACGGTGAGCGGTTGCTGCGTTCTGATGTCCTTAATCGTGACCTCGCCGGTCTCGCGGTTGACGGCGGTGATGATGCCGCCGGCCATGCGGAACGACCCGCTCACTATCTCTTCGGGCTTGAAGGTCGCGCCGTCCTCGCTCCGGTCGCCGAGCGCGTTGATCTGGTCGCCCACCTTCAACTGCTCGAACGAGCTGGGCACGGCGTCCCTGTAGCGCGTCGAGTCGGGCGCGTAGCGCTTGAACCTCACGCCGCCGCCCGACGCCGTGACGCGGATGGGCACCGGCCCGGCGGCCGTGCGCACCCGCACCGCCAGCTCTTTCGTGGCGGGGTCGAGGCCGACGATGGTGCCGGAGATGCCGCGGCGCTGCCACTCGGCGCGGCTCTGCTCCTCGCTGCGGGCGAGGTCAGTCCTGCTCATCACCAAAAGGAGGCGCGTCTGGATGACGCCCGCGTCGAGCTTGCCGCGCGCCAACACGCGGTCGCCGACGGCGACTTCGGCGAAGGTGATGACGGCGGCCCTCTCGGCGCTCGTTTCGCCGGGCGGGATGCGCCGGTAATGAGTCTTGTCGTTGACGCTGACCGTCACGGTCTGGCCCGTCTCGGCCTTCACCGAGATTTTCTGGTTGGCCGGGTCGAGGGCCGTCACCTCGCCGAGCACGCGGTCGGGGGCGGCGGCGGGACGCTCCCCCCCGGCCCCCGCGGGCGTCTGCGGCGTCTGCCCCTTGGTCAGCCCCGCGGGGGCGAGCACGGCCGCGGCGATGGCTAAAACTACTAACCCTTTCCTCATAATCGTCCTCCGGGATGTTTATTGCCCTCTGGCCAACGCCCGCGTCCGAATCCTCCGATGCGCCGGAACCCCGCGGGGGATGACAGGGTTTTCGTCAGACGCTCATTCCGTTCGGCGGCGCGGGCGTCTGCCGAACCCCCGCCGGGTTCGGCAGACGCCATCTGAACGACTTCTCTTTAAGAGACTTGCTCGGCCGCGCCTCTGGGCTGCGCCGGGAGGGGCGCCGGCTCGTTAGGCGACTGCTGAGTTTGCGCCGCGAGGAACTTGGACAGCGGGGCGGAATAAAGGTCACGGCTCCAGTTGCCCTCCAAATCTTCCATGACGTGGTGCTCGGCCACCTGCGTCTGGCCGTTGAAGCGGCGGATGATCGGGTGGAGCTGCGGGTTGAGGTGCGCCTCGTCGTGGCTGATGTACCTGACGAATTCGAGCGGGTAGTCGGGGTAGTCCGGCCCGTACTCCAGGGTGAGCATGTAGTAATCCGACTCCTGCCCGAACTCCGAGTCGCGCACGTAATCGACCGGCATGTTCTCGTAGAGGCGCGCGCGCGTGCCGCCGTCGGAGACGACGATGAGGTCGCAGAAGTAGCCGGGCTGCTGCCACAGCGAGGCGCTCCGGTTGAGCCTGCCGATAATCACCTGCCTGAGGTCTTCGGCGGTCGCGTCGAAGACGTGGCTCGGCCACTCCTGGCCGTGATACTTCTTCTCGAAGATGAGGCCGAGCGCCTGCACGTTGAAGCGGAAGCCGTGGATGAAGGCGGACATCGTCTTCTTGAAGTCGCGCGACTGCATGAGCGCCCCGGCGAAGTAGAGGTCTTTGATGTTGACCGACTCCCACTCGCTCGTCAGTTGCGGGAAGCGGTCGTTGATGCACAGGGCCGGTTGCAGCGACTCGTCGAGGAAGGAGCCGTCGAAGCGCCAGCCGGTGCAGGCCAAGACGCGGTCGTAGACGAACGTGCCCCTCGACTCTTCGAGCGCGCGCGTGTAGAGGAAGGTGACCTCGTACTTGCCGTCCTCGCGGCGCTTGATCTCCTCGACCTGCCCGTCTATGAGGCCGTTCTGCGACTTGAGCAGGTAGGTCTCCAGCACGTTGTTGTTGACGGCGCGCAGGTGCCCGACGAAGTGGGACTTCCACGCGAGCTTGAGCGGGCTGGGGCTGGCGACGTGGATGGTCGCCGTCGTCTCCACCAGGTTGTCGGCGGTCTCAAACCCGGAGTTGCCCTTGCCCAGCACGAGCACGCGCTGGTTCGTGAAATCGTCGGGGTCAACGGTCATCTCGGTGTACTGTTCCGCCAGCTCGATGCCCGGAATCTGCGGGACGTAGGGCGAGAGGCCCGTGGCGACAATCAGGCGGTCGCACGAGTAGGCGTTGCCGTCGGCGTCGGTGAGCCTGAACTTGTCGTCCTTTTTGACGTTGACGATTTTGACGCCGCACTTGACGTTAAGGTCGTAGTGCTCCGCGAAGTCGCTCAGGTAGCGAACCATGACATCGGCGTCGGGGAAGTAGCGCTTGCTGTAGTTCTTGAAGAGCATCTCCTCGCTGTCGCTGAGCAGCGAGTTCCAGTCCATCCGCATGTTGAACTCCGGGTCCTCCTGACCCGTGTACACCTTGTTAATCGAAATCAACTTGCGGTGGCGCGGGAACTTCGTGAAGAAGTTCCCCGGGGTCTCGCCCGCCTCTAGCACGACGTAATCCCGGCCGGCCTTGTGCAGGTGGTAGGCGAGTTGTAAGCCGGCCGGCCCGGAGCCGATGATTAAATACTGAAAGTGTGTCTGGGTGCCGTCCCCGTTAGTCTTCATCTCTTCTGTCTCCTTCTTAGGTCGTGTCGTTTTCGTCTGCGGCGTGCCGATCCCGGGCGTGAACCGTCCGCCAGCCTTCCGCGCGCTACTCGGTTCCCTGACCCGCCCGCTCCTGCGCCTCGTCGTCGCTGAGCTGGTCGAGCTCCGCTATCAGAATCTCCTCGACCACCAGCGCCATCTGTTCGACCGTCGGCTTGCCGAAGACGCTCTTGAGCGGCACCTCGACGCCGAACGCCTCCCTGACCTGCGACAGCACTTGCGTCGCCAGCAGCGAGTGGCCGCCGAGGTCGAAGAAGTTGTCCGTCACGCCGACGCGTTCGACTTCCAGCACCTGACTCCAGATGCTGACCAAGACCTCCTCGGTCGTCGTCCGCGGGGCAACGTACTCGGCCGCGCGCTCGCCCGCCGCCTCCGCCGGCGCGGGCAGCGCCGCCCTGTCCACCTTGCCGTTCGGCGTCAGCGGCAGCCCCTCCAGCGGGACGAAGGCCGACGGGATCATGTACTCCGGCAAGCGCCGCTGGAGGTGCTCGCGCAACTCCGCCGCCGCCGGCCGCCCCGGCCCGTCCTTGCCCACCACGTAGGCCACCAGCCGCCGGCCCGCGCCCCCGGCTTCGGCGCGCGCCACCGCCACCGCCTCTAACACCGCCGGGTGCTCTTGGAGGGCCGCCTCGACTTCGCCCAGCTCGATGCGGAAGCCGCGCACCTTCACCTGATTGTCCACGCGCCCGACGAACTCGATGTCGCCGCCCTCCAGGTAGCGCGCCGAGTCTCCCGTCCGGTAGAGCCGGCCGCCGGGCCGCGGCGAGAACGGGTCCGGGACGAACCGCTCGGCCGTCAGCGCGGGGCGGTTGACGTAGCCGCGCGCCAGCCCGTCGCCAGCCGTGTAAAGCTCGCCCACCACGCCCACCGGCACCGGGTCGAGGTTCGCGTCCAGGATGTAGACCCGCGTGTTCGCAATCGCCCTCCCGATGGGAACGCTGCCCGCGCGCTCGTCCCCCGTGACCCTGTGGCAGCAGGTGAAGACCGTGTTCTCCGTCGGCCCGTAGCCGTTCGTCAGACTGCACCTGTCGCCGGCCTCCCTGACGAATCGCTCGACGTGCCTGACGCTGAGCACGTCGCCCCCGGCGATCAACTGCCGCAGTTGCGCCAGGTCTTCGAGCCGGTGGTCAACCATGAGGTGGAACAGCCCGGCGGTCAGCCACATCGTCGTCACGCCGTGGCGGCGGATGGAGCCGCCTATCTCCTCAAGCGAGCCCTCGCCCTGCGGCATCACCGCCAGGCGCGCGCCGTTGAGCAGCGCCCCCCAAATCTCCAGCGTCGAGGCGTCGAAACTGAGGGGAGCCAGCGCCAGCAGCACGTCCTCCGGCGTGATTTCGGCGAAGGTGTTGTTCCTGAGCAGACGAACCACCGCGCGGTGCGGGACGGAGACGCCCTTCGGCTGGCCCGTCGAGCCTGACGTGTAAATGACGTACGCCAGGTTCTCGGGCGAGACGGGCGCGCGCGGCGCGTCGTCCGGTTCGAGTTCGACCGCGGGCCAGTCCGAGTCGAGGCAGACGACGAGCGGGGCGAAGGCCGAGTCGAGGTGCTGCTCCAGCGTCAGGATGACGGGAATCAGCGAGTCCTCGATCATGAAGGCGAGTCGCTCGCGCGGGTAGGAGGGGTCGAGCGGGACGTATGCGCCGCCCGCCTTGAGCACCCCGAGCAGCGCGACCAGCGCCTCGGTCGAGCGTCCCATCAGGACGCCGACACACACGTCCGGCCCGACGCCGAGGCCCCTGAGGCGGTGCGCCAGCTTGTTAGCGCGGCGGTTCAGCTCCGCATAGGTGAGATGCCCCTGCTCGGAGGCGACGGCGACGGCGTCGGGAGTCCGCCCGGCCCACTCCTCGAAAAGCTCGTGGACGCAGGCGTGGCTCGGGTACGCGACGGCCGTGTCGTTCCACTGCACCAGCAGGCGCTCCCGCTCGCCCTCGCTCAGCAGCCGCACCGAAGACAGTCGCTGTGCGGCGTCTCTCGACAGTTCGCGCAGCAGCCGCTCGAAGTGCACGGCCATGCGCTCGATGCTCTCCGCTTCGAAGAGGCCGGCGTTATAGGCGAGCATCATTCTGAGGCCCCTGCCGTCCTCGCCTGCGAGGAGTGAGAGGTCAAACTTTGTGGAGTCCGCTTCGGACGACACCGGGCTGAGCGTGAGACCGGGCAGCACGAGCGGCTCTGACGGCGTGTTCTGGAAGGAGAAAGTAACCTGGAAGATGGGCGAGTGGCTGAGGCTGCGCTCGGGCTGCAACTCCTCGACCAGCTTCTCGAAGGGCAAGTCCTGGTGCGCGTAAGCCCCCAGCGTCGTCTCCTTCACCTGCGCCAGCAACTCCCGGAAGCTCTGCCCGGCGTCGAGCCGCGCACGCAAGGCGAGTGTGTTGGCGAAGAAGCCTATCAGCGGCTCGACCTCCGCCCGGTGGCGGTTGGCGATGGGCGTGCCCACCACCACGTCGTCCTGCCCGGAGTAGCGCGAGAGCAGGAGCTGCCACCCGGCCAGGAGCGTCATGAAGAGGGTCGCGCCCTCCCTGCGGCTCAGCTTCCGCAGCCCCTCGCTCAGCTCGGCGTCGAGCGAGAACGCGTAGCGACCGGCGCGGTGGCGCTGCATGGCCCCGCGCGGCTTATCGGTCGGTAGCTCCAGCACGGCCGGTGCCCCGGCCAGTTGCTCGCGCCAGTACTCGACCTGCTGCTCCAAGACCTCGCCCCGGAGCCACTCGCGCTGCCACACGGCATAATCCGCGTACTGCACCTCCAACTCCGGCAGCGGCGACGGACGCCCCTCCAAGTACGCCCTATAGAGCGCGACGATCTCCTTGATGAGCACCCCCATAGACCAGGCGTCCGAGACGATGTGGTGCATGGTGAAGAGCGCCACGTGCTCGTGCTCGCTCTCGCGCACCAGCGCCGCCCGCAGCAGCGGCCCCGCCGAGAGGTCGAAGGGGCGGCGCGCGTCCTCCGCCGCCAGCTTCCCACTCACCGACCGGCGCTCCGCCGCGGGCAGCGCCCGGAGGTCTACTACCGGGAGCGGGAAGGGCCGCGGCCGGTGGACGAGTTGGACGGGCTGGCCGTCAACCGACGCGAAGGTCGTGCGCAGAGACTCGTGGCGGCGCACCACCTCCGACAGCGTCCGCCGCAGCGCACCCATGTCGAGGCTCCCTGTCAGCCGCAGCGCGGCCGGGCTGTTGTACTGCGAGCTATGCGGGTCGAGCTGGTCGATGAACCAGAGCCGCTGCTGCGCGAACGACACGGGGAGAGCGCCGTCACGGCTCACAGGTACGATAGGAGGGGTCGAGACTCCCGCGCCCCTCTGCACAGCTTCCTCCACCGCCTGCGCCAGCGCGCCGAGCGTCGGCCGCTCGAAAAGTTCCCTGAGCGGCACCTCCACCCCGAAGGTTTCCCGCACCCGCGACATCAACTGCGTGGCGAGTAAGGAGTGCCCCCCCAACTCGAAGAAGTCGTCGGCCACCCCGACCCGCCCCACCCCCAGCACCTCTGCCCACATCCCAGCCAGCGCCTCCTCCGTCCCAGTCCGCGGCGCCTCGTACTCCCGCCCCCGCGCCACCCCCACCGCCCCAGCCTCCGGCAGCGCCCTCCGGTCCACCTTCCCCGTCGCCGTCAGCGGCAGGCTCTCTAGCTCCACGAACGCCGACGGGATCATGTACTCCGGCACCCTCGCCCGCAGCTCCTCCCGCAGCCTCCCGGGCCGCACCCCGCCCCGCCCGCCCCCGCCCGCCGCCACCCGGTCGCCCGCGAACAGCGCC
>Ga0196978_1001067_pt1 | contig 12782 bp, 9 predicted proteins | sample S3v_2013CmetaG_FD_155491 | JGI IMG/M metagenome (GOLD analysis project Ga0196978, IMG submission 155491) | Soil microbial communities from Anza Borrego desert, Southern California, United States - S3+v_20-13C | ecosystem: Environmental > Terrestrial > Soil > Desert | place: USA: California... | reverse complement strand
GTGGGCCATCAGCAATGCCGGCAAGCTCAGCCGCGAGGAAGAATCCATCCTCATGCACTTCAAAGGCCTGAGCACCACGAAGCCGGAAGAATCGCGCGAGTTCGCCCGCTACATTCCCAAGCCGGAAGAAATTTTCAAGCTGAAGATCGCCGAGAAGGACGACAAGGGTTTCTGGATCGACATGGGCGGCGTGCGCGAGTACGTGGGCTTCGTGCCGAAGCAGATCTTCAACAACCCGAAAACGATCAGCTCCGAGCTGAAGAAGTACGGCGACACGATCGAGAAAGAACTGGAAAAGCTCACCGACGAGCGCGACCGTCACCGCAAGCTGCGCGACCTGCTCTACGAATTCGGCTTCAACCAGCAGGTGTCGGACGTGTGGGCGCGGCGCAGGGAATACAGCGCGTTCAACCCGGATGAAACGCTGCTGCTCACGAAAGAGGAATTCGAAACGACGATCGATCTTTTCGTCAACCCGCAGAACAACCTGCGCCTCCAGTACGAGGAAGCGAAAAAATCATGGGAAGACGCGCTGGCGAAATTGAAGGACGCCGACGACATCATCACCAATTCGCAGGGCAACGAGACGGCGATCGAAAGCCTGATCAAGCAGCTGGACACCGGCGACATGCCCGAGAAAGAGCGTGAGCTGAAGAACTTCAAGCAGGAGCGCAAAGTGCTCGACGAGCGTTTCGCCGACTGGCTGAAGGACGTGGCGAATTACCTGCGTCCCTCCGAAGGCGAGCAGTACCAGGTGAAAGTGAACAGCGAGATCAAGGCCATCGAGAAAGAGCACGGCAGCAGCACGAAAATTCTCTGGAACGCGATCACGCAGCGCCTGCAGGAAATCTCCCGCAAGCAGGGCGGTCTCGACGCGCGCCTCATCGGCCTGATGGAGCAAGCTCCCATGCTGGAAGCCCGGTACCGCGAATCGCTGAAGCAGTACAATGAAAAAGTCGGCGAGTTCGATCCGAACGACATCAGCGAGCAGATCGAGGAGAGCGTGGTGAACAAAGCGAAAGTGACGGTGATCACGACCCAGAAAGCCTACGAGTCGAACTTCGACCAGATCCTGCGCGATCCCAACTTCAACCTCGTGGACGAGGAGCGTTTGAAATACAACCACCTCTACGATTTCCTCACGCTCGCCGAATGCATGCTGCCGAAGATCATCCAGAACCCCGACAAAGTGGAAGAGGATCTGGCCAGCGACGTGGAAGAGCATCTCAAGATCATCAACCAGAAGATGAACGAGATCAACGACCACAAGCTGAAGATCATCTCGGGCATTTTCTCGCGCATCGAGGAAGTGTACAGTGAGTACCGCGACCGCGTGGAGGACATGCGCGAATTCTTCAAGCAGAACAAAATTTCCGGCGGCCACTACGTGGAGATCAACTTCGAGCCTTCGAAAGGCTACCCGATCAGCTGGATCCGCAGCCTGAACAAGCAGATCAGCGCGAAGGCGCAGAACGTCGGCTTGTTCCGCATGTTCGAAACCGAGAACGAAGGTGCGGACGCGATCATCCTCAAAGCCTTCCTCGAGCACAGCGACGGCAAGAACGTTCGCCCCGACGTGAAGAAGCTGACGAACCCGAAATCGTACTTCGATCTCAACATGAGCCTGAAGACGCCGCGCGGCGAAGATGCGCCGGGCTCGAACGGTCAGAACTACACGATGCTGGCCCTGCTGTGCATCGCCCGCCTCTCGATCATCGACAGCGATCGTCTCAGCGGCAAGAACCGCAAAGTGAAAAAAGGCATCCGCTTTATGACCATCGACGAGGTGGCCGGCCTGGGCGAGAACTTCGACATGCTGTACGAGCTGGCGAAAAACTTCGACTACCAGATCCTCACGATGACCATCGACCCGATCGGCCGCTTCGAGGAAGGCAAGCAGCACATTTACACGCTGCGCAAGAACAACAACCCGGAGTACTATAACATCAATCCCACTCCGCTCGCGCAGTTCAGCCAGGATCGCATCACCGAAACGCTCGGCGATTACATCCACTCGCTGCAGACGCAGAATTGAAAAACGGAAGGCCGCTGAAGAAGCGGCCTTCTTTTTTATTGATCATTTCATACGCATTCGACAATGAACCTGCGAAATCTTTCATTTCTGTTTTTGCTGCTCGGCCTCACCGCCGGCATCGCGGCCTGCTCGATCGTGAATCAGGGCGCTGCGCGTTACGCCACGCTCGCGCTGGGCCTTTGCATTATTTCCGGGATCTGCTTCCTTTCCTGCGCGCTGACGGCCATCGCGGCGAACAAATAGTGACGGCAGTAATCGCGAGTACATCGTACGTAAACAAAAAAGCCGCATCTGAACAGTGTGGCTTTTTTATGCATTCTGAGTGAACCCAAAGCAGGCGCTGATCCGCGCCAATAAAAAAAGCCGGTCGCGCCGGCCTGTTTCCTCCAAAATAGCTTCCGAAAAATTTTACGGCTGCGCCGTCTTGTTCTTGCGCAGCATCTGCAGCAGCCAGCCGATGGCCGCTTCACGCTCGGAGAACAGGCGCGTGGGCGTCGTGGGGCGGTTGATGCGGATGTAAGCGTTGCCGATCAGGCGCGTGGCCGCGTTGTGCACGAGCAAAGCTTTGGCGATGGTGCGCTGCTGGAACTCGTTGCTGGCCGCGAGGCGCCGCGCTTCGTTGGTGACGGAATTAAAATCGTTGGCTGTGACGAGCACGCAGTAATGCTTGCCGCCGCTCATCGACATATTGGCTTCTTTGATCGCTAACACATCCTGGACATCGATCAGGATATCCTCCTTCATCCGGTTCTCAATTAAGCCTTCCTGCAAAAGCAGGACGTAACATTTCTCCAGCTCTATGGCTGAAGCGGGTGTGATGGTCATCGTTTGGTTCTTTCTCTTCTCTAAAAAGAATGATCGCCGGGAGCAAATTACCAAGAATTCCTAACAAAGCAAGCTTTCTGCTTCAGCCTGAACTTATTTCTTTTCAATGTCAAGATGCAATTCCGTCCCGGCGGCCGGTTTTTTGCAGTGTTTCGGCGGAAGAGAGCAGAAGCGGTGAAAAAAGATTTAGAAAGCAGCCGGGCGTTTTTCACTTCGTAACTTAGCGATCCGATGAAAAGTATAAGCACGACCATGCCTGCTCCCGCCCGCCGGCTTCCCGCGCCCCTGCGCCGTTTCGCCTCCGGCACCACGCTGCCGCTGATGCTCATCATGGGCATCGCTTTCTCGTTTTGCGTGGCGGATCATCTGCGCGAGCAGCGCCGGGCTCTCGCAGCTCCTGCCGCGCCCGCGGAAGATTCGCTCGTCACTGTTACGCTCAGCTTCGTGGGCGACCTGATGTGCCACAGTCCGCAGTTCAACGCAGCGAAGCAGGCCGACGGCTCGTACGATTTCAATCCTGCATTCGAATTCGTGAAGCCCTACCTCAGCGCGGCGGATTATACGATCGGGAACCTGGAAACTACCACGGCCGGGCTGCGGCGCGGCTATGCAGGCTACCCGAACTTCAACACGCCGGATGAATATGTCGCTGCGCTGAAGAATGCCGGCTTCGACATGCTCGTCACCTCCAACAACCACAGCATGGACACCGGCGAAGAAGGCTTGCTGCGCACGATCCAGGTCATCAAAGACAACAAGCTGGACTACACCGGCACCTTCGTTTCGCAGAAGGACCGCGATTCGCTGCGCATCGTGAATTTGAAAGGGCTGAAGATCGGCGTGCTCAATTACACCTACGGCACGAACGGCGCGTATCCCGCCGCTGCGCGAAAATATTTGCTCAACGTATACGACAGCACGCTGGTGAAGAACGACATCGCCGCCGCGCGCAAAAAAGACATCGATCTCGTGCTCGTCGTCTACCACTGGGGCGCAGAATACCGTCCCGACCCGATGTGGCCGAAGCAGGACACGATGATGCGCACCGCCATCGCCGCCGGCTCCGACCTGATCATCGGCGCGCACCCGCACGTAGTCGGACCGGTGACGTATTACAAAACGCCGCCCGGCGCCGGGCTCGACAGCGGCCTCGTGGCCTGGACGCTGGGCAACTTCATCTCCAACCAGAGCGGCCGCTACAAAGACGCCGGCGTGATCCTCAACATCGAGCTGACGAAAAACCTCACGAAAGATTCCGCCTGGATCTCGAAAACCACTTTCGTTCCTACCTGGGTGTATCGCGGCACCAGCCCGCTGAATAAAAATTACCAGGTGCTTCCTTCCGCCTGGGCCGAAAGAGATTCTTTACCCGCCTGGATCGACGCGGCTTCGAAGACGAAAATGAAAGAGGCGTGGGAGGACACGAAGAGCATCGTGCGGAAATATTCGAAGAAGCCGCAGGCGGATACCACGGCTGCGAAGCGCTGAGAAAATTCGCCCGATCTTTTTCTTAAGAGCTTCTCAGGCGATCGTTTCTTTTTTTACCGTCGCAAGCAATTCATCCACTTTTTCCAGCAGCCAGCGCCGGCTGCTCGTAGGCTGCTCTTCGATCGTACGGCGGAACTCTTCCAGCTGTTGGCGGTTGGGATGCTCGGCCAGCCGCACCAGCCGCCCCACCGCGTTGACGAAGTTGTGATTGTACTGCCGCTCCGCCTCCATCAGATTGGGCGTGCCCAGCAGGAAATGACGCAGGCTGTCGTTCATCGCGAGCACCGCATCCATATCTTTTTTCTCGTAATAGATCAGCAGCAGGAAAGCTTTGAAAACCAATCGCCGCCGGTAGCTGTCGTACGTGACCTCCTGCAGGTGCTGCAGCGCGCCGGAATAATCCTTGGCCGCGAAAGCCATGTACGCCTGGCAAAAATGAAAAGTGCTTTTGCGTACGGAATACGGAATGAATTTTTCGATCTGCTTATAGAAAGCTTGAAAATATTCCGTCTCGCCGAAATAGCAGGAAGAGCTCGCAAAGTTGCAGACCATGCCGGGTTCCGCAACGCCGTCGTACAGGAATTGCCCGAGCTCGGCCATGCGCCGCCACAGCTTGTGCTTTTCATGCAGGTATTGCGCTTTCCCCTGCCACAACAGGAAAAGGCAGCTGTAATGCAGCTCGAAAAACATAAACGAGAAAAGCGCCTGGTCGACATAGGAAAGATCGTCGTGATGCACGCGATCGAGCAACTCGCGGAGCAGCTTCTCGTTGCCGGGATCCTGGATGAGCAGCGTTGTTTTTTTCGCCAGCTCCAGGGCCGGCGGCGTTTCGGGCAGCGAGCCGGCGATCAACTCGTACGTCGGCCACAGCTCTTCGGGCAGCGGCTCTTTTAATGTGAGGCTGTAAAAGCTTTGATAGACGAGGCGCTGGTTGAGGTAAAAAGCGCCGAGGCTGTGCAGGGGCCGCTTGAAATCGATCTTTTCCGAAGCCTTGATCTCGTTGCGTTTTCCCCGCCGGATGTTCAAATGAAACTCGGTATCGTCGAGCAGCCAGCGCTGAACCTGGTGCAAGGCATTATCTTTTCGCCGGCGGTCTAACGTTTTTTCCGCCGCCGCCAGCTCCGTCTCCAGCAGCTCATCGGCGGCATGCAGGTGCAGGTAACGCATAAAAAGCACCGCTTCGTGCTGCGGCTGCGATTCGAGCAGAAGCAGGGAAGCGAAGCGCCGCCCGGCGGCATACGTTTCGGAAAACAGCAGGCGCAGGTTCACATCGCGAAACGCCTTGCCGGGAAATAATTTTTCGAACAGCTCTTCTTTTTCCGGCACATTCTCAAAACCGGGATGGTGCGGCGCCAGCAGCGCGATCAGCTTTGCGGAGCCTTCGGAACTATTGGAGAACGGGGCTTCCAGGTAGCTTCCGAATCGCTTCAGCTCCTGCTTGCTGAAACAGCGAAGCAGCATTGTCAGTTTATTCCTGCTCATGGCCCCCGGGAGTTTAAAAAAAGAGCTTTTCCTGCCGCCGGAGAAGCAGCGCGGAAGCTTCAGAAAAATAATTCAGCGGATTGAAAAACAAGCGATTTGGTGAAAGGAATACGCTACAATCGGACAAAAGTTTCATGGAATCTGAATTTTTGGTGCACGATGTTCGCGGTCAACCAACACCAAAGCCATGAAAAAATTAACGATCCTGATCTCTTTTCTCCTGCTTGCAGGAGCAGGCTACTGGCTGCAGCAGCCCCGTGCGGGCGCGCGCGTCAAGCCGAACAAGCATGCCGCCGCCGCCGCTGAGCCCGGCGGGGAAGCGCAGCGCTGGGAATACGAAATGCTGAAAGATCCGCGTACAGGAAAAATTCCGGTCGGCATCCGCGAAGCAGAAGCCGCATTTAAAGCGCAGCTGCGCGCGCAGGCCGCCGTGTCGCGCGAGCAATCGCCCAACCTGTATGAATTCGTCGGGCCGACGAACATGGGCGGGCGCACGCGTTCGGCCGTATACGACAAGCGCGACGACGACATCGTGCTCGCCGGCGGCGTGAGCGGTGGCGTGTTCCGCAGCACCGACGGCGGCACGACCTGGACGCGCGTCTCCACTTCCACCGAGCCGCATGACGTGACCTGCATCGTGCAGGATCCGCGCGCGGGACACGAAGACGTCTGGTATTACAGCACGGGCAACGCCGGGCGCGGCAACTCGGCGAGCTTCGACGGGGGATTGGGAGAGGAAGTGGCGTATTATCTCGGGAACGGGATCTACAGATCGGCTGATAACGGGATCACCTGGAATAAAATTACAGGCTCGGGCCAGACAGGACAACTGGAGCTTTTCGATAAGCCCATGGATCTGATCACTCGCCTGGCCGTCGACCCGACGGATGGTTATCTCTACGTAGCAGCTTCCGGGGCGATCTATCGCGGGACACCGTTCCAGCAATTCTGGACCTGGACAAAAGTACTCGGCGACGGATGGACAAATGTCTACGCGATGACCGATGTGGTGATCAATAATAACGGGACGATCTATGCAGCGTTTTCAGGGATCCATTACAATTATGACGGCGTCTGGAAATCCAATACCGGCAACCAGGGTGATTGGACCCGGATCGCGGGAGATGGAAGTCCTTCCGGCTGGAAAAACATGTACGACTATGGCCGCATTGTACTGGCGATCCCGCCTTCGAATCAGAATCAATTGTGGGCGGCCTATTACAACAGCAGCGCCAAGGACGGCCCGCTGCCGAACGCGGACCTTTTCCGGTATACCTACAATATTTTTCAGGGCAGCGGCAGCTGGACGAACAAAAGCGCCGCAGTGCCCGACAGCTTTCAGACGTACACGGGCTATTGCCTGTCCCTCGGCATCAAGCCGGACAACGCCGCACACATTTACCTCGGCGGAAAACAACTGGTAAGAATCCTGGATGGCAGCAGCCCGGTGACGAGTTATACTTCACTTCCGCATGCGGATATTCATTCCATCGGGTTCAAGCCGGTCGTTCCGGGCAAGCCGAACAACAAGGACACCATCATTCTTGGATCGGACGGCGGCGTGCACCGCGGCAAAGCGCCCGTCAATACGATTCCCGAATCGATCCAGTGGAAATCGATGAATAACGGGTATGCGACGCTGCAATATTATTTCTCCAGCATCAACCAGGATCCGTCGAGCGAGCTTCAATTCATGGGCGGCTCCCAGGATAACGGCACGACGGCGTATGCGCCGGCTGTATTGCCGCCTTACGGGCACCTGACCCCGGAAGGAGGCGATGGTTTCCAATGCTTTCTCGACAGCGGATTTGCCTATATGACACAACAAAAAGGCGTGCTGCGGCGAAGGAATGCGTTGGGCGGAGAAACGCAGATCGATCCGAACAATGCGCCATGGAATGAATTCCGCACCTACTTTCATATGAATCCGCTGCACGATAATCTTTTGTTCTATGCAGACAAGCATATTGTTTATCGCACCACCGCAGCTAGCACCGTGTCCATCGCAGGGTGGACGAAGCTCAATGGCTGTACGTTCGAATACCAGAACGGCGATTTCATGCATCCGGATCCCATCACTGTTATGGGTACTACCAGCCTGAGCAATCCCGCGCTCTTCATCGGGACGATGCACGGCACGCTCGCACGGCTTGCAAATTCGAAAACGGCAACCGGCTCGAGCACGCCTGTCATCCTGAACGTCCCCGGCATTTTCAATTGCGCGGTGAGCGGTATAGCCGTCGATCCAAGCACCAACCATAAAGTGATGTTCACCGTCGCCAACTACGGCGTCAGCAGCATATACTATTCTGAAAATGCGCTGAGCACGAACCCGATGCCTACCTGGACTGTGGTCGAAGGCAATCTCTCACTGCCCTCCGCGCGTTGCTGCATCATCGTGAACGGCCCCGAAGGAAAAGAATATTACGTCGGCACTTCCGCCGGCTTGTTCCGCACCACGCTGCTCGACGGAGCATCAACCGTGTGGACGCAGGAAGATCCCAACGGCATCGGCGACGCGGTGGTGACATCGCTGTCGTACCGCGCATCGGACAACAAGCTGCTCATCGGCACGCACGGCAACGGCATGTACGTGGCCACGCTCGGCGCCGGCGCGCGCATCACGCCGCAGCAAACGAATGAAACTTCCGCGCTGAGCGTTTACCCGAATCCTGTCGCGGGCGGGCAGACGATCAACATCAGCAGCACGGTAGACAAAGAGCAATACGCCACGCTCGAACTGTTCGATCTCGGCGGACGCTTGATCACCGAGGAGCGCCTGCTGCTGCGCGAAGGCGCGAACCGGATCTCGCGCGAAGCGCATCACGCGCCGGGCGTGTACATTTTGCGTCTCGGTTTGCAGACGGCGAGGATCGTGATCAGGGAGTAGAAAAAGTTGAGCAATAAGAAAGCCGTCTCTGGAATTTTGCAGAGACGGCTTTTATTTTTCATCACCTCTTCGGCCTGCTCAACAATACCCATGCAATAAACGCGAACGGCAGCAGGCAAAATAAAATACCGAGCAGCGGTTGCCCGACGCTGAAGAACAGCTTGACCAGCGAGCCCCAGACGAGGAGCGTGAAGAAGCCCGGCCCGGACAGCAGCCCGTTGATCAATTGCTTTTTCGTGTTCTTGAAGTAAGCCGTCTGCCGGAATTCCTTGAACGACATGCGCGAATATTCCTCCGCCGTGAATTTTTCTTCTACCGGGCGCGGGCCTGCGCGCTGCGTTCTGCGCGCATTGGTTTTGGCCTGCGAGAAAGGCGGCTGCGGGCGAGAGCGCGGGGAAGAATAAGAAGGGGCGGGCTGCGGCGAGGTCAGGTATTCATACGCTTCGTTGATCGCCACGAATTTTTTCTGCGCGTCGGGATGCGCGCTCACGTCGGGGTGATAGAGCTTGGCCAGGCGGCGGTAAGCTTTGCGGATCGCTTCATCGCTGCTGCCCTCCGGAAGCCCGAGCACGTTGAGGTAGTACGTACGCATAAAGTTACGGCCTGGTCGACACGAAGCACGACTCCTTACGAATATACGAATCGCATTTCGCCTCGCAGGTCGGTCAGAACACGGGGATCGTCAATGGTAATATTCGTAAGGATTCGTATTTCGCTTCCCGGGCGAAAAGACAGCTACGCCTTGCTCGGCAGCTTGATCTTCTGGCCGGGATGCAGGCTGAACTTCGAGCCGAAGCCGTTCACCTTTTTGATCTCGGCGACAGGAATGCCGGTGCGCTGCGAGATGCCCCAGAGCGTGTCGCCGCGCTGGATGGTGTAGTAACGCACGCCGCCTTTTGCAGTCGTTCCCGAAGCGGGCTGCTCTTTTGTTTTGGCGGTGTTTGCAGCGGCATTGCTCGCGGGCGCTTCTTTGTTCGCGTTATTATTCGCTAAAACAGCGGTGCTTTCCGTGCGGCCGGGCATATACACCGTCAGCTTCTGGCCGGGACGGAGATAATTGCTTTTGAGGTTGTTCCAGGATTTGATGTCGCTCACCGTGCACTTGTAGCGTTTGGCGATCGAGTTGATGTGCTCGCCTTTGCGCACCGTATGCATTTTCATGACCTGCTGCGCGGCGAGCAATGCGGCGGCCGTATCGGTCTTCAGGAAATTGTAGATCGCATGCTCATTCGCCACGAAGCTCCCGGCCTTGGCGGCGGGCAGCACCAGCGTGAACGGTTCAGCCGTGTTCGAGTAAGGCACCACGCCGAGCTTGTACATCGGGTTGAGGAACGCCAGCTCTTCCTGCGAAACGCCCAGCACCGCCGCGATCTGCGCGAAGCTCACCTGCTGCTTCACGTTCACGGTATCCACTTCGATGAAGTTCTTGCGGATGTTGATCGACGGGTAAAGGTTGTGCTCCGCCGTGTAGCTCATCACGTAGTTCGCCGCGATGAAAGCGGGGACGTAGCCTTGCGTTTCTTTGGGCAGGAACGGACGGATTTCCCAATAGGTTTTCTTTCCTCCGCCCGCGCGGCGGATCGCTTTGTTCACCGTGCCCGGACCCGCATTGTAAGCGGCCAGCACCATCTGCCAGTCGCCGAACATGCCGTAAAGGAACTGCAGGTACTGGCAGGCGGCGTCGGTAGATTTATAAGGATCGCAGCGCTCGTCGACATACGAAGTCACGTCGAGATGATACATTTTACCGGTCGGGTACATGAACTGCCAGAGCCCCCGCGCGCCCGAGCGCGAAGTGGCCGTGGGATTCAGCGCGCTTTCGATCACAGCGAGGTGCTTCAGCTCCAGCGGGAGGTTGTATTTGTCCAGCTGCTGCTCGAACATCGGGTAATACAATTGCGAGACGCCCAGCATGCGCTCCACCGACTTGCGCGAGCGCAGGGTATACATGTCGATGTAGGCCTTGACTTCCTTGTTGTAAACCAGATCGAAAGGCGATTGATTGTTCAGCTTGGCCAGGCGGCCCTCGATCACCAGCTCGTCGTAACGGGGAATGCTGTCGGGAGCGAAGTGGTGCTTATTGTTGCGCGCGGTAACCTGCTTGGGCAGCGAATTGAGGTACTTGTTGCGCGCCAGGCTGTCGAGCATGGCCGCCACGGGATCGTCCATAAACAAGGTGTCAGCTTTCTGTGCTGAAGCTCCGCTCGTTACGAACAGCAATAACAACAATCCGGCAAAAATCTTCATCCCGCGCATGTGCGTCCCCATCTAATGTCCCTTTAATAATACGTTTGAAAGGCCTCCGAAGTTGTGAGGCGTATATGCAAATATCGCAATCCAGGCCTAAAATCCAAGCCTGGCGGGACTTTGGCGGGCCCGTTTATTCACTAAGAATTGTTAAGCACCCGCAAAATCAAGGGCTGCGGCGAAACGTTTGGGGAAGAATTTCCTCAACGGAAAAGCGGATCAGCAATTATCCAGGATGTGCTTGGCCAGGGCCAGCATCGCGCCTTCTTCGAAACGTTTCCCGATGAGCTGAACGCCGAAAGGAAGGCCGCTCGAATGTTTTCCTGCGGGAATGGAAACCGCGGGCATGCCGGTAAGGTTGGCCTGCACGGTGAAAATATCTTCGAGATACATTTTGATCGGGTCGGCGGAGTTCGCGCCGAATTCGAACGCGGCGCCCGGCGTGGTGGGCAGGAGAATAGCGTCGTGATTATCGAGGATGGCTTGCGTTTTATCGCGCAGGAGGCGGCGCACTTTCTGTCCTTTCGAATAATACGCGTCGTAATAACCCGCGCTGAGCACGAAGGTGCCGAGCATGATGCGTCGCTTCACCTCCGGCCCGAACCCTTCGCTGCGCGATTTTTTGTACGTCGATTCGAGGTCGAACGCGTTCGGGCTGCGATAGCCGTAATGCACCCCGTCGTAGCGTGAAAGATTGGAGGAGGCTTCGGCTGTGGTGAGCACGTAATACGCAGGCACGAGATAATCAAGGTACGGAAAACGCACGGGCTCCACGGTGTGGCCTTCGGCGCGCAGCTTTTCGATCACCTCGAGCACGCGCGCTTTGATCTCGGGATCCAGGCCGTCCTTCTCGATGCAATCTTCGAGATAGGCGATGCGCTTTTTCCCTTCGAAATTCAGCTGCTTGCTGTATGCGGGAACGGGCTGAGCGGCCAGCGTCGCGTCGTGCTCATCCATTCCCGACATCACCTCGAGAATGAGCGCGCTGTCTTCGATGTTGTTCGTGATCGGGCCTACCTGGTCGAACGAAGAAGCATACGCGATGATGCCCCAGCGCGACACGCGCCCGTACGTCGGCTTCAGTCCGACCGTCCCCGTAAAAGAAGCGGGCTGCCGAATGGAGCCGCCGGTATCGGTGCCGAGCGCGGCCAGGCACAAGCCCGCCGCCACAGCCGCCGCCGAGCCGCCGGAAGAGCCGCCGGGCACGCGCCTGGTATCGTGCGGATTGGCCACGTTGCCGAACGCGGAATTTTCATTCGAGCTGCCCATGGCGAACTCGTCGCAGTTGGTGCGGCCGATGATGATGGCGTCTTCCGCCAGCAATCGTTCCACGACGGTGGAGCTGTAGACGGAAACGAAGCCTTCGAGGATTTTAGAGGAAGCGGAAATTTTATGTCCCTTGTAGCAGATGTTGTCCTTCAGCGCGATAACCATGCCCGCGAGCTTGCCGGCTTTCCCGCTCTTCAGCTTCGCGTCCACCTCGTCGGCTTTTGCCAGGGCGCTTTCGGAAAATACTTCGAGAAAAGCGTTCAGGTGCCGGTGCGCGTCGATGCGATCGAGGTACTGCTGCACCAGGGCGCGGCAATTCAGCGAGCCGGCGGAAAGGTCGCTGCGGATCTCAGCTAAAGAGGAATACGATCTCAAGGAATAAAGAATGCGGAAATGTGTAAGCCGTTCAGGAAAAGAATGCGAGCGCTGCGGGGCAGCTCAACGGGTCACTATTGATTCTCTTTCTTGTCGTTGTTGGCGCCTTCTCCTTTGGAAGCGTCCTTGAACTCCTTCACGCCTCTGCCCAGGCCGCGCATGAGCTCGGGG
>Ga0196978_1001066_pt1 | contig 12783 bp, 1 predicted proteins | sample S3v_2013CmetaG_FD_155491 | JGI IMG/M metagenome (GOLD analysis project Ga0196978, IMG submission 155491) | Soil microbial communities from Anza Borrego desert, Southern California, United States - S3+v_20-13C | ecosystem: Environmental > Terrestrial > Soil > Desert | place: USA: California... | reverse complement strand
CCGCTGTTCACGTCCGAATACGTGTAATAGCCGGTGAGCATCGTGTTGTAACCGTAGAACGGCAGCGTGTAGAAGGCGCCGAGCTGTGTCACGCGATCGGGGTGCTCGGGCGAGGTCGTATACGCAAGTGTCGCGGTGTGATCGAGATCGAAGAGATTGCTGTGCTGGTAGCCGAGCGTCACGCGCGCGTACCCGGTGTTCCGGTTGAGCGTGTTGTCGAAGTCGCGCGTGCCGCCGGTCGCGCTGACAAAGAACTGCGAAGGCGGCACGTCGGCCACGCGCAGCTCGGCATCGACCGCATCGGGCTTGGCGCTCTCCCGCACCTGCAGGGTGACACGCTTGGATGGATGCTCGTTCGCGAGACTGAGCTGCTGCGCAAGCAGCCCCACGTTCGGCGCACGTCCGGGCTTCAGACCGGGCACGCTGCGCAGAATGTTTCCGACGCTGAAGTGCTGGTTTCCGGTAACCGTGATCTGGTCGAGCGTGAACGGCAGCACCCGCAGCGTGAGCTCTCCCGCCTTCGGCTGCTGCGCCGGAACGATGACGCGATGAAACGAGTAGCCGCGCGCCCGGATCGCTTCCTGGAGCCGGGTTGCCGCGGCCTCCAGTGTCGCGAGGCTTTCGTGGGGGCCGAGGTGTTCCTTCAGTATCGCGCCGGTCTCGGCCTGCGACAGCGGATTGTCGCCTTCGACGATGAAGCGCTTCACTTCGAGCAGCGGCGCATCGCTCGCATGTACGGTGCCCGCGGCCGCGAGGATGCCCGCGAAACATGCCGCGATGCACGCGTTACGGTATCCGCTCGAACGGCTTTTTCTGGACGGCGTCATCGGATCACGCAGATTACGGATTCTTGTTTCAGGAGGGTGCGCTGGGTCGGATCGACGAAAGTCGCGGGATTCGACAGATCGCGGTTCACTTCCGCTGCCCAGTTCGGCTCGATCCTTTCGACGACATTCGTGTCCGGGTAAACCACCGCGCCCTGATTGCCGGCGAGATGCACGGCGTTTTGCGCAGTAGACACGACGATCTCGCCATCGCCATCCAATATCCCGGCATAGAGTCCCGGCACCAGCCTGTCGAGCTCGACGGTCCTGAAGAGCGCCTCGAAATCGACCTGCTGGTTTTCCGGAATCATTGCATCGGGCTGCGGGAAGACGAGCTGCGCGGTGTCCACGCGCGACAACTGCCCGCCGAGGAACGCGCCGGACTCGTTTGCATCGAGGGGGATAGTCTGGTCGCCGGCCGTCATGTTGATGCCGTCGGAGCGCACGGTGGTACCGACCCCTTCCCCGCACTTGCCGTCTGCGACGCAGACCTGGCCGGCGTAGGTATCGAACGCACTGCCGCGGATCCCGATCACCACGGTCGTGATATTGAAGTTCACAGCTTTCGGATTATTCTTGCCGAGCAACCCGGTCACCGCGCGGACGCCGCCGCGCAGGATGCGCACGGCGAAATTTCCGGTCTCGCCCTTCGGGCTGAAATTAACGTCTTCCAGCTTGAACTCGGAATCCGCGATTACGGTGACCTTGGAGCGATCGCGGAACGCAATCAGCACCTGCGATGCCTTGGATGTGCGCACCGTGTCACCGGTGAAGAGTGCTGATCCTTCGACGAGCTGGCGCGACGCGCCGCTCGCGCCGACCGCCTGCGCCGAGCCAACCACCACCGCAGCGCGTGCGACGACGAGATCGGGTCTGGGCTGCGGCGGCTTACGGCCGCTACGGCGCTGCTCCTCCGCGCAATCTTCGGCGCAGATGCGCGCATCGAACGAGGTGCCGCGGATGCCGATCGTTGCTGTCACCGCGTTCACCTCCATCGCTTTCGGATCGCGTTTGCTGATGAGTCCTGTCACCGCCCGCATCCCGCCTTTCAGCAGCCGGAAGATTGCCGAGTCGGTGCCGCCGCCATGGCGAAACCGATCGATCTGAAACGAGGTGTTCGGCCTCAGCGTGAACTTCGTGCCGTCGGTAAAGCCGATGATCGCGAAGCCCTGCGCGCCGGTGCTGACGGTCTCACCCTCGAAGAGCGGCTCGCCCTTCTGGAGAAAGCGCGGGGTGGCGCCCGGGAGCTGCGCGCTCGCGATGCCTTCGACGAAGATCACTTCCCCGACGGCTTTCGCGGCGGCGCCGGGCTGCGGCTCCGCCGCGCGCGCCGTGGCCGACAGAAGCAGGCCGAGACCGATCAGCCAGAGCAGCCAGAGCAGATGGCAAGCGCGCTGCGCCGGATCCCCTCGTCCGGCGCGGTCTACTTGCATAGCTGGGCCTGATCCTGCGCTTTGCCGCTGCGCTGCGAGCCGCCGATGCCGCTACCGATTTTCGCGTCATCGGACAGCTCGTCGTCGAGCAGTTCGGACTGCTCGTCCTGGCCGCGGAGGATCTCGCTCGTGCTGGCGCCGGCAGCAGCGATGATGGCGGAGAAATTGGTGCCCTGCTCGAGGTCGGCGACGCCGCCGGTGCTGGGCCCCTGCTGAAGGAATACGCCGTTCGGCGCGGAGACCGTCTGGAACGGCGACGTGGTGACGATCAGCGCGTCGGCCCCGGGTCCCGTTCCGCCGATCAGCGTGATGCTGCCGTTCAGGCTGGTGACGGATTGCGGACCCGTGGCATTGATGAGCGCGTCTGCGTTCGGACCCGAGCCGCCCTGCATGAGTATGTCACCGCCCGTTGTTATCGTTTGATTCGTCGGATCGATTACCGCGAATGCGTTGGTGCCACTACCGCCAATGAGCGTCAACGTTGTTGCGATGGGAACCAGCGTCTGCACGCCGTCGGCGCCGATCTTGGACATGCGGAAATTCCCCGTCGGGCCCTGAATATACACCGAGCCTGCGGTTACGGTCTGATTCGGGTCCGCAGTTTCGGACGTCGCCATGACAACGGAATCGCCCGCCGCCGGGTTGCCCGACGCCGAATTTCCCGGCCCGGGCGGGCCAAACGCGAGGCGCCCGACCAGAAGTTGGTTATTCGCGATGTTGAGCGTCTGATTCCCTGCCGACTGCACCCGCGCCGTTCCGGTGCTGAGGCTTGCCACGCGCATTCCGACGCCGGCCGCGGCGGCGAGGCTGCCGGTCGTATTGATCGTCTGATCGGCTGCCGCGGAGACGGTCGAATTCGCGCCATTCTGGATCGCGTTGCCCGCTCCGGTAATCACGTCGAGCGCCGCAGCGCTGATCGTTTGCGAACCGCCTGAAGTGGCGCTGACGGTGCCCGCGCCACGGCTGTTGAGCCGCATCTCGCCGGCTGCCGTGATCGTCTGCGCCGTTGCCGCCACGTTGCGTAGCGTGACGCTCGCATCGGCGTGCGCGTCGGGGTCCGACACCATGGAGACGGCGCCGTTGGTCGCCACCACCGTTTGCGCCCCGCCGCCCAGGTTGTCGATGCCGCTATTCGAGAACTGATGACCACCCGTCATCGAGATCGTGCCGACGCTGACGGACTGGGCGCCCGAAAGATTTCGCAATCCGGCATCGGCGCGGCTGCCATCGGCGAGGCTCGTGCCTGCACCTCCGACCACCGTCAGATTGCACGGCGCGCCGTTGCACGTAAGGCTTTGTGAATGGCCTTCGATCGTGGCGCTCGCATTCGCGAGCGGAGCGGCTTCGGTTCCGCGCGCCGTGAGCGCAATGTTCCCCGCGCCTCCAGTCAAGGACTGCGCCGCCGCCGCGTCGACTTTCACGAATGCGCCGTTTGCGTTACCGGCCGTCCCCGTGAACGAAGCGAAATTCAGCGTTTGCGCGCCACCACTCCTGAACCGTGCAGTCGCGTTCGCCGCATTTCCGGCGGCGAGCATCAGTGCGTTTGCGCCAGTCAGGACCTGGCTCGTGTCGCTGTCGACGAGCGCCGTACCGCCGCCGGCCGTGCCATTGAGCGTGATATTGCCGTTGTTCGCATTCAGCGTCTGCGCGCCGCCGGCGTGGATCTGGGTCATCGCAGCATCATTGACGCCGGTATTGAGCTGGAGGGACGTGAAGCCCAGCGTCTGGGTCGCCGGTGAGGTGATGACTGCGCTACCGGCGGTTCCGCCGAGCACGATGGCCGCCGCATTGATGGTCTGGTTGCCCTGGATCCGCGCCAGCGCTCCGGCGGCGTTTGCCGTGAGTGTCAGGTTGCCGCCGGTGAGCGTCTGCGTCCCGGTCGTTTCGACAAGCGCGTTCGCACCCGCCGCGTTGCCGGTGTTGAGCGTCAGCGTACCGAAGTTGATCGTCTGCGCGGCCGTCGTCATGACTCGCGCGCCCGCATTGGCGGCACTGCCCCCGGTAAGCGTGACGTTGCCTCCAGTCAGCGTCTGGGCGCCTGTCGAGTCGATCTGTGCCAGCCCGCCCGCGGCACTGGCAGTCAAAGTGACATTGCCGCCGGTCAGCGTTTGCGCACCCCCGGTGTTGTCGATGCGCGCGTTCGCCCCGCCCGCGGTGCCGCCGGTCAGAGCGAGCGTGCCAAAACCGATCGTTTGGGCTGCACTCGAATTGATGCGCGCGAGAACGTCGGCCGCCGACCCGCCCGTCAACGTCATCGCGTTGGTTGCGCTCACTGACTGCGGGCCGGTCGTGTCGATGAGCGCTGTCGTTCCGGCAGCGCTGCCGCCCGTTACGACGACCTCATCGCTGGCGATCACCGTTTGAGAGCCGGTTGCGTTAACGCGTGCGTTCGCGGTCGACCCGCTGCCGCCTGTCACCCGCACATCCCCTTTGGTTGCGGCAAAAAGCTGTGTCACTGCGGAGATGATGGACGCGAACGCGCCAGCGCCGCTGCCCCCGGTGACGGCCGCATCGCCATTGACGACGATCGACTGGTTCGTCGGGTCCACGCCGGCGGAGGCGTTTGCGCCCGTGCCACCGAGTACCGATAGCCCGCCGTCGACGAGACTGATCGCCTGCGTGCCGGGCGCTGTCGCTTTCGCTGTGCTGCCGGCGCTCGCGCCGCCCTGTAATGTCATCGTACGACCGATGATCGACTGGTTAGCGCTTTGTATACGCGACACGCCGCCGCCGTTCACGTTACCGACCGTGATGCTGCCGGGCCGCGCGAGGCCCTGAGTCATGTACTCGATGTAATCGACTTCGAGGAGCTGATTGCCGCCGGAGTCGATGCTCGCCGTCCCCGAGCCCAGCGCTGCGGCGCGCACGCTCGCCACCGGGGCGGTCGTTCCATTCGTCGTGCGCAGGAACTGGTTCGCGGCCGCGCTGACGGCAGCGTTGGCCGTCGAGCCCGCGTTCGTTACGATGTCGGCATACAGCACCTGCAGGTTCTGTGCGCCGGCTGACGTGACGCCGACGGTGCCGGCGCCATCGGCCGCGAGCAGCAGGCCGCCCGTGGCTGTCAGCGTCTGCAGCGTGCCGGCGAGATTCTGGATGTGTGCTGGCGCGTCAGCCGCGGACGCGATATTCGTTCCGACACGCACGTTGCCGGTGCCCGCATTCGCAGTCACCGTCTGCGTACCCGCGCCCGCTGGGTTTAGTATGCCGGTAACCGAACGCGTGATCCCGCCGGCGAGCGTCACGTTGCCGGCGGTGACGGATTGTGCCCCCGACAGATTCCGGAGCAATGCATCCGAATTGCCCGCCGCAGTGCCGGCGCCGCCGGTCAAGGTCACGGTACAACCCGCGCACGTTGTGATCGATTGCGAATGACCCAGGATGATCGCTCCGGCGTTTGCGACCGGCGCTGCCTGCGTTCCGCCGGCAGTCAGATTGATGTTTCCGAATCCGTTGAGGAAGCGCTGCACGCCGCCCGTGTCGATCTGCGCGAAGGCGCCGGTGTTGGTGCCGCCCGCGAGCGTGACGGTAGAGAAGGAGTTGAACGTCTGCAGTCCAGGCGTGGTGATGTTCGCGATCGAGTTGATGCCCGCGCCGCCAGTCAACGTGACCGTGCCGAGGGACGTGAACGACTGGCTGCCGGCCGCCTGAATCTGCGCTATCGCCGTCGTGGTGGCGGACGTCCCGCCGGTCAGCGCGAGGTTGCCGGGCTGAATGCTCTGCTGAGTCGCGCCGGTCGACAGGATGAGCGCGTCCGCTCCGCCACCCGCGCCGGCATTGAGCGTCGTCGAGCTCACGCCGAAGACCGTCTGGGCACCCGCTGCGCGGATGCGCGCAAAGCTGTCGGTGCCGCCGCCGCCCTGCAGCACGATGTTGTTCGTGGTGTCGCGGCTCCCGGTGCCGATGCTCTGCGCGTTCGCGGTGGCGTTCTCGATCCGCGCGGACGTACCCGAGGCGCTGCCGCCCGCCAATGTCAAAGCGAACGTCGGAAAGATTTGCTGTGTTCCGGACGCGATAATCTCGGCGAAGGAGTCGGTCCCGGTGCCACCCTGCAACCCGAGACTCGGCGTCTGGTACAGCTCGCGCGGGCAGCCGAAACCGGGTGCGCACCGTCCTTCGGCAACCTGCTGAAGAACATTGCCGGTACTGCTGATGCGGGCCGTGGCCCGCGTTCCGGCACCTGCCGTCAGTTGAATCGCGCTCTCTCCCGCCAGGACCGACGTACCCGTCGCCTTCACAAGCTGCCGCTGGTTGCTCGTGACAAGCGCGAGCGAATCCGTGCTGCCGGCCGCGGTGCTGCCCAGGATGCGCACTTGTCCGCCGGCCTGTATCTGCTGCTCGGACGCGCTTCCGGCCAGGTCCGCGTTGACCGGACCGTTGAACTGCGCGGTCACTGAAGCGTTGTTGCCCGCACCCGCCTGAAACACAATGCTGCCGGTCGCGAATTCCGGCGTCTGGATGAGCTGCCGCGCGCTCGCCGAAACCAACACCGATTCACCCGCCCCGCCGCCGCCGAGGAACGAAAGGGTCCCATTGCTCGTGGACGAGATCGTCTGAGTCGGCCCGTTGAGAACGACTGAGCCGTCCTGAGCCTGCACGGTCACGTGTCGAGTCGCGGATATCGTCTGCGCCGCGCCGGCCGTGAGATTGACGTTGCCGGTGATCAGCACGTCCTGATTGGACTGGATCGTTTGATTGGCATTGTTGAGCGCGAGCGGTGTCGCGGCTGTACCCTGAAGCTTGATGTCGCCAACGGCATCGATCGACGTGCCGAGGACGAGATTCGGCACGTTCAGATTGGCGCCGCCGCCGATGAATAAATGGCCTGCTACCGCCCGCAACGTCGAAGTATCGGTTGCCTGCTGCGCGGCGCCGAAATCGGCGGTGATTACCTGGAACGTGTTTGCAAGCGCGCTGCCGAAGTTGTCGGTCGTCGGACGCGCAAACGTAAATGTTTGCCCCGGCGTCGACGTCAGCATGAGCGGACCCGCACCATTGCCTTTGGTCGCAACGGCCAGTGTGTTGAATGCGGTGTCGGATGCGACGCTGAACCCCTCGTCGCCGCGCACGTCGAGATTGTTGGTGCCCGTCAGGCTGGCGTATGCGGTTCCATTGCCGCGTGCCGCCAGAACGACGGTCGGCGAAGTAATGAGCAGCGGCGTACCGTTCCCGCCGATGTCGCCGTTTCCGGTGGTGATCGTGACCGAATTGGGACTGTCGGACCGGATCGAAGCGCTGCCGGTGCGCGTGATCGCGCCCACGTTGGTGCCGATCGAGACGCCCGCGCCGCTCGGACCCGTGGTGATGTCATGCCCGGCCGCCACATCGTTGAGCACGATGTTGCCGCTGCCGCTGACGGAGATGAACTGCCCGGGCGTTACGTCCGGAGCCAGTACCGCCGTGGGCGTCGTATCGATGAGACCGAGCGAGAGATTCCTACCGCGCACGTCGACGAATCCACCGCCGTTGGGGCCGCCGGTTCTGATGCCGCCTGTCACGCCGTCGAAGTCCCCGCTGGTGATGACGGTCGCCGGGCCCCCGTTCGTGACGATCCCCTCATTCACCAGCGTGATGCTGCCGGCGCCGCCGGCGTTGTAAACGAGCGTGAAGTCCAGGGTCGCCGCGGGGCTGTTTACGCGAAGCGTCGCGGCACCGCCGCCGGTACTGTTGAGCTCGATGTTCTGAGTGGCGTCCAGATTCGCGAGCTCGAAGGGGCTGGTCGCTACGCTGCCCTTGGTGACGGTCAACCGCGACAACGTGCTGCCCTGCGCGTCGAACCGCGCGGCGCCTGCCGTGTTGACGGTGAGGTTGGTCATCCCGAAGAGATCGACACGACTGTCGCCCGCGGCCGTGTTCGTGATCGCTCCCGCTGCGCCGCCTGAAAAGAGCGAAATCGTGTTTGCGCGAATGCCGTTCGCGCCGCCGTCGGCGGTCTGCCGGATCGGGGCGCCTTCCGCTGCGATGTTCACGGTGCTCGTACCCGCGCCCGCGTCTACGCGCGTGAAGTCGAAGCCTTGGCGCGAGAGCAGGTTGATGAAGCTGTTGTCGCCCGCGATGATCGGTCCGCCGATCGTCAGCGTGCTCGGGCCATTCGTCAGGAGCTGAATGGTCGAATCGGCGGCGCCGGTCACGCTGCCGGTGATCGTCAGCGGCGCGCCGACCAGAGTCGCGTTCTGCACGGGCGTTACAGCCCCGATGTCGCCGTTGACCTGGATGACCGGCGTCGGAGAAAGGATGAACTCGCGGTCGATGTTGATCGTCGGCGCGTCGAGCGAACCCGTGGTGACGTTGTTGCGCGAGACGATGCCGATGCTCGTGGCGGCGTTGAGATTCCCGACTGTTGTCGCATTGTTGAGATTGCTAATCGCGATGCCGCCGGTCTCCGCCGTGATCGTCTCGGTCGCGATCGTATTTCCAGAAGACGCCGAGCTGATGTTGACGCTGGTGCCGACGATGTCGCCGACCTGGATTTGCCCGGCCGCGCCGTTGCCGTTGGACATCGCATTGAGCGTGACAACGCCACCGCCTGCGGAGCCGATGTCGTCGGTGCCATTGCCGCCGATCTGCATGAGGCCGTTGAACGTCGTGATGGAGACATCGCGGGCGTTCACCGGACCACCGGTCTGGACCGAACCAGAGACGCCGGGAAAGAAGTTGAAATTTCCGGCCGTCATCGTCACGTTTTCCGGCCTGATCGTGCCGCCTATTGTCCCCGTCATGATCGAGCAGCAGCCGCGGCCGAACGTGTTGCGCGTGCCCGCGCCGAACGTGAAGCCCGCGCCGTCGAATGTTGCGTTCGTCGCCGTGACGTTTCCGGCGTGAGCCTCGAGGCCGAGCCGCCCAGTGCCCATATTGACGTTCTGCGTGACGTTGATGCTGCCCTGCGTCGTCGTGAGGCTGAGCAGTCCCCCGTTCAGGAATTGCGTGCCGGGCACGGCGGCGGGATCGAAATCCATCGACGCGCCGTTGTTTTCGAACTGGTAGACGCGCGCCTCCGACTGAACTTGAGACGTGCCGGCAGCGGTGATGTTCGGATTGGCGATGACGGTCAGGTTCTGAAGCGCGGTCGCGCCGGTGGTGACGTTGAAGCGCGCCCCTGCGGTCGTGTTGAAGATGCCTTGGCTCGCGGCATCGATCGTGAGGTTCGGCGCATCCGCCAGCAGCGCTGCCGCATCGAATCCGATGCGGCCGCCTTCGGCTCGGCTCGTGAGCGTTACCGCCCGCCCCTGCAAATCGAGCGGATTGGCGAATCCGGCAGCGCCGATCGTGCGACCGGCGACTGTGATCCCACCCGCTTCGGTTGCATTGCTCGTGCGTACCTCGAAAGCCGCGCTGTCGCTGACAGCGGCGACCACGGCGGGGCTCTCGCCGCACGCGCCGGCAACGCTGCTTTCCGCGCACGTGACGCGCAGCGCCACGCCACCCAATCCGCCGGAAGTGTCGATGTCACTGACCCTGATGCTGCCGGTCGTGGAGGTGACGTTCACGCCGCCCGGCGCGTCGATCTCGCCAATCGTGATATCACCGGTAGTCGAGCTGATCGTCGCGCTGCTGCTCGTGTTGATTCGTCCTGCGTCAATCGCACCCACAGTCGAAGACACCGTCACCGGCCCCTGTGTCGTGAGGCTCGCCGCCGAGATCGTCACACCGCCGGGTCCGCTCACGGTGACCGTGTCGCGGTTCGCGTTGACGGTACCCAGCGTGACCGTGCCGAAAAGGCCGTTCACCGGATCGTTCTGTGTCGCCTGGAAGCTCGTGAATTTGGGCAGACTCGCCGGCGAGCTTTGCCGCGTGTACGAGTTCACGGTAAGCGCCGTGTGACCCTGCAGCGTCACCGGCAGGCTGGCAGTCGTAACAGGCGGCGGCCCCTCGCTTGGCACCGTTGTATCGCCTTCCGGCACGACAATCGTCGGGATCGTCAAAGCCCCGTTGTGGGCGCGCAGCGCTATCGACGGATCGGAGTTGAAGACGCGCTGGTTGAAACCGACGAACGTCGGGTTGTCGATCGTAACAGTCGTGTCGGTCGCGTTCGCGTTCACGGTGAGGCCTCCGGCCGGCCGCGTGATGGTCGCGAGATAGCTCATGCCGGCAGGCGCGACGCCGAAGCTGAAATCGGGCCGGCTGGGCACCGGTCCGTTCAGGTTGATGCGCGACTCGCCGTTGGTCCTTACTGTGAAGACGCGCTCGGCGTTCACGTTGAGCGGCAATGCCGCGGTTCCGATCCCGCCGCCGCTCGCCGGGTCCGTCAACAGCGTCACGTCGACGGCCGTGACCTGCGACCCCAGCGCAAAAATACCGGCGCCGGCATTGGCGCCCGACGTGATCGTCACGGACTCGTTGACGTTGTTGTTGGTGCTCGTGAGCGCGCTCGCCGTAACCGTGTTGACGTTGACGCTGCCCGTCGCGGTCAGGTTCACCGTCGCCGAGTCGCAGCTGAACGGATTGTTGCCGCAGGTCGTCGAGGTCGCGGAAACGTTTTCAGCGTTGAGATCGGTGTCGGATCCGATATTCACGGTTGCGCTGCGGAACGTCCTGCTGTTCGTCGCGCTGGCGGTGACGCTGCCGCCATTGTTTACCCGCGCGAAGATCGAGGCGTTGCCGAACGTGTTGCCCGCTACCGTGAGATTGACGTTGCCGGCGGTCGTGATCGGCTGACCGTTCGTGTTGATCAACGACCGTGCCGAGATGTCGACCTGCCCCGCTCCGGCATTGACCGCGCGGGTGCTGACGGACGAATCCGTTCCGGACGCGGTGAGATTGACAACGCCGCCGCCGGTCGCCATCGCGTCGAAAATGGTGATCGAGTTGCCGGTCGAGTTCATCGTCACCGGACCGGTGGTGGTCACGGCGTTCGTATTCGGGTCGTTGTCGAATGTTCCGACGTTAATGGAAGCCGGCGCTGTGATATTCAGGCTTCCGCCCGTGACGGTATTCAGCCGCACGACGTCGTTGGTGGTGTTTGGCGTTGCGACGCCCGTCGTGAGATCGATCGCGCCGGTTCCTGCATTGAGGGAGAGCAGCGTGCGGTTATTGTCGAACACCGGCACGAATGGAGTCGTCGGATTGATCCCGTCATTGGTGACGATCGTGATCGGAGCGCCCGCCGCGCCGCTGCCGATGGTCGACAGCGTCGGATTGTTGAAGCTCTGAATACTCGGCGCGTTGAGAGCGATGCCGCCGCCGGCGGTGGTGATGTTCGCCGCGAGCTCCATCCGATTCGGCGGCGTGCCGCGCGGGTCGGTCGGCGTCCACGCGGCGACGGTCGCAGTGAGGCTCTGTCCGGGGCGCACGAGGTTCACATCGTTTACGAAGCGCATATAGCGCCCCGCGTGCAGGATCACGTTCCCGGCCTGCGCGGCGAGCGCGGCCGGCGAGATCGTGACGACGTTGTCGATCGTATCGGTGATCTCGTCGATGATCGACGAAATAGCGCCGCCGAGGTCGGCGATGAACAGATCGAGCGGATCGAGAAACAGCGTGCCCAGCGCGCCGTTCGCGGCACTCAGATCCGAGCGTCCGGCAAAGAGGAGATTCTCTTTTCCGGAAACTTCCGCGAAGCCCCCGTTGCCGCGCCGCGGTCCGCCGCGCGCGCTCAGGTCTCCGAAATACTGCGTCGACTTGTCCGCCCAGACGATCACACGACCGCCGTCACCCGCGTCCGTAGCATCCGCGCGCAAGGTCGCGTTCGCCCCGATGAGCGTGCGCGACGCGTTCTGTACGGATGCGTTGGCGCCCTGGTAATCGCCGCCGACGCGAATCTGCCCGCCCCCGGTCGTGCCCGATGCATCGACGGCGCCATGTTCCACAACGGCAACACGCTCACCCAGCAGCTTCACATCGCCGCCGCGTCCCGCCAGCCCGTGCGCGGTGATGGCGCCGGCCACTCGCGTTTGTCCGCTCGCCGACTGGACGAGAATGTCCCCGCCTGTATTACCCGAGGCCGAGATCGTGCTGCCGGCCGAAAGCGTGACGTCGCCTTGCGCCTTCAGCACGACGCGCCCGGCCGCGTCGCGCACCAGCGCGTTCGCGCGCACGTCGCCGCTATGCTTGAGCGTCCCGGCGAATACGCCGACCGCGCCGCCGTCGGCGAGCAGCCTGCCGATGTTCAATACCGAATCGGTCGGCGCCTGGATCTCGAACTGCACACCTTCCAGATCGAGACTGCCGATCGTCAGCTTGCGCCCTGCGGCAAGCACGAGCTGCCCGCCTTCGGTCTCGACCACGCCGCTGTTCTCGATCGACGGCGCCACGAGCACGATGTTTCCGCCGGTGCCTGCCTTGATCCAGCCTTGATTGAGGATCGACCCCGAGCTCCCATCGCCTTGGAACTTGAGCTTCCCGGCGAGAAAGTCGCCGTCGAGCATGTTGAGCGTCGAGCCGACGAAGCCCGCGGTATTGATGACGCCGGTCGCGCCGATCACGATGCCTGCGGGATTGATCAGGAAGACACGGCCGTTCGATAGAAGCTGACCGTGGATCTGCGAAATCTCCGCGCCGACGACGCGGTTCAACACCGCGCTCGCTGCAGA
>Ga0196978_1001065_pt1 | contig 12789 bp, 5 predicted proteins | sample S3v_2013CmetaG_FD_155491 | JGI IMG/M metagenome (GOLD analysis project Ga0196978, IMG submission 155491) | Soil microbial communities from Anza Borrego desert, Southern California, United States - S3+v_20-13C | ecosystem: Environmental > Terrestrial > Soil > Desert | place: USA: California... | reverse complement strand
GAAGCTCCGCAGCATCAGCCCGGCCCCGATCAGAAGGATCAACGACAGCGCCACCTCCGAGACGACCAGCGCCTTGCGCGTGCGCTGCCTGACCGAGCCGCTGCTGCCTTTGCCCGCCCCCTGCTTGAGCGTCTCGCCCGTCTCGTCCGGCGTGAACTGAAAGGCCGGGGCGATGCCGGCGACGATGCCCGCCGCGAACGAGACGAGCAGCGTGAAGCCGAGCGCCCAGCGGTCGAGGCCGATCTCGGTCGGCTCGCCGAGGCTGCCCGAGCTGAGCTGCACGAGCAGCCGGCTCCCCCAGTTGGCGAGCAGTAGCCCGAGCAGTCCGCCCGCGACCGCCAGCAGCACGCTCTCGCTGAGCAACTGCCTGACAACGCGCGCCCGCCCGGCCCCGAGCGCGATGCGGATGGCGATCTCCTTGCGGCGGTTGGCCCCCCTCGCGAGCAGCAGGTTGGCGACGTTGGCGCAGGCGATGAGCAGCACGAAGCCGACGGCGCTGAAGAGCACGAGCAGCGCCGGCCGCATGTCGCCGGTCAAGTCCTCCTGAAGCGGGACGACCACCGCGCCCCAGCCCTTGTTGGCCTCCGGGTACTCGGCTTCGAGGCGGCTGGAGATCGTGTTCATCTCGGCCCGCGCCTGCTCCAGCGAGGCGTCCGGCCGGAGCCGCGCGACCACCATGTAGTCGTGAATCTCCCGCACCTGACTCTCCGCGCCGTCCCACGCCAGAGGCACCCACAGCTCGGCCTCGGCGGGGAACTCGAACCCGGCCGGCATGATGCCGACGACCGTGAAGCTCCGGCTGTTGAGCGTCAGCGTGCGGCCGAGCACGCCGGGGTCGCCCCCGAAGGCGCGCTGCCACAGCCCGTGGCTGAGGACGACCGACTGGTCGCGGCCGGGCTGCGCCTCTTCGGCGAAGAAGGCGCGGCCCCGGCCCGGTTCGGTGCGCAGGACGGAGAAGAACTCCGGCGAGACGGTCGCGCCGACGACGGCCGCGGGCTGGTCGCCGGCGCTCATGCTGAAGCCGGCGTACTGGTAGACCGACATCTGCTCGAAGGCCCGGCTCTGCTCCTTCCAGTCGAGGTAGTTGCCCGGCGAGACGCTGAACTTGTCCATGCCGGGGAAGCTCTCGCGCGGCGGGGTGTGCCAGACGGCCATCAGCCGCCCGGAGTCGGGGTAGGGCAGGGGCCTCAGCAGGATGCCGTTGACGACGCTGAAGATCGCCGTGTTCGCGCCGATGCCGAGCGCCAGAGAGACCACGGCGACCGCGGTGAAGACCGGACTCTTCAGAAGCACGCGCGCCCCGTAGCGTACGTCCTGCCAGACCGTTTCAAGGAAGTGACCCATCCTGACCTCCCTCACCCTCTCTTTAACCTGATCGACCCCGCCCAGCTCGACGAGGGCCGCGCGCCGGGCCTCCCCCGGCCCGAGCCCTTCCCTGAGCTTGGCCTCGGTCAGCAGCTCAAGGTACGCCTCGATCTCTTCGTTGAACTCGCGCTCGACGCGCTCCCTTTGGAGCAGGTTGCGCCAGAGGCTGGCGAGGCGCGGTATCAGCGGCATGGGGGCTCCCCCTCAGGTGGCCTTGAGGGCGCCCGTGATGGCCACGGAGATGAGGTTCCAGTTCTCGGCCTCGGCCTCGAACTGGCGGCGGCCGGCTTTGGTGAGGCGGTAATACTTGGCCCGCCGGTTGTTCTCCGACTCGCCCCAAGAGGATTCGAGCCAGCCGGCCTGCTCCATCCGGTGCAGCGCCGGGAAGAGCGAGCCGGGCTTGACCTGAAAAGTCCCCTTCGTGATCTGTTCGATGCGGTGCGAGACGCCGAGCCCGTGCAAGGGGCCGAGGGCCAGAGCCTTCAGCACCAGCAGGTCGAGCGTCCCCTGCAAGAGGTCGAATTTTTTCCCCACCGCGCCCCTCCTATAGACGGTCTGTAAGGAGTTGATAACCCTTTTCGTATAGATTGTCAATAGGGGCCGCGCGGCCGCGCTCCGCGCCCCGCGGCCGGCGGCGCGCGGCGCCCCTGCCGCCGCCGAGCGCGCAGAGAAAACGACCCCGAAAAATCTTGACTTTGCCGGCGCTGAAACCTAGAGTCTACCCGTTCGCGACTCAGGCCGGCCGCGCGTCCGGCCCCACGCCGCGGCCGTCAAAGCGGCCGACCCCCCAAAGGCCCCGGCGCGGCACGCCCTGCCGACGGCCCCCGCACCGCCCCGGCCCCTTCGCGTGAGTCCCCTCGCCGCGGACTCGCCCCGCATTCACGTCACGCGGCGGGCTTCACCGCCGCCCCCTTTGGACGCCGGAACCGTTTCCGCCCCGCTCCCCTCAACTCCGAAGACTTCAAAAGACCTCTTCACGGAAATCATTTGCGGCCCGCGGACATACTTGATGGGGCGTGCGTTTAAGGCCCGCGCGACGGCCGCCCCGGTTGAGAGGCGATGGAATACAAGAACTTCGACCTGTGCATCGAGGAGCGGAGCGGCGAGCGGTACCCGGTCAAGGCCCAGTCCGAGACGATGGGCGACATGGACGGCGCGCTCGTCCTGCGCCCAGACTGCATGGAGGTCGCGGAGTCGCTGAAGAACGTCGAGGAGATCGAGGCCGACGGCGCGCGGCTGACGGACTTCGGGTCGTCGCTCCACCAGTGCCTCTTCAAGGACGGCGTCGGCAACCTGCTGCGCGAGAGCCTCGGCGGCGTGCGGCTCGACGACGAGAAGGGCGTCCGCATCAGGCTGAAGATCAAGCCCCCGGAGGTCGCCGCCCTGCCGTGGGAGGTGCTCTACGACCAGCACGCCAAGTGCTTCCTCTCGACCTCGGGCAAGACCCCGCTGACGCGCTACATCGAGCTGTTCGAGCCGATCAAGTCGCTGAGGGTCGCGCCGCCCGTCAAAGTCCTCGTCCTCATCCCCGCCGACTCCGGCCTCGACGTGGAGAAGGAGAAGGAGATCATCGGCCGCGCGCTCGGGTCGCTGGGGGCCGTCAGCATCACCATCCTCGAAGGGCGCGTCACGCGCTCGGCGATCAGCGAGGCGCTGGTCGCCGAGCAGTACCACATCCTCCACTTCATCGGCCACGGCGTCTTCGAGTCCGAGCAGGGCTACCTCGTCATCAACTCCGAGGACGGCGGGCGCGACATCATCTCGGCCGACTCCTTCGCCGACTTCTTCCGCGACTACGCCTCGCTCAAGCTGATCGTGCTCAACTCCTGTCAGGGGGCCGAGGTGGCGACGACGCGGCCGCTCGCCGGCATGGCCCCGCAGCTCGTCCTGCGCGGCATCCCGGCCGTCATCGCCATGCAGTACCCGATCTCGGACGCGGCCGCGCTGCTCTTCACGAAGGAGTTCTACCTCAAGCTCTGCACCGGCTGGAGCCGCGGGCAGGTGGACGCGGCCGTCTCGCACGCGCGCAACCGCATCCACATGGACATCGAGGAGCCGCTCGCCTTCGCCACCCCCGTGCTCTTCATGCGCTCGTTCACGGGCGTCATCTTCGATCTTGAGAAGGCGCCGGGCGCCGAGCCGCCCTCGGCGCTGGCGTCGCTCTGGAAGAGGCTGGCCGGCCTCTTCACCGCGCACCCGGCGAGGAACATCAACCGCCTGAAGGAGGTGAAGAAGACACACCAGAAGAACATCGAGGCGCTGCGCGAGCAGGCGAAGGACGCGCCGCCCGAGGTCGCCGAGGAGGTGGCGAAGGCCATCTCGGAGGAGGAGGACGAGATCGGCGCCGTCGACCAGCGGATCGCCCGCTGGGATCGAACCTTCGCGGCCTCGGCGCTGGCGACCGTGCTCATCTTCGCCCTCGGCTACGTCGGCCTCTTCAACTTCCCCTTCCGCCTCGACGACTACCTCGAGACGCGCTTCATCCCCTACATGGACGACTACGTAGCGAAGAGCTTCAGCCCGCACGTCCGCCTCATCCTCGCCGGCGAGGAGGAGGACGGCGCCTTGGGCGAGCCGGGGCCGGGGTGGCGCCGGTACCACGCCGGGCTGATCGACGCGCTGGCCGGGGCCGGCGCGAAGGTGGTCATCTTCGACCTCTACATGAGCGACCCGACGGAGCACGACGCCGAGCTGTCCGCCGCCATCGGGCGCGCGGCCGAGCGGGGCACGCGCGTCGTCGTCGGCAAGGCGCTCGACGCTCAGGGCGAGGTCTTGCAGGATGTCGCCGTGACGCTGAGGGACGCCGTCGGCGACGGCTGGGGCAACATCGACGTGGGCGGTGGCCGCGGCGGCTTCGTGCGCGTCTACCAGTTGGCGCAGGCGGCCCGCGACGCGGCGCCGGCCGGCGGCGAAGTCCCCGTCACCCCCTCGCTCGGCCTGCGCGCGGTCGCGCAGTTCCTCTCGAACGGCGCGCCCGTCAAAGCCTTCTTCAACGAGGGCGCGGGGCAGGTTCAGTTGCGCGCCGACGGGGCGCTGGTCAAATCCATCCCCGTCGAGCGCGCAGACCTCGCGCTCTACGACTTCCCCTACGACCTCGCCGAGCGCTCGCGGCTCGCCGACGCGACGCGCTCCTACGAGGACGTTTACGGGCGGCGCGACGACCCGAACTTCCTCCGGCAGTTCGAGAACAAGATCGTCGTCGTCGGCTACAAGCGCGGCGACGCCCGCAAGGTCTTGCACGGCGAGCAGAGGTACGGGGCCGAAATCCACGCCAACGTCATCTCGAACGTGCTCGGCAACGTCTACGTCCGCGTGCTGCCGGCCGCCTACGACTTCCTGATCGTGGCGCTGATGGCGGGCGTCGGCGCGCTGGTGCAGGCGCGCTTCCGCCACGTCCTGAGCGCGAAGCTCACCCTGCCGCTGCCGGGCCGCCGGAAGACCGTCAGCGTGCAGGGCCTGCTCATCCTCGCCGACATCGTCTACCTGCTCGTCGCCTTCCAGATTTACAAGAACGGCCTGACGTTCGTCGTCAAGTCTTACCACCTCGCCGCGCCCTTCATCACCTACTGGCTGGCGGGGAGGATGCGGAAGCGGAAAAGCCTCAGGTCGAGTTAGAAGGAGTTCAGACGATGAAGCCTCACCGCGGCATCATTGCGCGCGCCTCGCTGCTGGCCCTGTGCCTGTCGCTGCTCTTCCGCCCACCCGCGCCGTCGGCGGCCGCCTCCGCGCGCGCCGCGCAGGCCCCCGCGCCGCGCGCGCTCGTCAAGAGCATCGTCGCGGGCGGCAGGGAAGTGACGGAGGTCAGCACCGGCCGGGCGCAGTTGACGCGGGCCGACGGCGCGGCCGAGCCGGCCCTGCGCCCCGGCCTCGCGCTCTACCCCGGCGACACGGTCGAGACTTTCGCCGACACGCGCGTGACGCTCCTGTTCCTCGACCAGCCCGTCCCCGAGCGGGGCAACGAGGTCATCATCGACGCCGACGCGCGCGTCAGCATCGCCTCGACTTACAGCTGGTGGGGCACGATCTGGGTGAAGGTCAAAGGCGCTTTCAACTCGCGCACCAAGTACGTCCGCCTCGGCGTGCAGGGCACGGAGTACGAGTTCAGCGTGGCGAGGGGCGAGGAGCGCACGGCCGTGCTGGTGATTGACGGGAGCGTGCGGGTGGACGAGGGCGCGTTCGACGCGCGGGCCGGCGCGGCGCGGCCCGCGACGCCGGCCGGCGTCGGGCGCGGCCCCGCGTTCCTCAAGCCCGCCTCCTTTGCGCCGCAGGGGCAGGTGGAGTTCGGCCGCGCGCTCGACGTGCCGGCCGGGCAGGTCACCAACTTCGATTACACCTTCCGCATCGAGAACCAGTGCCGGCAGCCGCACCGCTTCACCTTCCACACGTCGGCGGGCGCGGACTGGCTGCGGGTCAGCGCCGCCGCCGCGCGCACGGTGCGCCCCGGCCGCACCGAGCCGATCAGCGCGACCGTCACCGTCGACTCGACGCGTCTGGCGCCCGGCACCTACCGCGGCCGCATCTACAGCCAGTGCGTCGAGTGCGCCGCCGAGCCGCAATGTAATCAGGCTCAGCTCGAATGGCCGATCAACCTCACGGTCAGAGGCGTCTCGGCGACGACCACGCCGACCACGCCGACCCCGACCCCGACTCCGACTCCGCCGACTTCGTTCATCCTGAAGGCGCTGGAAGAGGCGACGCTGACGCGCGGCCCCGACGCGAGCGGGCGCGCCGACGAGAGGCGCGTGCTGGCCGCGCTCGACTGGACGAACAACGTCATCCTCAGCTCGCAGCCGTCCTACCCGGCGCGCAACGTGCTGCCCCACTTCGCCGACCCCCAACAGCGGGGCCAAAGCTTCCGCGCCGCGCGGCAGAGCGCCGTGCTGCGCGCCAACCCGCCCGGCAGCAACAAGACCCTCGGCGACGTGCGCAGCGATTGGGGCGACGGCGCGCGGGCCGTGGAGGCTTACGAGAAGGAGCTGAGCGCCGACCAGACCCGCGGCAGGACGGCGACCTTCATGGCCGACCTCGGCGACGCTTACCGCCTGACGGGGCAGTTCGCGCAGGCGCAGGCGCGGCTCGGCGAAGCCGCGGCCGCCGACGCGCGCGCGCCCCGCGTCCTCAACGCGCGGGGCAACCTCTCGCTCGACCGCGCCCGCGCCGCGCTCGACCGGGGCGACGCCGCGCAGGCCCGCGGCCGGCTCGAACAGGCGCGCGCGGCCTACGAGGCGGCCGGCCCGCAGGGCGCCCTCGCCGCGCGTGACGCGGCCGTCGTCCAAACCAACTTGGGCGAGGCTCACCTGCTGCGGGGCAAGCTGGCGCTGCGCGAAAGGAACGCGGACGAGGCCCGTTCGCAGTCGGAAGAGGCGGCGCAAAGGCTCCGCTCCGCGCGGCAGTCCGACCCCAACTACCCTTTCGCCGAGACCGATCTGGGCCTCGCGTTCCAGCGCCTCGGCAACGCCGCGGCGCTCGCGGGCGACCGGGCCGAGGCGCGCGCGCAGTACCGGAGGGCCGAGAGCCAGCACCTGCGGGCGCTCGAACGTCACCCCGACATGGCCGAGGCCCACTTCCACCTCGGCGACCTTTATCAGGATCGCGGCAACGACGCGGCGGCGAAGGAGAGTTACTGGCGCGCCGTCAGGTCGCGGCCCGAGCAGCCGGACGCGTACTTCCCGCTCGCCGTGCTGCTTCAGGACGAGAACCCGCGGCTGGCCGCCGAGCTGGCCGCCCTCTTCCTGCAACTGCTGCGCGAGGAGTTCAGGCAGGGCGAGCGGGCGCGGGCCGCCGAGCGCATCCGGCGCGGCGAGAGGGTGACGCCGCCGCCGCGGCTGGCCCCCGTGGTCGGCGACGAGCCGGACGGGGACGAAGTGGCTGCCGACGAGCCGGTCGTCCCCGACGTGGTCAGTAAGTCGAGGGCCGAGGCGGCCAGAGAGATCGAGGCGGCCGGCCTCGTGGTCGGCCGGGTCGAGCGGCGCGGGGGCGCGAGGGATTCAGACCCGGTGTCCGCGCAGAGGCCGGCGGCCGGCACGAAGGTCGCGCGCGGCTCGGCCGTCGAACTCGTGCTCGGGCCGGGGCCTGAGCGGGCGACCGTCCGAGTGCCGGAGGTCAAGGACGACAGGCTGGAGACGGCCAGACGCAAGATTACCGAAAGGGGGTTGACCGTCGGCCGGATCACGGAGGGGCCGAGTTGCGACAAGGTCGGGAAGGTGCTGGCGCAGAACCCCCGCGACGGCGAGCGGGTCGAGCCGGGGAGGGCGGTTGACCTCACCATCGGTTCGGCCGGCGAGGACGGCGTGACGTTGCCGAACTGGGTCGGCCGCGCGCGCGCGTCGGTCGAGGAGGAGATTAGGAGCGCCGGCCTGACCGTCGGCGGCGTGAGCACGGCCGAGCGCGAGAACACGCCCGAGGGTCAGGTGCTCAGGCAGAGCCCCTCGGCCGGCGCGCGGCTGGCGAGGGGCTGCGAGGTCAAACTCGAAGTGGCCATCCCCCTCGTGCCGGTCATCGTCGGCGACTACCGGGGCATGAGGGCCGACGACGCGCTGAGCCTGCTGTCGGGCTCAGGGCTCCACGGCATGACGCGGCGCACCGTCGCGCGGGCGCAGCCGGGCACCGTCGTCGACCAGTCGCACGCGCCGGGCAGCCGCGTCCGCAAGGGCACCTTCGTGACGCTGCTCGTCTCGGAGCAGCAGCAGACGACGCGTGTTCCGCAGGTGGTCGGGCTGCCTCTCCAGCAGGCGCAGGCGATGTTGAGGAACGCCAACCTGAGGTGGACGGTGACGCGCCGGCACCACAGCGACTACAAACTTAACTACGTCTTCGCGCAAGACCCGCAGCCCGGTCAGGTGGTGCCGACGGGCGCGGTCGTGCGGCTCGGGGTGTCGGACGGGTGGCCGCCGCCTCACGGCGGGGTGGGCGTCCTGCGCCGCGGGAGGTGAGGCTTCGTCGGGCCGCCGGGCGGTTTCGGGGCGCGCGCTTACTGCACGGAGATTTTCTTCACCTCGTTCATTCGGTTGAGCCGTTCGAGCAACTGGTCGAGCTTCTCCATCGGCGTGTCGGCCGGGACTTCGAGCTTCTGGCCGCCCTCCGCTTCGAGCACGATCTTGCGGGCGGCCATCTGATTGCGGAGTTGCATGAGGCCCGTAATCAGCGCGCCGAGGCCCGCGCCGGCCGCGCCCACGACGGCGACCAGCACGTTCGGGTCGAGGCCGCGGTACTTCACCTTCGGCTGCCTCAACTCCAACTGCACGTCGGCGGCGGCCGGCGTCAACTGCTGCTCCAGAGACTCTTTGATCTCGGCGGCGGGTTTGCTCCGCGGGTTCAGCGCGATCACGATTTCCATCTCGGGCCTGCCCTTCGTCCCGACTTGCGCGAGGACAGTCGGGGGAGGCCAAATATACTACCAAACGCCCCCGCCCGACAGAGCTAAAAGCCGCCGGTCACTCACGCCGTTCTGACCGACCGTCCAAGTCTTACCCGGTCAAAAAGAGAGCCCGCGCGCGCAACCCTCAGCCCCGCCTTCAATTTATTCAGAGAAAGACTGACCGATCCGGGCGGCACGCGCCTTGTCTGGCTGTCTGCGGGCCTAATAAGTTTCTTCGCCCGCCCGGCCCGGGCCTTCGAGCCCAAGCCCCGCTTCAGGAGTGATCATCGAATGCGCAGGAACGCCGCCTTAATTCTCCTTCTCATCACCTCTTTAACGACGCCGCCCGCGGGCCTCGGCGCGCTCCCGGCCGGGGCGCAGAGACGCGAGCGCGGCCAGAGCCAGCGGCCGTCGAAGATGCCGGAGGCGCTGCTGCGGCGCGTCCGGCAGGAGCGCGCCGGGGGCCGCCCGGCCAAGTCGCGCGTCATCCTCAACGCGGCCGACGCGGCGGCGGCGGTGCGCCTGCGCTCCGCCCTCGAAGGCGGCGGGGCCGACGTGCTCCGCCAACTCGACGCGCTGGACACCATCGTCGCCGACGTGCCGGCCGAGGCGCTTGAGGAGATGGCCGGGCGCGAAGACGTGACGTGGGTCTCGGCCGATCAGGAGGTTCGCACGACGGCCGCCTCGGCCGACAACACGAGCCACCTCGAAGTGACGACGGGCGCGAGTAACGTCCTCCCGAAAGACGTGACGGCGGGCGGCGCGGGCAACGGCGTCGGCATCGCCATCCTCGACAGCGGCATCAGCCCGCCCGACGCGGCCGAGTTCGCCGGCTACGTGCGCACGACCGAGGGCGGACTGCTCGGCGGCGGCGGCCTCCTCGGCACGGGCCTGCTCGCCACCCAGACCGTCGAGCCTTACAACCGCGTCGTGCAGCACGTCGACTTCACCGGCGAGGGGAGCAAGCAGGACAAGTACGGGCACGGCACGCACGCCGCGGGCGTCGCGGCCGGCACGGGTCAGGCCAGCGAGGACGAGGCCGCGCGGCGGCCGGGCGCGCCGACCTACGGCGGCGTCGCGCCGGGCGCGCACCTCGTCAGCGTCCGCGTCCTCGACTCGAAGGGCGTGGGCACGGTCTCCGGCGTCATCGCCGGCATCGACTGGGTCATCAAGAACAAGTCGAAGCACAACATCCGCGTGATGAACCTCTCGCTCGGGACGGCCGTCACGCAGAGCTACCGGACAGACCCTTTGTGCAAGGCGGTGGCGCGCGCCTTCGACGCCGGCATCGTCGTCGTCGTGGCGGCCGGCAACCTCGGCAAGGACACGGCCGGGCGGACGCTCTACGGCGGCATCCTCTCGCCGGCCAACTCGCCGCACGCCGTCACGGTCGGCGCGACCAACACGCAGCAGACCGCGGGTCGCTCTGACGACGTGGTGACCACCTACTCGTCGCGCGGGCCGACGTTAGTCGACGGGCTGGCTAAGCCCGACCTCGTCGCGCCCGGCAACCTCATCGGCGCGGCCGAGTCGGCCGTCACCTCGCCCTCGGCCAGCTACTCCTACTCGACGCCGGGCGGCGGCCTGCTCGGCGGCCTCGGCGACACCCTGCTCGGCGACTCGGACTCGACGCGCCCCACGGCGACCGGCACCTACCGGGTCTGGAGCGGCACCTCGTTCGCCGCGCCGGCCGTCGCGGGCACGGTCGCCCTCATGCTCGAAGCCAACCCGAGCCTGACGCCGCGGATCGTCAAGGCGCTGCTCATGCGCACCGCGCAGCGCCTGCGCCACTACGAGGAGCGCGTGAAGTCGCGCGAGATGTCGAACTTCGAGCGCATCATCACGGCGGGGGCGGGCGAGCTGAACACGAACGCGGCCGTGGCGCTGGCGCGCGCCGTCCGCCGCGACGCCAACCGCGCCCGCGTGGGCGAGAACCTCATCACGCACCGGAAGGTCACGTACGCGAGCGTGCCGGGCATCACCGCGCCGGTCGGCGGCGAGCGCGTCCCGCTCAACAACGGCGTCGTCTGGGTTGACGGCATCGCCTTCACCGACCGGCTGCAACTGACGAGCGGCTACCGCCTCGGCGACGGCCGGACGATCTCCAGCGGCTTCGTCGTCGCCGACGGCCACCTGAACGCCGACGGCACGTACGTCGCCGGCAACGGCGTGGTGATCGGCAGCGGCGTGGTCATCGGCAGCGGCGTGGTCATCGGCAGCGGGGTCGTCATCGGGAGCGGCGTGGTGATCGGGAGCGGCGTCGTCATCGGCAGCGAGTACGCGCTGGCCGACGGGCTGCTGACCTCGGGCTCGGTGAGCGGCTGGAGCTTCCAGAACGAATACTTGTGGGCGTCGAACCTGATCGACCCGAGCACGGCCGACATCAAGGCCGAGGAGGTCATCCTTCAGGGCGAGGACGCGATCCCGGCGGGCGTTGACCGGCTGTCCGCGTCGAGCCCGCTCTACCCGCGGCAGAGGTAGCGGGCGCGGGGTCACGCCGGGCGGCGCGGCCGAGGGCAGGGAAGATGGCGAGCGGGAGCGAGGCCGTGAAAAGAGATTTCTACCCGGCGGCGGTGACGGCGGCCGGCATCGCGCTGTGGCTCGCGGCGGCCCTGAGCTTCTTCTCGGGCGGCGCCGGGCGCGAGCAGTTGACGGTGCTGGCGCTCGTGCCGCTGGTCGTCGGCGCGGGGCTGTTTCTGAACAACGTCCCGCTGCCTTCGTGCCTCAGCCTCTCGCAGGAGAAGCTGACCTTCACGCTCTCGGATGCGCTCGTCCTCCTCATCGCCTGCCGCTACGGGCCGGCGGCCTGCGTCCTCGTCGCCGGCGTCGAGGGCTTCACCTCTTCGCGGCGGGCCGTGCGCCGGCTGTCGAGCAACCTCTACTCCTTCGGCATGATGTCTCTGGCCGGCGCGGCGGCGGCCGCCGCCCTCGGCGCGGTGCTGCGCTACGGCTTCGGCGACCCGCACGCCGCCGGGCCTCACGCCTTCCCGGCCGTCGCCGTCTCGATGCTGGCGGCCAGCGTCGCCCACATCACCGTCAACTCGGCGCTCGTCTCGGTGCTCTTCGCGTCGAGGCTCGGCAGCCCCGTCCTCAAAGGCTGGAAAGAGAACTTCCTGCTCATCGCGCCGATGTTTCTGCCGACGGGCGCGGCGGCGAGCCTGATGTACACGGGGCTTCAGTACAGCGCGCTGACGACGTTCGCCATCGGCGCGCCCGTCCTCGCCGCCATCCACTTCGGCCACCGCCAGTACCGCAACGGCGTGCAGAACCAGATCAGGCTCATCGAGCGCGCGCAGCAGGAGCGGGCCGAGGCCGAGCGCGAGCGCGCCGAGCAGGCCGAGCGCCACGTCGAGGAGCTGAGCCACTACGTCGAGCGGCTCGAACGGGCGAGCGGCCAGTTGGAGGAGAGCCGCGAGCACTTCCGCCACGCCGCCTTCCACGACGCCCTGACGGGCCTGCCCAACCGCGCCCTGCTCTCCGAACGCCTCGGCTCCGCCATCGCGCGGGCGCGGGGCGCCGAGGGCGAACGCTTCGCGCTGCTCTTCCTCGACCTCGACCGCTTCAAGAACGTCAACGACAGCCTCGGCCACACCATCGGCGACGGGCTGCTCGTCACCATCGCGCGGCGTCTGGAGAACTCGGTGCGCTCGGCCGACACGGTCGCGCGCCTCGGCGGCGACGAGTTCGCCATCCTGCTCGAAGGGGTCAAGTCCGAGGCCGACGCCGCCTACATGGCCGAGCGCGTGCAGCGGGAGATGTCCACGCCCTTCATGCTCGACGGCCACGAGGTCTTCATGACGGTGAGCATCGGCATCGCGCACGGCGCGGCCGGCTACGAACACCCCGAGCAGGTCTTGCGCGACGCCGACACGGCGATGTACCGCGCGAAGGCCGGCGGCCGCGCCTGCTTCGAGGTCTTCGACAGCACGATGCACGCGCGCGCCGTCAACCTCCTGAGGCTTGAGAACGACCTGCGCCGCGCCGTCGAGCGCGAGGAGTTCACCGTCTACTTCCAGCCCATCGTCGGGCTCGCGACGGGGCGGCTCGCGGGCTTCGAGGCGTTGGTC
>Ga0196978_1001064_pt1 | contig 12792 bp, 10 predicted proteins | sample S3v_2013CmetaG_FD_155491 | JGI IMG/M metagenome (GOLD analysis project Ga0196978, IMG submission 155491) | Soil microbial communities from Anza Borrego desert, Southern California, United States - S3+v_20-13C | ecosystem: Environmental > Terrestrial > Soil > Desert | place: USA: California... | reverse complement strand
ATCTAACTCCATCGTCTTGCCGCTGAGCGGAACGTGGACCGGCACCTTGACCGCTTTCATGAAGGTCTCGGTCTTGGTGCCCGGTATCACCTTGCCGCCCTTGGTCGCGACTTCGTTCGCGTGTGACGCGATCACGGCGTTCGGTCGCACCAGCTCGTTGATCACGTAAGCGGCCTCGGTGGGCCCGGTGGTGAAGCCGTCGCCGATGTTCATCACGGTGAGCTTCGCGCCATATTGCCCGCGCACCACCTTCTCCTGGTCGGATGTGATGCCCGTGTCACCGGAGAGGTAGACGACGAGGCCGTTGCTGAAGCGCAGCACGTAGCCCGTGGCCTCACCCACGTAGCCGGCGATGCCCGCCTCCGTCATGGCCTTGCCGAGCTCGCCGCCGATATAGCCCGGATCGAGGCCGTTACTGTGTATGGCGGTGACCGTCGCGATCCTCACGCCGCCGATCGTTCTGCTCCCGCCGAAGCGCGCGAGGATGGAATCCGCCGGATTGCCGCCGTTCGCTTTGAGCTTGGCTGCGAAAAACGCCTGCATCTCGCTGCCGGTGACGATCTTCGCCTTTTTGGCGAGCGTGATATTCACCGCGTTCGAGTTCGGCAGCGCGGAGACCGACATGTCCGGCTTGGCGCAGGTGCCGGAGTTCGGCGCCTTCATGTGCGCGTTGCCGGCGTGATCGCCGTGCATGTGCGTGACCAGAACGACGTCGATCCTGCCGAGGCGCGGATCGCTCGGACCCGCGACGGTGCGGCCGGGGTCGTACAGCACGCGCGTGCCCGTCGGGTCCTCGAAGATCAAGGCTCGATCCTGCGGACAGAACTCGCCGTCCACACCACCGAGCGGCGTCACCTTCACGTTCGCCGCCAGTACCGGGAGAGCGCCCGCGGCGAGCGCGCACGCGGCGCCTGCGATAAACAGTGCCAGACCTCTTTTCATCTTCACCCCCTCTTGTGGAGACCAGGATGTTCGGAACGTAATGATACGATGCCCGCTCCGCGCCACAGGAGAGCCGCCATGCCGTACTACGAAAAAGGCCAGACCCGCATCTACTACGAAGAGCACGGCTCGGGTTTCCCGCTGCTGCTGATTGCCGGCGGCGGGCTCAACTCCAAGCTCGGCTACTTCGCCGGCAAGTCACCCTTCAACCCGATCGAAGAATTCAAGGGCGAGTACCGCTGCGTCGCGTTCGACCTGCGCAACGCCAACGGCGGGAAGTCATCCGGCCCGCTGGAGATCGAGCGGCCGTGGGACGCCTACACCGACGACATGCTGGGCCTCATGGATCATCTCGGCTGCGGGCAGTTAATGGTGCTGGGCTTCTGCATCGGTGGCCCGTTCATCTGGAATCTGCTCAAGCGCGCGCCGGATCGCATCGTCGCCGCCGTGCTCGCACAGCCGAGCGGCTACCGGCCGGAGATCCCGGATCTCTTCTACAACAACAACATGAAGGGCTGGATGCCTGAGCTCACGAAGGCGCGGCCGGACATCACCGTGGAGATGGTCGATGCGTTTCTGAAGAAGATGTACGGGGCGAATCCGGACTTCGTCTTCACCGTCACGCGCGACTTCGTGCGCGCGTGCCAGACGCCGGTGCTGATCCTGCCCGACGACGTGCCGGCGCATCCGTATGCCGTCGCCATGGAAGCCGCGCGCCTCGCGCCGAAGTCGGAGGTGAGCATCTACCCATGGAAGGAGTCGCAGGAGACGATCGCGGAAGTGGTGCGCCACGTGCGCACGTTCTTGAAGACGCATGCGCCGGTGCCGACTACCGCCCGGTAATCGCACCCGGTACGCCCGCATCGTCGTTCCCGCGTAGGCCCGGAATCCAGAGCACGTCCTGGACGCCGGGCTGACGACGTCGCTAAGCCGGCGTGACGGTGTGGCTCTTCTCCGCCGCCGCGTTGCGGCCGGCGACGCGGCCGAACGTGATGCCTTCGGCGAGGTTGCCGCCACCCTGGTAGACGAACTGGAAGACCGAGCAGATCTCGCCGACGGCGTAGAGCCGCGGGATCGGCTGGTCGTCCCAGTCGAGTACGCGGCGCTGCGCGTCCGCGCGTAATCCGCCCTTCGTGTTCGGGCCGCCCGGATACAGCGGAATCGCGTAATACGGCGGCTCCGATACCGGCGCCATCGTCGCGGGCTCGCGATCGAAGTCGGCGTCGCGCCCGGAGGCGCAATAGGCGTTGAAGGTTTCGACGGCGTGACGCAGCGCGGCGTCATCCATCTTGCCGCGATTGTCCGAATGCTCGCGGATGCGCGCGGCGAGTGCTTCGAGCGTGTCGCCTTTCAGGATCCAGCCGTTCCGGAGCGCGTTCATGTTGTCCGCGCCCCAGTCGATGCCGTTGTAGGCCGCTGCGCCGACGCTCACGATCGGACCGCGCTTCATCATCACCGAGTCGAAGATCATCCACGACGGAATGCGCGGATAGGAGAGCGTCGCCTGGTCGAACTGGAGCGCCTCCTTGTAGAAGATGTAGCGGCTCGGGTCCTTCGTGATGCGGCGCTCTGAAGCGTAGCGCCGGCCGTGGTTGTCCACGACGATCTCGTTCGGCTTGCCCACGCCGGACGTGTTCAAACCGATGCGCAGGCCGTGTCTGCGCTCCGGGATCGCACAGATGACGCGTCCGGCGATGCTGCCCGTCTTCGCAAGCGCCGCGCCGACGCGCAGCGCCATACGGATGCCGTCGCCGGTGTTCGCGGGCGAGCCGTAGAACGCCCAGCCGTCCCTGGCCGGACCGTCGAGAAACGCCTTGCGCATGCGTACGTTGTACTCGTAGCCGCCCGAGGCGATGATCACCGCGCGCCGCGCGCGGTACGTGAGGCGCTGAGATCCGCGCTCCGCGAGGACGCCGGTGATCGCGCCGCGCTCGTCGGTGATGAGCTCCTTCGCCGCGACGCCGTAGTGGATCGGCACGTTGCGCGATTGAACGCCGGTCAGCATGCACGCGTGGAACGCCTCTCCGGACTGCTTCTCCGATTTCGCCGTGTCTTTCGAGCGTCCGGTGAGCGCGTCCTCGTCGTACTTGCCGGTGTACGTGCTGCGCACCACCGCGTAGCCCGATCGCGCGGCGCCCGGAAATTCCGGAAACGCGGCGTTCGCCGAGAGCACCGCCTTGAACTGCGGATCGAGCCCGCGCATGAACTCGGCATTGTGCGGCGCGTGCTTCGCCCATAGCTCCGCGAGCTCGTCGGCGAACTCGCTCTGGTCGCCTTCGAGCTTCTGCGGCAGGTTGTCCCCGCTGAACATCGCCTTGGCGTACGCCTTGAGCGAATCGAAATCGCCGGATGGATCGGGGCTGTGAAAGCCGCCGCCGCTCATGCGCGTATTCGAAAAGTGCGACTCCTCGGGCTGCTTCTCCAATATCACGACGTCGGCGCCGGCGTCCTTCGCTTCGATGGCCGCGCAGCCGCCTGCCGAGCCGAAGCCGACGATAATGACGTCCGCCTCGTATTCGGCGGGCTCGTTCAACTGCATGTCAGTAGCCGCTCTTGTCCGGCGCGCCGACCGGGTTCATCGGCGTCCAGCCGGTGAGGCGGCCGACTTCGGCCTTCATCGCATTCGCCATCACGACGCGATCGGCGCCGAGCATCACCATCTGGAAGCCCTGATCGAGATAGCGCTGCGTGAACTTGGAGCTCGACGTGTGGATCGCGGCGACTTTCTTGTGCTTCTTGCAGGTTTCGAGGATGCGATTGACCGTCGCGACGTGCTTTGGATCGTCGTTGTCCATGATCGGCGGCAGTCCGAGCGCGAGCGCGAGGTCGGTCGGTCCGATGTAGATCGCATCGACGCCGGGTGTGGTGACGATCTCTTCCAGCTTTTCAATGCCTTCCTGCGTCTCGACCATGACGACGCATGCGATCTCGTCGTTCGCGTGCTTCTGGTAATCGGCGCCGGCGTAAAGCAGCACGCGGTTCGGCCCGTTGCTGCGGATGCCTTGCGGCGGGTAGCGGCACGCCGCGACCGCGCGCTCGGCTTCCGCGCGGTTACTGACCATCGGCACGATCACGCCGTAGGCGCCGGCATCGAGCACTTTCATGATGACGCCGGGCTCGTTCCACGGCACGCGCACGAACGGCGTCACGTTGGTGGTGGAGATCGCCGTCAGCATGTTCACCGCATCGGAGTAGTCGACGCAGCCGTGCTGCATGTCGACGCACAACCAGTCGATGCCGGTGTGCGCCATGGTTTCGGTCGCAAGCACGTGAGGGATTGTCGCCCAGCCGCCCACCGCCGCTTTGCCTTCACGCCAGAGCTTCTTTACACGGTTCAATCGCACGTCATTCCCCCATGTCGCAGTGAGTCAGTCGATGTTCGCGGCGCTCTCGCGCTGCACTAATGCAGCGGCACCTGTAACGCCTCGGCCCGCGCCTGAAGATCGGAGACGTGGTTCATGTGATGGCCCAGGCCGTCGAAATTCAGCACGGCGTGAATATACAGAAGAAGATCCGCGATTTGCGCGCCGGGTTCGTGAACCGCGCTCGGGTTCTCTTCGTAGATCGAGAGCGCCTTGCCGAGGCACTCGATCACCGCGCCCAAATCGCGCCGGTGAACGGCCTCGATCGCCGCATCCAGGCAGGACGAGACATCGGCTTGCACCTGCTCGAGATGATTCATGAAGCTCCGAACGATGGGCAGCGGCTTCAGGGCCGCGCCAGCACTGACGCCGCGCAATTTATGCCGCGGCAGGGGATCCCGGACGTTAACACACGCGGCGCATCCCCGCCTCAGTTGAGCTTGCGTGCTTGTGGCGCAGCTTCGGTCTGCTGCGCCGGCTCGTAGAGTGCCAGAGTGAGGTCCCACTCGGTCTTCGCGACCTGCTCGCGCAGCAGCCGCGTGAAGACGTGCAGCAGCCGCGTATCGAGCGTCATGTCGATACCCTGTCCCTTGAGCGGCTGCAGGGAGAGTAGATGAACGCCGTCGTCCCGCGTCTTGCCGTGCGCCTTGCCCAGCAGCACCGGCGTCTCGCCGAGGAGCAGCCGGCGCGGGGAGTCGGACGGCGCCTCGGCGAAACCCTTCGTGTAGTCCGCCTGCTGCGAATAGCCTTCGTGCTGAAGATCGAGCACCGTGCGCCGCAGCGTGGGATCCACTTGCTGCCGCACCGCATGGTCGGATTCCAGCATCTGCACGAGGAGCTGCCACAGCCGCTTCGTGAACCGCCGCGTGAGCCAGAACCGCACCTCGGCGTTATCGGTCGTGGTGAGCCGCAGCAGCAGGCGGTCTTCTACGGGATCGTGCCGGATCTGGATCTGATGGATGGCCATTTAAAGTACCCGCTCCCACGGCGGTTCGGGCGGAATGATCTCGCGCAGGAAGTTGATCAATGCGCGTACCCGTGCGGGCAGCGGCCGCGCCGGAAGATAGGTTACCGATACCGCGGGCCCCGCCGCCATGTAATCGCGCAGGATCAGTTTCAGCTTACCGCTCGCGATCGCTTCGGCCGCGATGAAGCTCGCGACGGTGACAATGCCGACACCTGCAATCGCCGTGTCCACGAGCGCCTCGCCGCCGTTGATATTCAGCGGACCCGAAACCGCGACGGAGTAGCTGCGGCCGTTGCGCGCGAACTCCCATTCCCGGTAGCGCCCGGTGCCGGGGATCGCATACGCGAGACAGCGATGCGCCCGCAACGCTTCTGGCGTGCGCGGCTCGCCGTGCGCTTCGAGATATGCCGGCGACGCGCAGGTCACGAATTTGGTGTTGCACAGGTGACGCGCCACGAGGCCCGTGTCGCCCACTTCGCCCACGCGAATCGCCACCTCGACGCCGTGATCGCGCGGCTGCAGCGGCCGGTCGTTCAGCTCGACGTCGAGGGTGATCTCGGGGTAGCGCGCGACGAAGGCGGGCAGCGCCGGCACCACGATCTTGCGCCCGAAGCCCACCGGCACGTAGAGCCGCAGGCGGCCCTGCGGGACGCTCCCGGCGCGCGAGACGAGCGCATGCGCGTCATCCACGTCCGCGAGGATCTTCCGGCAGCGCTCGAGATAGACCGCGCCATCGGCCGTCAGCGCAACGCTGCGGGTGGTCCGCTGCAGCAGCCGGATGCCCAGCCGCTTCTCGAGCCGCGAGATCGCCCGGCTCGCGCCCGAAGGCGACATCCCGAGCCGGCGGCTCGCCGCCGAAAAGCTCTGCCCCTCCGCCACCGCGACGAAGACGCCGATCGTGTTGAGATCCCAGCCGGACATTGATGCGCCAGAGTCAAAAGTCTTTTGAATCGTATGCGATTTATTCAACAGCCGACAAGCCGTACTGTCCCGTGATGGACACGAGTTCGCATCGGCTCACGCTCGGCGTCGACATCGGCGGCACCTTCACCGACCTCGTTCTCCTGCGCAGCGACGGGCGGCTCTTCAGCAAGAAGGTGCTGTCCACGCCGGAGGACTACAGCAAGGCCATCGAGAGCGGCATCCTCGATCTGCTGGCCGAAGTGCACGTGCCGGCATCGGCCATCGCGGAGCTCGCGCACGGCACGACGGTGGCGACCAACGCGATCATCGAGCGGCGGGGTGTGCGCGTCGCGCTCGTCACGACGAAGGGCTTTCGCGACGTGCTCGAGATCGCCCGCTTCCGCTCGCCGCGTCTCTACGATCTGAACTATCGGAAGCCCGAGCCGCTGGTCGAGCGCCGGCTCCGGCTGCAAGTGCGCGAGCGCACGATGAGCGACGGGACGGTGCTCGCGCCGGTGAACACGGAAGACCTCGATGCCGCCGCGCGCGTGATTCGCGACAACGCGATGGACGCCGTCGCGATCTGCTTCATCAACTCGTACGCGAATCCCGCGAACGAGCTCGCGGCGAGCCGCTATCTCGCGCAAGCGCTGCCGGGCTTATCGATCTCGGCGTCCACCCAGCTCCTGCCGCAGATCAACGAGTACGAGCGCACCAGCACGATCGTGGTGAACGCGTACATCCGGCCGGTGGTCGAGCGCTACGTGCGTTCGCTGGAGGAGCGCCTGCGCCGCATCGGCATTCCGGCGCCGCTCATGATCATGCAGTCGAGCGGGGGGCTCCTGCCCGGCCCGCTCGCCGCGAAGAACCCGGTGTACGTGATCGAATCCGGACCCGCCGGCGGCGTCGTCGGCGCCCAGCGGCTGGGACAAAGCGTCGATCTCGGCGATCTCATCGTCTTCGACATGGGCGGCACCACTGCGAAAGCGTCGCTCATTCAGGGCGGCGCCTACGGCCTGTGCCCCGAAACCGAAGTCGGCGGGGGCGCCGCGCTCGGTCACCGTCTGATCCAGGGTGCGGGTTACGTCGTGCAGGTGCCGACGATCGACATCGCCGAAGTCGGCGCGGGCGGCGGCAGCATCGCAACCGTGGACGCCGCAGGCGGCATGCAGGTCGGCCCGCGCAGCGCGGGCGCCGAGCCGGGGCCCGCCTGCTACAACCGCGGTGGAACTGCAGCGACCGTGACCGACGCGAACGTGCTGCTCGGCTATCTCAATCCCGATGCGCTGTGCGGCGGCGAGCTCCCGATCGTGCGCGCGAAGGCGCAGGAGACGATCGCGGCGCTCGGCCAGCGGATGAATCTCGACGTGATCGACACGGCGTACGGCATCCACCTCATCGCGAACTCGAACATGATGAAGGCGCTGCATGGCGTCTCGACCGAACGCGGCCGCGATGCGTCGCAGTTCGGCCTGCTCGCGATCGGCGGCAACGGCGGCGTGCACGCCGCCAATCTCGCGGAGACGCTGCGGATCACGCGCATCGTCGTCCCGCCGGTGGCCGGGCTCTTCAGCGCGCTCGGCATGCTGTTCGCGGACGTCGAGCACCATCTCGTGGCGGCGTTCTATCGGCGGTACGACACGGTCACCGCGGAAGACCTGACGGCGGCGGCAGGTCCGCTCGTGGACGAAGCGCGGCGGCTGCTCCAGCTCGAAGGCTTTCCGGCTGCGCGCCAGCACATCACGCTCTACGGCGAGATGAAACACGTCGCGCAATCGGCGGCGCTGACCGTGGCCATCGAAGGGTGGCCGGTCGCCGCGGAGAGCCTCACGCGGGCACGGGCGGCGTTCGGCGCAGCGCACGAGGCGAGCTACGGCTACCGCTCGGATACCGAGCCCCTGCAGTTCGTCGCGCTCAAGGTGATCGGCCAGGGCATCTCGGAAACGCCTCGCGTGCCCGAGCGCCTCGAGCGCGATCGCGAAGATCGTGCCACCCAGGCTTCACGCAACGCGTATTTCGGACGCGATCTCGGCTGGCACGATACGCCGGTGATCGCGCGCAACGCGCTCGATGCGACGCCGCTGCCGGGGCCGCTCATCGTCGAGGAGTACGACACGACCACAGTAGTGCGCCCCGGCTGGTCCGCCCGCCTCGACCGCTGGAACAACATCATTGTGGAACGTGCCCCGAAGAGCTGATATGGATATCGATCCCGTCAAACGCGAGCTCATCAAGAACCGGCTCGTCACGATCGCCGACAACATGATGCTCGCGGTGGTGCGCACCGCGCGCTCGACCGTGGTGAAGAACAACATGGATTTCTCGGCGTCGATCTGCGACGCCGACGGGCAGCTGGTCGCGCAGGGGCTCGCCGTGCCGGTGCATCTCGGCGCAACGATGCCGGCGCTGCGCGGCTGCCTCGATTACTTCGGCGACGACATCCACGAAGGCGACATCCTCGCGAGCAACGATCCATACGCGGGCGGCAGCCACTTGAACGACATCTTCATGTTCAAGCCGGTGTTCGTGGGCGGGCGGCGCATCGCGTTCCTCGGGCTCATCCTGCATCACACCGACATGGGCGGGCGCGTGCCGGGCGGCAACGCTGCGGACTCGAACGAGATCCATCAGGAGGGCTTGCGCATCCCGCCGTCCAAGATCGTCGAGCGCGGCGCGCTCAACCGCACGCTGTGGCGGATCATCGAGCACAACGTGCGCGTCCCCGAGCGCAACGCCGGCGATCTCAAGGCGCAGATGGCCGCGCTCGGCCTCGGCGAGAAGGAGCTTCTGAAGGTCCTCGCCGACCACGATCCCGACGAGCTCGACTTCTACATGAAAGAGCTGGTCGATTACTCCGAGCGCCTCACGCGCGAGGGCATCAGGCAGTTGCCCGAAGGCGAATACGAGTTCACCGACTGGAACGACGACGACGGCATCGGCAGCGGTCCCGTCAAGATCCAGGTGAAGCTCACGGTCAAAGGCGACACCATCGTCGCCGATTTCACCGGCACCTCACCGCAGACCGGCGGCGCGCTGCACACGAATTACTGGTTCACCGCCTCATGCACCTATGCGGCGCTGCGCTCGGTGTTCGATCCGCACATGCCGAACAACGCCGGCTTCTACCGGCCCATCACCGTCATCGCGCCGGAAGGCTGCTGGGTGAACCCGGTGTATCCCGCTGCGCTCGGGGCGCGCGGACAAGGCGGCCACCGCGTGCGCATGGTCGTGCTCGGCGCGCTGGCGCAGATGCTGCCGGAGCGCATGCCCGCGTGCGTCGGCGGCTCCGAGTTCGCGATCGTCATCGCGGGTCGTCACAAGAATCGTAAGCCGTTCCTGTATCTCGACTTCCACAACAACTCGGGGCTGGGCGGCGGACCCGATCGCGACGGTCAGGACGCCGGCCCGTACTGCCTCGGCAACATGGCCAACACGCCGGTGGAGCTGGTCGAGGCGGAGAATCCGATTCTCATGGAGGAATACGGTTTCCTGCCGGACACCGGCGGGCCCGGCAAGTACCGCGGCGCGCTCGCGCTGGTTCGAAGCTATCGGCTGCTGGCGGACGAAGCGATGCTCCAGCTCCGCTCGGACCGCGAGCGCTTCGCGCCGTGGGGACTCTTCGGCGGCAAGTCCGGCGCCTCCGCCCGGTCTTATCTCAACAAGGGCACGCCGAACGAGCAGCGCATCCCGTCGAAGTTCATGGGCAACATCCGAAAAGGCGACGTGTTCCGCGGCGAGATGGCAGCATCGGGCGGTTATGGCGACCCGCTCGAGCGCGATGCCGCGGCCGTGCTCGAGGACGTGCGGCAGGAGAAGATGAGCGTGCGCCATGCCTTCGAGGAGTACGGCGCCGTAATCAGCGCGGAGACGCTGCAGCTCGACACCGAGGCCACGCGCTGGGAGCGCAACAAGCGGCGCCGCGCCGATTGATGGTCGACGCGCACCGTTTGTGTACGTGTCATTGCGAGGTGGAGCCACTGCTCCGCCGAAGCAATCTCGACGCGGTCGTCACACGTTTGCGTGCGCCACGAGATCGCCACGGCGCCGCCGGCGCCTCGCGATGACAGCGTACGGCAGCACCTTGAACTGAGGAGCCCACAATGTTCAGACACCAGATCTACCAAGCCCTCGGCGCACGTAAGAGCGAATTCATCGCGGCGGTCGAGAAGCAGGCGAAGCGCGTCGGCCTGCCGCCGGAGTGGAAGGGCACGATCGGGCTGACCGGCAGCAACTCGGCGCGGCCGGCGTATCTGCGGCGCGACATCGTCGAGAGCCTCGCCGCGGGCGCGCGCAGCTCGCGCAATCTTGTCGAATACATCGAGGACATTCGCTGCGTGGTGAAGGCGGAGTACGGCGACGATTACGACGCGGTGCCGATCAACACCTGCGAAGCCGCGCTGTGGGCGAGCCTGGACACGTTCGCGACGCCGCCCGTCGCGGGCCGCGGCGACAACTACCGCACGCGCTACGTCGCGCTTTACGAAGCTCATAGCGAGCACCAGGTCGGCTACGGCCGTCCCTTTCCGCCGAAGTTCAAGGACGTGTTCTCCGACCGCGCGAACATCGGCGGCGAGCTCGGCGTGCTGGGGCGCAGACTCAACAATCTCGACGTGATCATCGCCTCGATCGAAGGGGCGCGCTACGAGCCGCACGGCATCAAGTCGTTCATCGTGCCGCTGCTCACGAGCGCCGATGCGAAACGCACCGCGGCGAAGCTCGCACGTATCGTCGAGCGCCATGCCGACAGCGTCTCGGCGCTCGTCTCGCTCGGCTACGACTCACCCGGCTACGGCTACGGCGAAAAATCGGACGGCGTCACGCCGGATCTCAAGGCGGCGATGGGGGCGCTCGCGCGCGAGCACGAGATTCCCTACATCATCGACAACGCCCGCGGCATTCCTTTCCTGGGCGCGCACCCGCGCAAGCTCATGGCCGATCTCGTGCTCTACAGCATGGACAAGGTCGCCGGCGCGCCGACCAGTGGCCTCATCGTGGGCCGCCCCGAATACATCATTCAGTTGCAGCGCACGCTCGGCTGGCACAGCGAGCGTTTCGGCGGCGGCTCGCTCACCTACGGCAAGGGCGCGCACGTGGCGTTCGACCCGGGCCGGGAAGCGATCGTCGGTCAATTGGCCGCGCTCAAGTGGCTGCGCGAGAACAAACAACGCGTGCAGGGCGTCATCGACCGCTTCTACGGCGTGCTGCGCGACGAGAGCGAATCGCTCACGAAGAAGTACGGGAGCGGGATCGTGCTGTCGAAGTCCTACAACGGCGGCGCGGTCGAGTTGAATTACGTCGATACCTGGAACGACGGCCGCGTCGGCATCCCGATCTTCTCGACGGAAGACAAGGCGGCATCGATGAACCTCATTACGGCGGGTGTCGGCGCGCTCGGGCTGCTGCCCCCGTCGCCCGACGAAGGCAACGTCGTGCTCACGCTCGGGCGCGGGCTCCTGGACGAGAACGGCGAGTTCCTGGAGGACAAGGCGCGGGTCGCGGTGCGCGGGCTCGTCGTGGTGCTGGAAACGCTGGGAGAAATGGCAGCGTCCATCGCGAAGCAATAGAAAAACGTGAGGCGAGGAGGAGCGCATATGAAACGTACGGCTGCGGTTGTTTCGGCGTTCGCGGCTCTTGTGGCAGGTCTTGGGCCGGCGCACGCGCAGACGAAGCCGGGCGCCTTCCCGGCGAAACCGGTGCGCCTCGTCGTGCCGTGGCCGGCCGGCGGCGGCACGGACATCATCAGCCGCATCGTCGTCCAGAAGATGGGCGAGAACATCGGGCAGCAGGTGATCGTGGACAACCGCAGCGGCGCGTCCGGGATCATCGGCAGCGACCACGTCGCGAAATCCGCGCCCGATGGTTACACGCTGCTGATGGGCAACACGGCGACGAACGCGACCAACGCGAGCGTGTACCGCAAGCTCCCGTACGATCCGCTCAAGGATTTCGCCGCGATCTCGCTCGTCGCGAACTCGCCCTACATCATGTCCGTTCACCCCTCGCTGCCGGTGAAGTCGGTGAAGGACTTCGTCGCGCTCGCTAAAGCGCGACCGGGAGACTTGAACTTCGGTTCCGGCGGCGCGGGCTCGGCGCCGCATCTCGCCGCGGCGCTCTTCAACTACCTCGCGGGAATCAAGGTCACGCACGTCGCGTACAAGGGCGGCGCGGCGCACACGCCGGCGCTCATCTCCGGTGAGGTGCAGGTCACGTTCACCAATCCGCCGGAAGTGATGCCGCACATCAAAGCCGGCAAGCTCCGCGCGCTCGCGGTGACCTCACCCGTGCGCTGGCCGAACGCGCCCGAGCTGCCGACGATCCGTGAAGCCGGCGTGCCGGCCTACGAGTTCACGATCTGGTGGGGCGTGCTCGCGCCGGCGGGCACCGCGCAGCCGGTGGTCGAACGTCTCCACGCCGAGCTCGTCAAAGCCGCCACCGCCAAAGACGTGAAAGACAACCTCGCGCGTCAGGGCGTGGACGTTGTCGCCAGCACGCCCGACGCGTTCACGAAGCTGATCCGCACGGAAGTCGAGAAATGGAAGCGCGTCGCGGCGGAAGCCAAGATCCAGCTCGACTAGCGAACATGAGGACCTCTAGTCCCGCAGGTCGCTACGATCCCCT
>Ga0196978_1001061_pt1 | contig 12799 bp, 11 predicted proteins | sample S3v_2013CmetaG_FD_155491 | JGI IMG/M metagenome (GOLD analysis project Ga0196978, IMG submission 155491) | Soil microbial communities from Anza Borrego desert, Southern California, United States - S3+v_20-13C | ecosystem: Environmental > Terrestrial > Soil > Desert | place: USA: California... | reverse complement strand
GGCGGCGCTCTCGGGCATGCCCGTGCCGGTCGTGCTGATCGCCGGCGGCGACGGAAAGAACCAGGACTTCGCGCCGCTCGCGGAGCCCGTGCGCGCCCATGCGCGCGCGGTCGTGCTCATCGGGCGCGATGCGCCGGCGATCGAGCGCGTGGTGCGCGGCACCTCGGTGCCGGTCCTCCACGCCGCCACGATGGAGGAAGCAGTCGATTCGGCATACCGCGCCGCGCGCGCGGCGGACGCCGTGCTGCTGTCGCCCGCGTGCGCGAGCTACGACATGTTCAGGAGCTACGTGCACCGCGCGGAAGTCTTCGTCGAAGCGGTCCGCGCGCTCGCCGCGCGCGAAGGAGCACCGCGTGGCGAGTGAAGCGCTCTACTACCGAGAAACACGCAAGCGCGCAGTGGTGCCCGAGTACGACCGCGTGCTCGTGTGGATCGTCGTCCTCCTGCTTGCGCTCGGTGTGGTGATGGTCTACTCGTCTTCGATCGCGATCGCCGAAGGCGGCCGCAGCACGGCCTATCAGCCCACGTACTATCTCGTGCGCCAGGCGGCGTACGTGGCGACCGCGGTGGTGCTCGCCGTAATCGCGTTCCAGGTCCCGATCCGGCTGTGGCAGGAGGCGGCGCCGTATCTCTTCATCGTCGGGCTCGTGCTCCTCGTGCTCGTGCTGTTGCCCGGCATCGGCCGGGAGGTGAACGGGAGCCGCCGCTGGATCTCGCTGTACTTCATGAACCTCCAGCCCTCGGAGCTCATGAAAGTCTTCGCGGTGCTGTATGCGGCGGATTACACGGTGCGCAAGGCGGCCTTCATGCACAGCCTGCGGCGCGGCTTCATGCCGATGTTCTTCGTGATGCTCGCGACCGGCACGCTGCTCTTGCTGGAGCCCGATTTCGGGGCGTTCGGCGTGATCACCGTGATCGCCATGGGCATTCTGTTTCTCGGCGGCATGAACTGGAAGCTCTTCGCGGGCCTGCTCGTGATGCTGATCGTCGGGTTCGTCACGCTCATCGTGACTTCGCCCTATCGCATGCACCGCATCGCCTCCTTTCTGGACCCGTGGTCCGATCCGTACGGCCGCGGCTACCAGCTTTCGCATGCCCTCATTGCGTTCGGCCGCGGCGAATGGCTCGGCGTCGGCCTGGGCGCCAGCGTGGAAAAGCTCTTCTACCTGCCCGAAGCCCACACCGACTTCCTGCTCGCGGTGATCGCCGAAGAGCTCGGCTTCGTCGCGGTCGTCGCGATCGTGCTCATGTTCGCCTGGATCGTCGCGCGCGCGTTCGCGATCGGCCGGCGCGCAGCGATGCTCGAGCGCTACTACGCCGCACTGGTCGCGCAGGGTGTAGGCCTGTGGGTCGGCGTGCAGGCGATCATCAACATGGGCGTCAACATGGGCCTGCTCCCCACCAAAGGGCTCACGCTGCCGCTGCTCTCGTTCGGCGGCAGCGCGCTCGCGACGACCTGCGTCGCCCTGGCGATACTGCTTCGCGTCGACTGGGAGAATAGACAACTGGCGAAGGGGCTCACGGTATGAGCGCCGCGGCCCGCACGCTGATGATCATGGCCGGCGGCACCGGCGGCCACATCTTCCCGGCGCTCTCGGTCGCGGAGTACGTGCGCGCGCGGGGTTGGAACGTCGTGTGGCTCGGCTCCCGCGCCGGCATGGAGGAGCGCATCGTGCCGCCGCAGGGCTACACGATGGCGTACATCCGCTTCTCCGGTGTGCGCGGCCGGGGCCCGCTGCCCTACGCGTTCCTCCCGCTCAGGCTGCTGAGCGCGTTCTGGCAGAGCGCGCGCGCGATCTTCGCGCATCGTCCCGACGTCGTGCTGGGCATGGGCGGCTACGTCGCGTTCCCCGGCGGCATGATGGCGAGCTTCCTCAACCGGCCGCTCGTGCTGCACGAGCAGAATTCGGTCGCCGGGCTCACCAACAAGGTGCTCTCGCATGTCGCCGACAAGGTGCTCGTCGCTTTCCCGGGCGCATTCGGCGAGCGCTCGAAAGCGGAGTGGACGGGTAACCCCGTACGCAGCGATATCGCGTCGATTCCGGAGCCGCAGACGCGCTATGCCGGCCGTGAGGGGCCGCTGCGGCTGCTGGTGCTCGGCGGCAGCCAGGGCGCGGCCGCGCTGAACGACGTCGTGCCGGCGGCGCTCGCGCTGATCGACGCCGGCCGGCGTCCGATCGTTACGCATCAGACGGGCGCCGCGCACATGGACACCGTGCGAGCGAATTACGACGCCGCCGGCGTGCGCGCCGAGCTCGTCGCGTTCATCGACGACATGGCCGCACGGTATGCCGAGGCCGACGTGCTGATCTGCCGCGCGGGCGCATCGACGATCGCGGAGCTCGCGGCCGCGGGCGTGCCGGCGGTGCTGATCCCGTTTCCGCACGCGGTGGACGACCACCAGACGACCAATGCGCGTTTTCTCTCGCAGCGCGGCGGCGCCGTGCTGATCCCGCAGTCGGGGCTCACGCCCGGGAAGCTCGCCGCGCTGCTCGGTGAATTCGACCGCGCGAAGCTGCTGGAGATGGCCTGCGCGGCGCGCGGCGCAGGCAAGCCCGACGCGACGAGGGCCGTGGCCGAAGCGTGCATGGGGCTGGCGGCATGAAGCACAAGATCAAACGCGTGCACTTCGTGGGTGTCGGAGGTGTGGGCATGAGCGGCATCGCGGAAGTGCTGCTCAACCTTGGCTACCAGATCAGCGGATCGGACCTTCACGAGAGCGCCGCCACGCGCCGGCTGCAGGCGCTCGGCGCGCGGATCTGCAAGGGACACGCGGAATCGAACATCGCCGGCGCGGACGCGGTCGTCACCTCGAGCGCCGTCGCGGAGGACAACCCGGAGGTCCGCGCCGCACGCGCGAAGTCGATCCCGATCGTGCCGCGGGCGCTGATGCTCGCCGAGCTGATGCGCCTCAAGCAGGGTGTCGCCGTGGCAGGGACACACGGCAAGACGACCACGACGAGCCTGACCGCGAGCGTGCTGGCCGAAGGCGGGCTCGACCCGACCTTCGTGATCGGCGGCCGCGTCGAGGCCGTCGGCTCGAACGCGCGCCTGGGCACGGGCGACTTCATCGTCGTCGAAGCCGACGAATCCGACGCATCGTTCCTGTACCTGCAGCCGTGTCTCGCCGTCGTCACGAACATCGACGCCGATCACATGCTCACCTACGAGCACTCGGTCGAGAAGCTGAGGCAGGCGTTCGTCTATTTCCTTCAGCATCTGCCGTTCTATGGCGTGGCCGTGCTGTGCATCGACGATCCCGGCGTGCGCGAGATCGTCCCGCGCGTCCCGAAGACGATCGTGAGCTACGGCCTCGCCGAAGAGGCGAAGATCCGCGCGCTCGATATCCGGGCGGACGGCCGGCGCATGCATTTCCGCGTGAAATGCGCGCCGAATGGCGGACCGCCGCTCGATTTCCCGGTCACGCTCAACCTGCCCGGGATGCACAACGTGCGCAACGCACTCGCGGCGATTGCAGTCGGCCTCGAGGTCGGCATCGCGCCGGAGAGAATCAGCGCGGCGCTCGCGAAGTTCGAAGGCGTGGGCCGCCGGTTCCAGCAATACGGCGACGTGGCGCTGTCCGGCGGCGGGAAGTTCACGCTGATCGACGACTACGGTCATCACCCGGTGGAGATGGCGGCGACGCTCGAAGCGGCGCGCGGCGCATTTCCCGGGCGCCGGATCGTGCTCGCGTTCCAGCCGCACCGCTACACGCGCACGCGCGACTGCTTCGAGGATTTCGTGAAAGTCCTCTCGACCGCGGACGCGCTGGTGCTGGGCGACGTCTACCCCGCGGGCGAAGCTCCGATCGTGGCGGCGGATGGCCGCGCGCTCGCGCGCGCGGTCCGCGTGTACGGAAAAGTCGAGCCGATTTTCGTCGAGAGCGTCGCCGAGTTTCCCGGAGCGATACGCGCCGCGGCGCGAGACGGCGACGTGGTCTTGACGATGGGCGCGGGCTCGATCGGAACCGTGCCGGCGGCATTGGTCAGCGGAGCGACGTAGGGTGGGCGGGAGCCGATCGACAGCGAAGAAGGGGTGACGGGAAAGAAGTGATGGGGAACAGGTGACGGGAAGAGGTGACGACAAGCCGTGGTGACAGCAATGGCTGAACGCGCGACAGCGCCATCCGTACTGCGCGGCGAGCTACGCATGAACGAACCGATGTCGCGGCACGTGAGCTGGCGCGCGGGCGGCGCCGTCGACCGCGCTTACATCCCGGTCGATCTGGACGACATCCGCGCTTTCCTGCGCACGCTGCCGAGCGGCGAGCCGGTGTACTTCGTCGGGCTGGGCAGCAATCTGCTCGTGCGCGACGGCGGGCTGCGCGCCACAGTGGTGTTTACGCACTGGGCGCTGCGCGAGCTTACGCTCACGGACGACGGCGCGATCCGCGCTGACGCGGGCGTAGCGAGCCCGAAGGTCGCGCGCTTCGCCGCGATGCACGATCTCGTCGGCGGCGAATTCCTTGCGGGGATACCGGGTACCGTCGGCGGCGCGCTCGCGATGAACGCCGGCTGTTACGGCGGCGAGACCTGGGACATCGTGCGCAGCGTCGTCACCGTGGACCGCGCCGGCGCACTGCACGAACGCACACCCGACGAATACGGCGTCGGCTATCGCGCGGTCGAGGCCGCGGGCCGCGAGGAATGGTTCGTCTCCGCCGCATTCGCGCTGTCCCCCGGCAACGGCGCGCAGTCGCGCGACACCGTGAAAGCGTTGCTCGCGAAGCGGATCGCCGCCCAGCCGCTCGGCGAGCCGAACGCGGGGTCGGTATTCAGGAACCCGCCGGGCACCTTCGCGGCGAAGCTGATCGAGGATTGCGGGCTCAAGGGCCACGCGATCGGCGGCGCGATCGTGTCGGAGAAGCATGCGAACTTCATCATCAACACCGGCGCGGCCAGCGCAGCGGACATCGAAGCGCTGATCGAGCTGGCGCAGGCGTCGGTGAGAGAAAAGTTCGGGATCAGTCTAGAGCGCGAGGTGCGGATCATCGGTGACGAAGTGACGCGGTGACGAAGTGACGAGAAGAGGTGACGTAAAGACGTGACGGGCGATCCTCAACGATTCGGGAAAGTCGCCGTGCTGCTCGGCGGCCGCAGCGCCGAGCGCGAGATCTCGCTGCGGAGCGGGAACATGGTGCTGACCGCGCTGAAGAGCAGGGGCGTGGACGCGCACGCGCTCGACCCGCAGGACCAGGGCCTGGAGCAATTGATCGCGCAGCGTTTCGATCGCGTGTTCATCGCGCTGCACGGCCGGTTCGGTGAAGACGGCACGATGCAGGGCGCGCTGGAATACCTCGGCCTGCCGTACACGGGCAGCGGCGTCATGGCGAGCGCGCTCGCGATGGACAAATGGCGCACCAAGCTCCTGTGGCAGGCCGCGGGTATCCCGACGCCGCCATACGAGCTGCTGACGGCGGAAAGTGATTTCATCGGCGTCGGCGAGCGCCTGGGACTGCCGCTCATGGTGAAACCCGCGCGCGAAGGCTCAAGCATCGGCATGAGCAAGGTCACGACGATCGAGAAGATCGGCGCCGCGTACGAAACCGCCGCGGAGTACGACGAGGTGGTGATCGCGGAGCGCTTCATCGAGGGCGTCGAGGTCACCGCTGCAATCCTCGCTGACGAGGCGCTGCCGCTCATCCGCCTGGAGACCCCGCGCGTCTTCTACGACTATCAGGCGAAGTACTTCGCAGACGATACGCGCTACATCTGCCCTTCGGGTCTGCCGGAAGCGCGCGAGCAGGCGATACAGCGCGAGGTGGTGCGCGCGTTTCGCTTGATCGGCTGCAGCGGGTGGGGCCGCGTGGACGTGATGCTCGACCGCGCGGGCAATCCGTATCTCCTCGAAGTGAACACGATTCCCGGCATGACGGACCACAGCCTCGTGCCGATGGCCGCCCGTGCGCGCGGTATCGAGTTCGACGAGCTCTGCATGCGCATCCTGGAGACGGCGCATGTGGGATAGGCCGGACCTCCTGAACCGCATCTCGACCGCGCTCTTCACGGTCGCTTTCCTGCTCTTCGTTTACGCGCTCACGTGGATCGTCGTGCGGCAGCCGGTCTTCGCGCTGCGCCACGTCGAGATCACCGGCGACGCGCAGCACGTCACGTCCTCGCAGGTCGAGACGATCGTGCAGAAGGAGCTCAAGGGCACGTTCTTCACGCTGAACCTGCCGCGGCTGCGCGCCGCGTTCGAGAAGCTCCCGTGGGTGCGCGAAGTGCGGCTTCGCCGCCACTGGCCCGATCGGCTGGAAGTGAGCGTGGTCGAGCACGTGCCGCTCGCGCGCTGGGGCGGCACCGCGCTCGTGAATACGGAAGGCGAGGTTTTCCATGCGGCGCACGACGGCAAGCTACCGGTCTTCGTCGGGCCCGAGGGCACGTCGAAAGAGATGGCCATCCAGTACGAGCACTTCAAGAGGAGCCTCGCTTCGATCGGCGCGAAACCCGTGCTGGTGCAGGTGAGCGCCCGCCGCGCGTGGCAGGTGCGGCTCGAGAACGGGCCGATGCTCCAGCTCGGGCGCGAGGATGTCGAGGCGCGTCTCGCCCGTTACATCGAGTACCACGAGCGCACCGTCGGCGCGCTCAAGCGGCGCGTCGATTACATCGACCTCCGTTATGCGAACGGCTTCGCGGTGCGCATACCGGAGCTCAAAGGGGAACCGCGGGAGCGCGAGCGCGCGCGCGCGAAGAAGGCGAAGCGTGTATAGCGCCGCGAGGCGCATAAGGGGTGCTTTTGCGCCCGGAGCGAAGCGAAGGAGCGGCGTAAGGTTTTCATGACCAAGGCAAGGGACAACAAGAAGCTCGTCGTGGGCCTCGACATCGGCACGTCGAAGATCGCCGCGATCGTGGCCGAGATCACCTCCGAAGGGGGCTTCGAGATCATCGGCATGGGGAACTGCCCGGCGCGGGGGCTGAAGAAAGGGGTCGTCGTCAACATCGAGACGACGGTGAACGCGATCCAGCGCGCGCTGGAAGAAGCGGAGCTCATGGCCGACTGCAAGATCCGCGAGGTCTACACCGGGATCGCCGGCAGCCACATCAAGAGCTTCAACTCGCAGGGCATGGTCGCGATCAAGGACAAGGAGGTCGGCCAGCAGGACATCGACCGCGTGATCGAGACGGCCAAGGCGGTGCAGATCCCGAACGACCAGCAGATCCTGCACATCCTCAACCAGGAATTCATCATCGACGGTCAGGAGGACGTGCGCGAGCCGCTCGGCATGTCCGGCGTGCGTCTTGAAGTGAAGGTGCACATCGTGACCGGCGCGGTGTCGGCTGCGCAGAACATCATCAAGTGCGTACGTCGCTGCGGCCTCGAAGTGCGCGATCTCATCCTGCAGCCGCTCGCGTCGGCCATGGCCGTCGTTTCCGAGGACGAGAAGGACCTCGGGGTTGCGCTCGTCGACATCGGCGGCGGCACGACCGACCTCGCGATCTTCACGCACGGCGCGATCCGGCACACCGCCGTGATCCCGATCGCCGGCGACCAGATCACGAACGACATCGCGATGGCGCTGCGCACACCGACGAAGGACGCCGAGGACCTGAAGCAGCGCTACGGCTGCGCGCTGTCGCAGCTCGCCGATCCGCAGCAGATGATCGAGGTGCCGGGCATCGGCGAGCGCGGGCCGCGCGAGCTGTCGCGCAAGACGCTCGCCGAAGTGATCGAGCCGCGTGTCGAGGAGCTGTATTCGCTGGTGCAGGCGGAGCTGCGCAGAAGCGGCTACGAGGAGTTGCTCTCGTCCGGCATCGTCATCACGGGCGGCTCGAGCATGATGCAGGGGATGGTCGAGCTCGGCGAAGAGATCTTTCACATGCCCGTTCGCGTCGGTGTCCCGCACTACACCGGCGCGCTGGCCGAAGTGGTGAGGCATCCGCGCTATTCGACGGCGGTGGGCCTGCTCGTGGCGGGCATGCAGCAGCACCGCCAGCGCGAGCTCGCGCACATGCACATCAGCACGTTTCAGCAGCTCGTCGATCGCATGAAGAGCTGGTTCACGGGAAATTTTTAGGAGACGAATTCGTAGGGTGCGCCGGTGGCGCACCGGGATCGTACGGTGGGCGCGAGCCCGCCAACGCATAAGCGGTGAAGAAGCAGCAGGAAAAAGCGGCAGTCGACAACTCGCAAGAAAGGAGCAGCACAAATGATAGAACTGATCGATGCACAGTCCCAGGAAGCGGTGATCAAGGTCGTGGGCGTCGGCGGCTGCGGCGGCAACGCGGTCGACCACATGATCGCGCAGGGCGTCCAGGGCGTGGAGTTCGTGGTCGCGAACACCGACGCACAGGCGCTCAAGCGCAATCAGGCGAAGATCCAGATCCAGCTCGGCGCCAACGTCACGAAAGGTCTCGGCGCCGGCGCAAATCCCGAGGTCGGCCGTCAGGCGGCGATCGAGGATCGCGAGCGCATCGCGGAGCTGATCACCGGCGCCGACATGCTGTTCCTCACGGCGGGCATGGGTGGCGGAACGGGCACGGGCGCGGCGCCCGTGGTGGCCGAAGTCGCGAAGGAGCTCGGCATCCTCACCGTCGCCGTGGTGACGAAGCCGTTTGCGTTCGAAGGCAAGCGCCAGCGCATCGCTCAGGAAGGGCTCGACGCGCTCTCACAGCATGTCGATTCACTCATCATCATCCCGAACGACAAGCTCATGTCCGTCCTCGGCACGCAGGTCACGCTGGATGAGGCCTTCAAGGCGGCGAACGACGTGCTGCACGGGGCGGTCGCGGGGATCGCCGAGATCATCAGCTGCCCCGGCATGATCAACGTGGACTTCGCCGACGTGCGCACGGTGATGGCCGAGATGGGTATGGCGATGATGGGTTCCGCGAAGGCCGCGGGCCCGGATCGCGCGCGCGTCGCGGCGGAGCAGGCGGTCGCGTGTCCGCTGCTGGAGGACATCAACATTTCCGATGCGCGCGGCGTGCTGGTGAACATCTCCGCGAGCCGCGGGAGCTTCCAGCTCCAGGAGATGTACGACGTGATGGAGACGATCAAGGCGTTCGCGGCGGAGTCGGCGACCGTCATCGTCGGCACCGTGTACGACGATGCGCTGGAGGATCAGCTTCGCGTGACGATCGTCGCGACCGGCCTCGGCAAGCCGACGGTGCGCACGCAGTTGAAGACGCAGCCGTTCACGGTCGTCGCGCAAAAGACCGGCACCGACAACCAGGCGCTGGAAGTCAATTACGAGGAGCTCGAGCAGCCGGCGGTGATCCGACGGCGCAACCGTGACGCGACGGTCGAAGCGATGCGGCAGTCGGGCGTGGACATGCTCGACATCCCTGCATTTCTTCGCAAGCAGGCCGATTGAGTAACCTAAGTGACATACCGTCACCCCCGCGAAGGCGGGGGTCCAGGAAACATCGCGCTGGATCCCGCCTGCGCGGGAATGACGTGGTTGGGTATGACCCTCGCATGAGTTGTCGATGACTGAGATGCGCTTGTCGCGTGTGGGCGACAAGCGCCGCTTTTCAATCTAGGAAAACACAGGCGTTTTCGGGAACGCATCACCGCCGCATGCTAGAATTCGCCGCTTATTTTTTGTGCAAAGCACGTAAGTGATCCGTCAGCGCACACTCAAGAACATGATCCGCGCCACCGGCGTTGGTCTGCACACGGGAGACAAGGTCTATCTCACGCTGCGGCCCGCCGCGCCGAATACCGGCATCGTGTTCCGGCGCATCGATCTGCCCGAGCCGGTGGAGATCAAGGCCGATCCTTATGCCGTCGGCGACACGCGCCTCGCGTCGTGTCTCGAAAGAGACGGTGTTCGCGTATCCACGGTCGAGCACCTGATGTCCGCGCTCGCGGGACTCGGCATCGACAACGTGTACGTCGATCTCACCGCGCCCGAGCTTCCGATCATGGACGGCAGTGCGGGTCCGTTCGTGTTCCTGCTGCAGTCGGCCGGTCTCGAGGAGCAGAAGGTCGCGAAGCAGTTCATTCGTGTGCTCGACACGGTCGAAGTCGCGGACGGCGACAAGTGGGTTCGTCTCGAGCCGCACAACGGGTTCAAGCTCGATCTCTCTATCGAGTTCGATCACCCCGTGCTCGAGCGCTCGCGCCAGTCCGTTAGCGTGGACTTCTCCACGACGTCGTACGTCAAGGAAGTGAGCCGCGCGCGCACCTTCGGCTTCATGCAGGAAGTCGAAGCCATGCGCGAACGAGGCCTCGCGCTCGGCGGCAGCCTCGACAACGCCATCGTGCTCGACCAGTACCGCGTGCTCAACAATGACGGCCTGCGCTACGACGACGAGTTCGTGAAGCACAAGGTGCTCGACGCGATCGGCGACCTGTACCTGCTTGGCCATCCACTGATCGGCGCGTTCAGCGGCTACAAGTCCGGGCATGCGCTCAATAACCGGCTGCTGCGCAAGCTCCTGGAAGAACGCACCGCGTGGGAGCACGTGAGCTTCGAGCGGCCCGAGGACGCGCCGCCGTTCCTCGCCTGGCAACCTCAAGCCGCTGGATAGCGCGCCGCTCGCCTGAAGGCTCGGGCTGCCATTCGGCAGCCCGGCCCGGCCGGTAAACGATTCAGAGGAAAAGCCAGCAAGGCGCTTACCGCGCCGTGTTTCCTCCGAAACCTCCTTTCCTTGGCTGTTCCCGGATTCGGTAGCATCGCGGAATGATCTTCGTGCGCATCACCGCGGTGCTCGTGCTGGTGGCCCTCGTGCTCGCGGTGCTTTATTTCGTCACGAAGCGGCAGGGGTATCTCACGTGGGCGTGGCGCGTTTTCATCGCCGCGCTCGTGGCCATGGTCGGGCTGCTCGGCTTCTATTTCGTCGAGCGGCTGGTCACCCTGTAAAAACGGGCACGCACACCGTTTTCGGCCGATGAAATGGTGTGCGTCCGCGTTTATTTGTGGTGCCGCACGAGCCTCGCCACCGCGTCCTTGAGCCCGCCGTCGGGCATTTTGCGGGCGAGCTCGTCGAAACGCGCGATGGCGGTTTCACCGAGCGGCTTCTTGGCGGAGCGCGGCGCGCGTTGGTAGCCCGTCACGAGCACCTCGACCCTGAGCGTTCCCACGTCGGGCTCGAACTTGCGCATCGCACCGGCGAGCGTCGGCGCGAGCTGTCGCAGCTTCGCGGCGGTCGCGGCATTGGCGGCCATGACCACGAGCGTGCCGTTCTTCAGGTTTTTCACGCGGCTGGATGCCGCGAGCTCCGGCGGCGCGCACCGCGCGTACACGGCCTGGAGCGCCTGCTGCCGGCGCGCACGCGCAGTGAGTCCCCTGAGCTCGTCGGATGCGCCGAGCAGATTTCCAATCGGCTTCAGGGCCATGTGCGCGGCGCGCTTTGCGGGGCTAAGTCCATCAACGATATGGTAATATTCGGCGACTCAAGGGTGGGGGCGTTTCCCCGCCCTTTTCTTTAGGCCGCGTTGAACTCGTCCCCGGGTCCGGCGGGTCCAAGACGCGAGTCCTGATCGGTTCCCCCTCATGATCCAAGGTGTGCTCAAGAAAATCTTCGGCAGCCGCAACGAGCGCCTGCTGAAGCAGTACGGCCGTATCGTGCGGCAGATCAACGCGCTCGAGCCCGAGATCTCGAAGCTCACGGACGAGCAGCTCCGCGGGAAAACCGACGAGCTGCGCCGGCGCGTTCAGGAGAGCATCGCGGCCGCTGTCCCGGCCAAGGGCAATGCAGCGGCAGCCGAAGCCGAGGCCGCCGAAAACGACGCCGACCAGCCGGAAGCAGGCGCCGCCGCGAAGCCGGACACGTCGCTCGACCGCGCGCGCAAGGAAGCGCTGAACGAGGTTCTTCCCGAAGCTTTTGCGGTCGTGCGCGAAGCGGGAAAACGCGTGCTGAACATGCGCCACTTCGACGTGCAGTTGATCGGCGGCATAGCGCTGCACAACGGCAAGATCGCCGAGATGCGCACCGGCGAGGGCAAGACGCTCGTCGCGACACTGCCGGCGTACCTCAACGCGCTTGCCGGGGTCGGCGTCCATATCGTCACGGTCAACGATTATCTCGCGCAGCGCGACGCGGACTGGATGGGGCAGATCTACCGCTTCCTCGGCATGAGCGTCGGCGTGAACCTCTCGCAGATGGAGCACGATCTCAAGCAGCAGGCGTACGCGGCGGACATCACGTACGGCACCAACAACGAGTTCGGCTTCGATTACCTGCGCGACAACATGGTGTACCACACCTCGGAGAAGGTGCAGCGCCAGCTCTTCTTCGCGATCGTCGACGAGGTCGACTCGATCCTGATCGACGAAGCGCGCACACCGCTCATCATCTCGGGGCAGGCGGAAGACACGACCGATCTGTACGTCAAGATCAACGCCATCGCGCCGAAGCTCATCCGGCAGAAGGAAGAGAAGTCGGCCGGCGATTACTGGGTCGACGAAAAGCTGCATCAGGTCATCCTCTCCGAGGAAGGCCACGAACATGCCGAGCAGTTGATGGAGCAGGCGGGCCTGCTCGCGGAGGGGAGCTCGCTCTACGACTCCGCGAACATCATGCTCATGCACCATCTCAACGCGGCGCTGCGCGCGCACAGCCTCTTCCACCGTGACCAGCAGTACGTCGTGCAGAACGGCGAGATCATCATCGTCGACGAGTTCACCGGTCGCCTCATGCCGGGCCGCCGCTGGTCGGAAGGGCTGCACCAGGCAGTCGAGGCGAAAGAAGGCGTCGAGATCCAGAAGGAAAACCAGACGCTCGCGACGATCACCTTCCAGAACTACTTCCGCATGTACGGGAAGCTCTCCGGCATGACGGGCACGGCCGACACGGAGGCCTACGAGTTCCAGTCGATCTACGGGCTGGAGACGGTGATCATCCCGACGCAC
>Ga0196978_1001059_pt1 | contig 12812 bp, 9 predicted proteins | sample S3v_2013CmetaG_FD_155491 | JGI IMG/M metagenome (GOLD analysis project Ga0196978, IMG submission 155491) | Soil microbial communities from Anza Borrego desert, Southern California, United States - S3+v_20-13C | ecosystem: Environmental > Terrestrial > Soil > Desert | place: USA: California... | reverse complement strand
CTCCATTTCTGCATCCAGGAATGGCCGGTGCCCTGCCAGTGGTGCGCGGCCTCCCTGGTGACGTCGTCGTGGCTGTTCGTGGACTTCTTCTTCGTCCTGAGCGGCTTCGTGATCGGCCACGCCTACGGCGACCGGCTGGTCTCGGCCGAGAGCCTGCGCATCTTCGCGCTGCGACGCTTCGGAAGGCTGTGGCCGCTGCATGCGGCGACTCTGGCGGCGGTGGTCGCGGTGCGCGTGCTCGCGCCCGTGCTCACGACCGGCGCTGCTGCAGCCCTTCCGGCAAGCGGACGGCAATCGCTGACCTCGCTGGGCCTGGACCTGGTCCTGGTCCGTCCGCTCGGGTTCGGGATCGATCCTGCCTATCACCTGGACTGGAACTACCCGAGCTGGAGTATCGGCGTCGAGCTTTGGGTCTGTCTGCTGTTCGCGCTGCTGTGCATGCTGGTGCGCCGTCGTATCCTGCTGCACGCCCTCGAGACCTTTCTGATCGCGGCCTGCGCGGCTCTTCTCTACGCAGCGCTGGGCGTCATGGACGCCACCGACGACTACGGCTTTCTGCGATGTCTGTACGGCTTCCTGACCGGACGCCTCCTCTATGAGCTGTTCCGCCGCTGCGGGCCTCCTTCGGCTGCGCTCGCGACGGCTCTGGAAACGGCAGTCGTCGCGGCCGTCGTCGTGTTCGTCGCATGGAGCGACCGCTCGCCCTGGACCATTGGCGCTCCCCTGCTCTTCGCCGCGGCCATTTTCGTCTTCGCGCACGAGAGCGGCGCGATCTCGCGCGCATTGGTCCATCCGTTTCCGCAGCGGCTCGGCGAGCTGTCCTACTCCATCTACATGGTGCACGTGGCCGTCTATGAGGTGATGCTGCGCCTCGGCATGCCTGGGCTGCGGTGGCTCGGCCGCCAGCTTTCGCTCGGGATCGCACCCGCGCCATGGCTCGGTGTGCTCGAGCTGGTAGTGGCGACGACTGCGGTCCTGGCGGCATCGTCGGTCACGTATCGATGGATCGAGCAGCCCGGAAGGCGCTACTTCAACGGCCTCGCCTCGCCGAGCACGTTGCGCTCGGCCGCGCGCTAGCCGCGCTTTCGCGCCATCGTGCTGCACGCCAGCGCGGCCAGCAGCGCGTAGCACGGCATCACCGGCACCTTGAAGCGGGTCTCGCCGAACACGAGCATGGGAACGACGGCGCCGCTGGCCGTCAGGGCAAGCAGCAGCCAGGCGCCCGCGTTCTGGCGCGGGCTGCGCACCGCGAGCCGCAGCGCCAGGAAGGTGCCCGCCAACGCCGCGAGCATGACCAGGCCGTAGTAGCCGTTGCTGATCCACGTCAGCACGGTGCGCAGCGCCGCCGGCAGGAACGGGTCGACGCCATAGGCCTCGACGGCGGCGAGCCCGCCGGTGTCGTTGCGGTAGGTGAAGTAGAGCTTGCGAAGACTGAGCGCGGGAAGCTCGTGCAGGTTCGTCATCGCCCACTCTCGCGCGCGGCGAGTGGTCTCGCGGTCCTGCGCCAGCTCGGCCTGCGGTCCGTCGATGTAGAAGGAGCCGGTGTCGCAGTACGGCGTCAGGTGGAAATCGCCCTTGGCGCCAGGATGGAAGCCGATGCACATGTTGTCGCCGCCGTTGGTTGCCAGCGGCACGAAGGCGCCCAGCACGCGCATGTTGCGCAGGGTCCACGGCGTCAGGGCGAGAACGATGCCAATGACGAGCGCGCCGACGGCCGCGAAGCGAGCGCGCGCCGGACGCGGCGCGATCAGCCACGCCAGCGCCGTGGCCGGCACCGCCAGCACCACCTGCGATCGCACCAGGGTGGCCGCGCCGAGCGCGGTCGCAGCCAGCAGGTTGGCACCGGCCGGCGCGGCGCCGGTGACGGCCGCGGCCTGCGCTGCGACAAAGACGCTGAAGCAGGCGAGGTACAGAGACTCGCCGAGCAACGTGGAGCTGTACAGGATCAGGCTCGGCCATCCCGCCATGATCGCGGCAGCGATCACGCCGGTGGTGGCGCCGAACAGCCGGCTGCCTGCCACGCCGACCGCGCCGGCAGTGACGCCGCCGAGCGCGGCCTGCACCAGCGCGGCAAGAAGAGGCAGCCGCGCGGGCATGCCGAGCGTGTTGGCAAGGTATTGGACGGCGCCCAGCGCGAACGGATAACCGGGCGGATAATAGGCGGTGGGATGCCCGTGCAGTGAGACGTAGCCGGCGCCGGAGGCGATGTTCTCGGCAAACGATTTGTACAAGACGGGATCGGAGATGCCCGATGGCGGACGGTGCGCGTACAGCGCCCATGCGGCCCGAAGCAGGACCGCTGCCACGACGCAGCTCCCAAGGGCGCGGCGCGCAGCGTCGGGGTTCAACTCAGCTTGCTTTGAGGGCTTCGATGCGGCGCTCGATGGCGGCGCCGGGGGCTCCGGATCCTTCGATCTCGAGGAGCTTCTGCAGCGCCGCGATGGCGCCGGCCTTGTCGCCAGCCTTCTCGGCGATGCGCGCACGGTCGTTGAGCGCGGCCTTGCGGTACGGCCCCTCGATCTGGGCGGCCTTGTCGAGAATGGGCGCGGCCTCGGCGGGCTTGCCCGACTGCTCCAACGCGAAGGCCTTGCCCATCAAACCGATCTGCTCGAGATACGGCGTCTCGGCATCCGGAATGAACTGGTCGTAGAGCCCGATCGCCTCGTCGAAGCGGCCGGCCTCGGCGGCCAGGTTGGCGCGGTACAGAACGGCCAGCGATGCGTACGGGCCGGCGTTGGAACGCTCCTCGAGCCTGCTCAGGCTGGCATCGGCAGCGCTCGGAGAATCGAACTCGAGATTGGAGACGGCGCTGGTGAAGTCACTGGCCGCGCTGGCACGCGACGAGGTCAGGTAACCGGTCACGCCAACCACCAGAACGATCACCGCGACTATGGCACCGACGACGCCGAAGACCTGCGTGCGGTTCTGGTCGACGTAGCTTCGAGCCGATCCTACGGCTTCGAAGAACGGATCCGGCTCCTTTAGCTCCCTGCGATCGAACCTGTCGGATGCGGTCATGCGCCTTGATTAGAGTGGGTTGCGGACAAAGCCAAACGGCAGCTTGGCCGGTGCACTACATCTTGTACTTGAAGTCACTGGGGTCGAGCTTCTCGAGAATCTCGTCCCACTCCTCGGGTGCTACTTCGGACAGATCCTGCGTCGCCGGCGATTCGGGCTCGCCCTCGGCTTCGTCGCTGGCGCGTGAGGCTTCCAGCACCGCGCGTGCCACGAAGATGGGGCTCTGGGTGCGCAGGGCCAGCGAGATGGCATCCGATGGCCGCGAGTCCAGGGTGTGACGGCGACCTCCGATGTGGAGGTCGATGGACGCGTAGAAAGTGTTGTCCTTCAGCTCGGTGACGACGATGCGCTCGACGGTGGCACCGACTTCTTCGACGACTCGCTTGAGGAGATCGTGCGTCATCGGGCGTGCCATCTTGACGCCCTCGAGCTCGGTCGCCATCGAGGTGGCTTCGAGCAGGCCGATCCAGATCGGCAGCGTCACCTCGTCCTTGTCGTCCTTGAGCACGACGATGGGCGTTTTCGTCAGCGGATCCAGTGTCACGCCGCCGACGGTCATCCGAACGAGGTCTTCCTTGACGTTCACGCGTGCGAATTGTGGCCCGGTGCACCCTGCCCGTCAACCTGGGTCGAGAAGCCGGCCGAGTCACTGGACCGCAGTCAGGTTTCATCCTCGGCTTCTTCTGCAGCGATCTCTTCCTCAGCCTCTGGCGGAATGATGCGCACGCGCCGCACGGCGCGCGGCGTGGCGTCCTGGACGACGAGGGTGACGCCGTGGCCCGCCGCCAGGCGCGCTCCGCGGTTGGCCATGCCGCCCGCGAGCACGTTGCATAGCCCGGCAATGGTGGTGACGCCGTCGGATTCTTCGAGGTCCAGCTCCATCTCGCGGTTGATGTCGCGGATCGGGAAGTCGCCGCGCACGCTGACGGATCCGTCGCCGAGGTCGATGCGCGCCGGCTGCTTGCCTTCCTGCTCGAAGACCTCGCCGACCAGCTCGTCCACCAGGTCCTCGAACGTCACCAGGCCCGACAGCAGCCCGTGCTCGTCGACCGCGATGGCGATGCGCTGGTTGTCGTCGCGCATGAACAGCAGGACCTCGATGGCCGGGACGGTTTCGGGAAACGTCTTGATGCCGCGCAGGAGCTCCCGCAGGACGATGGTGTTGCCGCGCGAGACGACGCTGACGATGTCCTTGACGCTGACGTAGCCGACCACGTTGTCGAGATCGTTCTCGTAGACGAGGATGCGCGAGCGCCGGCGTTCCAGCAGGAAGGTGCGGATCTCGTCGGAGCCGGCCTCGATGTCGAGCGCGTCGATGCGGTTTCGCGGGACGATGACCTCGGCCAGCGTCAGCTTGTCGAACTCGAGCGCGCGCGAGGCGATCTCACTGGCGTGCTCGTGCAGCGCTCCGGTCTCGGCCGCCTCCTCCACCATCTGCTGGAGCTCTTCGGTCGAGACGCGCGCTTCCATGAAGTCGGTGCGATCCGAGAACGGTCGCAGCACCAGATTGGAGCTGGCGGTCAGGAACCAGACTGCGGGGCGTGCCAGCCATGACAGGCCGAGCAGGGGCTTGGCCATCACCAGCGCGTAGGCCTCGCCCGAGCGCAGGGCCAGCGACTTGGGCACGAGCTCACCCAGCACCAGCGACAGGTACGAGATCAGCACGACGACGGTGGCGAAGGCGACGGTCTCGGCGCGATGGCCGATCCACTCGACCTGCGCCAGCACTGGAGTCAGGTGGTTGGCCATCGTCGAGCCGCCGAATGCGGCGGCTGCGGTGCTGACCACGGTGATGCCGACCTGGACCGTTGCCAGGAAGCGTTCCGGGTGCGAGCGCAGCCTTTCCAGCGCTGCGGCGCCGCCGCGGCCGAGGTCGACGAGCTGCTGCAGGCGAGTTCGCCGCAGGGAGACGACGGCGATCTCGGCGCCGGCAAAGACGCCGTTGGTCAGGATGAGCGCCAGGACGATGATGATTTCGCTGAGTATGGTGGTGGCCTCTGCTGTTGCGTCCCGCTGCCCGGTGCGCGGCCGAGGCGGTTGCCCCGAACCGGCTCGGAGGCCGCTTCAGCTCGTGATCAGGATGTCGACGACCTTGTAGAGCTGGCGCAGGTTGCGGCACTCCTCGACCACGTTGCAGTGCTTGCCGTACAGGTTCATCTCGCTGTCGCCGAATCCCCACGTCGACTTGTTCTCGGGGTTCAGCCAGATCACCTGCTTGGCCCTCTCCTGCACGTCCCGCAGCACCCAGTCCTGCGGCGCGTTGTAGTTGTTGCGCGCATCCCCGAGCACGATGACGGTGGTGCGGCTGTCGATGGCCTCGATGTGGTCGCGGTGGAACTGCGTGAAGGCGCGTCCGAAATCGGAGTGTGCATACACGTTGACGACGTCGCCGTTGATGGCCTTGTGGATCGCGGTCTGGATGTCGTTGTCCTTGAACAGTCGCGTCACCTCGGCGATGTCGGCCACGAAGACGTAGCTTCGCACGCGCGAGTACATGTCCTGCAGGGAGTGCACGAACTGCAGCATGAAGCGCGAGACGTTGCGCACCGAGTCGGAGACGTCGCACAGGATGATGACCTGGGGGCGCTCGCGCCGGCGGTCGTCGAAACGGATGCGGAAGGGCACGCCGCCGAACTCCATCGAGCGCCTCAGCGTCCCCTTGACGTCCAGGCGCCCGCGCTTGGCGTGCTTGTAACGCACGGCCATCACGTTCTTGAGGCGCCGCGCCAGCGCCGAAACGGCGTCGCGCATCTGCTTGATCTCGGTCGGTGACAGATAATAGAAGCTCTTCTCAAGCAGGCGCTCGCGGTCCTTCTCGCGCTCCTCGGCGCGGTGGGACTGTTCCTTGTCGAGGCGCAGCAGGCCTTTGAGCAGATCGTTCAGATCCTTGCCGCGCCGCTCCAGGTACTTGCGCATCTGGTCGAGCTCGCCATCGTCGGCGCCGTCCTCGCGCATGGCTTCCAGGATGCGGTCGAAGTCGCCCTGGACCTCGCCTGCCCCGATCATGTCGAGCATCTGCTTGCCCACGCCGGGCGGCACGTAATTGCTCTCCATGCGCGGCAGCTTTCCCGACTCCATGAGCTCGCGCAGCATGCGCTCGATCTCGCCCGAGTCCTGCAGCGCCAGCGCCTTGGCAAGGTCCGAGATGTCCAGCTCGCCGCTCTGCAGCATCCTGGCCAGGCGCTCGAGCATCTCGCGAAGCTGCTCTTCGGTCAGGCCTTCGGCCGGTCCGGCGGCGGAAGCGTTGGCACGCACCAGGTCGCCGACGCCCGAGAAGAACACGTCGAAGAGCTCGTCGTAGATGGCGACGTCGGTGGTGCGCTTGACCATCGCCGCGCGCAGCGCGTTCTTGAAGTAGCCGCGATCGCCCAGTCCGGACAGGTGCACCGCGCGCAGGGCGTCGAGCGTCTCGGCGGTGGAGACGCGAACGCCGCTGCGCCTGAGCAGCCCGGCGAACTCGATGATGCGTTCTTCCAAGTCCCCCTCCTCTTAATGAAGAAGGTCCTTGGTATCGGCAGGGGCAGGCGCCGGAGCGGCTGCCTCCTTGGCCTTCTGCTGAGCCTTCTGCTTGTCGACGAAGGTGGTCAGCTCCTTCTCGGCCTTGCGAAGGTCGCCTTCGTACTTGGCGATGGTCGAGAGCGTGCTCTTGACCACGTCGTCGCCGAGCCCCTTGGCGTTCATGATCACGAGCGCCTTGGCCCAGTCCAGGGTCTCGGAAATGCTCGGCTGCTTCTTCAGGTCCAGCTTGCGCAGGTTCTGGATGAGCGAAGTGATGTCGCCGGCCAGGCTCTCGGTGGCCTCGGGCACCTTCAGGCGAATGATCTCGAGCTCCAGCTCGGGGCTCGGGAAGTCGATGTACAGGTGCAGGCAGCGGCGCTTGAGCGCGTCCGACATCTCGCGCGCGTTGTTGCTGGTCAGCACCACGATCGGGATGTGCACGGCCTCGATGGTGCCGAGCTCGGGTACCGTGACCTGGAAGTCCGAGAGGATCTCGAGCAGGAATGCCTCGAACTCGGCGTCGGCCTTGTCGATCTCGTCGATGAGCAGGATGGTGCGCTGGGGCGACTGGATCGCCTGCAGCAGCGGCCGCGGCAGGATGAACCGGTTGGAAAAGAAGACGTCGTCCTGGCTGGTGATGCGGTCGACGGCTTCGGCCAGCGTGGCCGCGCCGGCCGTGATCTCGCTGATCTTGTCCTTGAGGACCTGCGTGTAGAGGAGCTGCTTGGCGTACTCCCACTCGTACAGGGCCTTGGCCTCGTCGATTCCCTCGTAGCACTGCATGCGGATCAGCTTGGCGTCCAGGCTGGAGGCCACGACTTTGGCCAGCTCGGTCTTGCCGACGCCGGCCGGGCCTTCGACCAGCAGCGGCTTTCCCAGGCGCGTGGCCAGGTAGACGACCGTGGCGATGTTGTTGTCGCAGATGTATTTCTGGCCGGCCAGACGGCTGCGAACGTCTTCGATCGAAGAAAATGCTGCGTCCACTGGAACCAAAGTCGTACTCCCGCCCGCCGCGCTGCCGCGAAAAAAAGGTGGCGGACGCTAACACGCCACCCCTGCCTGTTCCACCGGGCTCTTGCCCTCGTTAGGCTCACCCCATGTGCACGCTCGCCGTCTATCGCGGGGTGTCGGTAGCCTTTCCTCTGATCGTCGTCGCCAACCGCGACGAGTTCCTGGCGCGGCCTGCGGCTGTGCCTGCACGGCTGGCAACCGATTCTGCCATCATCGCCGGACTCGATCTGCAATCGGGCGGCACCTGGCTCGGTGCCAGGACCGACGGCAGCGCGCGCGTGGCCGGCATTCTCAACCGCCGCCCTTCCCCTGATCATGCAGCATCCGGACCCGGTGAGATCACGCGCGGAGCATTGTGCATGCAGGCGCTGGCCGCCGCTTCGGCCGGCGTGATGCGCACGCTCACCGCGGCCGAAGCGCAGCGCTACGGCGGCTTCAGCCTGTTCGTGGCGGACCTGGAACAGGCGTTCGTCGTCGACAACGGCGACGGCGGCGTGCGCGTCACCGAGCTCGCCGCCGGGTTGTCGGTGCTGACCAACCTCGACGTCAACGATCCGCGCTGCCCTCGCCTGGCCACGGCCACGCAGAAGTTCTCGGCGCTGACGCCGCTGGTCGAAGGCGCGGACTCGCTGGGACTTCTGGTGCCGGCGCTGGCGCGGGTGCTGTCCGACCACGAAGGAAATGCCGACGCGCAGGGGCCGGGGCTGTTCGGGAAGATCTGCGTGCACGCCGGACAGTACGGCACGCGCTCGTCATCGATGATCTTCGTGGCAGGGGATGGAGCGGTTCGGTACTTTCATGCCGAGGGACATCCGTGCCAGGCCGCGTTCGTCCGCGTGAATTGACGTCGTGCCGCTATCCTTGCACCACCCGGAAGGCCGCCGGCGACGCCACCGACGCAACGATCAGGTGTTCGTCGGCTCCGTCGCCGAGTACCATCGCAGCCCGCGCACCACGTAGTCGCTGCCCGAGACGAAGCTGGCTGCGCCGGTTGCGAAGAAGACGGCCGTGAGAAGCCAGTTCCACACGTCGATCCAGTCGGCGACGTCCAGCAGCACGAGCGACACGCACAGCAGCTGGAAGAACGTGGTCATCTTGCCCCAGATCGACGGCGCCATCTCCATCGACTTGCCCACCAGTGCAGCCGTCAGCAGGAAGCCGCCGAGGATGACCACGTCGCGCGTGATGACCACGATCATCAGCGGCCGCGGCATCTCGCCCATGATGCCGAGGGCGATGAACGAGCTGACCACGAGCAGCTTGTCGGCGAGCGGGTCCATGTGCGCGCCGAGCTCGGTGCGCATGTCCCACATGCGCGCGATCATGCCGTCGACCGCATCGGTGATGCCCGCAAGCATGTAGACGAGGCACGCGGCGCTGTACTGCTCCTCGACCAGGAGGGACAGGAACAGCGGAACGGCAAGGATGCGCGCGAGCGTCAGGGCGTTGGGGATGTTCAGGAGCGCGCCGTCGTTCACGGTCTTTTCCGATGGGTCAGGCGTGGCGGAGCTCGTATCCTTCGGTGCCGATCATGGCGGCGAGCTGGCCGGCGGCCCGAGGGCTGAGCCACACGACGATGCGAGTGCCGCTCTCGTCTTCGGCTTCCTCTACTACACGGCCGTTCTGGTACAGCCAAGCTCGCGTGCGGCCGTCCATATGCGGAATGCGGATGGCCAGCTTCTCCTCGCGAGGAGCGAAAGTCTCCTCGAAGGACTGGAGCAGCTCCTGGCATCCGTCGCCCGTCACCGCCGACACACCGAAGGCGCCGGGCGGAAGCGAAGCGGCGCCGCCGTCGTGCCTGAGCAGGTCGATCTTGTTGTAGACGTCGATGCGCGGCTGCGCGGCGGCGCCGAGCTCCTGCAGGATGGATTCGACGACCTCGATGCGCGCCTGCCGATCCGGCCCGGCCGCGTCGATCACGTGCACGATCAGATCGGCCTCCACGACCTGCTCGAGCGTCCCCTTGAATGCCTCGACCAGCTCGTGCGGAAGCTTGGAGACGAATCCGACGGTGTCGACCAGGATGATGGGCCGTCCGCCGGGAAGCTCGAGGCGGCGCACCGTCGTGTCCAGCGTGGCGAAGAGCTGATCGGCCACGTACACGCCCGCCTCGGTCAGCCGGTTCATCAGCGAGGACTTGCCGGCGTTGGTGTAGCCGACAAGGGCCACGGTCGGATACGGCACCGCCTCGCGCTCGCGGCGGTTGAGGCGCCGGGTGCGGTCCACTTCCTCCAGGCGCTCGCGCAGCTTGTCGATCTTGACGCGCACCTGACGGCGGTCGCTTTCGAGCTGGGTTTCACCAGGGCCTCGCATGGCCACGCCGGCGCGGATTCGCGAAAGGTGCGTCCACTGCCGCGTAAGGCGCGGCAGCAGGTACTGGAGCTGGGCCAGCTCGACCTGCAGCTTGCCGGCGCGCGTCTGCGCGCGCAGCGCGAAGATGTCCAGGATGAGCTGGCTGCGGTCGATGACCTTGATCTCGAGCGCCTTCTCGAGGTTGCGGCGCTGCGCCGGAGTCAGCGGATCGTCGAAGACCACCACGTCGATCTTCTCGTCCTTGACCAGCGTGGTCAGCTCCTCGACCTTGCCCTTGCCGATGCGGGTGGCGGCCGAAAGCTGCTTGAGCGTCTGCTTGAGCCTGGCGACGATGTCGAGACCGGCGGTGTCGCCGAGCAGCGCAAGCTCGTCCAGAGAGTCGTCGGCGTGCTGGCCGTCCTGCCCCGCCCACACCAGGACTGCTCGCTCGCGCCGCCGCGCCGTCAGGTGCTCGCGCGGCGGTCTTCCGTCCTGGTTCTCGGGGCGCTGATCCTGCTCGTCGTCTACTGGGTGTTCCACCGCTTCTCCCGTACCGGGTCCTCCAGGACGCCTTCGAAGCTAACGCATCCGGCGCCAAATAGCGCCTCGGCCATCTGGATCAGCCCATCGGTGGGATCGACGCTGAGCTCGTCGGGAAGCTCGATCTCGGTCTCGGTTGCGCCGGGTGCAACCACTTTGAGGTAGGAGCGGCAGGTGCCCCTGTGCCTCTCGAAAGCGGAACGCAGCTGCGCGAACGAGTTGGGTCCCACCACGCTCGAGTCGATGCGCAGCCGGATGCGCTGCGCCGCCTTGCGCCGCGCCTGCGGCAGCGGGATCACCTCGTCGGCGATGATCTGTGCCTTGTGCGAGAAGTCGGGCGCGCCCTCCTCGTCGGCGAACCCGTCGGCAGCCGCGCCGCCCTCGCCGTATTCGAGACGGCCCATGACGATGACCGGCTCGCGTCCGATGATGGCGGCCTCGCAGCGGCGGTAGCAGTCGGGCCAGGCGATGACCTCGATCAGGCCGTCACGGTCCTCCAGGTTGAAGGTCGCGTAGCGCTCGCCCTTCTTGCTGTTCTTGCGCTTGATCGTGTTGGTCACGCCGGCCACGCGCACGCTCGCGCCATCCCTGGTGCCAGCAAGGTCGCTCGTGCTGACGTAGCGCATGAAGGCATCGTGCGAGTAGCGGTCCAGCGGATGCCCGGAGATGAAGAAGCCGACGGCGTCGTGCTCGTAGCCGAGCACCTCCAGCGGCTCGAACTCCGCCACGGACGGCAGTAGCGGCTCGGGCTGGGTTCCGTTGGTGCTGCCGCCGCCGAACAGGCCCATCTGGCCGGCGGCAAGGTCGTCGCGCACGCGCTCGGCCCACGAGATTGCGGCATCCAGTCCCGCCAGCAGCTTGGCACGGTTGGGCTCGATGCTGGCCAGCGCGCCCGCCTTGACCAGGCTTTCCAGAATGCGACGCGTGATCTGCGTGCCGTCGGCGCGCATGCAGAAGTCGCCGAGCGAGGTGAACATCCCTTCCTGGCGCGCCGCCACGATGATCTCGATGGCCTTCTGGCCCACGCCCTTGACCGCGCCCAGACCGAAGCGGATGCCTTCGGCGCCCACGGTGAAGTCCGATTTGCTGTGATTGACGTCGGGCGGAAGCACGGGAATGCCGTGCTCGCGGGCGTCGGCCAGGTTCTTGTACGTCGACTCGGCCGAGCCCATCTCCAGCGTCAGCAGCGCAGCCAGGAATTCCTTGGGGTGATGAACCTTCAGCCACGCCGTCTGATACGTGACCAGGGCGTAGGCGGCCGAGTGCGACTTGTTGAAGCCGTAGGCCGCGAAGGTCTCCATCTGCTCGAAGATCTTGACCGCCTGCTCTTCGTTGCGGCCGATGGCGGTGGCGCGCTCCAGAAAGATCTTGCGCTCCTTCTGCATCGTCTCGAGCTTCTTCTTGCCCATCACGCGCCGCAGGTTGTCGGCTTGTCCGAGCGAGTAGCCGCCGTAGACCTGCGCGATCTGCATGACCTGTTCCTGGTAGACGATGACGCCGTAGGTGTCGCGCAGGATCTGCTCGAGCGACGGATCGGGATAGCGAACCTGCATCTTGCCGGCTTTGCGCTGGATGTACTCCTCGACCATGCCGCTATCGAGGGGGCCGGGGCGGTACAGCGCGAGCGCGGCGATGAGGTCTTCGAAGCAGTTCGGCTTCATGCGCGTCAGCAGCTTTCGCATGCCGCCGCTTTCGAGCTGGAAGATGCCCACCGTATCGCCGCGCGTGATCAGGCGATACGGCGCGGGATCGTCGAGTGGGATCCTGCTGATGTCGATGTCCTTGCCGGTGGACTCGCGCACTCGGCGGACGGCGTCGGCGATCAGCGTCAGGGTCTTCAAGCCGAGGAAGTCGAACTTGATCAGCCCGATGGCCTCGATGTCGGGCCCGGCGAACTGGGTGATGACCGAGCCGTCCTTGTCGACGTAGAGCGGCACGTCCTCGACCAGCGGCCGGTCCGAGATCACGATGCCGGCGGCATGCTTGGAGACGTGGCGCGCCAGGCCCTCCAGCTTCAGGGCGTACTCGAAGAGCTTGGCCTCGCGCTCGCCCGAATCGCGGATCTCGCGCAGCTTCGGCTCCATCTCCAGGGCGTCCTTCAGCTTGAAGTCGCGTCCCTGCTTGGCGGCCGGATAGAGCTTGCAGATGCGATCGGTCTCGCCGAACGAGAAATCGAGCACGCGCCCGACGTCGCGCAGCGCCGCCTTGCCCTTCATGGTCCCGAACGTGATGATGTGGGCGACCTTGTCGTCGCCGTACTTCTCGCGCACGTAGCGGATCACGTCGTCGCGCCGCTCGAAGCAGAAGTCCACGTCGATGTCGGGCATGCTGACGCGTTCGGGATTCAGGAAGCGTTCGAACAGCAGGTTGTACGGGATCGGATCGATGTCGGTGATCCGCATCGCGTAGGAGACCAGGCTGCCGGCGGCCGAACCGCGTCCCGGGCCGACCGG
>Ga0196978_1001058_pt1 | contig 12815 bp, 17 predicted proteins | sample S3v_2013CmetaG_FD_155491 | JGI IMG/M metagenome (GOLD analysis project Ga0196978, IMG submission 155491) | Soil microbial communities from Anza Borrego desert, Southern California, United States - S3+v_20-13C | ecosystem: Environmental > Terrestrial > Soil > Desert | place: USA: California... | reverse complement strand
CTCCTGTATGTAGCTCTGCACGTGCACCTCGCCGCGTAACCTACGGAAACGTACACGACGGAGCGGGTCACTCCATCTTGTCTAAGCTGTGCGGCCGGTCCCGCGTGCCGAAGCCGAAGCGGCGCGGCGGTTGCCGGCGAGAAGTTGCATGCAACGCCTGCCGAACTGCAACCGCCGTGACGCCGTCACGCTGGCGCTGAAGTAGCCGGCTCGGCCGGCGGGCCGAAGCCGGGCCGCACCAGCTTCAGCGTGAAGTTAGCCGGCTGTTGCGTTTACACTCGCTTCTGCTGCCTAGCTGGCAAGATGGACTGTCGGCGCAAAGGAGTTGCAATGAGCGAAAGACTACTGGAGATCGATGCTAATGCCGAGGTGGAAAGCCAGATTGACGCGTTCTTCGCGCCGGCTTTCTCGCTCATTCCGGAACAACACCACAAGCTGTTGGAGAACCTTGAGCGCAACATGATAAGCGCTGTGAAGTCCGCTCTACGGCACCGTGCGACGGAGCCAGTTCCGCCGGACCCGGCGCGCTGGCCTTGGGGCACCGGCAGCCGCCTTGATGTGTTCCTGACCCCGAGCCAATGCGCCGAACTGCGCGAAGTGCGCAAGCGGCACAGAGAATGATCAATCGGCGGTGCCTGACGCGCCGAGGTCCGAGCGCGTTTCCCTTCGATTTGGCGCTTCACGCGGTGATCACCAGGTCTAATCTTCCTCGTCGGGAGCTTGGTAGGTTGAATCCATCAACCACACGGCCATCGCCGCCGTAAAGCCCGGGATGGTCGCCTCGAGGTGCGGCATGCGCCGGATCGTCACTTCCGAAACGAGAAGCCACTCGATTACGTCGTTGAATCTGACCTCCTCGCCGCAAGGTTCGTTCTGATTCGCCTCCTCAAACCGCGCGTGAATGGCTCGAACGACAAACTCTGGTAATTCGACGGTTACTCGCCGACGCTTGTTGAGCGGCTTTGCGAGGCGCTTTCCATGGATGACTACTTCTGGCACCTGCTCGCCTCCTCTAACTGATCTTGGCCATGGCCACTTTGAAATATAGGTTGTCCATGGCCAACTTGCAAGGTGCCGAGACGTCTGGTTAAAGATCCCGCAGCGGTGAAGTTTGGTGCGCTCGTTCGCCGCCTGCGAGAAGAGCGAGGCTGGACACAAGACGAGATGGCCGAGCGCGCCGGGATGAATGGCAGCTATGTTGGCTTTGTCGAGCGTGGCGACAACGTGCCGACACTCACGGTGATCCTGTTGCTCGCGGAGACTCTCGGCGTCGATGCAGGAGATCTCGTACGTGACGTCGCGCGCAGGCGGTGATTGGCAGCCAGCGCTTTCTCGCGTGGTCCGGCTAACGGCCCACAAGCTAAGCTGTGCGGCCAAGGCCTACGTCCCTACGCCTCTGCGGCATGCCGGTTGCCGCGCATACTGCTGGGGAGCAACGCGTGATCTGCAACCGGCATGACGCCGAGCAGGTTCTGTTCGGCCGAGGCGCTTCAGCGCCGGGCCGAAGCCGGGCCGCAACAGCTTCAGCTTGGAGTTAGGCGGTCGGTTCAGCGGTCCTTCACAGCGTGTTTACTTCAGCATGCGTTTTCGCGCGAACTCGGCACCGTGCAGAAATGCACAGTGGTGACGAACCCTCACGCGTTGCTTCGGCCCGTGATGCGAGATTCATCACGGAGATTCAGTCGCTCTGGGTTCAGCCTGACATGGCTCGACGGCTGATGAGTTGGGACCCAGTATCTCGTGTGCGAGTTTTGTGACGAGACTGAAGTAGTGAAGTGCAATGACCGTTACGAAGTCACATAATCCGGGGCTCGTCAGCATTTTGCCCATGCCGTGCGTGAAGCGGCCATCCAGGTCGTGCTCGACATTCCAGTATGTGATCGATGGGTCGCCATGGACGATTTTATGGAGCAACTTCGAGAATTCGCCTACTTTCGACGGATCTTGTCCACCGATCCGATCCCATTCAAGCAACGTTGTTAGCATTTGCGGCAGCCGCGGTCTCGCCGTCGCGGGCCAACCCGCGTGCCAAGCGACCACCGCCTGAGGATTGACGCGCAGCCAAGCTACAGTCGCGGTGCGTTCGATAAGCGGACGCAGCAACACGAACGCCGGAAACAGGTACGCTTGGCGAATCAGCTCTCGAATAGCAAGTGCGACACTAACGGCTTGCGGCACGATCTCGATCGTTGCTCGTTGTAGGTCCGTCAGATTCGCGCCATGAGTGAATGGTGCAATTTGCTCGTGCTCTTCAAGCCGAAGCGGAATGAGACGGTCGAAGACGTATAGCGGTTCACGTCCGAGATACGGCTCATTGTGAGGCAGGTACACCGACGGGCGAGAGTCTGTCATCGGCTCGATTCTACATCCGCCGAACAGTGAGAGACCTGCCGCTGGCGGCGCACGAGCGCGAGCCATGTTCATGAAAGGTGTGCCGACACGCGCACTTCAAACGGAAGCGCGGCGGTGACACGCAAGTCGGACGAAGAGCGGGCCGGTGCAAAGCTTCATGGAAAGCGTGCCGACACGCAAATCGTGTTCGATCCGCCTAACGCCCCTCACGCTAAGCTGTGCGGCCAGGGCCCACGTGCCGAAGCCAGAGCGGCGCGGCGGTTGCCGCGAATGACGTTCGGAGACCGAGTCGCGAACTGCAACCGCCCTGACGCCGTCACGCTTGCGACGAGGTAGGCAGCTCGGCTGCCGGGCCGACGCCGGGCCGCACCAGCTTCAGCGTGAAGTTAGGCGCCTGTTTGCTCGGACGGCTCCCATCCTATGTTTATGTAGTAGACGAGTTGCTGAACGATAAGCAAGCCGAGCAGGGCCTTCTTTCTATCGTATGTCGCCGACGTAGCCACGCCATGTGCGTGAGAGTGACGAGAGAGATCCACTGTCTCGCCGGGCGTTAAACGGAAGTCGCGGTAATAGAACGTTACTAGGTATTCGCCGAATAGCGATGGCATGTACGTTTCGGGAACGATCACCTTCTCCTCTAAAACCTTTCGCATATCCTCGAGAAGACGTTTCTGCCCTGGCTTTGCGTCAGGTCCGCTGTAGATGAAGCGCAAGATACCTTCGATTCGCGGCCAAACATTACTCACCGCCGACAGGTAGTCTTCGGCCAAATACCGTTCGACGCCGCGTTCAAGAAACGGAAGGTGCTCGCGGAGTAACTGTACATCCTTCCACCCGGCCAGCATCTCGTTCACGGCTGCGTCGCCATACCGCGCGAAGATCTTCTCCTCCCACACGGCGACGATATCGCGCTCCAGGAACCCGAGCAGCTCTTCGAACGGGCCTCCAATGAGAGAGATGAACGGGAACCAACCCAGCTCGAAGATCTTTGGCCATAGGTTCGCCGGAACGGAGAACAGTTCGGCGTACCAGAGGCGTTCGTACGCTTGGCCGAAAACGCGGCGCAAATCGCCAAGCGGATGACCCTGATGAGGCATGAAATCAACATAGACACCCCGACGCCACCCGACGGAGAAGTAGAATAGAACTGCGGTTGCCGGTGGGACCTCGATGTCGCCGAGTATGACCTCCGCGATCGGCCCGATGTCGCTGCGTTTTACCTGCTCCCCGGCTTCCAGCGATCTTCGAGCCATAATTTTCAGCATAATGGGAAGGTGATTCACGTAAACGATTGCCTTACCTTCGCGCGAGAGAAGCACCAGACAGTGATCGATCGTCGAGACGCCAAATCCAGCCGCGCGATATGGTCCAAGAAAATGCGCGTCGAGTCCCTCCATGATGGCGTAGAAAGATCGCCCCTCTTCAGCTGTGAAGAGCCCCTTCACAAGCATGATCAGCGTCTGGCCGTCGGCGGCGGCCTGCGTGGCGAAGCCACTGATCGGCTGTGCGTCGATTTCGTATTTCACAGGCGCATTCTAGACGCCTTGGCCCCGATGCGTAGCGTGGTCGAGCTCTACGTATCACGAGCGTGCGGACGCGCTCCGTCAGCGCAAGGACTCTGCGCTGAGCACGGGGGTTACCCGCCCTTCCGCGCCGCGAAACTTCTGCGCGCCTAACGCCATTGGCGCTCACCTGTCCGCGAGCCCCCGTGTGCCGAGAGCGCAGCGGACGAAGTCCGCTGGGCGCGAGGCGCTTCAGCGCCGGGCCAGCGAACGGGCCGCGGTCAGGTGCAGCGGCTTGTTGGGTGGCGCGTTGCGCCTGCGCATCATGCGTTCTAGACGATCCCGCGCTGTGTCAGCACGCGTATGACGCGCGTCACCTGTGGGCTGTGCTCTTTGACGAAGGTGACCACACGACCGGGATTTGAGAGCGCTCTGGGCTGATGTAACCGAAGCCGCGGCATTTCGCGCTCCGCGTGACGGCAGACACGTCGCGGCAAACGCGAAGGAAAATCAGACCCACGGGAGAGCACCGCAGAAGGACGCCATCCCGCGCGGACCGACAGTTCTAGGGTGCGAACGATGCGGCCTGAACATGCCGAAGCCGGGTCGACGTTCCTGGGAACGTTGGCAGTAGAGCCACGCGCCACTTGCGGAATACACAAATCTGGAGCGCGACGATTTTGGCAGTACCTCCCGCACCTACGCCCCCAGCTCTCCAACTACGAAGTCGATGACGTTGTTCTGGAACCTGCATGCACACCCTACTCACGAGGTGCGGATGGCGCGAAGGTCTTTACGCGCCGAAGAGCTGGTGGCGCACGACCATGCTTTTGCTTCTGTTGATTACTTCATCCGGCGCAGGCTCTATACATGCAAATTCGAATGGTGCCGAAGACAGTCTGGCGTCCGTGACGCACCGGTGCTCCTTGTTTTCATTGCCCGCCGCAAAGGACGATGCCGGACATGACTTGCGGCCGTGCCGAAGCCGCCGCTCGCGTAAAGCGTCGTCCACCCAACGTCCTTGGTGTAAGCTGTGCGGCCGGTCCCGCGTGCCGAAGCCGGAGCGGCGCGGCGGTTGCCGCCAGCGACGTTCGTAGAACGGAGTGGCGAACTGCAACCGCCGTGACGCCGTCACACTGGCGATGCTGTAGGCAGCTCGGCTGCCGGGCCGAAGCCGGGCCGCATCAGCTTCACACCAAAGTTAGCCGGCGGTGCGGCGTCTGAACCACGCAACTACGGCGGCGTCGGCGACGGCGACTGCCAGGAACCAGAGGAGAGACGACACCAACGATTCGCCTAAGACATCAGGCGCTAGACGCGAGCCGGCGCTGGGCTGGAAGTGCCATAGTAGTCGATTAGCCGGCCACGTGAAAAGGAGGTACGGCTCGTCGACCCCCGGACCAAAGGCGAGCCAAACGAGGAGTGGAACGACAGCGAGACTCAGGGCCAGATACAGGAGCCAGCGCTTCCACATGATGACTTGTGCAGGTTACACGAATACTTCGTAGACCTAGTGATCTGCTATATCTTCGTATATGGGATCGGCGTACTCCCAGCGAACGCCTTCTTTTGTTAGGAATTCAGTGACGACACGCAAACCTCTATTTGGCGGGATGTCGATGGCCAAGTACTTACGCGTTGCGCCTTCGAATGAGCACCCCAACGCTTTGATGCGCTCTAAGAACTCGTCGGACGCGGGTTCCTCCAGCGCAACTCGAACTGTGCGATAGCCCGACTTGGAAAGTACCCGTTTGTAGTACGGCATCTCATCGGGCTCTTCGGGCTCCGCTTCAATCACGTCCCGCCACGAGACGCCATACTGATACCAAGGTGTGTTATCGAGTTGATATCGATTCTCGCCAAGGTGAAAAGCCCAAAGGGTCTCGATTTCGCCGCCCTCGTCACGGAAGGCTACTTTGACGAGCGGCGAATCGTTCGGGGCCTGGTCCACCGGAGGAGGATGATCGAAAGCTCGACACGTTGCAAGCGAGGCGTGAGAAGGGTGAAGGACCTATACGAATCTTACTAGCGTCTGTCCGAATTCATCACATTCGACGCGGCCGGCGAGCGTCACGCTGCGTGGTACAGCGAGCTAATCATCGCGGTGAACATGCGAGTACGCCGAGCTTCATGGAATGCATACCACCGCGCACATTGTGTTCGTCCGGCTAACGTCCTTGGTGTAAGCTGCACGGCCGGTCCCGCGTGCCGAAGCCAGAGCGGCGCGGCGGTTGCCGGCGAGGAGTTGCGGAGCCGCGACTGCCGAACTGCAACCGCCGTGACGCCGTCACGCTGGCGATAACGGAGGCAGCTCGGCTGCCGGGCCAAAGCCGGGCCGTGCCAGCTTCACACCAAAGTTGGGCAGCGATTTACGCGCGCGTAAGTTCAGCCGCGAGATCGATTGGGAACGTATTCTGGAGCTTGCGCAAGCCCTCTCTAATGAGTGGGTATACCCGATCGCCACGACCGCCAGCGAGCAATGCAACCCACTGACGAGGAAAGTATCGCGCGAGCATACCGAGCGCGTAGGCAAAGAGGTACGAGACCGCCACAGGCGACAGATCTAGACTAGTAGTAAATGGCGGAATGAGCAGCGTGAGGCCGCCAACATACCTTAGTGGCGGCAAACTGTCTGGTGGCGCCGAAGCCGGATGGTGCAGCGTGAAGCGTATTGCTGGGCGAACGTCACCCGGCTCGACGTGCTGTGATGCAGAGATGCTTGAGAGTTGCGGAATACGAGATCGGAGATCTTGATCATTCGGCGGGAACTTATGGGAGCCAAAAACGTCAATGGTCGTCTGCTGGCCGTTCGCTGATTGGCGAATCCCGACGTTATAAACGTTTGACGGCTCACCAATTACATCTGCATAGAGCTCGGCCAGATCCGGCATTCGGCTCATGATGTCGCGAAGCGAGACCGCGACCGGAGCAGAGATCTGCGCGGTTCCCCTTACCTCAAGAAACTTATATTTGAAATCTTCGGTGGTGATGAACACGGACGCGCGGTTACCAGTTGCTTGAACCAGTTCCGCGAATGTTCCTGAAGTGCCGATTTGCAGCGACAGGTCGGCTGTATTGCGAATGCCGCCGGAGAGAGTTTGCTGCCAACCGTGTATCTCGATGCCGTGAGACGGCTTTAAGGAGCACTGCTGGGCCTGCCGATTGAGAAAGAGAATCGCGCCACGCGCGAGGGCATTTACTCCGTAGTACAAAAGGAGAGGTGAAACGAGCGGCCCTCCGTCAGCAGCCGCCTCGAAGTACTGTCGGCCCTGACTGAAGAACGCAACAATCTCCGCCGCTTTCTCCGCGGTGATGTCACCACCATGCACGTCCTTGTATTTGTCGCGCACGACGTCGTGACTTTCGTAGATGGAAAGGTCACTCCAGCCGGAACTCATGAGCGCAAGGATAACGTGCTTTTCGTCTGCCCAACGGATCTCACGCTAAGCTGTGCGGCCGGTCCCGCGTGCCGAAGCCGCAGCGGCGCGGCGGTTGCCGCGAATGACGTTCGCAGAACCGAGTCGCGACCTGCAACCGCCGTGACGCCGTCGCGTTTGCGACCAAGCAGCCGGCTCGGCCGGCGGGCCGAAGCCGGGCCGCACCAGCTTCAGCGTGAAGTTGGGCGGCGCGTCACGGACCGAAGCAAAGCTATTTATGGTTGCTTAACGCAGTTCGCACCACGCTTAAGCATGTCGTCCGACTCACACTTGTAACGACCAAGCGGCGTCTCGGCGTCCCAAGTGGCGGTTTTCATGCCTACGTTGAGGTTTGTAATTGTGACCTGCTCTGATGTGATTCCACCGATGGCGCGTGCGGTTTCGAGTCGAACATTCTCGTCAGAGCGAGCTGTCGTGCACGCAGCGACGAGAGCACTAACCGTGAGCGTTAAGATAATTATTGTCGCCGTTCTGATTTTCATGCGCTTCTCCTCTTGGACAGAGCATACGCCTAAAAATCTCCGTCACGCAAACCCAGCGACGCGTACCCCGGTTGCGCTTCCGCAGTTGCAGTGCTTCCGTCTTTGGGAGTTGCCTGCTACGGCTCGTTGATGTCACTGAGCCACTGCCAGACGGCCCTGCGTATTCCGGGAACTTTCCGCTTAACGTTCGCAACATCGGCGATGGAGAGCTGCTCCGCGAGAAGTTTGATGAAGTGCGCGATCGCCACGCGCTCGTCATCACTCGAACTGTCATTGCCTCCGCGGCCTGCTGCTCGAGCCCACGGAATAGGAAGCGCGGCATTTCTATCGTGACAGATTGCGGATGGGTGGTCAGATCAAGTGAACTTCGAACATGCGTCACTTTGCTCATGTAGTGGTCCACACTTAAGATGGTTGCCTGATGCGACAACTTGAGCGTGGAATGCAACGATGCAGACCGTTGCTGAGCTGTTCGGTGTTGCGTTAAGACGCGTACGGTACGAGCGCGGCCTGTCGCAGGAAGCGCTTGCCGAGGCGACCGGGCTGAGCGCGAACTTCGTCGGCGAGATGGAACGCGGCCTCAACGCTCCAGGACTGGGCGTGATCGTTCGACTTGCCCGCGCGCTCGACGTGGGTGTTCATGACCTGCTCGCCGATTTCACGGAAGCGACGATTCGCCGGGTTTGCGTCCGCCCAACGGCCCACAAGCTAAGCTGTGCGGCCAGGGCCCACGTGCCGAAGTCGAGCGGAGCGACGGCTGCCAACGTTCGCGCCGCGGGTCGCGGCGCGAGAGTGATGTCGGCCGGCATGCCGCCTGCCACGTTATAGCTGTACGAGGCGCTTCAGCGCCGGGTCGAAGCCGGGCCGCACCAGCTTCAGCTTGAAGTTAGGCGGTTTGTGGCCGGCACATCATCCTAAACGTACCGTAGCCTTGACCAATTGAAGGCGAAGGTGCCGGGTGACTGTGCCAGCCCCGAAACACGCGCTGCTTCCCGGTCGCCGTTCGATGAGCTTCGGCCGACGCTTTAGCGTGCCGGCAACGCCGGCTTCACTTATGCCGTACACGAGGCGTGGGATTGATTCGGCACAACCGCAGACGGCGACACGTGTTCACGGACATTCGCAAGAGCCGCGACAGGTGCACAACATGCCGCCGCACGGTCATGCCAGCCGACGCGGGAGCGTGCCGGCGAGCCGGCCACGCTTGATGCCATTGTCGGCGCGGTACGGAGCACACTTTCGGGTTTGCGACATGTTTGCCTTCGCGCCGGCTGCGCACCTCTGCGCAGCTACACGAGAAGCGATCTTGACGCCTCACCGAATTGAGCACGGCGGCCTTCGTCATTAGAACCGTAATCCGCCTAACGGATCACGGTGTAAGCTGCGCGGCCAGTTCCGCGTGCCGAAGCCGCAGCGGCGCGCCGCTTGCCGCCCAGGAGTTGCGAGCAACGACTGACGAAATGCAAGCGACGTGACGCCGACACGCTTGCGATGCGGGAGGCAGCTCGGCTGCCGGGCCAACGACGGGCCGCGACAGCTTCACACCGAAGTTAGGCGCCGGGCATTTAGGTTGGTTCGCGCCCTGATTCAGGCGACACGAAGCGGTCAAATACTGGTGCGAAATTGTCCGCGAATTCTCGCACGCGTTCGTCCTTTGCGGGTAATCCACGATCTTCGCGAAGAGCCTGCACGATCTCGGCGAGATCAAATGCTTTGACTTCGGCGACTTCAATGGTCGGACTGAATTTGGTGTCGGGCACTTCAAGCCGAAAAACCATCGTTCGGCAGTTGCACGTTTCGCCGCCGCCGATGCTGGTGACATTCACCTCGCCGAGATAGTGAGCACGATGCACATCCCACTTGACTCGGAGCTCCTCTCGCACTTCGTGCATCAACGCAACCAAGGCCGCGTGCTGGTTTGCTGTAATCACCTGCTGATCTGTCGCGTCCTCGGCTGTGATGTGACCGGAGGCCGTGCTCGTCCAGCGATCGGGATTTCGTGTGCGATCCGTCGCACGGCGTTGCAAGTAGACGCGACCACCGTTGGTCGCAAGCAGATGAACACACCAGTGCCAAGTGCCATCGCGATGGACCTGCTCGCGATCCGCCGCCGCGAAATGGCTATCGCTGCCGGTAACTACGCGCTCACCCATGCGAACTGACGAATGCAAATTGATCGCCTACTACGCGCTCGCAGCGGTCTTACGCCTGTGCAAGCCGCGAAGTATTGAGTTCCGTGCGCCTAACGTCCTTGGTGTAAGCTGCACGGCCAGGGCCCACGTGCCGAAGCCCGAGCGGCGCGGCGGTTGCCGCCGAGGAGTTGCGAAGCCGCGAGTGGCGAACCGCAACCGCCGTGACGCCACGGCGCTGGCGATGATGTAGGCAGCTCGGCTGCCGGGCCGACGCCGGGCCGTGCCGGCTTCACACCAAAGTTAGCCGGCGCGTCATGACTACGCGTCTCGTGGAACGGCGAGGCGACCTGCTTCGACGTCTTCGTGAAGTTGCAACAGCGTCCCGACGCAGAATTCGACCAATTGAAGCGAAGTGATGCGATGACGTTCGCTATCGCGCCGATACCAGTCACGAACGTCATCCTTGTATCCGAATCGATACTCGAAGTCGCTGTGCGTGACCTGGTTAGGCATGTACGCGTTCTCATTGGGTACTGCTACACGCCCAAAGTAGAAATACACGTTTAAATGTTGTGTTAAGCCGGGGGTCGCATAAAGCCGAACAACCAAGCTTAGCCTACCGACTCTCGCGACACATTCGCTATCGCTCCAAGCTACCGTCACTTCGTGACCGAGCAGAGCGAAACGCGCATTGAGTATTGCTACTTCTATAGCCGCGAAAATGTTTATGGATTCCTCGATCGCGGCTAAGTAGCGGCGAGCGTCCGTTAGAAGCTTAGATTGGGGTCTTGCCGAGATCACATCGGTGCGCAGCGACGGCTTAGAAGAGCTAACGGCAGGTATCTGAAACGCACTAGTCAGATTGGCTTTGACAGGGGCAGACAGCACACCGCTGTTATCGTTGGCCGGACTTGATGCGATACGTCGCCTGATCCCGGCAACGACATTTTGCCACCCACGGTCTCGCGGTCGCCACTTATCGACTGATTTTGCGCCCTCCGGCAACACCTGCAGCCGAGCGAATGGAGCCGTCGCCCAATCGCACGGTTTTAGAATTATCGGAATAACTACCGCATCGCCACAATCGTGTCGCTCAAGAGCTCTCGCCATTTCGACGTCCCAACAATAGTCGGATGCGACGAAGTTCGCGCTTACGAGCAAGAGAATGATCGAGGCTTCTTCTAAGTTTCCATCGATGGCGCGTTTCCAGTCGATACCCGCTTCAATATCTCGGAAGCTCCACGTACTAATAACACCTTCTCGCTTGAGAAGGGAAAGATGCGTCTCAAGTTGCTGCCGTGCCTGCTCGTCTCTGGAAGAGTAGCTATAAAACAGACGCTGGGTAGCAACTGGAGGCATGTCGGGAAGTATTAGCAGCCTTGGTGGCCTTGTCAACGCCCGCGCGGATGTCCGGTTAGCGTTCTCCGATTGAGCGCTGCTTTCGAAACGGGGCGGCTGCCGAGACGGTCGCGCAGACTGTGCAGGTACGCGGAGCTTCATAGGAAGGTTGTCGCCGCGAAGGCCTTGGTGCGTCCGGCTAACGGCCTTGGTGTAAGCTGCACGGCCAGTTCCGCGTGCCGAAGCCGAAGCGGCGCGGCGGTTGCCGCCGAGGAGTTGCGAAGTCACGACTGGCGAACTGCAACCGCCGTGACGCCGTCACGCTCGCGACGATGTAGGCAGCTCGGCTGCCGGGCCGAAGCCGGGCCGTGCCAGCTTCACACCAAAGTTAGCCGGCGCGAGACGTGCCTCGACCGCCAAGCAACATCGAATGGATCTGCCGCAGGTGCAAGCAATTTTCGTGCGCCTGACTAGTCAACCCGACGATACGTTCCTTCTGCCGGCCCCGAGGTTTTGGCGACGACAAAGAGACTGCCATGAATCGACGCCTTCTGAACGGCGACGTTCGTCTCGCCCGGGTTGATCGTCACGACCTCCTTACCCGTCCCGGCGCGGTTAACCCGCTCGACGTCGTATTGCACTGCGCCCGAATTCGAGAACGTGTAGGTCGCCACGCCCTCAGGTTGGTCGACCACCAGCTGCTGCGAGCCGGCTGGTATCTCGAATCGTGCGCCAATAGCTCGGTTGAAAAGGCCCGCTGTTTCACCTAAACGTGACGTTGTCAGCAACACAGCGCATATCAAAAGAACCAACGCGGCATATCGGTACCGAGCCGTATCCTTCTCACGGAGCGCGATGTACATGACGAACGCCAAAACGAGAAGACTAAGCGCTATGACTGCCACAGGATCGCGAGGAAGCGCTCGCAAGATCGCCTCAAGATTTTGTAGGAACTGGTTCATCGGAGACCTCCTCTCGGAACTTGATTCCATCAAAGGAGTGTCCCGAAAAGCTGAAACCCTACCCTGCTAGGCTCATAACGTGCGGCTACGCTCTTCCGGTGCGGGATGGCTTGCGTCGGGAGGCACGAGCATGGCTGCGACCGCACCACGTAACGGCGACGCGCTGGCTTACGGGACACTCACGTCAACGAGGACGCGTAGAACCGCTAGTAGGCGGGACGCCTTTCTTCGGGTGCCTGCCGCACGCGACTTTGAGCTTTTCCGCACAAACCCGCCTTCCGTCCGGCTAACGGCTCTATCGCTAACCTGCGCGGCCAGGGCCCACGTCCCGAAGCCACGCGGCACGGCAGTTGCCGCGCATACTGCCGGATGGCAAGCAACGCGTGATCTGCAACTGCCGTGACGCCGCGCTGGTACTGTTCGGCCGAGGGGCTTCAGCCCCGGACCGAAGCCGGGCCGCGACGGGTTCAGCGATGAGTTAGGTGTGATGTGCCAGGACGTTGTTCCTTAGAGCGGGTTGCTCATCCGGGCGACTTTCGTCAATCTGAAAGCTCTTCAAACGAACAGGTTGACAGGAAGGGCCCGGATGAACGTGCACAAGAATGCGCGA
>Ga0196978_1001054_pt1 | contig 12853 bp, 8 predicted proteins | sample S3v_2013CmetaG_FD_155491 | JGI IMG/M metagenome (GOLD analysis project Ga0196978, IMG submission 155491) | Soil microbial communities from Anza Borrego desert, Southern California, United States - S3+v_20-13C | ecosystem: Environmental > Terrestrial > Soil > Desert | place: USA: California... | reverse complement strand
GTTCGTGCGGTACAAGCCGCCGTCGGAGCAAACGAAAATATTTCCCGTGAGCGGCTGGCGCTCGATGAAATGAATGTCGCCGTGCAGCGTGGGACCGTAGAAAAGCGTCCAGTGGCTGGCGGGATCCCAGGTCTGCCCGCCGTCGGCCGAGCCCCACATGTTGATGCCGCCGACGTAAAGAATGTCGCGGTTCGTGGGATGCACCATGAAGCCGAGGTCGTACGTGCCCTGCCCGCCGCTGTTCGAGCCGTCGTCGCTTTCTAAAATGTTCACGCCGGGATTGATGAACTGCCAGCTCGTGCCCGCGTTCGTGGATTTGTAAATGCCGTACAAGCCGCTCTGCGTGTCGACGGTGATCGCGTAGACGTAATTGTTGTCCGAAGGCGCGATGCCCAATTTGATGCGCTGCACCGAGCCGGTCGCGGGAATGCCCGTGGTGAGCATGCTCCAGGTCGCGCCGAAGTCGGTGGATTTGTAGATCGCCGCGTGGCCGTCGTTCGCGTTGTACACCCAGCCGCTGGCGGCGTACAGCACGTTCGGGCTCACGGGGTCCTGCACCAGGTCCCAGAAGAGCGTATCCATCAATTGCGTCCAGTTCGCGCCTGCGTCGGTCGAACGGTACATGCCGCTCACGCCGCAAGCCACGAGCTGGCTGCTGTTGTTCGGGTTGACGACGATCTTGCGAATGAGCGAAGCGTCGCCGTCCGTCAATTGAAAGCTGAGTCCCGTGGGCGACCAGGTCGCGCCGCCGTCGGTGGTCTTGTACACGCCGAGGCCGTAGTGCGTGTGGCGCTTGCGCCCGTTGAGATACAATCCGAAACCGATGTACTCGAAATCGGAGAGCGAGATGTACATCGTGTTCGCGTCGTTCGGATCGATGGCGATGTCGCTGATGCGCGTGATGGGCAGGTTGTCGGTGAGCGGCGTCCAGGTTTGCCCGTTGTCGGTCGTTTTCCACATGCCGCCCTGCGCCACGCCGATGTAATACGTCGAAGCGACCGAAGGATGGAACGCGATGCAGTTGATGCGGCCGATGCCGTTCTCCATGTAGCCGGTGAGGTTCGCGGGCAGCGCGTCGGGACCGGCGGGGTACCAGGTGCTGCTCATCGAGCGCGAAGCGGCCGCGGCTTGCTTTTCATTGGCGATCTGCACCGCCGCTTCGAAATAAGAAGAAGGATCGACGGGCTCGCCCTGCGCGCCGGTGTGCAGCTGCATGTCCATTTCCCAGCGCTTGAAGTATTTCCAGTGCTTCTGCGTCTTCAGGTCGCGCGATTTCGCCCAGTCGTTGTACTGGCGCTGCAGCTCGCGGAAGCTGATCGCTTCGTTGCCGTTCTTGCGGGCGACGAAAGGCTGGGCACCTGCATTCGTGAAAGCGAAAAGCAGGAGCAGGCGGAGAAGGTTTTTCATAGTTTCGTGCGGTTAGCCTATCAAATATAGCGAAACGGCATGACGTTCTCACGTTCTGACGTTTCTGCGTTTTTACGTTTAGCCGTTTTCGTTTTCACGTTTTCGCCATTTGCACGTTAAACGCGAAACGCGAAAACGTGAAAACGAAAAAAGCGCAAAAATTTCAGCAAAGACGCAAATGAAACGGTCGAACGTAATTAACGTTTCCGCTGGAACAGCATTCCGTATCTTTACGGCACAACGCACACTTTATGAACTACAAGCTTCTCGGCAAAAGCGGCCTGCGCGTCTCTGAAATTTGCCTCGGCACGATGACCTTCGGCCAGGAATGGGGCTACGGCGCGGACAAAAAAGAAAGTCGAAAAATCTTCAATACCTACCTCGAAGCCGGCGGCAATTTCCTCGACACGGCCAACCGCTACACGGAAGGCACGAGCGAAACCTGGCTGGGCGAATTCATCAAGGACAGCGGCCGCCGCGAAGAGCTGGTCGTGGCCACGAAATATTCGCTGATCACGAAAGCGAACCGCATCAACGACGGCGGCAATCACCGCAAGAACCTCGTGCAATCGGTGGAAGGCAGCCTGAAGCGATTGGGCGATACGTACATCGACCTGCTCTGGCTGCACGCCTGGGATTTCACCACGCCGGAAGAGGAAGTGATGCGCGCGCTGGACGATCTCGTCCGGGCCGGAAAAATTTTGTACGTCGGCATTTCCGACACGCCCGCCTGGCTGGTGAGCCGCATGAACACGATAGCCGAGCTGCGCGCCTGGACGCCTTTCATCGGTCTGCAGGTGGAATACAGCCTCATCCAGCGCGAGCCCGAGCGCGACCTGCTGCCCATGGCCCGCCACCTCGATCTCGGCGTCACCGCCTGGGCCCCGCTCGGCGGCGGCGCGCTCACGGGAAAATATTTAAAGCAGAACGAGGACCCGAAACGCCTGAAAGAAGGAACGAAACGCCTCAGCGACCGCAACAAAAAGATCGCGCAGGGCGTAGTCGACATCGCCGCGCGCCTGGGCTGCTCGCCAGGACAGCTGGCCATCCGCTGGGTGATGCAGAAGCATGCGCAGAACATTCCCATCGTCGGCAGCCGCAGCGCCGCGCAGATCGCGGAAAGCTTAGCGAGCATGGAAGTAAAATTGAGCGATGAAGTGATGAGCGAATTGGAAGAGCTCAGCGCCATCGAGCTCGGCTTCCCGCACGATTTCCTCAAAGGCGAAGGCGTGCAGCAGGTCACCTTCGGCGGCTTCCAGGGAAAAATTTTAAATCACAGGCAGAAATGAAGCTCGTGCATAGTTTGACCGCAGGAGGCGCAGCGTTCTCCACGCGCAAAATTTCCTGCGCGCCGCAGAGAACGCAAAGCTCGATGCCCCCGGCGGGTAATTACATTTCTGGAAAAGCTCTGCGGCCCCTGCGTTTTTCCCCTGCGGTGCGCGAGATTTGCGGGGAGGCTTCTGCGGTTAAACTTTTGTTATAAAATCTTTTTCATGCGCGTTACAGTATCCATCCGTGAGATCAATTCCGCTTTCGACAAAGAATACGCCGAGCGCGAGCATGGCGGGGAGGAAAGCGAAGACAACATTCTCTGCACCTGGGAAGACGAGCTGGAGGTGAACGAGGATGTCACTTCGTTCAAAATTCTCAATAACACTGTCTACGAGCTGCAGGTGGAAAAAGACGGCCAGGCCCACAGCTTCCCGATCGAAGGCATGACCGTGTGCGAATGCACGGGCGCGAGCGGCAATCTCACGCGCTTCGCCGTTTCACGCAAGCTGATCAGGAACACCGAGAAAAAAATCGCGCCGAACGGCGACGTTCATTTTTTCTTTTTCATCAAGGACAAGCACCCGATGGTGAACCCGCTGATCGGCGTGTACATCAGCCTGAAAGATTTCCCGAAGGAGCTGCCGGTGCCCAAGCCGGAGGAAGACGAAGCGGGCGATGAGGATGATTTTCTCGAAGAAGAGGATTTCGACGACGAGGATTTTAAGGACGAGGAGCAATAGCGAGGCTATTCCGCGCGGCTATTCTGCTCCTGCTGCCTGAACTTCGTCAGCGTATACCCGAGCTCCACGCCGATGTAATTCCCGTAAATTTCCGCCGTGCCGCGCGTATCGTCCGCAGTGCCGGGGAACAATTCGTACGTGCCGGAAAGCAGCGGCTTGAAAAGATAGCGCCCGCTGAGCTGCATCGAGAAAAGGTGGTGGTTTTTCTGCACCATGTAAATGCCCAGCGAAGCGGCGAACGCGGGGCGAACAAAACTTTTTATCGGCGTGCTCAGCTTGAGCTGGAACACTTCGATGTCCTGGCCGCTGGAGGTGGGCTGCACGTAGGTTTCCCCGCTCGCATCCCGCGACATGCCCATCACGCCCACCAGGCCGAGGCGCGCCACCTGGTAATGGTTCTCCCCGCCCCTGCGCCTGAATTCCAGCTGCACGGGAACGTTCGCGTAATACTGATCGTAGTTGGAGATCACGATGCCCTGCACGTCCGTCGCCAGGTTATTGCCGGGATAACGGAAGAGCTCGAGGCGGATGCGATAAGGCGCGTTGCCTACGTGCAGGCCCGTGCGGAGGCCGAAGCGGATGCCCAGCGGGTGAATGTAATCGAAACCGGCCTGGCCGGAAACAGAAGAGCGCGGGCTGACCGTTTGCTCCGTCGGCGTGCCTTCGAGCCAGGCGGCCTGCACCATCGAAGGGCCGAGCCAGAAATTCCAGAGCGGCCTGCTGAACAGCATCGTGTCCTCGCGCATCATGTCGGCGGTTTGCGCGCGGGAAGGAAGCGCGGGCAGCACGATCACGACGCTCAGCAATAAGCGAAGCAGGAATTTCATGGCGGAAAAGTACAAAGGCAAATCCCAAAATCAAAAATCCCAAATCCCAATCGGATCGTTTTGGGATTTGGGATTCCAGTTTTGGAATTTTTCCGGTTCTATTTCAGGATAAATTTCCCGCCCAGCGCACGCCGCCCCGATTCGAGGCGGAAAAAGTACAGGCCTTCGGCGAGACCGTCGCGCTCCACCGTTACGCTGCCGGAAGTGATGCCGCTTTTGCTTTGCACGAGCTGTCCCTGGCTGTTGAACACGCTCAGCGTGAAAGCGCTTTTCGAAGGGTTGTTGAACGTGATCTGCGCGTTCTCACCGGCGGGATTCGGAACAACGGAAACGCTGTTCAGCTCCGCATTTTCCTGCACGCCTGTGATCTCCGCGCAGGTGCTCTGGCCCGGGGCCACGCATACGTCGTCCACGAAATAATACGTATCGCCCCAGCCGACATTCGACACGTTGGTGAAGGTCAGCATCGAATCGGGAACGAACGCGCCGAGGATGATGTACTGCTCCCCGCCGTTCGCGACGAAGGTGCCCTGCACGAGCTGCCAGCCGTTGATGGACGTGTAGGGCGTCGAGCCCTGGATCTGCGGCGTGAGGATGATCGGATTCGCGTTCGAGTTGTTGATCTGCGTCGGCGTCAGGTACGCGCCGATCTCGTTGATCGCTTTCATGCAGCTGCTCTGCAGGCATACGTAAAAGGAAACGTTGTACGTCACGCCGGCCAGCAAAGGCGAAGACAATTGTCCCGTCATGTACTCGCGGATGTTCGCCGGATCGTACACGATGATGCCCGAGCAGCCGTTGCCGTTGCGCGGCGGCTCGTCGGTGGGCGCGACGGGGCAGCCCATGTAAAAGAAATCCGCGCTGCCCCAGGAAGGCTTCGTCCAGTTGGCCACGTAGTTCACGAAGGCGCCGCTGCCGTTAGGACATTGCAGCGTATCCTCGAAGCCGGGATTCACGACGAGATTCTGCGCAGCGAGCGCAAGCGGAAAAGAAAACAGGAAAAGCAGTGTAGATTTTTTCATGGGAAGACGTTTATGGGTACATAAACATACGATCCATTTGCCTGGAAAGCAAGTGTAAAGCCTCCTGCGAAAACTCCAGGCCCACGAAGGGATACGAAGAAAAAAACGAACCAGGAATAGTTTGTGGCCCTTCATGGGCCGGGTGTCTTCGCGGCATTTTTTCCGCGCTCACCCGATCACCGTCCCGGTCAATTTTCTTTTTCCGCCGCGATCCCGGAATTCGCAGAGGTAAATGCCTTGCCAGGTGCCGAGATCCAAACGGCTGTTGCGGATGGGAATGGAAACCGAAGAGCCGACGAGCGAAGCTTTGATGTGCGCGGGCATGTCGTCGGGGCCTTCTTCGTCGTGGCGGTAGTTCCAATTTTCGGGAACCAATTTGTTGAACACCGTCTCGAAATCGAGCAGCACGTCCGGCGAAGCATTCTCGTTGATCGTCAATCCTGCGGAAGTATGGCGGATGAACAAATGCAGCAGGCCTTTCTCCGGCAGTTCGCCGAGCGATCTCTCCACCTCTCGCGTGATGAGGTGAAAGCCGCGCGCAAACGCCGGCAGCACGATCTCCGCCTGCCGGATCATAAGCTCGAGTAAAATGCGACGGTGACGGCGAGAATGAACGTAGCCACGATCGCGAAGAACAGCATCGAGCGGCGTGTGCGCTGCTCCGTCTCGTCCACGATGCGCAGGTTGTCGTCCTTGCAGCTTTCATTGTCGCGCTCGATCGCCTTGCGCGCGTTCGGCGTAAGCTTGATCACCAGCAGCGCCACCAGCGGGCCGATGATGAAGAACGTGAGCGGCCAGGAAAGCGCGGACAGGGTGTGCAGCGTTTTCGCGTAAGGGTGAACGCGGCAGCCGCGGGCGGCCATTTCTTTGCGCGTCTTGTAATAGCTGTACTTCTGCTCGCCGGGCCGGCGGGGCTGCCTGCGCTTCCTGACCTTTTTCGAAGTATCCTCGATCGTCGCCTGCACGGCGGGCGCGAGCTTTTCTTCCTGCAAAGAAGCCGCGGCGGCAGGAGAATTATTTTTTTCCTCTTCCCGGATCGCCTGCGCATCGATCGCATTCATCGCGGCAGGCGCATCGCCGGGGCTGCGGCTTTCAAGGTACCAGCCTTTGCGGTACAGGCGTTTCTGCATCGTGCAGGAAGACAGGCCGAGCAGCAGGGCGAGAAAAAGAAAGAGGTGCGCTTTTTTCATGTCACGCAAATCTCCGCACAAAAAATCCCAAAAGCAAAATCCCAAATCTCAAGAGCAAAATCTCAAATCCCAAGGGCAATCTTTACAATAAAAAATCCCAAACGATCACGCTTGGGATTCGGGATTCCAGATTTGGAATTTCACTTATTGATCGCGCGGGATCATCTTCAGCTTCGCTTTGAGCTGCGTGACTTCCGCTTTTGCGTTGTCGATCTTCGTCTGGTAATCCGTCACCAGGCTTTGCGCGCCTTTTGATTTGCCGAAGAAGCCGATGTTGTTCTCGAGCGTGATGATCTCGCCCTGCAGCTTCTTGATGCGATCCTGCAGGTGGAGGCGCTCGCGGTACAGCTGGTCGCGGCCGCGCTCGGTCTGCTGGAGCTGCTCGTACTTCAGGCGCTGCAGCAGCGTTTCGTCGCCGCCCGCTTTTTCCTTCAGCTGCTCGTACACTTTGCCCATGGCTTCGCGGAAGGCGTTTTCCAGGCGGGGCCGGTCGGCGCGGGGCATTTCGCCGAGCGCGTTCCATTCTTCCTGCAATTTTCTCACCTGCTCCTTGTTCGCTTTCATGTCATCGCCCAGCTGCACGTCCGCCAGCGAAGCGATGAAAGTTTCGCGCGCGGTGACGTTCTGTTTGAAAGCCGCATCGGCTTCCGCGTACTGCTTGCCGCGGCTTTCGAAAAATTTATCGCCTGCCGCCTTGAAGCGCTTCCATATTTTGTCGCTGTGCTTGCGGGGCACGGGGCCGATGGTCTTCCACTTGTCCTGCAATTTCTTGAACGCGTTCGCCGTGTTCTTCCAGTCGGTGCTGTTCTGCAGGGCCTCGGCCTGCGCGCAGAGCTCGGTTTTCTGATCGAGGTTTTTCTTGTACTCTTCGCGCTGCTTGGCGTAGAACGCTTCGCGGTTGCGGAAGAATTTGTTGCGCGCTTCCTTGAACCGTTTCCAGGTCTTGTCCTCGTCTTCCTTCGGCACGAAGCCGATGCCCCTCCAGCGCTCGAAGATCGCCTCGCAGGCCTTGTTCGCGTCCTGCCAGGATTTGTGCGAATCGTGCGTTTTCGCGGAGAAGGCTTCCATCTCTTCGCAGAGCGCGGTCTTGGCGGCCAGGTTGGCTTCGCGCTTCACGCGCAGCTCGGCTTCCAGCTCGCCCTTGCGCTCGTGGATCTTATCGGAGGCGACTTTGAAGCGTTCCCAGAGCGCATCGTTGGCGTCCTTCGGCGCGGGGCCGATCTCGCGCCATTTCGAATGCAGCTGGCGCAGCTGGTTGAGCGCGGTCTTCACCGTGGGCTCGTCTTTCAGCGCCTCCGCTTTTTTGATCAGCTCTTCTTTCAGCTCCTGGTTCTTCTTCATGTCCAGCTCGCGCAGCTCGCGGCTGATCTTCACCACGTCGTAGAAACGGGAGATATGATGGTGATAGCTTTTCCAGAGATCGTCGGCGTAGCCCTGCGGCACGGGGCCGGTCTCGCGCCAGCGCTGCTGCAGGTCCTGCAGCTTGTCGAAAGCTTTCTGCATGCTGTCGCTCGTCTCGTGCAGCTGCTTCAGCTCTTCGATGATGCCGAGCTTGACCTGCAGGTTTTGCTTCAGCATCTTCTCGCGGTCGCGGCGGTATTCGGTGCGCCTGAAGTTGTACTTGCGCAGCAATTCTTCGAAGCGCTCGTCGCGGGCGTCGGGCGCGGGGGCGAACTCGTCGTCCTCGTCTTCCTTCTGCGCTTCCCAGGCGCGGCGCTTGGCTTCGAGCTCTTCCTTCGAAAGCTCGCGGTAAGCATCCTTCAGCTTGCGCACGGTGTGGCGGAAGTGCTCGGGATCGGCGCCGGCGTGGGCCTCTTCCATTTTCGCGAGCAGCTCGTCCTTGCCCAGTCCGGTAAAATGCTCTTCGGGATGCAGATCTTCATGCGTGTCTTCGTCATGCTCCGAAACGTGCTCGGTGTCCGTGTGCGCTTCGGTGGACTGATCGTCGGCAGGCGTTTTGTGATCTTCGCCCGTAGCGGTCGAAGGCTTGTGCTCTTCGGCCGGCGGATTCTGCTCATTCATTTCCATAATCAACTTCTAAATGGTACAAGATGAAACGACCGGGTGTAAAAACCCGGTCTGTCTTCCTTTCAAAGTTAGGAAAATATTTTCTGCGCGCAGCCGCTGCGAATTCAAAACTAGGTATCCAAAATTCATCGTGCGCATCATTGCCTGTATACGTAAGAGCCGCAAGAATGTTGAATTTTGAATTCGAAATTTTGAATCGTGGGGACGGGCCTTGTTTTTCCTAATTTTGACTCCTCATTCACTCGCAATTCCTATCCTCATGACGAATAAGCTGAAGAACTACGCCCTGGGCCATTGGGTCGAAGGCGAAGGCGAAGGAACCATCCTTTACGACGCGGTCACCGGCGCACCCGTCGGCGAAGCCACCTCGAAAGGGCTCGACTTTAAAGGCATGCTGCAGTACGCGCGCAGCCACGGCGGACCCGCGCTGCGCAAGATGACCTTCCACCAGCGCGCGCGCATGCTCAAAGCCCTCGCGCAATTCCTCAACGAGAAAAAAGCGCTGTACTACGCGCTCTCCTCCTCCACCGGCGCCACCAAAACCGATTCGTGGATCGACATCGACGGCGGCATCGGCACCATGTTCGTGTTCGCCAGCAAAGGCCGCCGCGAATTGCCGGATCAGCCTTTCGCGCTCGACGGGAAACCCGAATTGCTCTCGAAAGGCGGCAACTTCATCGGCCAGCACATTTACACGCCGCTGCAAGGCGTAGCCGTGCACATCAACGCGTTCAACTTTCCCTGCTGGGGCATGCTGGAAAAAGTTTCGGTGAATCTTCTTGCAGGCGTGCCCTGCATCGTGAAGCCGGCCACCGCCACTTCCTTCCTCGCGCAAGCCATGGCGCAGGACATGATCGCCTCCGGCCTGCTGCCCGCAGGCGCGTTCCAGTTCATCGCCGGCGGCGTGGGCGACCTGCTCGAGCACCTCGATTGCCAGGACGTCGTCACGTTCACCGGCTCCGCCGACACGGGAAGAAAATTAAAATCGCACGCGAACATCGTGGCGAACAGCGTGCGCTTCAACATGGAGGCCGACTCGCTCAACTGCTGCATCCTCGGCCCCGAATCCACGCCCGACACGGAAGAGTTCAACCTCTTCATTAAAGAAGTCGTGCGCGAGGTCACCGTGAAAGCCGGGCAAAAATGCACCGCGATCCGCCGCGTAATCGTTCCTGAAAAATTAGCCGAAGACGTGATGAAAGCCCTGACGAAACGCTTCGAGCAGAACGTGATCGGCAATCCCACGATGGAAGGCGTGCGCATGGGCCCGCTGGCCACGCGCAGCCAGGTGGAGGACGTGCGCGACAAGGTGCAGCAGCTGATGAAAGCCTGCAGCCTCGTGTACGGCAATTACGATTCGATGGAAGTGAAAGGCGCGGACAAGCAGAAAGGCTGCTTTTTTCCCACGATGCTGCTCTGGTGCGCCGATCCGTTCAAGAATACGCAGCCGCACGAGATCGAAGCGTTCGGGCCGGTGACGACGGTGATGCCGTACAAAACGAATGAAGAAGCGATCGAGCTGGCGAAGATGGGAAAAGGAAGCCTCGTCGGTTCCGTATTTACGGGCGACGATGATTTCGCGGCGCAGATCGTGCTGGGCGCGGCCTGCATGCACGGGCGCATGCTGGTGATCAACCGCCATTGCGCGGCGGAGAGCACGGGACACGGCTCCCCGCTGGGCCACCTCGTTCACGGCGGGCCGGGGCGCGCGGGCGGCGGCGAAGAGATGGGCGGCATCCGCGGCGTATTCCATTACATGCAGCGCACGGCCGTGCAAGGCTCGCCGACTACCCTCACCCGCATCATGCAGCAATACATGCCCAAGGCGGAGCAAAAAGAAGACGTGCTGCACCCGTTCAGGAAACATTTCGAAGAATTGCAGGTCGGCGATACGGTGATCACGGCGAAACGCACGGTGACCGAAAGCGACATCGTGAATTTCTCCAACGTGAGCTGGGATCATTTCTACGCGCACACGGATGCGACCTCGCTCGACGGCACGATCTTCACGCAGCGCGTGGCGCACGGTTATTTCATTCTTTCTGCCGCGGCGGGATTGTTCGTCGACGGCAAAAAAGGTCCCGTGCTGCTGAACTACGGCATCGATGAGTGCCGCTTCACAAAACCGGTTTATCCCGGCAGCACGATCGGCGTGAAATTGACGGTGAAAGAAAAAGTCGACCAGGAGACGCGCACGCCGGAAGATGTGCCGAAAGGTATTGTGAAGTGGGTGGTGGAGGTGTATGATGAGACGAACGAGACGGTGATGATCGCGACGATCTTAACGATGGTGAAGAAGCTGCCGGCATAACATTCCGAACCTGAAATCCCCAAATCCCAAGACGGCACGTTTGGGATTTGGGGATTTTGTTTTGGAATTTTTTCTTGGGGTTTTCTCATTAAGATTTCGATAACAAATGCTGGCACATTCATTGCGGGCATTCCGCGATGACTGCACCTGCACCGCCCGCCCCGAAAAATTCGCCGCCCCTTCCCGCCATTTCGCAGACAAACTACCCGGACTCGCATAACGCTTTTTACGCCGGCACGGGCGCGGTCTATTTTCGCCGCATGCTTCGCATCAAAAGACCAAAATTCAGGCGAACCGGAAGGCGCTCGCCTTCCACCCCGCCAAATCCGCCGCTCGGCCTTTACCGCTCCCCGATTCCCCCGGCATTCCCTACCTTTGTAGCTACACGCAATTTAAAGTCCGGCGGCATGCTCTTCCGAGTTCTACTCTTTTTAGTTCTCCTCAGCTCCTTCACGCTCCACGCTCAGCCCGGCGGGCAGGGCGGCGGCGGCATGCGCGGCGGCGGGCAAGGTCCGATGGGCCGCTTCTACGGCAAGATCGTCGACCAGAAAACGAAAAAAGGCGTAGAGTTCGCCACCGTCACTCTTTTCCAGAACAAGTTCGACAGCGCGAGCCGAACGATGAAGCGCAAGCTGATCACCGGCCAGCTCACCGAGCCCAACGGCGACTTCAGCCTGGAGAACGTGCCCGTGCGCGGCAAGTACATCGTGCGCATACAGGCCATCGGCTACGATTCGCTGGTGCAGGAAGTGACCTTCGGCAATTCGCTCGACAAAGATCTCGGCAACCTCGCCCTCGTGCCGCGCATGCAGACCGTGGACGAAGTGGTCGTTGACGGTTCCGCGCCCGCCGTGGAGCTGAAGCCCGACCGCCGCGTGTACAACATGGAGAAAAGCGACATCGCCACCGGCGGCACCGCGGAAGATGCGCTGAACACCATACCCACGGTGAAAGTGGACATGGACGGCAACGTCACGCTGCGCAATTCTTCCCCGCAGATCTTCATCGACGGAAGGCCGACGACCTTCACGCTCGACCAGATTCCCGCCGACGCTATTCAAAGCATCGAAGTCATCACCGCGCCTTCGGCGAAGTACGATGCTTCGGGCGGCGGCGCCGGCATCATCAACATCGTGCTGAAAAAAGACCGGCGCGTGGGCTACAACGGCAACGTGCGGACGAACGTGGACATGCGCGGGCGCGTGGGCGGCGGCGGCGATCTCAACGTGCGGCAGGGAAAAGTGAATGCGTTCATCTCCGGCAACGTCAACCAGCGCCGCAGCATCAGCGAAGGCGAGACCACGCGCCTGAACCTTTTTGAAAGTCCGCAGACGGACGTGCTGCAGACCAGCCGCACGGTCAACGACAATATTTTCATCAACGGCCGCGCGGGCGTCGACTACTTCATCGACAACCGCAACACGCTCACGCTCTCCGGCTCGTACACCACCGGGCGCTTCAACTCCAACGACGAGCAGAGCGCGACCACGGACACGCTGCACACGCTCACGCCCATCACCACCAGCCGCTACGACCGGCATTCGGAATCGTTCCGCATGTTCGAGAACTTCGGCGGCTCGCTGCTGTACAAGCGCCTTTTCACGAAAGAAGGAAAAGAATGGACGGCCGACATCAACTACAACCACGCCGGCTCCGACAACCAGACGCTGATCAACACCGAGTATTTCGACAACGGCCAGGACGTGGCCGATCGCAACAGCCTGCAGAAGCAAACGGGCGGAGGCTACACGCGTTTTCTGACCGGCCAAACCGATTTTTCCGTTCCGCTGAACGACAAAATGAAAATGGAAACCGGCGCGCGTTTCGCGGTGCGCAATTTCGTGAGCGGCGCCGACGTGTTCGTGCACAACCCCGCCAACGGGCTGTACGAGCTCGTGCCGAATCCTTACAGCGATTACGAATACCTCGACAACGTATACGCCGGGTACGGAACTTTCAGCCACGCCGTCAATGCGAAATTCAGCTACCAGCTCGGCCTGCGCCTCGAGAGTTCGGACTACCACGGCACGCTGAGCTCTACGGGACAAACCTTCCG
>Ga0196978_1001053_pt1 | contig 12853 bp, 10 predicted proteins | sample S3v_2013CmetaG_FD_155491 | JGI IMG/M metagenome (GOLD analysis project Ga0196978, IMG submission 155491) | Soil microbial communities from Anza Borrego desert, Southern California, United States - S3+v_20-13C | ecosystem: Environmental > Terrestrial > Soil > Desert | place: USA: California... | reverse complement strand
GGACGACATGGCCGGGATCAGAGCAGCGACAGCATGAACGCAGTCAGCGCGGCCGCGAGGAGCAGCGAGATCACCGCGAGCAGATGATTCGTGCGGCGGCGCTCACGCAGCGTCGCGAGCTCGGTCGCCGTCGGCACGTCGGAAGAGATGCGCGCGAGCGCCTGGTGCACGAGCCGCGGCATCTGCGGGATCGCGATCGCCCAGCCGGGGGCCTCCTCCTGCAGGCGCCGCACGAACCCGCGCCAGCCGATCTGCTCGGACATCCAGCGCTCGAGGAACGGTTTCGCCGTCACCCACAGGTCGAGGTCGGGGTCGAGCTGGCGCCCCAGCCCCTCGATATTGAGCAGCGTCTTCTGCAGCAGCACGAGCTGCGGCTGCACGTGGATGTTGAAGCGGCGCGAGGTCTGGAAGAGTCGCAGCAGCACGCGGCCGAACGAGATCTCCTTCAACGGCCGGTCGAACACCGGCTCGCATACCGCGCGGATCGCCGCTTCGAACTCCTCGACCGGCGTGTCGGCCGGCGCCCATCCCGATTCGATGTGCGCCACCGCGACGCGATGGTAATCGCGCCGGAAAAAGCCGAGGAAGTTCTGGGCCAGATAGTGCTTGTCGCTCTCGGTGAGCGTGCCCATGATGCCGAAGTCGAGCGCGATGTAGCGTCCGTTCGGCGACACCAGGATGTTTCCCGGGTGCATGTCGGCGTGAAAAAAGCCGTCGCGGAACACCTGCGTGAAAAAGATCTCCACGCCGGCGCGGGCGAGCCGCGGGATGTCCACACCCTGCTCGCGCAGGGCTTCGATCTGATTCACCGGCGTGCCGTGCATGCGCTGCATGACCATCACGTCTTCGGCGCAGTAGTCCCAGTACACCTCCGGCACGAGCAGCAGCGGCGAATGCTCGAAATTGCGCCGGAGCTGGCTCGCGTTGGCCGCTTCCCGCATGAGATCGAGCTCGTTACCGAGGTGCTTCGCGAACTCCGCGACGACGGCGTGAGGCTTCAGGAGCCGCCCCGCGGACCACGCGCGCTCGATGAACGTGGCGGCGGCGTGCATGAGCGCGAGATCGTTCGCGATCACCGCCGATATGCCGGGCCGCAGCACTTTCACGGCGACTTCGATACCGTTCGGAAGCTCTGCGTAATGGACCTGGGCGACCGACGCGCTGGCCGCGGGCACGCGATCGAACCGCACGAACACCTCGTCCACGGGGCGGCCATACACCCGTTGGAGCGTCGTCAGCACCTCTTCCACCGGAAACGGCGGCACGCGGTCCTGGAGCCGCGCAAGCTCGTCGGCGATGTCCGTCGGCAGAAGATCGCGGCGCGTCGAGAGCACCTGGCCGAATTTGACGAAGATCGGGCCCAGCGCTTCGAGGGCCCGCCGCAGCCGCACGGCGCGCGGCGTTTTGTGCCGGCGATGCAGCCACCAGGGCAGGACTTTGCGCACGCCGCGGGCGCGCTCGTGCTCGAGCGCGAGCTCGTGCAGCCCGAAACGGATGCTCACAGACAGGATGCGTATGAGCCGGAACAGGCGCACGTTCAGCCGATCCTGCGCCGCACAAGCTCGATGCGCTTGGCGAGCCGCTCGACATCGTCGCGGACCTCGTCGACGTCACGCACGAAGTCCTGCACCGCGAACGGGCTCGCGAGCGACGGTTGCTCGTGCGTGACGTACTCGGCGAGCGCGTGCCCGAGGTTGAGCGCTGCGCTGCGGCCCCAGCGGTCGAGCTCGCGCAGGCCACGGGCGATGCGGTGCGCCGGAATATCGCCTACGAGCCGGCTCAGGTCTTCTTCGTAATCCCAGGAGAGATTGCGCCACAGGTAATCGACGGCCGCGGCGAAGTGCACGTCTCCGGTGACTTCCACGGCGCTCCACGCCGCTTCGTCACGTGCCAGCAGGCGCAGCAGCACTCCGGGCGAGACCGCGATGCGTGCGTCTTCCGGTGTATGCGGCGGCGCGGCAGTCACCTCGCCGTTGGCGCAGACCGTGAGCCTCAACTCGACCGGCGCGCACACGAGCACGATGGTCTTGCCGGCGTGGGGCAGCAGCCGCTCCAGCGCCCACGAATGGGTGCGCAGGAGACGGTTGATGCTTGCGGCGCGTAGGTTTTCGAACATCAAAAAAAACCCGGGCGCGCGGCCCGGGTGCTCGAAGCGTGGAAGAGACGCTGAAACTAGACCTGCTGAATACCCGAAACGAGCCAGCCCGAGCGGCCGTTCGTCGGCTTCTCGAGATGCCACACCTCGCTGAAGGGCTGCGCCTCCGCGCCCGGCTCTTCGCGAATCAGCCCCGAGAAGCGCACGCTCACCACGTAGAGACCGCCCTCCGTGGTGACGTCGGCCACTTCGGCATTCAGCGTCACGATGTCGGTTTTCTGCGGCGCGGTGCCGGAGGCCCGCACGTCGGCTTCGATGTCGCGATAGAGCTCCGGCGTGAGGAAATCGCGGATCGATCTCAGGTCCCGGCGATCGTGCGCGCCCTGCAGGTTGATGAAGTTGGTGCGCGCGTGCTGCAGAAACTGTTCGCGGTCGAACTCGGGCTCGTCCTGCGCGGGCGCAGCATCAGCGGTCGTCGCCGCCACCGAGTGCGGCGCGGCGATGCCGCCGATCGGCTGCGACGGCGGGGCGAGCACCGGCTCGCGCGGCTCGGCGGATCCGGCGGGGGTCGCGCCGGCGTAACGCAGCGGGGACTGCGTGCCGCGCTTCGCGCCGAACAGGAGCTTGAAGAGCAGCACGGCGCCGAACGCGAGAGCGGCGAGCAGCAGGATTCCGGCGAGCGCGCCCGCGAGACCGTTGTTCATGAAGAGCGCGGCGAGGCCGGCGCCGATCGCGAGCCCGGCGAGGGGTCCCAGCCACTTGCTCATGCCGGAGGGCTGCGGGGCGGGCGCGGCACCGGGCTGCGCCTGCTTGGCGGGAGCGGCCTGCTGCTGTTGCTGCTGAGGCGGCGTGCGCGGCGCGGCCTGGTTCGGGTTGATCATCTCGCGCTGCTTGCCGATGTTTTTCCCGCCGCCCATGCGGCGCGCGGCGTCGGCATCGAACGCGATCGAGAATGCGAAGAGGGCGATCAGAATACCTGCGAGCCTGGACATGTACATCTCCTTGTGTCCGATGGACGGCCGATTATAGGCGTTTCACCGTGAATACCGCACGAGCTCCGCGAGCAGCCAGTCGCCGCGAATCCGCAGCGGATATTCGCCGCCGCCGTCGCCACCGCCCTTCGAAGTGTCGAAATGCTCCGACCAGCCCGAGCTGCGCGCGGCACGGCGCAGCGCCGGCACGTACCAGTCGGTCTCGACGATCGTCTCCTGCGAGCGGAAGCCTTCGGAATTGCCGGCATAGACATAGCGCTCGACCTTCAGCGCGTCGAACTCGCCCGCCGGCACCCTGATGCGCTCCCAGCCGAGCACTTTGCCGCGCGTATGCACTCGGTAGGTGCGCTTCGTCATGGGATCGGTCGCGTCGACGACCGTGTACCACGTCTTGCCGGGCTCGAGCGGATACGCGTAGGCCGGGAACGCGGGCGAGTAGCGGAAGCGCTGCAGGTTCGTGAGCGGGTGCTCGAGCCCGTTCCAGCCGGCGGAGTAGACGAACGAGTCGACGCGTTCACCATTCTGGTCCACGTCCACGACGATGCGATCGGCTTCGATCCGGGTGACTTCGTAGCGGCGCACGCCCCGGTCGAGTCCGGTATAGGCGTCGCGCACGGCGTACTCCCAGTAGTCTCCGACCTCCACCGGCGCCGGCGAGACCGAGGGGGGTGCGTTCGCCGGCATGTAACCAGTACCGCTCTGGCAGGCGGCGAGCAGCGCAAGGACGACGGCAAGCGCCAAGAGACGTGTCATATCGGACCTCCTTGGGTGGGCCGAGGCCACACCCCTGCGGCCGGTTAACGGTGAACCCTAGTACTTAACACCGCGGTGCAGGGCGACTATTCCGGCCGCCAGGTTGAAGTAATCGGCGTAATCAAAACCGGCCCCGAGCACCATCGCCTTCAGCGACTCCTGGTCGGGATGCATGCGGATCGATTCGGCGAGGTAGCGGTAGCTCGCGCCGTCCTTTGCAACGATCTCGCCCATGCGCGGCAGCACGTTGAACGAATACGCGTCGTACAGGGGCGCGAGCGGCTGCCAGACGCGCGAGAATTCGAGGACCATCAGCCGGCCGCCGGGACGCAGCACGCGGCGCATCTCGGCGAGCGCCGCGTCCTTGCGCGTCATGTTGCGCAGACCAAAGCCGACGCAGACGCAATCGAAGCTGTCCGGGGCGAACGGCAGCCGCTCGCCGTTGCACTGGACGACCGGGACGACCAGCGCTTCGTCGATCAGCCGGTCGCGTCCGAGCGCGAGCATGGAGCCGTTGATGTCGGTCAGCACGACACCGCCGCGCTCGCCCACGCGCCGCGCGAAGAGGCTCGCGAGATCGCCCGTGCCGCCCGCCACGTCGAGCACGCGATCGCCGGGACGCACCATGCTCTTCTCGACGGTGAAGCGTTTCCAGTAGCGGTGCAACCCGACGGACATGAGGTCGTTCATGACGTCGTAGCTGCGCGCGACCGAGTCGAAGACGCCCGCGACCCGGCGCACCTTTTCCTCCTCGGGTACCTGCTGGAACCCGAAGTCGGTCGTCTTGTTCATGCGCAATCCCGCGACGCACCGGCGTCCGAGAGACGCTTCAGGTACTGGTTCCACATCGCATCCTGGCGCATGCCGTAGTCGTAGAGCAGCTCCCACGAGTAGATGCCGGTATCGTGGCCGTCGGAGAAACGAAGCTGCACCGCGTAGTTGCCGACGGGCTCGATGCCCGCAATGCGCACGTCCTTCTTGCCGGTCTGGAGCACTTCCTGTCCGGGGCCGTGGCCGCGCACTTCGGCCGAGGGCGAATAGACGCGCAGGAATTCGGACGGGAGCCGAAAACGCTTGCCGTCCGCGAACGCGATCTCGAGCACCTGAGACTTTTCGTGCAGCGTGATCTCGGTGGGGGCAGGGGTATATCGATCCTGGGCCATGGCTCGTCAGGCGCTGAGACCTTTTCCGTACAGCAGCGTCACGTTCACCCTGCGGTTCTCGTACCCGGGCTTGAAATGCAGCTCGTCGGTGACATGGATCAGGCTCGAATCGAAGAGCACGCAGCGATTGCCGCGGTACGGGATGCGGCGCGGCGTCACCCCGTGCGCCGTGACGTAGGCGTTCAGGCGCTCGGGCTCGCTGTTGTAATCGGTGAACGTCCAGCTTTTCGGCACCGGCACGTCGTAGACAATCAGGCCGCCGGTCGTGAGGTCTTCGCACGCGTCGTCGGGCACGAGCCAGAAGTTCACGTTCACGCGCGCGAAATCGGCGTGCATGTTGATGCCCTGCATGCGCTGGTCGTACTTGAAGCCCCACGCCTGGATGAGCGGCAGATCGCCGATCACGTTCGGCATCGCGCGCCGGAGCTCCTCGGCGATCGCGAGCAGGACCTCCGGCGCGAAACCCTGCGCGAGCACCGCGCCCACGTAGCCGCGCCGGTTGTAGATCGCGTTCCACACCGTCGCTTCCTCGCTGAAGCGGCGTAACGCGTCCAGCGCCGACGCGCAGAGAAAGCCGTCGATCGCGACCAGGCGCTCGCGCCGATACCGCTCTTCAATCGCCGCGTAGTCGTTCTCGCCGAGTGCGCGGCCTTCGAACGGCGCGGCGGGCAGGTGGTGCACGCGCGAGAGTGCCGCTTTCAGCGCATCGGCGTCGCCGCCCGCGGGCGCGATCTTCGCGTCGATGCCGGCGCGCGGATCGTGGTAGCGCGCGAGCAGCGCCAGCGCCTGCCGGCCCGACGCATCGAGCTTGCCGCGGCGCTCCAGGAGCTGGAGCTGCTCGAAATCGTGGCGCAGCCGCGGCTCGGGAATGGGCCAGTCGTGCGCGTGCAGCGCCTGCGGGCTCACGGGTGCGAGCTCCCGTGTTTTCGCAAACACCCGCGCAGCCTCGGCGCGGTCGCCGCGATGCAGCGCCGAAATCCCGACCCAGTACAGGCTGGTGAAGTCCCGCTCGATGAGTCCGCGATGGCGCGCGAGCAGCGCCTCGATCTCGCCATCCTCACCGTCGAACGCGTGCAGCTCGAGCAGCGCGGCCAGGGCCGCAACGGACGGGCTCGGCTCGCCGAGGAGCGCGTGGTACTCGGCGATCGCTTTCGCCCGCTCGCCCACGCCGGCGTACGCCTTGGCGAGTTCCATGCGGATGTCGAGATGGAGCACGCCCGCCGCTGCGAGCCGGCCGAATGCGCCCAGGGCGGCGTAGTGGTCGCCGAGCTTGTTCTGGCAGCGCATGATCTGAAGGACCGCCGGGGCCGTCATATCGAGCGCCGCGGCGCGCGTCGCCGCGCCCAGCGCTTCGTGTGTATTCCCGATCGCCAGACTGGCCTGGCTCGCGGCGATCAGCGCTCGGTAGTCGTCGGGGTCGTGCGCGAGCACCGCCGACGCGCAGCGGTAAGCCTGCCGCCAGTCACCGCAGGTGAGCGCCGTCTCGGCCATGATCGTCAGGAGAAACGGCTCTCCCATCGGGAGCGGCTCGAGGCGCTGCCGCATGTACGCACCGGCTTCGCCGAGCGCGCCGGTGTGCTGCAGCAGCATGAGGTAGATCGCGGAAGCGTCGTACGGCGCCGCCGCGCTCGTGAGCGCGCGGCGCGCGCGCTCGACCGCTTTCGCGGCGTCCCCGCCCGTCAGCATTTCGGCGAGCGCGCCGGTGATCTGTGCGGCCCACTCCTTCTTCCAGGGCCAGGTGCGGCAGACGTTGAGCGCGCTCGCCGCGTCGCCGCAGACGAACAGACACACCACGCCCTCGAACGCGTCCTCCTCGGACATCGGCGCGTGCGAGCGCATCGCGCGGATCGCGCCTGCGCAGTCGCCGCGCGAGCGCAGCCGCCTGATCTCGGTGTATGCGGGGGAAAGGGTGGCCATCGGGGTGCTGCCGGTGCCCCGATGTTACAACCGTGCGCGCTAGTCGAGCGCGGCTGCGATCGCTTCGGCGAGGTCGCCGAGCGCCGGAGGCGACCGATCGCTCGTCACCGGACGCCGCGGCGTGCTCCAGATGGGCTGCGGGAAATGCGGGTCGTCCTCGAATCGCGGAATCACGTGCCAGTGCAGGTGCGGCACGGCGTTGCCGAGGCTCGCGAGATTCACCTTCAGCGGCCCGAGGTGCTCCCGCAGCACCGACTCGACGCCGAAGACCACTTCCATGAAGTGCAGCCGCTCGGCTTCCGAAAGGTCGGTCATCTCCTTCACGTGCGCCTGCCAGATCACCCGGCAGTAGCCCGGGTAGCCCGGCTCCTCGATGTAGACCACGCGGCAGAACGACCCCTGCCACAGAAGCTCCCCGCCGGTGCCGCTACACAGCTCGCAGCTCATCGAGACCTCTTGTCAGTCCTCGGCGTCTTGGCGCCCTGGCCGCTCATCCGCCTCCTTGGCCGAACGTCCAGCGCGCGGCGCTCTGCGCGACTTCGAGCCCCAGCATCACCGCGCGCCGCCGCCACGCGACGGACGCCGGGCACAGCGCTTCGCGCATGCGCTGCTTGGCCGCATGCACTATGCTGCCGTCCCCGAAAAAATGCCAGCGGTTTTCCTCGCGCAGCGCGTGCAGTACGTTGATCGGCGGATAGGTCCCGATCTCCTGCAGCACGCAGTCGATGCGCGAGCCCGCCAGCACGCCGAACATCGCGCTGCCGAGCGCGCCGCGTACGGTGTAGGCGACGGAGGCGCGGGTCACGTCGACGAAGGTGCGCGAGAGCGCCTGCGCGAGGGCCGCGTCGGACGTAACCGAGTGCTGCTCGCGCACGAGCGTGTCGGTGCCGCTTTTCCCCAGGCCCGTGTGCAGGTCGAGCGCGCACACGTACTGCGCGCCCGCGAGGTGATGCCGCAGCCACGCGGCATAGCGCTCGGGACCCTGCTGGAGCGCATCGCCCCCGAAAAAGAGTCCCCGGGGAAACTCGTACTGCCCTTCGGCGATCGCCTGCTTCACGCGGTGAAAGCCGTAGCGCAGCGCGGTCGCCGCCGCGCGCAGCGCGAAACCGTCGCGCGACGGCGGCGATGGCGGGTTCAACAGCGGGTCGAGCGCCCGATAGAGCGCCGGCGCGCCGGTGAACGGCTCGCCGTTCAGCAGAAAGTTGCGGTTCAGATCGACGTTGTGCTCGTTCGCTCGCCTCAGCCAGGCCATGCCGTACGGATTGAGCACGTGGACCAGCACGAGCGCGTCGTCGGGCCCGCGTGCCGGCTGGGCATCCAACAGGGCAAGCTGCACCGCCGATCCCGTGAAAGCTTCGACGCCGTGCAGACCGGTCGTGTGCAGGAATACGCGCCGCGGCTCGTCGGCGCCCAGCCACGCGATATCGGTCGCGAGCGGCTCCGCGTTCGGACCTTGGGCTTCGATGAAGATCTCGTCGAGCTCGGCGCCGGCGCCGTGCGCGGCGTGACGGAACCGCGCGCGCGCGGTGGCGTAATCCGGAGAAAAATAGCGTTCGATGCTCATGTGCGTCGGTTTACCGGCGGTTGCGCCGCAGAGCCGATCCGTCGTGCCTCATGGTGCCGCAAAGCTCGTCCTCGAAGCGGGAAACCCGTTTGCGGCGGCCAGTCAACACACGACAGGCCGCACACGAACGGCCCGCTTCGATGACTGCGGCACAAATCGGCCCGCCGGCTCGGCTCTGCGGCGCTGGTTTCGTCATCCCCGCGGAGGCGGGGATCCGGAAAACCATTCCCCAATTACAGCAACACGCGCTCGATGCCGCCCGCGTTCGCTTTCGCCACGTAATCCGCCATCCAGTTCTCGCCGAGCAGCCGTTTCGCCATCTCGACCACGATGTAATCGGGCTCCGTGTCGGCGTCGTTGTTGTAGCGATGCAGGCCCTGCAGGCATGACGGACACGAGGTGAGCACCTTCACCTTCCCATCGAAGCCGTCGGCGCGCAGTGCTTCGGCGCCCTTGCGCATCTCGAATTCCTTCCGGAAGCGGACCTGCGTCGCGATGTCGGGCCGGCCGACCGCGAAGGTGCCCGACTCGCCGCAGCAGCGGTCGTTGAGCGGCACCGGCTGGTTCATGAGCTCGTTCACGACTTTGAGCGGCTGGTAGGTCTTCATCGGCGTGTGGCACGGGTCGTGGTACATGTAGCGCACGCCGTTCACGCCATCGAGCTTCACGCCCTTCTCCATCAGGTACTCGTGGATGTCGAGCAGCCGGCACCCGGGAAAGATCTTGTCGAACTCGTAGCCGATCAACTGATCCATGCACGTGCCGCACGAGACGATCACCGTCCGGATGTCGAGATACTTGAGCGTGTGCGCGACACGGTGGAAGAGCACGCGGTTCGACGTGACGATCTGCTGGCCCTTGTGGTCCTCGCCCGCGGCGGTCTGCGGGTAGCCGCAGCAGAGATAGCCCGGCGGCAGCACGGTCTGCACGCCGACGTCGTAGAGCATCGCCTGCGTAGCGAGCCCGACCTGGCCAAAGAGCCGCTCGGAGCCGCACCCCGGGAAATAGAACACCGCTTCGGCATCGTCCGCCGCTTTTTTCGGATCGCGGATGATCGGCACGATGCGCGGATCTTCGATCTCGAGCAGGGCGCGCGAGCTTTTCTTCGGCAGGCCGCCCGGCATCGGCTTGTTGATGAAGTGGATCACCTGCACGTGCATCGTCGGCTTGCCGACGGTCGCCGGCGGATGCTTCGTCTGCTTTTGCGCGAGACCCACCATCTTCGCGGCGCGATGGGCCAGACGTTGTGCGGCAAACCCGATGCGGATCATGCCCGTTCGCATCGCGTTGATCGTGGTCGCATCGGTCGCGGTCAGGAACAGCATGGAGGCCGCGACGCCGATCTTGGGGCGCTGCTTTTTCGTCCGGCGCAGGTAATTGCGCATCGCGACCGAGACGTCGCCGAAATCGATGTCCACCGGACACGGGTTCACGCACTTGTGACACACCGTGCAGTGGTCCGCCACGTCGCCGAACTCCTCGAAATGTCTGAGCGAGATGCCGCGGCGCGTCTGTCCCTCGTACAGGAACGCTTCGGTCAGCAGGCTCGTCGCCAGGATCTTGTTGCGCGGGCTGTAGAGGAGATTCGCGCGCGGCACGTGCGTCGCGCATACCGGCTTGCATTTGCCGCAGCGCAGGCAGTCCTTGATCATGTCGAGGACGTTTCCAATCTCGGACTGCTCGAGCAGCAGGCTTTCGGTGCCGATCAGCGCGAAGCTCGGCGTGTACGCATTGCGCAGATCGCCGCCCGGGAGGAGCTTGCCCTTGTTGAAGCGGCCGTCCGGATCGACCTTCTGTTTGTAATCCCGGAACGAGCGCAGCTTGTCCTCGTCGAGGAACTCGAGCTTGGTGATGCCGATGCCGTGCTCGCCGGTGACGACGCCGCCGAGCGAGACCGCGAGCTTCATGATGCGCGCGACCGCGTGCGCCGCCTCCTGCAGCATCTCGTAGTCGTCGGAGTTGACCGGGATGTTCGTGTGCACGTTGCCGTCGCCGGCATGCATGTGCAGCGCCACGAACACGCGGCTCCTGAGCACCTGTTTGTGCGTCGCTTCGATCAGCTTCACGATCGGCACGAACGGACGCCCGTCGAAGATGTCGCCGAGCAGCGCACAGAGCTCCGTCTTCCACGACAAGCGGATCGTGTAGTCCTGCAGGAGGTGGAAGAGCGTCGCGCCGCTGTCGCTCGCAATTCTTGCGGCGATTGGTTCGGCGTACTGCGGCGGCGCGCTGTCCACGAGCGCGGCGAGCGGCGCGTCGAGGTTGTCGAGGAGCCAGCGCCAGCGCGCGCCGGTCTCCGCGACCAGGTTTTTCGCCACGGTCACGCGATCGCCGAGCAGCTCCGCGCCGGACCCGACCTCCTCGCGCCGGGCGAGCGGCAGATTGCCGTCGAGCAGCCGCGCGAGCGCGTCGACGAGCTTCAGCTTGTTGCCGATCGAAAGCTCGATGTTGATGTGCTCGATGCCGTCGGAGTAGCCGCCGAGGCCTTCGATCGGGATCACGACGTCTTCGTTGATCTTGAAGGCGTTGGTGTGCTTCGAGATCGCGGCCGTGCGCGCCCGGTCGAGCCAGAACTTCTTGCGGATGTCCGGAGCGACGGCGACGAAGCCTTCGCCACGACGCGCGTTCGCCAGCTTCACGACGTGTGAAGCGGCCGCGGCGACGGCGTTCTCGTCGTCACCGACGATATCGCCGATCAGCACCATCTTCGGCCGGCCCGAGCGCCGTGCCTTGGTCGCGTAGCCCACGGCTTTCACGTAGCGTTCGTCCAGATGCTCGAGCCCGGCGAGGCGCGCGCCGCCGGGCGCGGCGTCGAGATAGCGGCGGATTTCCACGATCGCGGGCACGGCTTCGCGCACCTGCCCGAAGAATTCCAGACACACCGTGCGCACCGCCGGCGGCATCCTGTGCAGCACGAAGGTGGCCTGCGTGATGATTCCGTCGCAGCCTTCCTTCTGCACGCCCGGCAGGCCGCCGAGCGCCTTGTCGGTCACGTCCTTGCCGAGACCGGGTTTGCGGAACGCGCTGCCGGGAAGCTCGAGGATGTCCGGTTCGCCGATCGGCGTTTTGCCGTCGATTTGATAGCGCGTGATCCGGAAACGCGCGAACGGGACGTCGTGAATCTTGCCGAGGTTATGATCGAGGCGCTCGACCGTGAGCCACTGCGCGTCCGGCGTCACCATGCGCCACGAGGCGAGGTTGTCGAGCGCGGTGCCCCACAGCACCGCCTTTTTCCCACCCGCGTTCATTGCAACGTTACCGCCGATGCAGGACGCGTCGGCGGACGTCGGATCGCACGCGAAGACGAGTCCCGCGGCGTCCGCGGCCTCCATCGCGCGCTTGGTGACCACCCCCGCGCCGCACCGGATGACCGGCACCGGCTTTTCCAGACCCGGCAGCACCACGTTCTCGATCGCGCTCATCGCCTCGAGCTTCTCGGTGTTGATCACCGCCGAGAGCCGCGTCAGCGGAATCGCGCCGCCGGTGTAGCCGGTGCCGCCGCCGCGCGGGATGATCGTGAGCCCGAGATCGATGCACGCGAGCACGATGCGCGCGACTTCGTCTTCCGTATCGGGATTGATCACGACGAACGGGTACTCGACGCGCCAGTCGGTGGCGTCGGTCACGTGGCACACGCGCGCGTAACCGTCGAACATCACGTTGTCGTCGCGCGTGAGGCCTGCGAGCCGGCCGACCACGCGCTTGCGCAAGTCGTAGGTGTCGCGGAAGCGCTTCTCGAATGCATCGATCGCCTCGCCCGCCGCGGCGAGCAGCGCCGTTACGCGCTCGTCACTGCGCCTGCGCCGGCGTGCCTCGATCGACGCGAGGCGCTCGCGCATCGCGTCGATCAACCCGTCGCGCCGCTTCTTGTCGGCGATGAGCTCGTCCTCGACATACGGATTGCGCGCGATCACCCACATGTCGCCGAGCACTTCGTAGAGCATTTTCGCGGAGCGACCGGTGCGCCGTTCGCTGCGCAGCGCCTCCAGCGACTCCCACGCGGGCTCTCCGAGCAGCCGGATGACGATCTCGCGATCGGAAAACGACGTGTAGTTGTAGGGGATTTCCCGCAGGCGAGCGGTCATGGCTGGGTGAATCGTCTCGTGTGGAGCGCGCGGCTCGAGTATGCGCCGTACGAGGCGTGAGCAAAGACCGTGCGAGGCTGCTTTTCGCGGCGGGTCGCGGCGGCCCGCATGGTAAACTGCCCCCCCCGATTTTTCCTGCCGCCGCGGGTTCTACGCGCGCGTTCCATGAGCAAGCCGCTTCTGATCAGCGAAGAGTACCGGAGCATGCAGACCGAGCTCCATCGCGACGCGGCTTACGGCGTCGCTTCGGTGCACTACGTGCCGGTGGTCGCGGAGCTCATCAG
>Ga0196978_1001052_pt1 | contig 12861 bp, 12 predicted proteins | sample S3v_2013CmetaG_FD_155491 | JGI IMG/M metagenome (GOLD analysis project Ga0196978, IMG submission 155491) | Soil microbial communities from Anza Borrego desert, Southern California, United States - S3+v_20-13C | ecosystem: Environmental > Terrestrial > Soil > Desert | place: USA: California... | reverse complement strand
CGTGGTGCGCGCCGCCTTTCGCTGCCGCGAGCAGCCGGTCGAGATAACGCGCGACGCTGCGGCCGAAGCTCTCGCCTTTACCCGAGTAGTTCGCGAACGCGGCGGGATTGAGGAGCTCCGCTTCCATGAGGGCCGGTCCGCGATCGGTGTCGATGAAATCGATCCGGCTGTAGTGCACCGGACAGCCGAGCGCAGCGTACGCTCTCAGCACCTGTCCTGCGTACGCGAGCTCGCCGGCCGTGGGTTCGTAGAGCGCGACGGTGCCGCCCAACGACTCGTTGCAGCGGAACTCATCGGCATTCACTGGGCACGGATGCTTGAAGACGGCATGCTGGTATTCGAAGCCGAGGAAGACGAGGCTCTTTTCACCGGCGCGAACACCGGGCTCGTATCGCTGCGCGATGTAATGCTCCTCGCGCGACGCGATGCGGTTGAGGTCGTCGGGCCGCGTTGCGAGAAACACGCCGTGTCCGCGTTCACCGAAGATCGGCTTCAGCACGAAGCGTTCGCCGCCTGCGAGGCGCCGCCTGACTTCATCATCGACGCGATAGGTGGGGATCACGCGAACTCCCGCGTGCTCCAGGTCCCACAGGTAGTACTTGCCGAGGTTGTGTCTGATCGTCGCGGGGTGATTGATGACGAGCGGACACAGACGCTCGAAGATCTCCACCATCCGGAGGAAGCGCGAGAGCTGCGAATAGAACCCCTCCATCTGGTATACCCACACGAGATCGATGGCCGCGAGCGGCACCGGCTTCACGAAGGTTTTCTCGTTATCGTGGAACATCCGCTCGAATCGGGCGCCGCGCAGATCGTTCCAGTTGACGAAGAAGACGTCGTGCCCGAGAGACTCCAGCGCCGACGCGTAGCGCAGGCAATCGTGCTCGTCGACCTTGTACGTGACGCCGAACGCGTTCTTCCGCGTCGCGGACGCGTCTTCGTTCATCGTGATCAACACCCGGCTCATCGTGCCGGGAGCATAGCAAGACCAATACCCGCTACAGCACTCGCACGCACGCCATCATCCCGCCGTCCTGGTGCTCCAGCACGTGACAGTGAAACATCCAGTCGCCGGGGTTGTCCGCGACGAACGCGATCTCAGCGCTCTCGCGCCGCTGAAGCAGCACGGTATCCAGCCATTCGCGATGCGCGGTCGGCTGCCCGTTGCGCGTGAGGACGCGGAAGACATGGCCGTGCAGATGTATCGGGTGCGGCCACTGCGTCTCGTTCACCAGTCGCAGCACGTAGCTTTGGCCGCGCTTCAGAAACAGCAGCGGGTCGAACGGCTGGCCGGTTCCGCAGCTCGCTGCCTTTCCGTTCATCGTCCACGCCATCGGACGCGGTATACCGCGCATGTCGCCCATCATGCCGCCCCTGAAGACGATGTCGTGATGTTCTGCGCGCCCGAGATCCGGCTCGGCGAGCGGATTCGCCGGCAGGGCAATCGGCGCATCGGCGCGTGACGGCAGCGGCGGCTGATCGGAATAGGAGAGGGCGACGAGCCGGTAGCGCATGCGCGGATAGAACGTATCGACGATGTCGAACGCGCTGCGCGGCTTCTCGGTCATGTCGATCACGAGATCGGCGCGCATGGCCGGGCCCAGCACGACACGGCCGTCCTGGGGCTCGTGCGGCTCGACGGGCTGTCCATCGAGCGCGATGACGCGCGGGCGATGGCCGCGAAATTCCAACGCGAACACGCGCGCGTTGGCCGCGTTGATGAGCCGCAGCCGGATGCGCTCGCCGGAGCGCACGACGAACTGATCGAGATCCAGGCCGTTGATCGTAACGAGATTGCCGAGGCGTCCCGCATGACTCACGTCGAAGAAGCTGCCGAAGCCGCCGGCGATCGCAGCGCCCTTGTCGAGCCGCCAGTCACCCAGCACCCAGACGAGATCGCGATCGACGCGGATCGGCTCGCGCTCTTCCACCACGAGCGCGCCGTGCAGGCCGCGGCCCGATTGCTCGAAGGTGCGCTGATGCGGGTGGTACCAGAACGTGCCTGCGTCGCGCGCCTCGAACTCGTACACGAACTCGGCGCCGGGCTCGATCGGCGGCTGCGTGATGAACGGCACGCCGTCCATCGCGTTCGGCACGCGCACGCCGTGCCAGTGGACGGTCGTGGGCTCCGCAAGTCCGTTTCTGACGGCAACGCGCAGTCGGTCGCCTTGCCGCACGCGCAGCACCGGGCCCGGAGCGGTGCCGTTGTAGGCCCAGACCGCGGTGGCGGGATAGTCCGGCGGTGCAAGCTGGACCTTCGCGGGCGCCGCGGTGAGCCGCGCCTCGACCACGCCGTGTTCAGGATTCTGGCCGCGGGCAAGCAGGGGAAGCAAGGGCGCGGCGGCGGCCACCGCTGCGCCACGAAGGAATGCACGTCTACTCACGGCGCCGTCACTTGACGCCCGTAATGACGTAGTCCCTGCCGCGCTGCTCGAACTGAAACTCGACCTTCTTGCCTTCGCCGAGCTTGTCGAAAAGACCGGGATCCTGCACCTTGAACGCCATCGTCATCGCCGGCCAGTCGAGGCTTTTCACGGGCTCGTGGGCGAGGGTCACGCTGCGCGCAGGACGGTCGACTTTCTTGACGGTGCCTTTTGCCGTGTGCCGGGCGGTCTTCGCATCCTTCGCCATGCCGGAAGGGCTCATGTCCTTCATCTCCATCGGCTTCGTGTCCCGCGCCTTCGTCTCGCCTGCCTGAGCGAGTCCAGCGCTGGTGGCAACAACGGCTGCAATCATGAATGCTTTCATCTGGTGCTTCCCTCCATGTGTCATGGTTTTGCTCCTGTCGAATCGGCCCCGAGACACTGCAGAACGCATGATCGCCGTTCCTACTTGGGCCGAACGACGAGACGAGCGACGCAATGTGCGGCTCAATGCGTTCCCCCGACCGCCTGGCGCGCAGTTCGTGCCGCAGGCCCAGCACGAACAACACGGCTCCTAGAACCACCAACGCCCATTCCACGTGCAGCGCATACGGACCCGGAATGGCACGGTGCAGGCCGAGGATCCAGTGCACCAGAACGTTATCGATGACGGCGAGCGCTCCAAGTGCCATCAGGGCACCGTTGAGCATCGCCTGGTTCCGCTCGCGCATGTACTTCAAAGGCTCCGCGCGGCCGCATCGAGCAGGAATACCAGCGCTGCGAACAGCGCGCCTGTGCCGAATCGCGCACGCGTTCGGACCGGCGCAGCGATCATCTGCTTCCCGCCTTGCGCAGTGGCGAACCTTCTTTCGAAGCCGCCTTCATGTCTTCGCCCGCGCGCGCGATCTGCTGCCAGCTTGTCCCGGAGTTTCGCGAGACATAGACGTCACGCCTGCGCGTCGCGATCGCAAGCTCCTGCACGTTCACCGCGTTCTGCGCGATGTAGAGCACGAAGTCGCGACCGAGCGCCGGCAATGGCACTGCCGTGGGTCGTGCGCCGTCCAGCGCAACACGGTGCAGCTTGTCTGCAGGCTCGGTCGCGAAATAGACGTGTTTGCCGTCCAGGTCGAACATGACGGCCGTTACGGCCGCGGCAGCACCGAGCCGCTTGAACGTCGAGCCGTGGTCGCGCGAGATGTACAGGCCGTTCGTCGTGCCGGCCGCGACGGTACCGGCGGCAGTTGGGTGCGCGGCCAGACTGATCACTTGTCCGGACAGGCCCGACGCGCCGCCGCGTTTCCACGACTTGCCCTCGTCCAGCGTGACATGCAGGCCTGTGTCACGCATTCGCGAGTTGGGTTCGGGGTTGACCACATAAATCGCACCGGAGGCGTAACCCGCGGTCATCACGTGGAAATCGGATTCACCTGCAAGTCCGAGTTGCTGCCAGGTCTTGCCCCCGTCGGTGCTTTTCATGAGACCTAACGGATTGCGCAGCGGCGTGCCGGGTGCGGGATGGCCGCTCGAGTACATCGCGTGCCTCGCGACCGAAAAGCCCATGAAGTCGTGCGGCGCGCCGGGCGCCGTGCTCCAGCGGCCATCGCGGTAAACGGCGAGACCGATGTGCGCCGGCACGACCAGGGACTTGCCGTCCGGTGTGAAAGCGAGTCCGTGCACGTGATGCAGTACGGGCTCCGCGGTCGCGGCAGGTAGCGCCAGAAACCAAGCGATTGCTGCGAGAACGAGTGCAATGGGATGCTTCATTTGGGCTCTCTACTGGGTGGTTCAGATCGAGTACGGCTGTGGGGCTCCCGATGCGCGCCGCGCGAGGCGGCGTCGCATCAGCAGATAGGCGGCGGGTATCACGAACATGGACAGCAGCGGCGCCGTGATCATTCCCCCGATCATCGGGGCTGCGATGCGCTGCATGATCTCGGCGCCGGTACCCTCCGACCACATGATCGGCGCCAGTCCGGCGATGATCACCGCCACCGTCATCGCCTTCGGTCTTACGCGAAGCACGGCCCCTTCGTCTATCGCGGCGAGCACCGTCGCCGGATCGTGCGGCTCGCCGGCCGCGAGCCGCCGGTCGAGCGCCTGCCTGATATAGACCAGCATCACGACGCCGAATTCAGCGGCGAGCCCGGCGAGGGCGATGAAGCCGATGGCGCTCGCGACCGACAGGTGGTGTCCGAGCAGGAATACGTACCAGACGCCGCCGACGAGCGCGAAGGGCAGCGTCGTCATGATCAGCGCGGCCTCGCCCGCGCGACCGAAGGTGACAAAGAGCAGCAGGAAGATGATCGCAAGCGTAAACGGCACCACGATGGTGAGCCGCTGCGCCGCCCGCTCGAGGTATTCGAACTGCCCCGACCATTGAACGGACACGCCGGGCGGCAGGTCAACGGCCCCGGTAACAGCGCGCCGCGCGTCCGCGACGACGGAGGCGAGATCGCGCCCGCGGATATCGACGTAGACCCAGCCTGACAGGCGCGCGTTTTCGCTCTTGAGCGATGCCGGCCCGTCAGTCACGCGCACTGCGGCTACGAGGGAGAGCGGGATCTGCGCGCCGGCTTCGGTGACGATCGGCAGTTGCCGCAGATCGGCAATGGAATCGCGCAGCTCGCGCGGATAGCGCACGTTTACGGGGAAGCGGCGGCGGCCTTCGATCGTTTCGCTGATGTTTTCGCCGCCGATCGCCGCGGAGACGACCGACTGCACGTCGGAGACGTTCAGACCGTAGCGCGCGGCTGCGGCCCGATCGATGTTCACATCGATATACCGGCCGCCCGTCACGCGCTCCGCGAGCGCGGAAGTCACGCCGGGGATGTCCTTCACGAGCCGCTCGATGTCGGCGGCGACTGTTTGGATCTCCGACAGATCCGTGCCGGAAACCTTGATGCCGAGCGGGCTCTTGATGCCGGTCGCGAGCATGTCGATGCGGTTGCGGATCGGCGGTATCCAGATGTTCGCGAGCCCCGGCAGCCGTACGAGCTGATCCAGCTCCTCGGTCAGCTTCTCAGGCGTCATTCCTGCGCGCCATTGCTCGCGCGGCTTCAATTGCACGGTCGTCTCGATCATCTCGAGCGGCGCAGGGTCCGTCGCGGTCTCGGCGCGCCCGGCCTTGCCGAATACGCGCAACACCTCGGGCACCGTGCGGATGAGGCGATCGGTCTGCTGGAGAATCTCGGCAGCTTTCGATGGCGAGAGGCCGGGCAGCGCGGTGGGCATGTACAGGAGGTCGCCTTCGTGCAGCGGCGGCAGGAACTCGCCCCCGAGGCGGGCGAGCGGCAGCGCGCTCACGAGCAGAACGAGGCCGGCGATCGCGATCGTGGATTTCGGCCAGCGCAGCACGGTTGCCAGCATTGGCCGGTACACCGCGATCAACGCGCGGTTGATCGGGTTGCGACGTTCTTCCGGAATGCGGCCGCGGATGAAGTAGCCCATCAGCACCGGGATCAGCGTGACGGCGAGCCCGGCCGCGGCGGCCATCGCGTAGGTCTTGGTATACGCAAGGGGCGCGAACAGTCGGCCCTCCTGCGCCTCCAGCGCGAAAACCGGGACGAACGAGAGCGTGATGATCAGGAGCGAAAAGAACAGCGCCGGCCCGACTTCGCCCGCGGCGTCGGCGATGAGCCGCCAGCGCTCCGCCGTCTCGATGCGCTCGCCGGGATGTGCGTGCGCCCAGGCTTCGAGGTGCTTGTGCGCGTTCTCGATCATGACGATGGCCGCGTCCACCATCGCGCCGATCGCGATAGCGATCCCTCCGAGTGACATGATGTTCGCATTCACACCTTGATACAGCATCACGATGAACGCGATGAGCACCCCGAGCGGAAGCGTCACGATCGCGACGAAAGCCGAACGGAAGTGCAGCAGGAAGAGCACGCACACCAGCGCGACCACGACGAACTCCTCCACGAGCTTCTCGCGCAGATGCCGCACCGCACGCTCGATCAGACTCGATCGATCGTAGGTCTCGACGATCTCGACCCCCGGCGGCAGACTCTTGCGCAGCTCGGCGAGCTTCGCCTTCACCGCCTCGATCGTTTCGAGCGCGTTCTTGCCGGCGCGCATCACGATTACGCCGCCGGCGACCTCGCCTTCGCCGTCGAGCTCCGCGATGCCGCGGCGCATCTCAGGCCCCATCTGCACGCGTGCAACGTCCCGCAGCAGCACCGGCACGCCCGTTTTCGACGTGGTGAGCGAAATCGCGCGGAAATCGTCAAGCGTCCTGAGATAGCCGCTCGCCCGGACCATGTACTCGGCTTCGGCCAGCTCGACGACCGAGCCGCCGGTCTCGCGGTTCGCGTTCTGCACTGCGGCAACCACACGCGAATGCGGGATGCCGTACGCCCGCAGGCGATCGGGATCGAGCACGATCTGGTACTGCCGCACCATGCCGCCGACGGACGCGACCTCGGCGACGTTGGGCAGCGCCTTGAGCTCGTACTTGAGGAACCAGTCCTGGAGCGCGCGGAGCTCGCCGAGATCGTGCCGGCCGCCGCGATCGACGAGCGCGTACTGGTAGATCCAGCCCACGCCCGTGGCGTCGGGGCCCAGCGCGGGTTTGGCCTGCGGCGGCAGCCGCGACTGCACCTGATTCAGGTACTCGAGCACGCGCGAGCGCGCCCAGTACGGATCGGTCGCGTCGTCGAAGAGGATGTACACGAACGAGTCGCCGAAGAACGAGTAGCCCCGCACCGTCTTCGCGCCCGGCACCGACAGCATGGTGGTGGTGAGCGGGTACGTGACCTGGTCTTCCACGATCCGCGGCGCCTGTCCCGGATAGGTCGTGCGGATGATCACCTGCACGTCGGAGAGATCGGGCAGCGCGTCGATCGGCGTGCGCACGACGGCGTAAACACCCCACGCCGTGACGAGCAATGTCGCCATGAGCACGAGGAAGCGGTTGGCGATCGACCAGCGGATGAGGTTCGCGATCATTTCGGTCTCGCCGCGGCGATGCTGTCGATCACGTAGTCGCCGCTCGTGTCAGGCTCGCCCCGCATCGTGAATTCGACGGTGTCGCCGGGCTTCACTTTCGCGAGCACGCCTCGGTCGCTCACGACGAATCCCATCTTCATCGCCGGCCACTTCATGGACGGTATCGGCTCGTGGTCTAGCTCGAGCCGTCCTTTGGCGGCATCGACGGCTGTGACCGTGCCGCGCCCCCGATGAGCGCCCGCGGGCGGCGCCGCAGGCTTCTGCGGCTCGGCGGATGCTTCGAGGCGTCCGAGCGTGCTGCGAAGGCTCGCCTCCGAGTCGATGAGGAACTGCCCGGAGACGACCACGCGCTCGCCGGCCTGCAGGCCTTTGCGGATTTCGGTCTCCGAGCCCGATTCCATGCCGGTCTCGACCTCGGCCACGCGGAACCGGCCTTGCGCTTCCGACACGATGACGACGTTGCGCTCGCCCGTGCGTATGACCGCTTCCGTCGGCACCAGCAGCAGCTCGTGCGCGCGGGGGGCGAACGCGACGTTGGCGTACATGCCCGGCTTCAAGCGTCCGCGCGGATTCGCGACTTCCACCCGCGCGCGGATCGTGCGCGTGGCGGCATTGACCTCCGGCAGTATCGCGCTGACGCGGCCTTTCACGGTCTCGTTCGGATACGCCGGCAGGCGCACTTCGACGCTCGAGCCGGGAACGAGCTGACCCGCCTGGGCTTCGGGAATTTCGGCAACGACCCATACGGTGCCCAGACCCGCGATGCGAAAGAGGGTGGTCCCGGCCGAAACGGTCATGCCCTCGCGCGCGCCCAGCTCCGCGACCACGCCGGAGATCGGCGCGGTCAGCGTGATGCGCGGCTGCGGCGCGCCTGCATGCTCGATCGCGCGCACCTGCGCGTCCGACATTCCCAGGAGCAGCAGGCGCTGGCGCGCGGCCGCGGCGAGATCGGCCGATGCCGCATCGCCGTGCTTGCGCAGCAACAGATACTCCTCCTGTGCCGCGGCCCAGTCCGGGATCAGCATCTCGACGAGCGGCGCGCCTTGCCGCACCGGATCGAGCGGCGCGCGCACGTGGAGCCGCTCGATGAAGCCGTTCGCCCTCGGCTGCACGAGCACCACCGAGCGCTCGTTGTACTCGACGCTCGCCACTGCCGTGAGCTTCGGCGCGATCGAGCCGCGCTTCACTTCGGCCGTGCGGATGCCGAGGTTCTGAACGACCCGCGGGCTGACCGTGACGCCGCCCGGGTCGGCCGCTTCGTCGGCGTACTTCGGCACGAGCTGCATGTCCATGAAGGGCGACTTGCCCGGCTTATTGAAGCGGTGCTGCGGGTACATCGGGTCGTACCAGTAGAGGATCTTTCGCTCGCCGGCCCCCTCGACCGCAGAAGTCCGGGATGCGGATGAGATGTCCCGCGCGCCGTACCAATAACCCGCCCCCGCGCCGGCCGCGATTCCGGCGACGAGCCCAATGACCGTGATCGTCGTGCGGTTCATCAGTGATCTCCGTGGGCGAGGAGCAGGAAATTGAGGCGCGCCCACGCACGCGCGCGCTCGCGCTCGGCATTCAGTCGCGAGAGCTCGACTTCGGTTACGCCGCGCTGCGCTTCCAGCACCGTCGCGAGCTCGCCGCGGCCGCCGCGGTATGCCGCGAGCGCGAGATCGCGCTTCTCGCGCGTGAGCGGCAGCACGTTCGTCGCGAACAGCCGCGCGCGCTCGTGCGCGAAACGCCAGTCGGCGATGAGCGCGCGCACTTCCGCTTCGTGCATGCGGCGTGCGTCCTCTCGCAAGGCCTGCGCCTGCTCGAGCTGCTTCACGCGTGCGGCAACATCGCGGTCCTGGCGCGCGCCCTTGCGCAGCGGCAGGTCCATTGAAACCATGAGGCTCACCATGTTGGAGTAGCGCGGCTCGCGCTGGCCGAACGACACTTCCCAGCTCCAGTCGGGCTTGCGTGCAGACGCCGCGAGCGCGACCTCGGCCTGCGCGAGGGCTTCGCGCTGCTCGTAGATGCGCTGCGCGGGATGTCTGTCGATCTGCTCGAGCAGAACTTGAGGCGGCAGCTCGAGCGTGCTCGTATCCGGCGGCGCCGCAGGCGCGCGCGCCGCAGCGTCACCGATCAGCGCGGCCAGCGCGGCGCGCGCGCGCTCCAGATTGCGCTGCTCGACGATGAGGCGCTCGCGCAGCGTTTCGACGGCGGCACGGGCGCCTACCGCGGCAGCAGCGCTCATGCGCCCGGCGCTCACCGCGGGACCGGTCGTGTCGGCCTCGAGCTGGAGCGCCGAGCGGAGCTCGCGGAGCGCGCGCGTGTTCTCCTGCGCATAATGGAGCTCCAGCCACGCGATGGCCGTGTCCTGCCGCAGTTGCGCGCGTTGCAGCGCGAGATTTCCGGTCTCCACCGCCCACTCGCGCAGCGCCCGTTCGCCGCGCGCCTGGCGCTTCTGCGCGTTCGGCATGTCCTGCATCACACCGATGCGGCGCATCGTCATGAAATCGCGTGTGAAGCTGAGCGCGTCGGAATCGCTGACCGGCAGGTTGTCGATGCCGAACCGCAGCTTCGGATCCGGCAGCTCGGCTGCGCGCGCTAGCTGCTCGGATGCCGCGCCGATCGCCGCTCGCTGCGCGAGCAGGCGCGCCGAGTGTTCCTCGGCGATTTGCAGCGCCTCTTCGAGGTTGAGCGGACGCGAATCGGCCGCGCCCGCCGCCGACGCACACGTCAGAAGCAACAGAAAAACGAAATGCATAAAGACTCCGCAGGCAGAATTCGGGCGAACCACCGGCGGCAAGCCGGGTCAGCGCGAAGCGGAGGCTCTAATTAAGCAGGCGGCAGTGCAGGATGCTGAGAGGCGGGGAGTAACAGACGGCCTGGACAAGCTGCGCTGAGCGGGCGCAGCTCGCGCGGGCACCGGTGTCTACGTATGCGATCCGGATCGCAGCGAGATCTGCGACCGGCGGGATCTGCAATTTGGCGCCATCGAAGACCGCTTTTCCGGCATCGCAAGCGGCGGCCATCTGCGGGACGGCGGGGGCGCCGCTGGCCGGCGCCTCCACTTCATGGCACGGCGGCGCGTTGAACGATGCCGGTTCGCTCGCCGACGCGGAATATGCACACGCCTGCACGGCGAAGGCGGTCTGGCACACCAACAGCAGGACGGCGGTCAGCAGTGCAACGATGGAACGCGATGAGCGGGTCAGACGCATCGCGCGCATGGTAGCGCGGAATCGCTATAAGATGGTGGCGCTCGCGCGTTCCTCCGAGGAGAAGAGATATGCGCTCGAAACGATGGCTCCTGCTCGTCCTCATGGCGGCTGCAGGTTCGGCCGCGGCTCAAAGCTATCCCTCCAAGCCGGTGCGGTTCCTCGTACCGTATCCCGCGGGCGGACCGACCGATGCGGTCGCGCGCCTCATCGCGCCGCATCTGGGCCTCGGGCAGAACGTCATCGTCGAGAACCGCTCGGGCGCGGGCGGCAGCGTCGGCGCCGATGTCGTGGCGAAAGCGGCGCCCGACGGCTACATGATGCTGCTCGGCAATTCCGGGCCGATCACGATCAATCCCGTGCTGCGCAAGGACCTGCCGTATCACCCGAAGCGCGATCTCTCGCCCGTCGCCTATCTCACGGCCGGGCAGATGGTGCTCGTCGCACACCCGTCGCTGCCGGTGCGATCGGTGAAGCAGCTCGTCGCGCTTGCACGCACGCATCCCGGCAGCCTCAATTACGGCTCCGCGGGCATCGGCAACACGACGCATCTCGGGATGGAGCTTTTTCAGACCATGGCCGGGGTCAAGCTGCACCACGTGCCGTACAAAGGCGTCGCGCCCGCTTACATCGATCTCATCGCGGGGCAGCTCTCGGTCATGTTCGGCAACATCACCGGGCCGCTCGCGCACATCCAGGCCGGTCGTCTGCGTGCGATCGCGGTCACGGGGCCCGCACCGGCCGCCGTGCTGCCGGGCGTGCCGCGAGTCGGCGACGACTACCCGGGATTCGAGCTGGTGACGTGGATGGGGATCTTCCTGCCGGCCGCAACGCCGGAGCCGATCCGGGCGCGCCTGCAGAACGAGTTCATCCGCGTGCTCCAGATGAAGGATGTGCGCGAACGGCTGATCGGTCTCGGCAACGATATTGTCGCCGGCGACGGCGACAGGCTGTCCAAGCACGTCGACGGCGAGCTCGCGCTCTACGCGCGAATCATCAAGACGGCGGGCATCAAGGCCGAGTGATCCCACGCGGGCGCGCGAGCGCGCTCCAGCAACTCGCACGTAAACTCCCGTCAATTCGCGCCGAGATCTATCGCTGAGCCCATGGCAACGTCTCCTCCAGTCCGTCGCCGCGTCAAATTCTCCGATGTTGCTGTCGGTGAACGCTTCTACGACCCGGTCAGCGCCGAATATTTCGTCAAACAAAGCGAAGACCTGGCAGCCATGGTCACCGGCATAGGTGACGGCACGGTCGCGGACGAATTCGAAGCCGACGATATCGTTGGGATCGACTTGCATTAGGCCGTCAAACGGGCCCGAAGCGGAAGTAGGAGCCAACGACAGCCAATCTGCGCGCGTGACGTGTCACCTGTTTACGCCGTACCACCGCGTGAGGCGCGGCTGCTGCGCGCTGACCTCAGGTGTGTAGCCGCTTATCGGAGTTTAAATGAGCGCGGCACGCGGTTTGCCGCGTAGGGCAGCCTTGCAGCGTCGATGCGCCGTCGGACGTCGCGCCGTCAGCGTGCGACGTGAGTTCGAGGCTCGCAATGCGCTCGGACGCGGCGCGCAACACGGCGCCCACTTCTACCATCATCGGCGATCCGTGCGCGCCGCCGGCATCGCTCAACGCGCGCAACCGTTCTTCGACATCGGGTTTTCCCGCAATCGGCAAGCGCTTCACACGTGCCGGAAGGCCAGAGTCAGCGTGGCCGTTACGCACGTCGAGATAGGACGTCAGCAGGAAGTACACGGTGTGTTCATTCTGCGCGAGCGTGATGGCATTCGTGATCATGATGTCTTCTCCTTCTCGGCATTGGTTTGCCATGACCAGCATAAGTTCGCCGTGTTACATCAATTCGATCGTGGGCACAGCGGTAGAGCGCTCTAGTGAGCGTGACGCATTACGGCAGCATTGGCGCTCGACCGACGTAAGGGCCTGATACTGCCTACAATTCGCCTGCGCCATGAATAAAGCCACCGCCGGCGGTCTCGTCCTCACGACGCTCGGCGTCGTCTACGGGGACATCGGCACCGGCCCGCTGTACGCGTTCAAGGAAGCGTTCGGTGCGCAGGCGCTGCGCTGACGTCGTCGAACGTGATGGCGGTGCTTTCGACGATCTTGTGGGCGGTGACGCTCGTCGTCTCGCTCAAGTACGTTACTTTCATGCTGCGTTATGACAATCGGGGTGAAGGCGGCGTGCTCGCGTTGCTGACGTTCGCGTTACACACTGTACGCAGCCGTCCGCTGCATCCGGCAGTGGTCCTCATCGGTGCGTTCGCGGCATCGCTGTTCTATGGCGACGCCCTCATTACACGGGGAGCCCGTTTCGCGTGGATGCTGCAGAACTCCCAGAC
>Ga0196978_1001051_pt1 | contig 12876 bp, 11 predicted proteins | sample S3v_2013CmetaG_FD_155491 | JGI IMG/M metagenome (GOLD analysis project Ga0196978, IMG submission 155491) | Soil microbial communities from Anza Borrego desert, Southern California, United States - S3+v_20-13C | ecosystem: Environmental > Terrestrial > Soil > Desert | place: USA: California... | reverse complement strand
GAGCACGGCAGCCGCAAACCGGTCGTCGTGCTCAAGGGCGGCCGCACCCGGCAGGGTCTCGCCGCGGCGGCGTCGCACACCGGATCGCTCGCGGGCGACGATCGCGTGTGGGTCGCGCTCTCGCGGCAGACCGGCTGCATCCTGGTAGACACGCTCGATCAGTTCATCGACACGCTGCTCCTGTTCCAGGCGCTCAGGCCCCGGCCGGCGCACCCGACGCAGCGTGTCGCGCTGTTCGGCAACGGCGGCGGCACGAGCGTGCTCGCAACCGATTACTTCGCGCGGCTGGGTCTCGACGTGACGCCGTTCGATCAGGCCACGATCGATGCGCTCGCGGCGCTCAAGCTACCGCCCGGCACCAGCATCACCAACCCGGTCGATTGCCCGGTCGGAACGCTGCAGCAGGAAGAAGGCCGCGTCGCCGAGAAGATCCTCGATTTGATCTACGGCAGCGGCAAACCGGACGCACTGGTGATGCACCTCAACCTCTCCGCATTCGTGGGGCGCACCAAACCCGAGGTGCTCGACAACCTCGTCAAGGCCGCGCTGCGCGTGCAGGAGCATTACCCGGGTCAGGCCCACTTCATTCTCGTCCTGCGCTCCGACGGCGATCCGCCGCTCGAGAAGCGCAAGCGCGAATTCCGCGAACGCGCGGTGGCGCTCGGCGTCCCGGTATACGATGAGATGTCGAACGCAGGCCATGCGCTCGCCGCGCTTCGCGAATACGAGCTTTTTCTGAACCGTTCTTCCTCTCCCCGCGCGACGGGCAGAGGATAGGGGTGAGGGGCAACACATGAGCTATCGCACCGATTTCCGTGCCGTCGGCTACCCGCTGCGCCTCTACAGCGGCAAGGATGCGCTGTCGAACCTGCCTGCGGAGCTCAAACGCCGCAACGCGAAGCGCGCGTTCATCGTGTGCGGCCGCACGGTGTCGAGGAAGACGCCGCTCGTATCGCGCATACGGGATCTGCTCGGCGCTTCGCTCGCCGGGGTGTACGACGAAATGGCGAAGGAGTCGCCGCTCTCCGCGGTGATCGGCGCACGCGACGCAGCACGCGCCGCGGACGCCGACCTGCTCATCGGCATCGGCGCCGGCAGCGTCATCCAGGCGACGCGCGTGGTGGCGATCCTGCTCGCAGAGAAAGATCCCGTCGAAAAGCTCATTACGCAGTACCCGGAGAACGCGCCGGCGGTGAGCCCGAAGCTTCTCGCGCCCAAGCTCCCGATCATCAACGTGCTCACGTCGGCGACTTCGGCGCAGAACCGCGCGGGCTCCGCCGTCAAAGGCGAAGGCCTGGACCATCGCATGGAGTTCTTCGACCCCAAGACACGGCCGGTTGCCGTCTTCTGGGACAGCGATGCGCTGCTGACCGCGCCGCTGTCGCTCGTGCGCACGTCGGCGGCCTCGGTGTACTGGCGCTCGGTCATGAACATGGGCGCCGAGACGATGTCGCCGCTCGTCGAAGGCGACCGTCTTCAGGCGCTCAGGCTCGCGGAAGGCGCTCTGCCGCGCATTGCCGACACCTCGGACCCGGCGCCGCGCATCGAGCTCTGCGCCGCGGCGTTCCTTCAGAATCGCGATGCCGACGACGGTGGCACGATCACCGAGAAGCACTGGGTGGGCCGCGTCGTGTACGCGTTCGCCGCGGCGCTCTTCAACCAGCACGAGCACGTGACGCAGGGTCAGGCGAATTCGGCGCTCACGCCGGGCGTCATGCGCAAGCTCGGGGCACGCGATCCCGAAGCCGTCTGCCGCATGGGCAAGGCGATCGGCGTGTGGCACGCGGGCGAGCCGGTCGAGCGCGCGCCGGAGCGCGTGGCAGCGGCGCTCACGCGCAAGTTCGAGTCGCTGGGGATGCCGGTGCGGCTCGCGCACCTGGACGTGCCGCGCGAGAGCCTGTCGAAGGTGCTCGAGCATTCGCTCAAGAACTTCAATGCGGATCCCAAGCGCGAGTTCGTGCGCGAGCGCGAGATGCTCTCGGAGGTCCTGCAGTCGACGTGGTGACGTGACCCAGGTCACGCTGTCGCCGGGCCGCGTTACATTTCCTTACGATCGATCGCCCCACGGCGCATCGGCAGCATTAGTATGCCCATGGGATTTTTCCCAAATACCTCGGGGAGTGAGGACATGAAGCTCAAGCATTTCGCAGCCGCCGTCGCACTGATCATCCTGCCCGGGCTCGCGCTCGCGCAGACCGGCTCCACGCCGCGCGTCGACAAGCGGCAGGACCGTCAGCAGCAGCGCATCGACAAGGGCGTGCAGTCCGGGGCGCTGAACGAAAAGGAAGCGGCGCGCCTTCAGAAAGGCCAGCAGCGCGTGCAGAAGATGGAAGACAAGGCGATGGCCGACGGCAAGATGACGAAGAAGGAGCGCGCGCGCATCGAGCACGCGCAGGACCGTCAGAACAAGAAGATCGCGCGCCAGAAGCACGACAAGCAGCGCGTCAAGTAACGCCCGCCCGTTCTGGATCAGCAGCGGCCGCGCTATCCCCCGGCCGTTCGCCCTGAGCCTGTCGTAGGGTGAACGGCCCAAACGCGCGCCGCGTCAGCACGCCTCGCCGTTCAGCACCGACTCGTGCAGCCTGCGTTTCACGAGTTGTCCGTCTTCGGGTGAGCCGAGAAAGCGGCCGTCTTCGACGACGACCTTGCCGCGCAGCAGCGTCATCGCGGGCCACGCCGCGGCCGGGTAGCCTTCCCACGGCGTGTAGTCGGATTCGTGCAGGTCCTCTTTGCGGATCGCGCGGCCGAGCGCCGGGTCCAGCACCGTTATATCGGCGTCGGAGCCGGGCGCGATCACGCCTTTGCGCGGGTACAGGCCGAAGAGCTTCGCCGCATTGGTGGACACCAGATCGACGAACAGCTCCAGCGGCCAGCCGCGCTGCGCGACGGTCTCGGTGTACATCACCGCGACGCGCGGCTCGACGCCGACGTTGCCGCCGACGGTGTTGTCGATGCGGTCGCCGCCCACCTTGACGGCGAACGGCGTGCACACGCCGTCGGTCGCGATGCAACTGATCGCGCCGGTCTGCATCGCTTCCCACATCGCCTTGTGATCGTCGCGGGTCTTGAGCCCGGGGTACGTGTGGTAGATCTGCCCGTTCGGACGCTTGTAATCCTCGCTCGTGAAGAGCGCGTACTGGTGCAGCGTCTCGCCGTAGATCGGGAAGCCGCGTGCCCTCGATTCGGCGATCGCCTCGACGCCGCTGCGCGCGCTCACGTGCATCATGTAGAGCGCCGCGCGCTCGACGTGCTCCGCGAGCCGGATCACGCGCCGAAACGAGATGTCCTCGGAGAGGCTCGAGTGCACCTCGGACATGTGCTGGAAGTGAACGCGGCCCTCGCGGAAGAGCTTCGCGTACATGTGCATGACGAGGTCGTTGTCCTCGGCGTGTATGCACGCGATGCCGTCGTGCCTGCCCAGCACCTGGAGCACTTCCCAGATGTCGCCGAGCGAGAGCTTCCAGTTGCTGCGCTCGGGCCGCACTTCGGTCATGAAGATCTTCACGCTCGGAAAGCCGGCCTGGATCACCTCCGGCAGCTCTTCGAGGATCTCGAGCGGCACGCAGCCGTTGAGCAGTAGATGAAAGCCGTAATCGGTGTGGCACTGCCCGCGCCAGCAGTCGGCGTCGCGTTTCTCGATCGTCTGGCGCAGCGTCTCGCCGGGCTGCCAGATCGCGAAGTCGAGCATCGTCGTGGTGCCGCCGAAAAGCGCCGCGCGGCTCACCGGCGTGGGCAGCTCGCTCCATGCGCCCGCGACGAAGAATTTGCAGTGAAGGTGCGGATCGATGCCCCCGGGAATGACGATCCGCCCGCGTGCGTCGATCACGCGGGCCGCGTCGCGCTCGGAAATCGTGCCCGGCGCCGCGACCACCGCGATGCGGCCGTCCCGGATGCCGATGTCGAACGCGCCGGTGCCGCTCAGCGTGACCGCGCGGTCCGCGCGAATGAGGCTATCGAGCATGCGTCGCCTAGAAGTCGAGCTGGATGCCGGCCTGCTTCACCACCTTCGCCCACTTTGCCGTCTCGGCGTTGAGGATCTGCGCGAACTCGCCCGGCGTGCCGGTGGCGACCTCGAAGCCCACCTGCACGAGCCGCTGTCGGGTCGGCGGGTCGTTCATGACCGCATTGATCTCGCGGTTCATGCGCTCGATCGTAGACGCCGGCGATTTGGTCGGGAAAAGCGCGCCATACCAGTTGGTCGCTTCGAAACCCGGCAGGCCGCTCTCGATTGCGGTCGGCACCTCCGGCGTCACGACCGAGCGCTTGGCACCTGTCGTCGCGATCGCCTTCAACTTGCCGGCCTTAACGTGCTCGGCCGCGGACGGCATGGTGGCGAACATCATGTAGACGCGGCCACCCATCAGGTCGGCGAGCGCCGGCGCGCCGCCCTTGTACGGCACGTGGACGAGGTCGATGCCCGCGCGGCCCTTGAAGAGCTCCGCCGCGAGGTGCGCCGTGGTGCCCGCACCGAAGGAAGCGTAGGCAAGCCCCGGCTTCGCTTTCGCGGCCGCGATGATGTCCTTGATGGACGCGGCCGGCGTGGAAGGGTGCACGACCAGCACGTTGTTCACCGAAGCCATGAGCGCGACCGGCGTGAAGTCGCGCAGCGGGTGATAGGGGAGCTTGCGATACACCGACGGATTGATCGCGTGGCCGGTCACGTTGTCGACCAGCATCGTGTAGCCGTCGGCCGGCGCCTTGGACGCGATCTCCGCGCCGATGATGCCGCTCGCGCCGGCGCGGTTGTCGATGACGATCGGCTGCTTGAGCGGCTCCGCGAGCTTCACCGAAAGCGCGCGCGCGAGGATGTCCGAAGGTCCTGCCGGCGGCCAGGGCACGATCAGCCGGATCGGCTTCGTCGGATAGGCCTGCGCGGCCGATGCGACCGGCGCGAGCAGTGCGGCGGCAATGCTCAACGCAGCCAACCTGCACGAGTTCATGAGCGCTCCTTTCATTGCGGCTTGAGCCCGGTCTTCTTCACGACGTCGGCCCATTCGCCGATCTCCCGCTTCACGATCGCCATGAACGCCTCCGGTGTGCCGCCGCCGGGCTCGGCGCCGTTGAATATGAACTGATCGCGCACTTCCGTGAGCTTCAGCGCGGTGTTGGTTTCCGCGTTGATGCGGCGCACGATTGCCGCGGAGAGCTTCGCCGGCCCCATCAAACCCAGCCAGTAGTTCACGTCGAACCCGGGAAAGCCCTGCTCGGCGATCGTCGGCACTTCCGGCATGTTGGAAGACCGTTTGACGCTCGTCACGGCGATCCCGCGCAGCCGTCCCGCCTTCACGTACGGCGCGAGCGCCGGCACCGAAGTGGAGACCATCATGATCTGCCCGCCCATCGTGTCGTTGATCGCGGGCACGCCGCCCTTGTACGGCACATGGGCGATGTCGATGCCCGCGATGCTCCGAAACATTTCGAGCGCCATGTGCTGGTGCGTGGCATGCCCGCCGGTGCCGTACTGGAGCTTCCCCGGATTGGCTCTGGCGTAGGCCACCAGCTCGCTGACGGACTTCACCGGCGCCTTGGGGTTTACGGCGAGCAGGTTCGGCGAATTGGACACGACGACGATCGGTGTGAAGTCGCGCACCTCGTCGAACGCGCGCTTCACGAACATGCTCGGGTTGATCGTGTGCGTGCCGGTCGCCATGAGCAGCGTGTAGCCGTCGGGCGTCGCCTTCGCGACGATATCGGTTGCGATCATCGTGCTCGCGCCCGGCCGGTTATCGGCGACGAACTGCACGCCCATGCGCTCGCCCAGCGCCCGGCCGATGATGCGGCCCGAGATGTCGGCGCCGCCGCCGGGCGGAAACGGAATCAGCAGCCGGATCGGGCGCGAGGGATACGATTTGTCCGTCGCGGTCTGTGCCCCGCAGACTGCGGATGCGGCGAGCGCCGCGCACCCAAGGATTCGGCAAACGACAGCAGCGTGCATGGCGCCTCCCCGTTCCGGCCGATAGGGAGGGCCATTAAAAACTATTTCGGCGCCATCGTCGATTTGCCCAGCGAACGCGGATCGCGCGGGCGCCAGCGCCCTGCATCGACCTGCGCCAGGAACTCGGCCGTGATGCGGTTGAAGAGGTCGGGCTCTTCGAGATTGACGGCGTGGCCGGTGTTGGGCACCACCGTGAGCCACGCGCCGGGGCATACGCGCTTCATGAAAATGCCGGGCTCGAGGCAGTTGTCGTCCTCGTCTCCGGAGACGACGTGCAGCGGCACGTTCATCTTGCGCAGGCCTTTCTCCAGGCTCTGGATCGTCGGGCGCTTGCCTTGCACGCTGCGCAGCGTATTGGCGGAGCCGAGCGCGGAATGTTTAGCGAACTCGGCGCAGAAATGCGCGAAGCCGCGCGGGTCCTTGTTCTGGAACTGGATGCGCGAGGGGCCGACCTGGTACGGCTTGATCGCCTCCGCCGTGCCGAGCTCCTCGAAGCGCTTCACCATGACTGCGTTGTCGCGCAGGAACTGCTCGCGCTTGTCCGGATCGGAGCCGTAGCCCACGCCGATCGCGGTGAGCGAGAGCGCCATGCGCGGGTAGCGCAGCCCGAAGTGCACCGTCGCATAGCCGCCCATCGAGCAGCCGATGATGTGCGCCTTCGCGATCTTCAGATGCTTCATCACGTTCGCGATATCGTCCGTCGCGATCGCCTGCGAGTACTGCGAGGCGCGCTCCGGCACGTCGGACGGTGGGTAGCCGCGCGCGTTGAAGGCGATGCAGCGGTAGCGCCGCGTGAAATACCGGATCTGCGGCTCCCAACTGTACAGATCGTCCGCGAACTCGTGAACGAACACGATCGGCGTGCCCTTGCCGGCTTCTTCGTAATACAGGCGCACGCCGTTGGAATTTGCGTAAGGCATTCTTCCTCTCCCTTTGGCGGTGCGCTACTAGCGCACCCTACTGGACTTTGAGACCCGCTTCCTTCACCACGCGCGCCCATTTCGTGATCTCCGCCTTCACGAATGCGCGGAACTGATCCGGCGTATTGCCGACACCTTCGGCGCCGAGCGTCGCGAGGCGTTCCTTCACGTCGGGCTGCGCGAGCGCCTTCACCGTCTGCTCGTGCAGGTACCGGATGATGTTCGACTGGGTGCCGGCCGGCGCGAAAAGGCCATTCCAGCCGACGATCTCGTAACCCTTCAAGCCTGCTTCGTCGAGCGTCGGCAGATCGGGCACGAGCGGCGAGCGCTTGAGCCCGGAGAGCGCGAGCGCGCGCAGCTTCCCGGATTTGACGAACGGCAGCGTGCTCGGGATGTTTTCCAGCATGAGCTGGATCTGGCCACCGACGAGGTCCGCCAGCGCGGGACCGCCGCCCTTGTACGGCACGTGCGTCATCTGGAGCTTCGCCATCATCTTCAGCATCTCGCCCGCGAGGTGCGGTGTGGTGCCCTGGCCGCCGGAGCCGAAGTTGAGCTTGCCCGGATTCGCGCGCGCGTAAGCGAAGAATTCATTGAGCGACTTTGCGGGGATCGAGGGATGGACCACCAGCATGAGCGGCGCGGAGGCGATGAGCGTGATGGGCGCGAGGTCTTTCTCGGTGTGGTACGGGAGCTTGCGGTACAGGCTCGGATTCACGGCGAACGTGAGGCTCATCATGAGCAGCGTGTAGCCGTCAGACGCCGCTTTCGCCGCGAGATCGGTGCCGATGATGCCGCTCGCGCCGGCGCGGTTGTCGACGACCACCTGCTGGCCCATGCTTTCGCCGGCCTTCTGGCCCCACAGACGCGCCATGATGTCGTTCGATCCGCCGGGTGCGAAGGGCACGATGAGCCGGATCGGTCTGCTCGGATAGACGCCGCCGGGCTTGTTCGACACCTGTGCGTTGGCGGTCGGTGCCAGCGCGAGCAATCCGACGATGAATGCGGCGGTCTTGTTCATTTTCGTTCCTCCTCGTGCGCCACGAGATTGCGTCGTCGCGCATTGGGCGCGCCTCGCAATGACACTCTGCGAGGAGGCTATCTCGCAACGACACCACGGGGCTGTCATTGCGAGGAGCGGGGCGACGAAGCAATCTCGGAGCGTCCGATAGTCTAAACGACCTCGCGCGCGGGCCTCTGCGCCGTGTGCGCGATGCGGATCCCGATCAGCACGAGCACGCCACCCGCGATCGCGAGGACGCCGAGCTGCTCGCCGAGCAGCACCCACGCGAGCGCGGCGGCCATCACTGCCTGTACGAGCAGCGCGACGGAGGCGAACGTCCCGGGCAGGTGCGCGAGCGCATACGCGATGAAGCTCTGGCCGGCGACCTGGGAGACGAACGCGAGCCCGACGAGCAGTCCCCATCCGGTGGGCGTCTCCGGCACGAACCGCTCGCCGGATGCGAGCGCGATCGGCAGCAGGATGATCGCCGTGACGCTGGCGCTGATCGCCATGAGCCGCGCCGTGGACACCGCGGCGCGCACGCGGCTCACCGCCATCTGGTAACCGGCATAGAACACGGCCGTCACCAATGCGAGCAGGTCGCCCAGCAGCGCGCTGCCGGCGGCGTGGAAGCTGCCCTGCAGGAGCAGGAACATGCCCGCGATCGCGGCCGCGAGCCCCGCGAGAAATTTTCCGCCCGGCCGCTCGCGCAGGACGAGCCAGGCAGTGAGCGTCACGAATATGGGCGCGCAGTTCGCGAACAGCGTGGCGTTGGCGACGGTGGTGAGCAGGATCGACCAGTGCCACACCGCGAGATCGCCCGCGAAGCAGAACCCCGCGAGCACGATCAGCTTCGACTCGGCGGCCGTGAGCCGGTGCGGCGCGCGCTTCGCGTCCACCGCGGCCCAGATCCAGAACACCGGCAGCGCGAGAAACACGCGCCAGAAGCCGGTGGAGACCGGCCCGGCTTCGCTCACCTTCACCCACAACGCTGAGGACGCGATCGCGGCCGCGCCGGCAAACAGCGCCGCGAGCGCGCGGGTGTCGGTCACGCTGCTAGGGGTAGAGCTCCTTCGGGGGAAATCTTGGCGTCGGCGAGCGCCTTGCGGATGCGCTCGATCTCGGCGTCGGAGAGCTTGACCAGCGGCGGACGCACCGCCGCGCAGGGGATGCGCCCGAGCGCGACGAGCGCTTCCTTCATCCGGTTGTGCATGTCGACGAAGGGATCGGCGTAGAACGCCTGCGAGACGGGGTAGATGCGGTCGTTCAACTGCTGCGCGCGCGCGAGGTCGTTCGCCTGCACCGCCTGCCACAGCGCCGCCTGGAGATCGGCGATCACGCTGCCGGAGCCGGACAAGAGCCCATTGCAGCCGAGCACGAGCGAGCTCATGAGCCACGAGCTGTGCGTGGTGAGCACGTTGACCGGTCGCGGCAGATTTTGCAGCACTCGGATCTGGCGTTCGTGCTGCATGACATTGTTGCACCAGTCCTTGATCGCGCGGATCGACGGCACCGCCTCGACGAGCTTCATCAGCGTGTCCACCGGGTAGCCGAGGTGGCTCGCGAGCGGATACTGGAAGCAGATGAGCGGGAGATCGGTCGCGTCGGCGATTCGTTTGAAATGCGCGATCACCATCTCGGGACGCGAAGCCGCGCCGAGCACGAGCGGATTCGGCGGGAACACGAGCAGGCAGGAAGCGCCGCCGCGCTGCGCCATCTTCGCGATGCGCGCCGCTTCGAGGCTGCCGTCGGCGTAGATGCCGTTCACGACCGGAATCTTCGCGCCGATCTCGTCCATCGTGATCGCGAGCACGCGCTCCTGCTCTTCGAACGTGCACGAGGCGACTTCGGACGCGTGCGCGTTGACCGTGACCGCCGAGAGGCCGCGCACCGCGGCGACGTCGCGCAGGTGCTTGCGGTACGACGCTTCGTCGATCGAAAGGTCCGGGTGAAACGGCAGCAGGCACGCCGGAATGACGCCTTTCGGTTCGTACGGAGCCTTCATGTTCACCACTCCTTGATTTGCGCCGGACGCTGGCTGAAGCCGGCGTCGATCGTGACGACCGTGCCGCTGGTATAGCTCGAGCGTTCGGAGGCGAGAAATACCACCGTGTTGGCGACCTCGTCCACCGTGCCCAGCCGGCCGAGCGGATAGACCGAGGTGAGCTCGCGCCAGCGGTCCTCGCTCCCGAGCTGCTCTTTGGCGCGCGCTTTCCAGCGCACGATCTGCCGGTCCGTCTCGATGTACCCGGGGCTCACGCCCACCACGCGCACGTTGTGCCGGATGCTCTCGGCGCCCATCGCACGCGTCATCGTCATGAGCGCCGCGTTCGCCATGCTCCCGGCGATGTAGTTCGGTGTGGGGCGCTCGCCCGCGTTGCCGAGCACGTTCACGATCACGCCGCGCTTTTTCTCGCACATCTCGCGGTAGAGCTCGCGCGTGAGCGCGACGAAGCCGAACACCTTGAGGTCCCAGGCTTCCTTCCAGGTCTTCTCGTCGAGATCGATCGTGCCCTGCGGGATCGCGCCGGCGTTGTTCACGAGGATGTCGATGCCGCTCGTCTCGCGCGCGAGCTTGACCACCGCGTCGCTCTTCGAAAGATCGCAGGGATGCGTGGTGACATTGACGCCGTACGCGTCCTGCAGCGTGTCGCGCGCGGCTGCGAGCGCTTCGCCGCTGCGCGAGGCGAGGTGGAGGTGGCAGCCTTCCTGCGCCAGCACTTTCGCCACGCCGTAGCCGATGCCGCGCGAGCCGCCGGTCACCAGCGCGCGGCGGCCTCTGAGATGTAGATCCATTTCCCCTCACCCTAACCCTCTCCCCGCGCGCGGGAAGAGGGGATTAGCCTGCCACGCGTTTCTTGAGCCAGCCGACGATCATCTGCCAGATTTCCTCGTCGTTCGTGCCGCCGCCGCGGCCCATGTGGCCGCCGTTCGGATAGATGCGCGCTTCCTTCGGATTGCCGTGCTCCATGAGTACGTAGCAGTCGTCGACCGGCGCCTGATCGTCGAGCTTGCCGTTCACGCATAGCAGCGGCGCCGATGGCCCGTCGAGCAGTCCCTGCGTGAGCAGCGAGAGCTTCGGCGCCACTTCGAGAAACTCTTCGAGACTCGCGACGCCCATCGCCCGGCTGCGGGACTCGAAGAGCTGGACCGGGCCGAAGATCGCGGCTTTGGCGCGTTCGGTGAGCGCGGGCTTCATCCACTGCGGCTGGAAGCCGTGGTGCACGTTGCCGCCATGGAACACCGCCCCGCGAATCCGCGCGTGCTCGGTGTGCGCGAGCTTCGCCGCCCAGTAGGCGCCGTAGCTTCCGCCCCAGACGCCGAGGCGCGTCGCGTCGATGTCCTTGCGCGTGAGCAGGTAATCGATGAACGCGGTGAACGCGCGGTCGGCCTTGGGATCGGTGTACTTGAACGGATGCTCGCCGGTGCCGGGCATATCGATCGCGAAACCCGCGAAGCCGGCCGCGTGGAACAGCGGATGCGCTTTGGTGCGGTCTTCTTTCCACCCGTCCACGCCGCCCCACGACATGATGACCGGCGGCTTCTCGATGCCGCGCGGAACCTGGAGATAGCCGATGAGCGTGCGCCCTTCGCACGGAATCTCGACGATCTCGAGCGGCGGATCGAAATAACGCGACGCTTTCCTGAAGGCGCTCAGCGACTGCTCGTACGCCTTCTGCGTCGTGTGGGATACCGGGCACGGATAGCGCGCGATCCGGAAATAGTTGAACGCGAGCAGGTAGTGATCGTGCGCCTTCTTTCGATCGCCGGCCTGCTCTGCTTTCGCCGCCGCTTCGTCCGCGCGCGCGCCGAGCTTCGACCACTCGCGCGCCCACTCGTCGCGGTCGAGGCTCGTGAGCGCGCCGGCGACCGTCTTTCCAGCTTCCGGATCGATGCCGTCCAGCGGATTCCAGTGGCCGGCCCGGCGGATCGTCTCGGCCTTCACTTCTTCCAGCGGGCGGGCACGGGCGGGTGATTGCGACGATGTGCTCATGGGGTTCCTCTGCTCACTTTCGAGAATGCGGCGTCGTATGCGGACTGGATGGCTTCCCGCGTCTTTCCGGGAGCGGCGGCATCGCCGATGACGACCAGGGGCTTGCCGTCGAGTTTACCGAGCTTGGGTCGGGCGCTGCGGCGCGCTCGATAGTAGAACCAGTCCCGCACTGCGGTCGAATCGAACAGCCGGCGCGCCACCCGGGAGGTGCCCCAGCCGGACTGCAGCAGGCGCTTCACGATGCGACCCGTGCCGCGCGGGTAGCGCGCGCCGCTCGCGATCACGATACGGTCGAAATCCCGTGCAACGTCGGCTACGTTGGCGATCGCGGTCGCGTACCTGAAGACGACGTTCTTCGCGCGGCACGCGCGCTCGAGCTCGTCCACGAACGCATCGAGCGCATCCTGCCGCGCCTCGACGTTCTGGAAGCGCGGTGCGAGACCAGCGTATCGCAGCGCGCCGCCTGCGCGCGTTTCGCGCTCGAAAACGGTCACGTGGTTGTCATCCGCGACGAGCTCCGCGTACGAGAGCCCCGCCGGACCCGCCCCGATCACGCAGATGCGTTCGCCTTTCGGAAGTCGCTCCCGTCCCACGTACGCCGTCTCGCTTGCCGCCGCCGGATTGACGACGCAGCCGAGCTTTTCGCCGCTACGCATCTCGTCGACGCAGCGGTTGCACGCGAGGCAGCGCCGGATCGGCGTGCCGCCGCGGACCTTGGCGGCCCACTGCGGATCGGCGATCAGCGTGCGTCCGAGCGCCACGAAATCCGCCTTGCCCGTGTCGACCGCGTGCATCGCGAGCGCGGGCGTGCCGAGCCGCCCCACCGCGATCACCGGGACGCCGACCGCCTGCTTCACGCGCGCCGCGTAGTCGAGGAAGACGCCTTCGGCGCAGCTCATCGGCGGCGTCATCATGTGCGCCGACGGCAGCGACCGGTAATGACCGGCGGTCACGTGCAGCGCGTCCGCGCCTTCGAGCGCCGCCCACTTCGCGACCTGCAGCGCGTCGGGGAACTGCAGGCCGCGAA
>Ga0196978_1001050_pt1 | contig 12890 bp, 14 predicted proteins | sample S3v_2013CmetaG_FD_155491 | JGI IMG/M metagenome (GOLD analysis project Ga0196978, IMG submission 155491) | Soil microbial communities from Anza Borrego desert, Southern California, United States - S3+v_20-13C | ecosystem: Environmental > Terrestrial > Soil > Desert | place: USA: California... | reverse complement strand
ACCACGCAACCTGCGGCACTCTTGCCGCGGCTACTCCCAATAAGGTCGCGTGCTGTAGTAGGTGTGGACCTGCGTCGCCCAGGACTCGTCCGCCATCGACGGCCAGTGGTCCGGGTCGAAACCGGGGGCGTTCTCGAGCCGTGTCTTGTCCACGTCCAGGATAAACGTCTTGTTGTCGGTGTCCATGGTGAAGGCGCGCCACGGCACCGCGAAGTATTTCTCTCCGACGCCGAGGAAACCACCGACCGCCATGACGGCGTACGCAATGCGGCCCGAGCGCACGTCGAGCATGATTTCCTCGATCTCGCCGACGGTCTCGCCCTGACGGTTCACGACGGTTTCGCCGTCGAACGAGCTCGCGGCCATGATCTCCGGACCGGGACCGCTGTGATCGTCGAGATGCTTGGTGCCGGTGATGCGGGCGCCTTCGGACGGCGCGCTGCCGGCGAGGCCGGCGGCGGCGCTGCTGGTGGTAGTACGGCTTCGGGTGTTCTGACTCATGCGTGTCTCCTGGCGAGAGCGGTTGCTCTGTCGAGCCGCGCCGGAACCGGCGCCTGCGAGAAGCGAATAACCGGTGCAACACCTATGCCCGTGCACCGGGTTTGCGGGCACGGCGGGTGCAGTCCACCACGCACTGTGATGGATCCCATGAGAGCGCGCATTTACCAAGCATTCCGCCGGACCTGCGCCGTCTGCTTGTTCGCTGCCGCGACTGCGGCTTCCGCCCAGCAGGCGGATCAGGTCGTCGCGCCGGCCGCCATCGCGGGCAAGATGGCAGCGGTGGACGAGGCTTTCGCCCTGTTCGCGGCATCGAGCGGGCTCGCGGAGATCGAAGGATCGCGGCTCGTGCTCAAAACCACCCGGCGCGACGAAGTACGAGACTACGCGCAGAAGCTCGCGCGCGACCACGAGACGGCGCTCGCGGCGCTGCGGCGGGTGGTCGGCGCGCGTGGCCTGAAGATCCCGCCGGCGCCGACCGGACGTCACGCCGACATGGTGACGAAGCTCGCCGGCGTGAGCGCGGCGGAGCGCGACGAAGCCTTCCTGCTGCGCTTCGGGGTCGATGCGCACAAGGAAACCATCTCACTGTACGAGCGCCATCTCACCGAGGGCGTCGAGCCTGAGTTGAAGCGGCATGCCGAGCAGACGCTGCCTCACCTGCGCGAGCACATGGCCGCTGCGCTGAAGCTCATGAATGCGGGCAAGTAGCGACGCAGAGCGGCAGCCGCGCGCCCAGTTGTCGCGGGCGGCGGCCGAGACGATCATCGCGATCACCGCGTCCGAGGAGCTGCGCTTTTCGAGCGACGCCGAGCCGGGCATCGCCCGCCGCCGCGCCGGATCCGGCTTCTATTACGTACTGCCCGACGGACGCCGCGTCACCGACGAGGCGACGCTCGCGCGCATCCGCAAGCTCGCCGTGCCTCCGGCTTATCGGGACGTCTGGATCTGTCGCGATGCGAACGGCCATCTGCAGGCGACGGGCATCGATGCGCGCGGGCGCAAGCAGTACCGCTACCACGAGCGCTGGCGCCGCGTGCGCGATGCGCACAAGTTCGAGCGCATGATGGCGTTCGGCCGCGCGCTGCCGCGCATCCACCGGCGCCTCTCGCGCGATCTCAAGCTCGCGGGCGTGCCGCGCGAGAAAGTGCTCGCCACGATCGTGCGTCTGCTCGAGAGCACGCTGATTCGCGTCGGCAACGACGAGTATGCGCGCACCAATCGGTCGTACGGGCTCACGACGATGCGCACGAATCACGTGAAGGTGAAAGGCGAGCGCGTGCGCTTTTCGTTTCGCGGCAAGCACGGCATCCGCCACGAAGTCGAAGTTCAGGCGCCGCGCTGCGCGCGCGTACTCAGGAAATGCCTCGAGCTGCCGGGGCAGGAGCTGTTCGGTTACGTCGACGCCGATGGCAACGTCCGCGACATCACTTCCACCGACGTGAACCGTTACCTGAAGGAGATCTCCGGGGAGGAATTCACCGCCAAGGATTTCCGCACGTGGTACGGGACCTCGGCGGTGCTGGAATCGCTCGCGGGCGAAGCGTTCGCCACGGCCCGCGAATCGAAGGAGAAGCTCAAGGCCGCGTTGCAGGTCGTCGCGCAGAGGCTGGGTAACACGCCGACCATGTGCCGCAAATGCTACGTGCACCCCGTGGTGGTCGACGCTTTTCTCGCGGGCGAGCTGCGCGAGGTGCGCGTGAACGGCGGCGGCCAACGGCTCCGGCTCCTGCATCTTCTCGCGTGCACACCCAAAGGCATCGGCTTCAAGCGCCCGTCACGACGGCGCCGGGCGGGCACGCGGACTGCAGAACGGCGGGTGCGGCGCGCCGCGTCGCGCCGCGCAACGCATTGACTTTCCGGGACCTGCTCTATGCCACGCGCATTATGGAAAGGCGCCATCTCGTTCGGGCTCGTGCACGTGCCCGTGTCGCTGTATCCAGCCTCCCGCAGCGAGGGCCTGTCGTTCGACATGATCGACAAGCGCGATTTTTCGCCGATCGGCTACAAGCGGTACAACAAGCGCAGCGGCGAGGACGTGACGATGGACAACATCGTCAAGGGCTATGAATACGAGAAGGGCGAGTACGTCGTCGTCACCGAGGAAGACTTCAAGCAGGCGAACGTGCAGGCGACCCAGACCGTCGAGATCGTAGCGTTCGTCGATGCAGCCGCGGTCGCTCCGTACTATTACGACACGCCGTACTACCTGGAGCCCGGCAAGCGGGGCGAGAAAGGCTACACGCTGCTGCGCGAGGTCCTGAGGAAGACCGGGCGCATCGGTATCGCCAACGTCGTCATTCGCTCGCGGCAGCACCTGGCGGCGGTGATCCCCGTGGAGCGCGTGCTGGTGATGAACACGCTGCGCTGGGCGAACGAGATTCGCTCGCTCGCCGAACTCAACCTGCCGGAGGCCGGCCGCGGCGAGGTGAACGAGAAGGAGCTCGCGATGGCCGAGCGGCTGGTCGACGACATGACCGGCGAGTGGAACGCGGAGGAATACAAGGACACCTACACCGCCGATCTCATGGCCCGCATCGAGCAGCGCATCGCGGCCGGAGAGACCCACGCGATCACGCGCGTGACAGAGGAAGCCGGCGAGCCGCGCCGTGGCGCCGAGGTGATCGACCTCGTTTCGCTGCTGCGGCGCAGCCTCGAGAAATCGGGCAAGGCGGCCGCGAACGACGAGGCGGAGGCGCCGAAGCAGAAGCGCGCCGCGGCCCGCAAGTCGGCTTCGCGCCTGACCACCAAGAAAGCCAGCACCCAGCGCAAGCGCGCGTAGCAGCCGACGGCGCGCAACACCGTTCGCCCCGAGCCTGTCGCAGAGTGAACGGCGGGCATCGCAACTGGCCCGCAATTTGCGAGAACCGGCCGCAAACGCCGATTTGCGTCGTTTTGGCACGTTCAGGCGTGTAATCTTTACCTGTTTTGAACCCTGGCCGGCCGCAGTTACCCGCGGCCGGCTCACGCGTACCAAATAGAAGGAGCTTTCAATGCCCCATGTACTGCTCGTCGACGACGATCCTGAACAGCTCGAATGGCTGTCGGAGTTCGCGAAAGGCGAGGGTTTCACCGTCGCTAAAGCGAGCTCGCTGCGCGCAGCGCGCATCCAGTTGACCCAGATGCGGCCCGACGTGCTGCTGACCGATCTGCAGCTCCCGGACGGCAACGGTATCGAGCTCGTGGAAGACCTCGAGCAGCGCGACGCGACCGAGGTCGTGATGATCACCGGTCACGCGACGGTGGAAAGCGCCGTCGGCGCCTTGCGCGCGGGCGCGACCGATTACCTGGTCAAACCGGTCGACCTCGAGCGGCTGCGCTCGATTCTTTCGCGCGTGCCGGGTACCCACGAGCTGCGCGCCGAGATCGGCGAGCTGCGGCAGGAGCTGCGCGGCCTGGGACGTTTCGGCCACATGATCGGGAGCTCGCCGGTCATGCAGAAGCTCTACGACCAGTTGAACCGCGTGTCCCCGACTTCCGCCACCGTGCTGCTCGTGGGCGAAAGCGGCACCGGCAAAGAGCTGGCTGCCCAGACGATCCACGATCTCTCACGGCGCAAGAAGCGGCCGTTCCTGCCGCTCAACTGCGGCGCGGTGTCGCCGAACCTGATCGAGAGCGAGCTCTTCGGTCACGAGAAAGGAAGCTTCACCGGCGCCGACCGCCAGCACAAAGGCTTCTTCGAGCGCGCGCACGGCGGCACGCTCTTCCTCGACGAGATCACCGAGATGCCCCAGGAGCTGCAGGTGAAGCTGCTCCGCGTGCTCGAGACCGGCACGTTCATGCGTGTCGGCACCAACACGCCGATCGCGAGCGACGTGCGCGTGATCGCCGCCACCAATCGCAATCCCGCGAAAGCCGTCGTCGACGGGAAGCTGCGCGAAGACCTGTATCACCGGCTCAACGTGTTCCCCATCGAGTTGCCGCCGCTGCGCGAGCGCGGCACCGATATCGAGATCCTGGCGCGACACTTCCTGGAGAAATTCAATCAGGAAGAGAACACGAAGAAAACGTTTTCGCCGGCCGCCATCGCCGCGCTCTACTCGCACAGCTGGCCCGGCAACGTGCGCGAGCTCAAGAACTACGTGCAACGCGTATACATCCTCGCCGACGGCGTAGTGGACGTGGACCTCGCGCCACGCATGTTCTCCGAGCCCGCTCACACGCCGCTCATCACGGTGCGCGTCGGCAGCACGCTGGAGGAAGTGAACCGGCGGCTGATCGAAGCGACGCTCGCCGAGTGCGGCAACGTGCGGCGCAAGGCCGCCGACATGCTGGGGATCAGCCTGAAGACGCTCTACAACCGGCTCGCGCAGTACAAGGCCGAGAAAGACGGCACGCCGATACCGGCCGGCAAGGACGACGAAGAAGAGCTTGATGAGGTGAAGTAAACCGTCATTCCCGCGAAGGCGGGAATCCAGAGCGATTGGCCGTCATTCCCGCGAAGGCGGGAATCCAGAACGATGCCAGGTTGCTTTCTGGGTCCCCGCCTTCGCGGGGACGACGAAGTGCGGTTGCGTGAGGGGCTTGCGCTAATGCCGCGTGCGGCTGATGTCTTTTTGCTCCTGCTCGTCCTCGAGCTCTTCGACTTCGTCTTCTTCGTCGAACGTCGCAACTTCGCCCGCATCGTCTGAGTCGGCCGCCGTCTCGTCGGCTTCCTCCTCGCTGCGCTCGACTTCCGCGAAGAGCTCCTCGCGCCGCACGCGCATGTCTTCGCCGAGCTGCTCCAGATCGAGGTCGGTCATTTTTTCCACGATCGGGAAGAGCGCCTGCTCCTCGCGCCGGATGTGGTGGCGGGTGTACTCGGCGAGCACGCTGAAGTAGGCGTAGTACATCGGATCGTCGGGCTCGAGCTCGTGCAGTCTCGCGATGAGATCCTCGACTGCCTCGTGCTCGACCTCCGAGGTATTGAGCAGATCGTCCTGCTCGTCGCCCTGCACCTGGCCGCGCACTGCCGGGTAGAAGATTTCCTCCTCGAGCATCGAATGGATCTGCAGCTCGAGGCAGGCGGTCTCAACGAGGTCGCGCATCGCGTCCTCGTCGTCGCGATCGATCTTCTCGAAGTCCTTGAAGAGCTTCTGCACACGCTTGTGGTCCTGCGAGAGCATCGCGAGCGCGCCGCTTTCGCCGGTGTCGTGCGTTTTCGCCATGGTCGATCCTCGGAGTGCGGGGAACCGTATTTTGTCCGCGCTTGGCAGCAATGGCTATGCCGCCGGACGAAACGGCCACGCGCAGACGATTCTTGCGCGGCGGCGACATTGCTGCACAATAGCGTGCGCAGGAGCAGTTGCTTCGGCATGTTCCATGCTTAGGTCTGGGCGGAGCCGAACATGACCCGCAAGACCACCGACGAGCAGCCCAAACCCGACGCCGATACGACGAGCGAACGGCAGCAGAACGGCGCGACTGGCCGCCGGGCGCCGGCGGCGCAGCGCAACCCGCGCATGCCGCACGAGCGCGATGAGTCGGCGCGCGCGAGCGGCGGGCGTCTGAAGGAGCAGCCGGTGCCCTCGGAGCGCCAGATCACCGATGCGCAAAGGGATGTCGAGCGCGGGCTCGTCGATACGGACCGCCGCGACGTGCCCAGCGATGTTCCCGGCCGCCATTCACCGAAGAGACCGTAAAGGAGACTGCAATGCAGAACACGGGTTTACAGGGTTCCACGCCCGGCGCGACCGGCCCCGACGCTACGGAGCAGGCGACCTCCAAGCTTTCGCAACTCACCGATTCGGCGCAGCACACCATCGAGCGGCTCTCGCATGCCGCCGCGGATACCGCGAGTCGCCTGGGCGAAAGAACGCACGAGCTCTGGGACGCGCAGGGGCCCAACATCGAGAAGGCGCGCGTGTACATGCGCGAGCATCCGATCGCGACGATCGCGATCGCGATCGGCATCGGTCTCGTGCTCTCGAAGCTCCTGTCGCGCCGCTAGGCCGTCATGGACACCGCCGCCGATCGCGGACCGCGGCCGCTGCCGCCGGCGGCGTTCAGCGCTGCACCCGAAGCACCGGCGCCTCCGCCGGGCGCCGGTTCCGCCGCGACGGCAGCCGATGCACAGGAGGCAACGTTCCTCGCACCGTTCGAGCGCGTGTTCGCCACGCTCAAGCGCATGGCGAGCAATTACGCGACGCTCGCCGTGCTCGATGCGCAACGCGCGGCGATGCAGTTCGCATGGGTCGTCGCCGGCGGCATTTTCGTCTCGGTGCTGCTCGTGACGGCGTGGCTCGCCGGGGTCGTCGCGCTCGCGGTGTGGCTGCTCGGTTCAGGGATGTCCTGGCCTGCGGTCCTGCTTATCGCCGCCGGTCTGAATGTCGTCGGCGCCGCCGTGGTCGCCATGATGATTCGCGGCAAGTTCGATTCCTCGCCGTTCGCGGCGACGCTGCGGCAGATCAAGACCGAGCCGGAGAAAAAGGAGGAGACGAAATGAAAAAATCGCTGGCGCAGATCGACGACCAGATCCGCGAAGTGGAGAACCGCATTGCGGTCGAGCGCATCGCGCTCGACGACGCCGTGAATGGCTGCACCAACAGCCTGCGTGAAGTGATCACGTCGCCGAAGACGCTGCTCGCGCTGCTCGGTGTCGGCTTCGCGGTCGGCAAGATCGCGTTTGGGCGCACCTCGGCGTCCGCAGCGGCGCCCGCGAAGAAAGCCGGCATGCTGGGGCTGCTCACGGGGGTTGCCGGCACCGCGCTCTCGCTCGCGAAGCCGGGACTCGGCTGGGGCAGTGTCGCGCGCTGGGCCGCAGCGAAGTACTTCTCGGACGACAAGCCGAAGCCGGCAGCGCGTGCGGCGCCGCGTGCCGCGAGCCCGGCGTATCCGCGTACACCCGCTGGGGTCTGATGTTAGCGGTGGGCATGCGCCCACCGCTCACGAAAGCCGTTTCAAACCACACTCGCGCAGCTATTTCTTGAGCTCCGCGGTCGAGGCCGCCGTCGGCTTCGCCGGCGCCTTGACGCCCTCAGACTTCACGCGCTTCATGAGCTGACCGCAATCGGTGTCCTCGCCGGGCCCGGTCTCGATGAACGGGATCACCGCGAGCAGTGGGTGGATCGCGCCGAGCAGGAGCCCGGCGCCTGCACGCGCGGCGAGCGGCCCGATCTGCGGCATCACGTCCGGATCCTTGAATGTGCCGGTGACGTTGATCGGCGTGCGCAGCACGAACGGGCTCGTATCCTTCGGCTCCGCGCGCGTCGTGAGCTTCAGCGTCTCGGACCGGAAGTCGAGGGTACCGCTGCCGGTGACCACCGTATCCGTGGTGTCGATCACGAACACCTGCGGCGTCGCCACGCCCGTTTTGATCGAGAGATCGACCACGGCGCAGCGCAGTTGAACGTTCTGGTCCTTCGTCGCGAGGATGCGCAACGCTTCCGCGAGATCGAGCCCGACCGCTTCCATCAGCAGGTTGCTGATCTGGCCGCCGTTCACGAGCAGCGCGAGGCGCCCGTTCGACGTGCCGAAGAGGTCGGCGACCGACGTGCCGTGACCGCTGATGTCGATGCGGCCATAGAGGTTGCCGAGCGGGTCCTTCATCCGGCCTTCGCCGGGAAAGAGCTTGCGCAGGTTGAGCGCGCTCACATCCATGTTGATCTTGCCGGCGAGCGGCTTCTGATTGCTGTCGAGCCGGATGTTGGCGTTGACCGTGCCGTCGGCCATGCGGAAGCGCAGCGGCTCGAAGCGCAGCACGCCCGCTTCCATGATCCAGCGCGCGGAAAGATCGTGGATCGGCACCTTGCCGGCATCGACGATCTTCTTGCCCTTGAAATCGACGTCCGCGTCCATGATCGGCCAGTCCGCGATCGCGAAGCGCTTCTGCGGAAGGATCTTGCCGGTGACGTCGATTTGCTGCGCCTGCTGCTTCTGCCGTGGCGCCGCGGTTTCGCCGGCTCCCGTCTTCGGCGGCGCACCCGCGAGCGGCCCGAGATCGTCGAGATCGAGCAGCGTCGAGACGAGATTCGCTTTCAGCACGGGCCGTTTGCCGCCGCGCGAATACGACGCGCTGCCGGAGAGATCGCTGTCGCCCACGCGTCCCGCGAACGGCTCGAACACGAACGCCTCGCTCGGATTGCGAAAGCGTCCCTGCAACCGGTATGGCGGCGTGTTCGGCAAATTGAGCGGCGCGAGCTTCTTCAGGTCGGCGAGGCTCGCGCCCGAGACGTCGAGATCGATGTCGATGCCATCGACGTTCGCGGCGCGCAGCGTGCCCGCGAATGCGGCGGTGATGTCACCCAGCGCGACCGCGGCGGACATTTCCACGGCGGTGTCCGGGGTCGGCAGCAGACCCGGGAAACGTGCGACGCCGCGCGTTTTCTGCCCGCGGAACGTGCCGCGCGCCTGCATGTCTACGGCGCCTTGGCCGCCCTGGCTTACATCCCCGCCGACATCGATTTCGAGCTGTGTATCGATCGTCGTATCGCGGAATACCACGAAGCCGCGATCGACGTTGATTCTGCGAACGATAAAGGGCAGCGGCTTGTCTTCCTGCGGCTCTTCGCTGGTCTTGAACGTCCAGGTGTTGCGATTTTTCTCGCGCTCGAGGCCGACCTTGCCCTGCACGAGCGTGAGCTCGTGCGCGTAAACGATGCCCTTCAGCAGCGGCAGTATGCGAAAGCGCGCGTCGATCAGCTTCGCGTCGACGAGGTGGGACGTTTTCGCCCAGTCGGGATTCGTCACGCGCAGGTCGGAAACGCGTATGCCGGGTCGAAAGCCGAATTTCAGATCGAGGTCGCCGATCGAGATCTCGCGGCCGCTCGCTGCCGAGGCGCGGCGCTCGATGAACCGCTGGCCGCTTTCGGACTCGATCCACAGCACGACCCCGAAGACGGCAAGCAGAAGCGCTGCGGCAGCGCCGAGTGCGAGGCCGAGCGGTCGTGAGATCGCGCGCTGCATCCTGCGGGTCTTCATTGGCGCTTTTCGGTGCAACCGCCGTGCCACTCGCAGCCGTTTTACCGCTGCGCACGGCGCGTGCTAGAGTTTTTTCCCGCAGCCGTAAATAGAAGTCCCCACTCGGTTTTTTCCCTTGAGCCTCGATTCCCTGACGCCGCTCGAAGCGCCTCACGCGCGGCTCGCCGCGGCGCTGTCGGCGAGTGCGCGCATCAGCATCGCGCTCGCCGTGGCGTGCCTGGCCGCGGCGCTATTCGGTTCGGCGGTCTCTTTGGACGTGCTGCAGCGCTTCGTTCCGGGTTGGCCGGCCGTCAAGCCGGTCTCCGCGATCGCCACGCTGCTCACGGCCGCGGCATTCGCGCTGTTGTTGTCGACGAACGCACGCAAGCGCGCTGCCGGGCTGCTTCTGCTGTTCGTCGACGCGCTCGCGACACTCGCCGCCATGCTCCTGCCGGAGGCGCGTCATCTGCCGGGCGGGGCACTCGAGGTGTATCCGGGTTCCGTGTTACTGCTGATCATCGCGGCGATCGCGCTCGGCACCGCACCCGGCACGCGCCAGCTCGCCGCGACGCGTCTTCTGGCCGCCGCCGGCGCGGCACTGCTTTTAATCGCACTGATCGGCATCAGCTATCGGCTGCTGCTGTCGCTGCCGCCGCTCGTCGATATTTCGCTGCCGACCCTGATCGCGCTGCTTCTGCTCACGTACGCCGCTGCGACCGCGCGGCCGGACCAGTGGCTTCTCGAGCGGCTCACGACGAATCGGCCCGGTGCGGTCATCACACGCCGGCTGCTCCCGGCGGTGCTCGTGCTCCCGCTCGTGATCGGCTGGCTCGAAGTGGCCGGTGAAGCGGCGGGTGTGCTCGACGCGGCGTTCGGTGCGGTACTGCAGACGGTGTTCACGATCTTCGGCATCGGCGCGCTGGTCTTGTGGGGCGCGCACATGCTGGACCGGCTCGAAGCGCGCCGCAGCGAAGCCGAAGAGGCGCTGCGCGGCGCGTACGCCGAGCTCGACAAGCGCGTGGAAGACCGTACCGCCGCGCTCGAGCGTGCGAATGCCGCGCTGCGTGACGCACAGCGTTTCACGCAAGGTCTGGTAGAGACGGCGCCCATCGTCCTCTACCTCTTCGACCAGGAGCAGAAGCGCATCGTGTACGGCAGCGGCACCGGGCTGGACGCGCTCGGCTACACGCCGGCGGATCTCACGAGCCGCGACCGTGCCGGGCTGGACGCGCTCATCCATCCGGAAGACCTGCCGCGGCTCATCGATGCGCTGCGGCGCGAGCCGCTCCCGGAAGGCGCGCGCGAGGTGGAGTTCCGCTGCCGTGCGCGCAGCGGCGAATGGCGGTGGATGCACGCGCGCGAGCGCTCGTTCGAGCAGGACGAGCCGCGCCGTCTCCTGCTCGGCGTCATGGTCGATATCACCGATCGCAAGAATGCCGAGCTCGAACGCGAGCGGTTGATGGCGGCCGAGCAGCGCCTGCGGGTCGAGGCCGAACGCGCGAACCGCGCGAAGGACGAGTTCCTCGCGATCGTCTCGCACGAGCTGCGCTCGCCGCTGAACGCGCTGCGCGGCTGGGGCTTCCTGCTCGGCAGTGCCAAGTCGCCGGATCCAGGGTTGATCGAGCGCGCGACGCAGGCGATCAAGCGCAACGTCGACCACCAGGCGCGGCTGATCGAGGACCTTCTCGACACGTCTCGCATCATGAGCGGCAAGCTCAATATCGAGCGGCGCCCGGTGAACCTGGTCGAGGTGATGCAGGGCGCACTGGAAACGATCAAGCAATCATCGGCGGCCAAGCGGATCGCCGTCGAATTTACCGCCGAGCGTCCCGCGATCATGCTCGAGGGCGATACCGCGCGACTGCACCAGATCGCAGTGAACCTCCTCTCGAATGCGGTGAAGTTCACCGGCGAAGGCGGTGCGGTCACCGTCAGGGTAGGCGCCGAGAGCGGCCTCGCGCGTGTAACGGTGTCGGACACCGGTGCCGGCATCGCCCCGGAGTTCCTGCCGCACGTATTCGACCGCTTCAGCCAAGCCGACACATCGACGACCCGGCGTCACGGCGGGCTCGGCATCGGCCTCGCGCTGGTGCGCCACCTCACCGAGCTGCATGGCGGCACCGTGCGCGCGCTGAGCAGTGGCGCGGGTAAGGGGTCGACTTTCGTGGTCGAGCTGCCGTTGCCGCAGGTGCTGCGGGCTCCGCTCGAACCCGTGCCGGGTGAGCGCAGCGCAGCGGCCGAAGCCGGCAGTCTCGCCGGCGCCACGATCTGCGCGCTCGACGATGACCCCGATGCCCGCGACGTGATCAGCCTCACGTTGCGCCAGGCGGGGGCGGAAGTGAGGACGGTCGCGAGCGGCGCCGAGCTGATCGCAGTGCTCGACAAGGAGCTTCCGGCTTACCGGCCGGACGTGCTGCTCATGGATCTCGCGATGCCCGATGAGGACGGCTTTACCGTGCTCGCGCGCGTGCGCGCTCTGGAGGCTCGCAAGGCGCTGCCGCGCGAGCAGTCCGTCCCGGCGATCGCGGTGACCGCGTTCACCGAGGTGAGCCGCGATCGCGTGATCGAGCAGGGCTTCATCGATCACGTGAGCAAACCGATCGACCCGGCGCGCCTCGTCGCGACCATACGCCGCGCCATGCTCGCGCCGCAGCGCGGCACGGGCGCAGCGTCCGCGACCGCGGCCGGACCGGCATGATGCTTGCGTCGGGCAGCGCGATGATCCGGCTGGCTACAGTTCACGCGATTGCGGTCGCCATCGCGCTTGCAATGGCGCAGTCCTTCACGTTCGCCGCCGATGCGAAGAACGCGACGCCGCCCGCAAAAGACACCGGGAAAGCCACCAAGGCGGACGTCGCCAAAGCGGATCAGGACCGTAAGAAACCGCTTCAGCGCTGCGATCAGTTGAAGGACAAGGCGCAGCTCGAATGCCTGGAGAAGGCCCGCGAACGCATCGTCGAGGCGCGCGAGAAGCGAGAGGCTTCCGGAAAGGATGCCGCTTCGCGCTAGCGCTCATCGTGTCCGGTTTCGTCCGACGTGCGCCGCCCGAGTCACCTGCTTTATGATGTTCGATACAGCCTTTTCAAGAGGAACGGAATGGCCTGGGTCGACAGCATGCGCCTGCGGCGCCGCGCGGACGGCATTCGCATGGTCGGGTGGATCAATCTGCTTCTGTCGGTCGCCTGGGCCGTCGTCCACGCATCCGATGGACTCGGCATGATGGCGCTGTCCGGCGCCTGGGCCGCTCTCGTGCTCGCGCTCGTGTATGGCGTCGCCTGGGTGATCGACAAGCACGCAGAAAAGGTCGTGCGGCGCTGACGGCGCGGCTACATGAACCGTTTCAACGCGCGGTCGACCTTTTTCCTGCTGGCCGCCGCTTCGGCGCAAATCCACTCACGAAAGGTAGCGACGTCCTTGCGCCGGCCGATGTTGCTCGCGTACACCATGTGATAGGTGACCGAGAGCGGCAGCACCGGGCCGAACGGGACCGCGAGATCTTTCGCCGCGAGCGCGTC
>Ga0196978_1001048_pt1 | contig 12914 bp, 10 predicted proteins | sample S3v_2013CmetaG_FD_155491 | JGI IMG/M metagenome (GOLD analysis project Ga0196978, IMG submission 155491) | Soil microbial communities from Anza Borrego desert, Southern California, United States - S3+v_20-13C | ecosystem: Environmental > Terrestrial > Soil > Desert | place: USA: California... | reverse complement strand
GCGCACGGTGTTCCCGCTGCCGCAGGGAAACGTGACGGTGATCTTGTATCCCGAAGCGATGCCCGGCGGCTACTTCCGTTTCGTCTCGCGCGGGAAAAAATTCGGCGGCCCCGGGTATTACCGCGTGCACGAAATGAAAAACGGGAAATTAAAAGTGCTGATGCTGCCCCTGCGCGAAACGCTGCATTTAAAACCGGTGAACGATGAAACGATCGACGCCGATCACCGCTTCACGTGGTGGAATATCCCGATCGTCACGCTGCGGTTCCGGATTACAAAGAATGCAGAAATGAATTTCGAGCAGACGAACACGGAACATCGAATGTCGAAGTGATGCGTTCAGCTACTTCGACATTCGATGTTCCGTGTTCATGATTCTTCTGTTCGGAAGGCGATCAATAATCATTCAGATCGAACACGTGCACATCCTGCCGGTGCAGCGTGAAGTAGCCGTGCCCGCCGTTCACGTTCGTGGGATAATTGATCGGCTCGCCGGTGAGCTGGTTGAAGATGGAGCCGCTGCGCTTGTACGCGCTGAGGAATTCGTAATAACCTTTCGTGATCGAGGAGACGACGGCGGCGACGGTGTCGTGCTGGCCGGCCTGCGTGAGCAAAGTTTCCGTGTCTAAAAATCCATTTTCAAAAGCCTGGTCGTCGAGCAGGTCGAACTCGGTGAGCAATTGGTTGGAGCCGGCGGAGAACACGCTGTTGATGTCGAAGGTGCTGTCGCCCTGCACTTTTTTGATGAAGTTGACCACGTAATAATTTTCTTCCGAGGTGTTGTCGCGCAATTGGTAACGCATGAAGACGAGCGTGTCCTGTTGCCGCTGGATATAGGGGAAAACGGTGTCGAAATTCACGCGGGGCATCAGCGTCGTTGCGGCCCAGACCTCCAGCCCGCTCACCGGGTCTTTTGCCCGGATCGTGTACGTGGTGTAATCGTTGAGCGGCGTGAGCAGGTTGAGATAAAGCCCGGGCGAGATCATCGTCAGCGTGTCGGTGGAGCTGCCGTAGGAAACGGTGACGAGCGCGTTGCTGACGAGAATTTGGTTGAGAAAATCATTCGTCAGCGAATCGTTGTCGCCGGCCGTGTCCAGCGGGCTGTAGCTGCGCGAGAGGGCGACGATCAGGCCTTGAGTGCCGAATACCTGCGAAGCGACGGTCATGCGCGGTTCCGCCGGCTTTACGTCGATGTCGATCGGCGGCGGCAGGCAGCCCACGGCCAGCGCGGCGAGCAGCGGCAGCAGCAAAAGTGCGCGGACTGTTTTTTTCGTTCTCATCAGAAGCGGAAATTATACGCGATGAACGGAATGGTGCCGAACAAACCTTTGGCGACGTATTTCAGCTGCCCGCTTTCGGTGCCTGTTACCTCGATGCGGTAGGGCTGCGCGCGGTTGTACACGTTGTACGCGCCCATGCTCCATTCCCCTTCCCACTTCATCCATTTGCGTTTCGCCTTGTCGCGCGATTTGAGCACAAGGCTCACGTCGAGGCGGTGCGAAGGGGGCAGCTCGGTGCTGTTGCGCTCGCCGTAGATCGGCAGCACGTCCACGTTCGTCAGCGAAGAGTTCGGCATCATGAAATAACCGATCACCGGCGTGAAGCGTTGTCCCGTCGCATACACCCACACGGCGGAAATGAGGAAACGCTTCGTGAACTCGTACGTACCCACGATCGACACATCATGGCGGCGATCGAACTTCGCGTAATATTTTTTCCCGCCGTTGAGGTGCTCGAACCTGCGGGTCGTCCACGAAAGCGTGTAGCCGATCCAGCCGGTGAAACGTCCCTGCGTGCGCTGCGCGAACAGCTCCGCGCCGTAGGATTCGCCCTTGCCTTCCACCAGCTCGTTCTCGTAATTGTCATTCAGCAGCAGCACGGCGCCCTCGCGGTACTCGATCAGGTTCTTCATGTGCTTGTAATACACTTCGAGCGAAGCCAGCGTTTTCAGTTTCTCGAAATGATAATTATAGCCGGCAGCGATCTGATCCGAGTACAGCGGGCGCACGTTCTTCGTCACCGGGTACCAGAGATCGGTGGGCAGCGCGATGGCCGAGCTGGACACCAAATGCAAATACTGCGTCATGCGCGCATAGCTCAGCTTCAGCGATTGCTTCTCGTGGAAATTATACGTCAGCGCCACGCGCGGTTCCGGCGAAACGTAAGCGGTGTCTTTCGCGAATAAGAATGAGCCGCGGAAGCCGTAGCCGATTTTCAAAACGCCGATCGGCTCCCATTCGTGCTGGACGTACAAGCCCGATTCGAGGTTGGAGATCAGCGCGCCTTCGCGCGAGCGCACGATCTCGGAAATGGTGCCCGCCGTATTCACCACGTTGGGGCGAAACCCGTGCAGCGTGGCCTGCGCGCCGAAGCGGATAAGGTTCTCCGGGTTTTTGTAATAGCTGTAATCGAGCTTCACGCCGTAATCCGCGATGCGCGATCTCGCCAGGAAGGAATTGCCCGGGATGCTCGCCTCCACGTCGTAGCGGAAGCGCGTGTGGATGAACGAGAGGTTCGAGAATAATTTCGAATTGTAGAGGTGGTTCCAGCGCAGGGTCGTCGTCAAATTCCCCAAGCGAAAACCGCCGTCGAAAAATGCGCTGTCGGTTTTGGGCGGGCGCAGCACGTCGTCGCCGTAATACGAGCTGAGGAACAAGCGGTTTTTCTCCGAGAGGATGTAATTCACTTTCAGCGTCGCGTCGTAGAAATAATACGGCAGCAGGTCTTCCCTGTACACCCAGCGGAACACCTGGTCGATATACGAGCGCCGCCCAGAAAGAATGAATGAGCACGTATCTTTCCTGATCGGCCCTTGCACCGTCAGATGCGAGGACAGCAAGCCGATGCCGCCGTCCACGTGATACTTCTGCATGTCGCCGTCCTTCATGCGGATGTCCATCACGCTCGACAATCTTCCGCCGTATTGGGCAGGGAAACCGCCTTTGATCAGCGTCACGTCTTTTAGCGCGTCGTTGTTGAACACGGAGAAAAATCCGAAGAGGTGCGAGACGTTGTAGACTACCGCTTCGTCGAGGAGGATCAGGTTGTCATCGCCCGAGCCGCCGCGCACCAGCATCGTGTTCTGTCCTTCGCCGCCGCGCTTCACGCCCGGCATGAGCTGCATCACCTTGATCACGTCCGTCTCCCCGCCGATCGTCGGCACGTGCCTAATCTGCTCGATGGGGATGTTGATCGCGCTCATCTGCGTGGAGCGGAGTTGCTCCTTGTCTTTGCTCTTGTCCGCCGTGATCACCACTTCCTCCACCATCGCCGCATCGGGCGCGAGGCGGATGTTGAGCGAGGTGTTGCTTTTCAGTTCGACGCGGATCGTGCGCGGGCGGTAGCTGACGTAATTGATGCTGATGTCGTAGCTGCCTTCGGTGAGCGTGAGCGAGTAAAAGCCGTACACGTTCGTCTGCACGCCTTTCGTAGTGCCCTTGACGAACACCACGCCGCCGATGATGGATTCGTTGTTGGTGGAATCGGAAACGGTGCCGCTGATGGTGTATTGCTGCTGCGCGGAAAGGGTTCCGCAGAAAAATAGAACCAATAAAAACCGCAGGCGGGTCATGCGGTAAAATTAGATGCTTTTTCAGTTATGCGCGGAGCGTTTTCTTGTTTCAAGCAGTGCACCATATTGTTGAACCGGTTATCGCCAGCGCAGCGATGACCGGCAGAAGTAAAGAAGAGGCATGAAAGAAAAGAACGCTTGACACTTCTTAACATTCCCCGGTAAATCCGCTTCCCGCTTCGCCTTCGTATCTTCGTGCATGAAAGCGATCATACAAACTACCGCCTTCCTCTCCGGGCTTTTTTTCGCAGCCTGCGGATTCGCCGGGGAAGGGCCCGTGAAGAAGGGGCTCGATGCAGCTCCCGCGGATGAAAAACAAGCGAGCACGATGGAAACGAATACGACGAAAACAAGCGATACCGCCACCTTCGGCGCAGGCTGCTTCTGGTGCGTGGAAGCGGTGTTCCAGCAAATGAAAGGCGTCATCTCCGTCACCTCCGGTTACACGGGCGGCACGGTGAAAAACCCGAGCTACAAAGAAGTCTGCATGGGCACTACCGGCCACGCGGAAGTCGCGCAAATCGTTTTCGATCCGAAGCAGGTGAGCTTCGACGAGCTGCTGGAAGTGTTCTGGCAGACGCACGACCCCACCACGCTCAACCGCCAGGGCGGCGATGTGGGCACGCAATACCGCTCAGCGATTTTTTACCACGATGAAGCGCAGAAAAAAACCGCGGAAGCCTACAAGAAAAAGCTGAACGAATCCGGCGCCTGGGACAAGCCGATCGTGACGGAGATCAGCCCGATGGGCGTGTTCTACAAAGCGGAAGATTACCACCAGAATTATTACAAGCTGAACGCGAACGAGCCGTATTGCCAGTACGTGGTGCGGCCGAAGGTGGAGAAATTCCAGAAGGTGTTTAAGGATAAGATGAAGAAATAACCCACCCCCGGCCCCTCTCTCCGACGCGGCGAAGACATAAGGCTAAATTCCTGATCATACTAGCGCCGCGTCGCAAAGAGGGGAACCTTTCTCGAAGAAAGGTTCCCCTCTTTGCGTCTCGACGCAAACTCGGAATTATGTGTTCACCGAGAACTCGCGTCGGAGGCGGGCCGGGGTGGGTCGAGACGATTATCTTGCGGACAATTCTGTGTCTTTTTCCCCGTTCTGACATTATGAATCCCACACCGCAAAACCACACGCCATGCTTTTCTCCCGTGCTCTTCCTGCGCTCGTGTTTTTCTTTTTCCTTCCGCTCGCCCTCTCCGCGCAGCAAACGAAACGCCTGAAAGTTTTCATCGACTGCAGCAATACCTGGTGCGACGACGCGTACATCCGCACCGAGATCAACGTGGTCGATTTCCTGCGCGATCGCGTGGCGGCGGACGTGCACGTGCTGGTGACGCAGCAGAGCGTGGGCAGCGGGGGGACGCGCTACCAGCTGATCTTTTTCGGACAGCACACCTATGAAAACCTGAAAGACACGCTGCGTTTTTCCACGGCACCTTTAGCAACGGAAGCGGAGATCCGCGAGCAGCTCGTGCAGCATCTCGGCTTCGGGCTGGTGCCTTACCTGGTGAAATGCGGCACGCCCGCCTGCATGAAAATTTCGCTGAAGCAAAGCGCCGACGATACGGCCGCCGCTGCGCCCGCCACGAACGACCCCTGGAACTACTGGGTGTTCAACCTCGGCGCCGACGGCAATCTCAACGCCGACCAGGTGTACAAAAGCTATAGCCTCAGCGGCAGCTTCAGCGCGAACCGCGTGACGGATCGATTGAAGACGACATTCTCAGGGTACTACACGCAGAACGCATCGATCTACACGTACCTGATCGAGGACAGCACCTATGAGTTCAGGAACAATAATGACAGCTACAACCTCTTCCACCTGCTGGTGAAAAGCATGGGCCCGCACTGGTCGTACGGTTACTCGCTCAATTATTTCCACAGCACCTTCAGCAATTTTCAGCACCAGGTCGGTTTAGGTCCTGCGCTCGAGTACAGCATCTTCCCCTACTCGGAAGTGAACAACCGTTTCTTCACCATCCGTTACGGCTTGGGCGCGCGCTACAACGCCTACATCGACACCACGATCTACGACAAAAGGCAGGAGCTGCTTTACACGCAAGGCTTGGTGACGAACATGACCTTCAACCAGAAATGGGGCGCGTTCTCCTTCGGCGCCAGCTTCACACATTTCCTGCACGACTGGCGACTGAACAACCTGAACGTGAACACGAATTTCAACATCCGCATCACCGGCGGCCTTACCGTGAACCTTGGCCTCTACGGCGGACTCGTGCATGATCAAATTTATCTCCCGAAAGAAGGAGCGACCGCCGAAGAAGTGCTCACGCGCCGCCGCGCCCTGCAATCCGGCTACACCGCCTGGGGCTACTTCGGCATCGGCTACCGCTTCGGCTCGAAGCTGAATAATTTCGTGAACCCGAGATTCGAGAGCGGGGCTTATTAGACTCACCCCGGCCCTCCGCCGCGGCGAAGATGCGGTGCTGAAATTTCCGAACGTACTAGAGCCGCGTCGCAAAGAAGGGCCGCGGGTGAGTCAGCTTATCCCCAACGAAGAAATGCACATTTCCGCGGCGGCTTGCTCGGCTTTTTTCTTCGAAGCGTTGCTGCTGCGGCCCATGGGCTGGCCGTCGAGGGTGACTTCGATCACGTAGAGCTTGTGCTGGCCGTTGCCGGTTTCTTCCACGAGGCAGAAGCGCAATTCTTTTTTGCTTTTCTGCGCCCACTCGATCAGCTTGCTCTTGTAATCGGTGTCCACGGCTTCGATCTCGTCCATGTCGAGGTGAAAGCGGATGATCTTTTCGTGGATGAAGCGGCTGGTAAACGCGTAGCCGCGGTCGAGGTAGATGGCGCCGATGAGGGCTTCGAACACGTCGCCGGTGATGGAATTGCTGCGGCCCGCCAATCCCGACTCGGCATCGATCAGCTTGTCGGCGCCGAACTTGATGGCGAGCTTTCCGAGCTGCTGGCGGCTGACGATGCGCGAGCGCATCTTGGTGAGAAAACCTTCGTCGCGGAAAGGGAATTTTTTGAAGAGGTAATCGGCGATCACGGCGCTGAGCACGGCATCGCCTAAAAATTCCAGGCGCTCGTAGCTTTCGCGGGAGCCGTCGCGGGCCATGTTGGCGGCGGAGCTGTGCGTAAAGGCCTTGCGGTAAAGGGTGATGTTGCCGGGCATAAAGCCCAGCATGTTGCGCAGCGAGCGCCGCAGCTCCTTCTCGGGCCCGGGGAAAACATAATGCTTTAAGCGCCTGATCAAAACGGGATCCGCCTCCGCGGAGAAAAAAATCAGCCGTTAAACTTCCGGAAGATCACCGAAGCGTTGTGGCCGCCGAAGCCGAAGGTATTGCTCAGCCCCGCGCGCACGGTGCGCTGCTGGGCCTTGTTGAACGTCAGGTTGAGGCGGTTGTCGATCTCGGGATCGTCGGTGAAGTGGTTGATCGTGGGAGGAACGATATCATGCTTCACCGCCAGGATCGTGGCCATGGCTTCGATCGCGCCCGCCGCACCGAGGAGGTGGCCGGTCATCGATTTGGTGGAGCTGATGTTCATGCTGTACGCGTGATCGCCGAACACCGCCTTGATCGCCTTCAGCTCGGCCACGTCGCCCAGCGGGGTGGAAGTGCCGTGCACGTTGATGTAGTCGATGTCCTCGGCCTTCATGCCGGCGTCTTCGAGCGCGTACGTCATCACGTTCTTCGCGCCCAGTCCTTCCGGGTGCGGAGCGGTGATGTGGTGCGCATCGGCGCTGAGCCCGCCGCCGGTGATCTCCGCGTAAATTTTCGCGCCGCGTTTCTGCGCATGCTCCAGCTCCTCGAGGATGATCGCGCCACCGCCCTCGCCCAGCACGAAGCCGTCGCGGTCCTTATCGAAAGGACGCGAAGCCGTCTCGGGCGAATCGTTGCGCGTGCTCATGGCCTGGCAGGCGTTGAAGCCGCCGATGCCCGCCTCGTTGATCGCCGCTTCCGAGCCGCCCGCGACAATGGCTACGGCCTTGCCGAGACGGATGTAATTGAAAGCGTCGACGAGCGCGTTAGTGGAGGAAGCGCAGGCGGAGACCGTGGTGAAATTCGGGCCGCGGAAACCGAAGCGCATGGAGATGTGACCGCTGCAGATGTCGGCGATCATTTTCGGAATGAAGAAAGGATTGAAGCGCGGGGTGCCGTCGCCTTTCGCGTAAGCGAAGCATTCGTCCTGGAACGTCTGCAGCCCGCCGATGCCCGAGCCCCAGATCACGCCGATCTTATCGGTGTCGAGGCCTTCCGCGTCGAGCTTCGCGTCCTTCACCGCCTGCACTGCTGCAGCGATGCCGAACTGGCAAAAAGGATCGAGCCTGCGGACCTCTTTTTTCTCGAAGTATTCTTCGGGATTGAACCCCTTCACTTCGCAGGCGAACTGCGTTTTGAACTTGGATGCGTCGAAACGGGTGATCGCTGCGGCTCCGCTGACGCCCGCAGTCAGGTTCTTCCAGAACTCTTCCGCAGAGTTCCCCAATGGGGTCACGGCGCCAAGGCCCGTAACGACTACCCGCTTCAACTGCATCCGTAAACGTCTTGATTAAAAAAAATGCTGATCGGGAGAGATCAACGATTACTTGTTGGCGTGCTCCTCAATGTACTTGACGGCTTCGCCTACCGTGTTGATCTTCTCGGCCTGGTCATCGGGAATGGCAATGTTGAACTCTTTCTCAAACTCCATGATGAGCTCAACGGTGTCGAGCGAATCGGCGCCGAGGTCGTTCGTGAAGCTGGCGTTTTCCGTCACTTCTTTCTCATCTACGCCGAGTTTGTCAACGATGATGGCCTTTACTTTTGTTGAGATGTCAGACATTTTAAGCTCGTTTTTGGTTTAAAATCGCCTGCAAAGATAGCTTTAACGGGAAAAACCCCAAAAAAATATCCAGTCTGCTGGCTTTCAGTGGATTGTGATTGCCCGAAAACGGGAGATCACGGATCGGCGGACGCTTTTTTATCAGACCTGAACGGCGACCTTGCGGATCAGGATGAACATGTCGCGCTTGACGGGGAAGGGCGCTTTTTTATTTTCCTTGGCGGGAACGATCAGCAAATATTTGTCGTCGCCCATCGTCGCCACCAGGCGCACCTTCAGGGACTGGATCTTTTCGGGATTGGCGATGCGCCATTCGAAATCTTTCATGTTCTCGGGCCAGTCGCTGTCCTTGCTGTATTTCTCGACGAGGTCGACGAGGGCCTGGTCTTTCAGCTGGGCTTTCACGCCCTCCCGCTCTTCGCTGCTCCACTCATAATTGGAATACAATTCGCCGGCGTCGGTGATCTTCACCTTTGCCAGCTTTTTATACTTGATCGACTGGGCCTGCAGGCCGGTTAATCCTGCGCAGGCTACGAGCAGGAAAAGGACGAGTGTTCTCATAACGCGTATTGGTTGAGGTCAAATATAGAGTAAATAGCTTTTAGCACTCGCCCTTGGCGCTTGGCCGCTCATAATTTTACGCACGATCATCGCGTATCTGAAGTGAAGGTAAAAGTGCGCGGGAGCCAAGTGCCAAGCGCTACATTCTAAGTGCTACTTTTGCGCGCATGAAACGCATCGCCGTCTTCGCCTCCGGAACAGGAAGCAATGCGCGCCGCCTGATGGAGCATTTTCATCACAGCGGCAAAGCGCGCATCGTCCTGCTCGTTTGCAACAAAGCAGGCGCGCCGGTGCTGCAAACGGCAAAAGATTTCGGCATCGAAACGCTGCTGCTCTCGCGGGAAAGTTTTTACGAAAGCGATGTTGTTATAAAGACGCTGCAGGAAAAAAGCATCGACCTCATCGTGCTCGCCGGTTTCCTGTGGCTGCTGCCGGCGGATCTTGTAAAAGCATTCCCGCAGCGCATCGTCAACATCCATCCCGCGCTGCTGCCGAAGTTCGGCGGCAAAGGCATGTACGGCATGCACGTGCACAAAGCCGTCGTCGCCGCCGGTGAAAAAGAAAGCGGCATCACGATCCATTTCGTGGACGAGCATTACGACGAAGGCGAGCACATCGCGCAGTTCCGCTGTCCCGTGCTGCCCGGCGATACGCCGGAAACGCTGGCGAAACGCGTGCAGGAACTGGAGCATGCGCACTTCGCGGAGACGGTGGAAAGCATACTTACGCGTTAGTTCCGGCGAAAAATTTTTGCGCGAAACTTGACTTGCGTTCAAATTCCATTTTACTTTGCCCTCACATTTCAAAACGACCCATGAACATCAAAGCCACCTATACGTCGATCACCTGCTGCATGTGCGGCATGATGTGGTGCTGACCGCCTGGAAGAGCTTTGCTGATACGAAATAGCAAGAGGGCTTTTCCAAAAACGGGAAGGCCCTCTTGATTTTTAAAGCGGTAACAGGAAAATAAAACAACAAGTGAACAGCATTCAAAATACCGTCCAGCCGAATACCGGTTCCATGTGCATGATGATGTGCATGTGCTGTATGCAAGTACAGCCCGGATGGTGTTTGCCTGACAAATAAGTTGGTTTGGTTATAATGTGTGTCAGACAGCCCCTCCGGACGAGAAACGGGGGGGCTGTTTTTTTGGCTCTGTAGCTGAGTGGCCCAAGCGCTGGTCTGCAAAACCGGAGACGATGGTTCGATTCCATCGAGAGCCTCGAGTAGGTACAAAAGACCTCACTCCCTTCCCCTCTCCCTTAGAGAGGGGGGACTACACTCCCCTCTCCTGTGGAGAGGGGAAGGGGGTGAGGTCAAAAACGAAAAACGATGCAAAGCTTCAGAACAGAATTGGAAGATCCGAAGGTCGAAAAGGACATCATCGAGCTGGAGGAGAAAATTCGTCTCTTCCGCGAAGGAAAAATTGATCCTGAGAAATTCCGCAGCCTGCGTTTGGCGCGCGGTGTGTACGGGCAGCGGCAGCAGGGCGTGCAGATGATCCGCATCAAGCTGCCGTACGGGAGAGTGAGCGCGAAGCAATTGCTGCGCATCGCCGACGTGAGCGACGAGTATTCCAACGGCCGCTTGCACCTGACCACGCGGCAGGATATTCAAATTCACTTCGTGAGCCTCGATCGCACGCCGCAGCTCTGGGCCGAGCTCGAGCAGGACGAGATCACGCTGCGCGAAGCCTGCGGCAACACCGTGCGCAACGTCACCGCCTCGCCTGAAGCCGGCATCGATCCGAAGGAGCCTTTCGACGTGACGCCGTATGCCGACGCGCTTTTCCGCTATTTCCTCCGCAACCCCATCTGCCAGGAATTGGGCCGCAAGATCAAGATCGCGTTCTCCTCCAGCGACGAGGATACGGCGTACACCTTCATGCACGATATCGGCTTTATCCCGCAGGTGCAGATCGTCGACGGAAAGATCGTGCGCGGCTTCAAAGCGCTGGTCGGCGGAGGGCTGGGCGCGCAGCCGGTACTCGCCAAAACGGCCCAGGAGTTTTTACCCGCCGATCAGCTCATCCCGTTTACAGAAGCGGTGCTGCGCGTGTTCGACCGTCACGGTGAAAGAACGAGCCGGCACAAGGCCCGCATCAAGTACCTGGTGCAGAAGATCGGCATCGGGCAGCTGCTGCAGCTCGTGGCGGAAGAACGCCTCGCGCTGAGATCGAAAAGTTTTCCCATCGAAGCGCCGCCCGCCGTGCCGCCCGCGAAACGCGGCGAAGTCTACACCACCTTCCGTGTAAGCGAGGACGCGGATTACCAGCGCTGGCTCGACACGAACGTGATCCCGCAGAAACAAGACGGCTGGTTCGCCGTGCGGGTTCGCGTGCTGCTGGGCAATTTATCCAGCGGCGAGGCCCGGCGCTTTGCCGCGATCATAACCGCGCTTACGAATGACGATGTGCGCATCACGCCCAGCCAGGGGTTTTTGCTGCGTTTCGTGCCGAAGGCCGCGCTGCCCGCGCTTTACCAGGCCCTGAAGAGCATCGGCTTCGCGGGTGCGGGCGCGGAAAGCGCGGCGCACATCACCGCCTGCCCCGGCACCGACACCTGCAACCTGGGCATTTCCAGCAGCACCGGCGTGGCGCGCGAGCTGGAACGGGTGATCGCGGAGGAATTTCCCGATCTCGTTTACAATCACGACATCAAGATCAAGATCAGCGGCTGCATGAACAGCTGCGGACAGCACAGCCTGGCGCACATCGGTTTTCACGGCAGCTCATTCAAGGCAGGAAGCGCCGTTGTTCCCGCGCTGCAGGTTTTGCTCGGCGGCGGCCCGACAGGGAAAGGGGAAGGCCGCATCTCGGAAAAGATCATCAAGGTGCCGAGCAAACGCGGGCCGGCGGTGCTGCGGAAATTGCTGCAGGATTTCGAAGCGCAGGCCAGGGAAGGCGAATATTTCAACGCGTATTATGATCGCAAAGGCAAAGATCATTTCTACCAATTGCTGAAACCGCTGGCCGACACGAACGCGCTGCAGCCGGAAGAATTCATCGACTGGGGACAAAGCGAAGCCTTCCAGACCGCGATCGGCGTGGGCGAGTGCGCAGGCGTGCTCATCGATCTCGTGCAAACGCTGCTGTTCGAGGCGGCGGAAAAATTGACCTGGGCGGAAGACGCTTACACGGAGGGACGTTTCGCCGATTCGATCTATCACAGCTACAGCGTTTTCGTCAGCGCCGCGAAAGGGCTGCTGCTCGGCAAGCAGGTGAGCTGCAACACGCACCACGGCATCCTCAATGATTTCGATAAACATTTTGTCGAAAGCGGGGAGCTCTCTTTCCGGGAATCATTCCGCGAGCTGGTGCTGCAGATCAATCGCAAAGCGCCGTCGGAACAATTTGCGCTGCTGTACCTGCGGCAGGCGCGGGCCTTTTTGAAAAGAGCGAAACGCCTGCGCGAAGCGCAGGTGAACGATGCATCACGAAATCTAGTGCTCAACTGAAAATGAAAACGCATTTTAAAATACAGCGCAGCTGTTGTCGATGTTGCGGAAGCCTGTCGCTGTTTATGTAAAGCAGCGGCGAAAAATGAAAAGGGGAATATGCCCCGCTTCGACTGCGCTCGGCGTGACATAAAGTATTGTCACGTCGAGCGTAGTCGAGCCAACTAGTAGGATCAAATTCACACAACATCAAAAAACGAAAACAACATGTCTGCCAAATACGATATCAACCCGAAACTCACGCTCGTCGGCGCCGGTCCCGGCGATGCGGAACTGATCAGCCTGAAAGGCATCAATGCGCTCAGCAGCGCCGACGTGGTGCTGTACGATGCGCTCGTCAACAATGAGCTGCTGAAGTACGCACCCATCCACGCGAAGAAAATTTTCGTGGGCAAACGAAAAGGGAGTCATTCTTATTCGCAGGACCAGATCAATGCGCTCATCGTGGATTATGCGTTCTCGCACGGGCACGTGGTGCGCCTGAAAGGCGGCGATCCCTTCGTCTTCGGCCGCGGCTATGAAG
>Ga0196978_1001045_pt1 | contig 12948 bp, 13 predicted proteins | sample S3v_2013CmetaG_FD_155491 | JGI IMG/M metagenome (GOLD analysis project Ga0196978, IMG submission 155491) | Soil microbial communities from Anza Borrego desert, Southern California, United States - S3+v_20-13C | ecosystem: Environmental > Terrestrial > Soil > Desert | place: USA: California... | reverse complement strand
GTTTTGCCGTGGGCGATGGGGTTCACGGGAATGGTGAGAAATTTTATCTGTTTTCCCGTGACGCTGCTGGTGCGGCCGGTGGGGCGGATGACCCCGCCCTCCAGCTTCATGCGCAGACCGATCCCTGTCAGGGAGACGGTGATTTCGTGCGAGCCGTCGCCGTTGCTTTTGTGTTCGCCGGCGGCGCTGTTGCGCACGGTGGTCCAGTAACCGGTGGAGGCTCCGCCGAGTTTATTCGGTTTGCCCACGTAATGCGCATTGAGGTGAGACTGCACGCATTCCATCACCGCCACCTCCAGCACCGGGCCGAGATCCCGGCGCAGGGCCTCGTGCGCCGCCAGCAGCTGGCGCTGCGAAGCGGTGGTGTCGAGGGTGATGGTTAGATTCATGGTTTAAAGTGCGGAGGTGCAGAGGTGCGGAGGTGCGTGTTACGAAAGTTCCTCCGGCGTTGGGTAGTTCTCCCAGTCTTCGGCAAACAGATCGGCGGGGGACGGCACCCAGCCGCAGACGTTGCTGTCAGGATCGACCATCGCGATTTGGTTATCGTATTGCAGTCCGGTGCCTCGGCGGGCGATTTCCACTTTCACGCACGATGGCAGCGATGTCATGTTAGGAATGACTGTTGCAGGGATGTTGGAGGGAACCTGCCGAAAGATAAAAACGCCCGGCTTCCATGATTTGCGGCGCAGGGCGTGTCCGAATTTAAGCAGCGCCAGAGCCTCCCGGAAAGGCATGTCGTCTACACGCTCATAGTGATCTTTGATGGTGTCGGCACGGAACATCAGCAGGCGCTCTCCGGTGAAAAGGAGATAATACTCCGGGGTAAATTTATCCATCCTCCCGCCGTCGAGGCCTATCAAATAGCACTGATCCGTTTCATGGGTCACAGTGTAGCCGTGGAATTTGAAAGACCAAGGCACGCCTCCGACAACATTTTCGCCATTCTCCAGGCCATAGGCGACAAACTCTTCGAAGGTGGTGATTTCAACGATTTCGGGTTTCTTGCGAAGTCTCATAGTGGCGGGTTTTCTTGGCTGCTGATTTCAGGGGGTGGAAATTTCCTCACAAACAATTTGGGTCACTCCGCCGGTGGTTTGGCGGCGGACGATTTTGAGGCGGGTGCCGGCTTCGATGAAGACGCCGGGGAGATCAGCGCCGGCGGGCAGGGTGGCGAGCACGGGGCGGAGATCCCGCGCGGTGCGGGCGCGGTTGATGGTGATCACCAGCGCGCCTTCCGGCACATCGGTGAGGGCGCGGGCGGGATCCGGATCGCAGACCAGAAACGGCCAGCCGGGCAGCGCGGGCAGGCCGCCGGGCGAGTCCAGGGCGGCGATGAATTGCGCGAGGTCCGCCGCGGTTTCGAAGAGTCTAACACTCCAGAGCGGGGGCACCGTGGCGGGGACCTCTGGTCCTGGTCCCCGTTTGTTATCATTCGGGGACAGGATGTCCCCGCTACGGCCCATCGGGATGGTGCGATGGACGAGGCGGGCGAGATCGTAGAGGGCGTCACTGCCGCGGGTGAAACTCTGCGGACCTTCTGCGACATACCGGGCGGCGGCTTCGTACTGATAGATGGGCGCGTCCGGATACGGGCGGGCGCGGATGATGTTAGCGAGGTTTTCCGCGGTATCGGGCCGCGTGCCGTTGGGATCGAGGTAGACCAGGCGTTCGCCTGGAGTGAAAGTGGAAAGTGAAGGTGAAGGGGGCTCCTCCTGATCCTCCGCGGCAGGGCTTTCACTTTTCTCTTTCACTTTCACTCTCTCCCATCTGGCGGCGCCTTTGAAGTGGCGGGTGAGGGCGTCTTTGACGGCCCGGGTGCGGATGTCCGGAGAGGACTCTAAAGCGTGGTTTAGAGAGGGTTTAAGGAGCAACTTTCCACTTTCACTTTCCCCTCGCAACTCCGCCGGGACGGCGGTCGGATTTTCCGGCGGCGGGGGCTGATCGATGCCCAGCTCTTTGGCTTCGTCGAGGGGGAGGATTTTGTCACCCATGCCGCTGCCGAAATCGTAAAGCGGATAGGGCTGCTGGAAGCGGCTGAGTTTCCACCAAATGGGGTGCGTGAGGTGCGCGGACATGTCCGCCACGTTGAGGCCCACGGCGGCGACGGCGGCGGGAATGGCGGCCCCGGCAAGACGCCAGCGCTGCGGCCAGTTGCGCGGCTCCTTTTTGAGCGTGAGGCGAACCATGCGTTTGGCCGGGAACACCCGCACGGCCGCCAGATGCTTTTGATAGGCGGCCCAGCCCTGCGCGTTGGCATGATTGGTTTCCAGCACCGTGTTGATGCGCTGGAAACTCGTGAGGTCCTTGATGCCGCCCTCCGTGCCGGGCGCGGGTTTGTATCCCAGCGCGGCCAGCCGCTCCCGGATGATTTCCCGGGCGCGGGCTTTGTTCACTTTGCCGGCGGCCACGTCCTCCGCGGCGGACTGGAAGACATCGAGGATTTCCGCGTTCGTCACTGCGGCCATGAAGAAGGCCCGCTCGCGCGTTTCCGCCTGCACGCGGGACCAGTCGCGTGTCAGCATTTCGCTCGGCACGGGGACTTTTTGGGCGATGAAGGCGGAGGGACTCATGGAGCGAGTGAAAGTGGAAAGTGAAAGTGAAAGTGGCTTGTTAGATGGGGTGACCTGATTCGTCAGGATCAGCCGGCGGCAGATCTTCATCATCGTCGGAGGCGAGTTCTCGCGTGCAGGTGTTGCAGGCTCCTTCATGCGTCATGGCTTCCATTTCGGTCAGGCGATTCCCGCAGTGGTTGCAGGATGACCGCGCCGGCAGGGCCAGAGGATAGACGGGAGCGGGTCCGCAACCGGCGCGGAGGCGGGCGGCTTCCTCCGTGCAGGGCACGAGGCTGTAGAGGCTGGCAGCGGTGAAGTAGCGGGTGGCAAATCCGCCCTCTTTCAGCGGCACATCGCAGCGCCCTATCTTGCCACCAAAACGCTCCTCCTCCGTGACGCGGCCGGCAAAGGTAACGTGGCCCATCTGGGAGACGATGGCCCACATTTCCGCAGCAGGCGGAGGTGTCTGCGGATCCACGGCGGGCGGAGCTTGCTGAGGGAGTCCAGCCTGCAGAGCGGCGGAATAGGGATCTGTTAAGGGGGCGGGTGTTGGGTTATTCATGGCGTTGTCTTTGGTTTGGTCTTTCACTTTCACTTTCCACTTTCACTCCTCTCAGGCCGTTCCCGAGACCGTGAAATGCCGCCGGGCGAAGGCGCCGCCATCTTCGAGGTCGACGTCTACATTGGCATTGTTGATAGTGAAGATGGTGGCGGCGGCGGCGTTTTTGAGGACGAAGGTGCCGAGCGCGGCATCGAGCGCGATCTCCAAGGCGGCATTGCCGGCCACGGCGAGGTCCCAGGTGTCATAACTTTTCTCCACGGTGAACTGGCAGGTGCGGCGCCGGTTGTTGCGCTGGAAGCGGGCCGGGACCGTGGCGCGCACGATGTCCTCCTCCTGAATGACGCTCTTCCCGTTGATGCGAATGCCCGTCGGCTGATCGAAACAGCCGGAAGCATCGGAGCCCGCAAGAGTGATGGGGCTGCCGGCGGCGGGCGTGAAGACGGCGGTCATGGTTTAAATGAAAAATGCAGAATGCAAAATGCAGAATGGACTTGTCAGGATTTGGCGGAGGAGGAGGATGGTTTGGCGGGCGCGCAGGTGACGGTGACGGAGTGGGGCGGGAACTTGTGTGCCTTGCCGTCCGGCAGCGTGATCTGAAGGCGCCGGCGATTGCCGATGGTGACGTTTTTCACCAGGCCGGTGAGCTGCGTTCCGTTTTCGAGTGTGAGGGTGACGGGCTTCATGGGCATTGCTGATGGGCGGGTTGGTGATTGCTAAATGCTCCCTGCTAAATGTTCCTTGCCCTAGCCGTCCTGCGCGTCCTTCACGAGGCCGAGACTGCGCACGCCGCTGGCGAAGACGGGCACGCCGGTGAAGCTCACCTGGCCGTAACGGCTTTTGCCGGTGCCGCTCCAGTTGTAGCCCGTGGCGATGAGTTCCGCTTTGGGGAGCTGCCAGAGGATGTCGCCATCGGAAACCACTACGCCCCCGCCGGTGGTGTCGTTGGTGATGGCGCGGAGGCTGAGCATCTTGCGCGTGGCCTCCTGGCCGGGGCGCACGCTGGAAAACGGCATGAGCGTGGGAAACGTCTGCTCGCCCACCAGCGCGGCGGCGTGATCCTTCCAGGCGGAGACATCGCCGGAGACGGACGGGCGGAAGTCCGCAAAGGTGATGTCCGCAATGCCGCATTCCTCCCGGAAGTGCTCGTTGCTGCTGACGTTAGGTTCGATATTCCAGCCGTCTTCGGCCTCCAGCACGTAATCGCCGCTGGCGAGCGTGCCGGGATCGTTGGCCCACACGGCTTCCAGGGCGAGCGTGGGGATCTGCGCGGGATCGAAGTCATCCACCAGCGTGCTGCCCGGGGCGGCATAAACGGCGGTGGTGAAATAAGTGCCGGCGGAGACGATGGATTCCAGCGCCGTAAACGTGAGCGCGCCCATCTGCGTTTGCGACGCGCCGGGTTTGCAGGTGCCCATTCCGGTGAGGCCGGCGCGGGTGAACGTCCAGATGCGGCTGGAGCTGCCCGAGTTGTGCATGGGCTGGATGACCAGGGCCTTTTCCGCGCCGGTGCCGCCGGGCACCAGCGATTGCCCGGGGAGCTTGCCATCGAACCATGACAGCGCGCCCACCACCTCCGCGCGCCGGCCCACCGGGGTAAAGGAAATGGTGATCTTGCCGCTCTTGTGCCGCGTGGCAAAGTGTCCGTGCGCGGAGCTGGCCAGCTGCGTGGTCTGGCGGTCGAACATAACGGTGACGTCTCCCTGGCTGAACCAGGTGATAGAGTTCCAGGTGATGAGGGCGGGGCCGGTGATGACGGTGGTCATGGGTTAGGGAAAGTTGAGAGTTGAGAGTGGAGAGCGGAGTGATGATCGGGGGCTGGAAGCCCCCGCTACGGGCGGTTACGGGCGGGGTTAGGTGCGGACGGAGCGGGCGGTCTGTTCGGTGTCCGAGGCGGAGATGGAGGCGGTGAATTCGCAGGAATAGAGGTCGAAATTCCGCCAGCTGATCTCTTCGCTTTTGACTTCGCCGAGAACGAAGGAGGAGCCGGTGAGTTGTTTTCCGTTCGTGTCCGCGGGGATCCACAGGTGCAGCAGCCGGGCGGCGGCCCAGGCCACGTCCTCGGCGCACAGGCCGGCGCCTTCCTGCCGCGTGCTGAGCACGGCATTTTCACAGACGCGCAGGGTGAACTCGATATCCACGGCCGGCCGCGGCGTATTGGGGCGGATAAAGCGGCCTTTGGAGGGCCATAAGACCACGGTAATCTGCGCCGCCTGCAGCGACTCGCCCACGATCTGAAACGACTTCGGATCGCACCGCGCCACCACGGGAATGGGCGGCGTGCCGGCGAAGTAGCTGTCCGCCCGCAGGTGGCGGGCAATGGAGCGCTGGAGATCGGCGATGAGCATTTGATAGTGAAAGTGGAAAGTGAAAGTGAAAGTGAGCCGGGGCGAAGCGGAGACAGGCGAAGCCGAAAGTGTCAGGCCCAGCCGCGGGTGGCGGTGTCGCTGTCCGTCACTGTGTCCGGCCATTCGGTGATGCGGTCTCCGCCGATGCGCGGGGCGGCGGCGTCCGGCTGGGCGGCGGGCGAAGTGTCAGGGGGCGTGATGCCGAAGGTGCCTTTGGCCACGGCCTCCAGCGTTTCATTGGCGCGTTTTTCCAGGCTGACGCGCAGCGCGTCCGCCATGGTAGTGCCGCCGGGAATGATGGCGATGAGTTCCAGGCGGCATTTGATGACCGTGACTCTAACGAGTTCCGGCGGCACGGTGCCCTCGGCTCCCAGGCGGTTGGTGCGAAACGCGGCAATGTATCCACGCACTTCGTTGACCACGCTCTCGATGACCTCTTGCACGGTGGCATCCCAGTCCATGCGCTGCTGCCCCTCGGCCACGCGTTTCAGCGCGACCCAGTCCGCTGGCATTTTGCGCTGCAGCAGTTCGGCAGTGATGGTGGTCCAGCTCATCAGAGAGTGAGAGTGAAAGTGCGAAGTGAAAGAGTTTTTGTTATGTCAGATTCCCTCGGGAGCGGCGCGGTTGGCCGGGACAACGCCGATCATACCGGCCCTCCGCGCACGCTCCGTTGGGAATGGTTTGGTTCAGGTCGCTGGTGATTCGTTAGACGGTGAACGCCTGTTTGATCAGCGCGGCCGCGTTGGTGACCTTGGGTTTTTCCTTCCAGTCCCATTTGCACTTCTCGTGCGTGCCGGTGTCATCCGTGCGGTAGAACTTCGGCGTCATGGGATCACCGAGGCCCTTGAACAGTTTCACCGCGCCGGGATCCATGCGGCTGGGGGTGGGAGACACGGCCGCGATGTACACCACGTTGGCCAGGAGGAACGCATTGGTCACCTCTGCGCCCTTCTTGCTGCTCGTATAAACCGCATTGGAGAGGCGGCTGTTAGTGCCTTTGCCGAGGAGCGCATCCATCTGCGCCAGGGTGACGGTGGACGGATTGTCCCGTGTGGCGCCGCCGTTGATGCGGGCCTGCACCTTGGCATGGTTCGCCACCTTATTGTAAGCATTGTTGCCCCAGAGCAGGTGGATGTTGCAATAGCCGGCGCAGGCGAGGCGCACGTTATCGATCTGCGTTTGCAGCAGCGCCACCACTTCTTCAGTGGCACTGGTGAGGTCGATGGCCGTGGGAGCCGTGGCCAATGTGTTGATCTGCGTGATCGCGTCATTGAGACGGGAGAGCAGCATCACATTGGAGCCCATCTGCGCAGTTTCCTGCACGCGGAGCCAGACGACGTCATCGCTGACGCCGTCTACGCGATAAGGTTTGGAGTGCGCGCCGCGGGTGTCCAGCACGTCAGTGATGAGGGTGCCGCCGAAGTCGATTTCGATGCCTTCCGGATCATCATCGCTCTTCTTGGTGTCCACGAGGCGGATGCCGGCGTCCGCGTCGTATTTTTTGTATTCGAAGCGGTCGCTGTCCACCGTCACGGGCGCGCCGGTGAGGTGCTCGAGATCGCCGACAAGGCCGGCTTTGCTTTGTTCGGTGACAAGCCCGGTAGCGTACTGGGCGAGGTGCCGGCGGCCGGCAAGGGTTTGAGAACGTGTCATTGTATTATGCTGTTAGTTTCTTTGCAGCGGGGGCCTGGGAGACCCTCTTCGCCGCGGTTGGTTGAATGGCTGAGGGTTGTTAGGAGAGGCGGTAGCAGATCCAGGTATCGTCCGCGGTGCGTTTGAGCCGGAAGCGTCCCGAGCTGGAGGCGGCCACGGCGCCGGAGCCCACCAGAGTGACACCGGTGGCGGCGGTGAAGGTGATGGCGTTGGAACCGCCCGTGTTGATGATGGTGAAATCGTAGTATTCACCGATGGCGAGTCCGCCGGCGTCGAGCAGGGCGCCGGTGTCCACCGTGGCGGTGACGGCCGCGGCGGTGGTGGACGTGATGATGCCCGTCTGAATGAGCGCCAGCGTCAGAGTGCCGGTGGCGTTTAATGCGCCCGGGGCGGCCTGGGCCTCGCGCGGTTCCGCGAGCGGCCGGCAAACGACGTAGTCGCCGGCGGCGCTGGCGGCCTCCATGGCCTGGAAGCGGGCCTTGCCGCTGACAAGTGTGCGGATCTTGCCGGCGTCGGCGCCGGATTCGATGATCTCCACATAATCCAGCGCGGTGATGGCCGCGGAGGCAATGAGGGTCACCTCTTCATCCGGCACGAAGGGCTGCACCTCCACGTGTTCGGACGCGGCGGTCGCTTCGGAGAGGGCCACACCGAAATGATAGGAGCCGGCGGCGGCTTTGACGACGGAACCGGCGGCGCTGAAACAAACGGCAAGGCCGGCGGCGATGGCGGCACCGGACGTGAGCGTCAGTTTGCCGCGGTGAACGGGTTGATTGAGATACATGGGTTTACGTTGTTAGTTGAGAGTTTTTGATTGGGAGTTGAAAGTGTCAGGGCTGGCTGTCAGGAGGCGGCGGGGGTTTCCTCCTCGGCGAGGGCGCGGTTCCAGGCGGTGGTGTGATCCACGCCGGTGGCCCGGATTTCGGCGGCGCGTTTTTCCACGCGCACGGCGGCGGCTTTGACGGCGGCGGCGTCCTGTTCATCGTCCGCGGCGGTGGCGGTGGCCTTGCCGCCGGGAGCGGTGGCCTTCGTTTCCGCGGGCACGATGGGCTTCATCGCTTCCAGGCGCGCTTTGGCTTTGACGCCGGCCTCGCCGGGCTGGGCGATCTGTTCGATCCACCATGCTTTGCCCTCCGCGTCTTTGGGCGGGAGGCGGTCCGCGCAGGCGGCCACGATGGTTTCGGCATTGCTGCGGCGGAGGGCATTTACTTCCTCGCGCAGGGTGGTCAGCTCCGCGCTTTCGGCGGGCTGCTGTTTGGCCGCAGCGGCGGCGGCACTCACTTTGCCGTTCAGTTCCGTGAGTTTGGCGGTCACAAGCTGCCCGGCGTTTTCGCCCGCGGCATCCTGTGCAGAGATGATACCGGCGGCAACGACGGCATCAGCGATGGCTTGCAGTTTCATGTTGGTTTCGTTTTCTTTTTGGTTGTTAGGCTCCGCGGGCTGCGCGGAGAGAGTTTCAGCGGCGCGCGCCGAAATGGCGGCGATGTTCCGGAAGGCCGGGTTGTTGCAGATGGCGCCGGCGGAGAGGCGCTCCAGGAGGCCGAGGACGCGCCCGGTTTTGAGATCGATGTTCCACTGCGGGGAAAAATAACGGTAGTCCGCCCGGCATCCTTCAGAGCAGGTGACGGCCGCCGCGCCGCTCTGGCTCCATTCCACGCGTGCCATGATGCCCTGCGTGGCATCCCATTTGAATTCCTGCGGCCAGGCGGACGCGCGGCCGCCGTCGTGGTCGAAATCGAAAAACGGCGCGGGCCCGGCGGCGATCTGCCTGACAAGGTCCGCCTGCAGCGCCGCGGCGCCGGCGGCATCCGCGATCGCCTGAATGGTGCGCGCCTTGCCATTCACCGTGGCGGTGATGGTGGTGCCTCCGGGAGGCATGTACTGGATCCACTCCGGCGGCCGGCCGGTGGCGGCGGGCAGCGGAATGGCGGCGGAGATGGCGGCGATGTTCATGGTGCTGCGGATGTTTGTTAGCTTTTATCTTCCGGCCCGTTCGATCCGCAGTCCGTGGCGATGGCCCAGCCCGCGAAGCCGCCTAACAAAGTGAAAATCCAAAGGAACATGACGGCCGGGCCGTTGTTGGTGGACGGCGTGAAATAATCGTGGCCGCTGGCGAGCGCGACACTCACCGGCATGGCGAAACCGATGGCGGCAAACAGCAGGATAAAGAAAAGGGTGCGCATGGCGTTACGTTTGGCTGGCGGCTTCCCGCATTTCGTCCGCGGCCAGTTCGTGGCCTTTCTTGACGGCGGCGTTGAGCGTGGTGTGAAAAACATCCGTTAGCGTGTCCGCTTCACTGTCGAGCAGTGCGCGCAGCACCGCGGCGGTTTCCGGATCGGCGGCGGCCGCAGTGGCCCGGGCGCCGGCATCTTTGTCTTTTTCTTCAGATGGGGGACTGGAAGTCCCCGCTACGTCCGGATTCCGGTGCTGCGGCTGCATGATTTCCTCGCCCTCGGCGGGGATGGGAATGCGGTGGCGTTTATGATAGTAAGCCACGCTGATGCGCGCGCCGTTTTGCATGTGCTGGCCGTCCGTGCGGGCCTTGGCCTCTTCGTCTTCCGGCTCCACCAGGCCGTGCTCCACTTTGGGGGCGAACTTCGTGTCCCCGTAGTTGAGCATCAGAATGGCGGGGACGATCTGGCGGTTGATGGGTTTGGCCACCTGGGAGCAGACGCCGTATAACACATCATGCTTCACGTCCGCGTGCACCTTGCCCAGCGCCTGGCTGCCGACTTCGCCGTTATCGCTGGTGAGCGGCTGGCCCAGGAGCGTGATATCGCACACCTTGTCCGCGTGCTCCACCAGCAGCACCTGCGGCAGCGTGCCGGCGGATTTGGCGGTCTCCAGCAGATTGATCATGGAGCCGGTGGGGAAGGCGCCGTACTTGCGCCCGGCCAGGCTTTTCAGCATGGTGTAAACGGCATCGCGGCTGGCCGTGTCTCCCGCGGGATAGGTGGCCCACATGAACGGGATGCCGAAATTCTCCGCAAAAGTGAAGAGCCACTGCGGGCCGTAGTTGGCGCCGATCCACCACATGCTGAGCACGCCAAGGATGCCGGACATGGCCGGGTGATCGTTCCACGCCGGAGCAAGTTGTACCGCGAACTGATGCGCGGGCCATTCCGTTAGGGACCGCGCGGCGGCGTGGCGGCCGCCGGGGCGGAAGAGCAAGCGGTCTTCCGTATGCCGGTCCGCGGTGGTGCCGGCCGGTGTGGGCTGGAAGGCCCCGCTACTGCCCGTCAGCGGCCACGCATAATAATAGGGATGCGTGAGGCGGACCGCGCGGATGGCGTTGATTTCACCGTCGCCGGGATCGTAGCGGTGCCAGAGCAGCTCGTGCACGCCGGTGCCGCGGCAGACGTTTTCCGCGGCGTTGCCCACAAAATCATCGAAGTCTCCTTCCAGATATCCGGCGCGCGGCTGCATGTTGAAGAGCGCGGCCTCCACGGTGGCTTTGCGGTCCAGCGCTTCCTGCGGCACGTTGCCGTCTTTGTCCGCCCAGGGCGTGACCGCCCACGGCGCGCGGATGGCGGCCTGGCGGATGGTTTGCAAATTCTTGGCCAGCCGCGGCCACGTCCGCGCCATGGTATTATAGAGATCGTGCAGATCCACGGGATCTCCGCAGGAGGCACCGCGCAGAATCGAATTGGTGAGGGCCGGGGACATCCGCCGCACCGTTTGGGCACTGAGCCGGTCATCCGCCAGCGGCGCGGCCACGCCGTGAAGGAGGGATTCGTCCACCGATGCAGGGCGGGTAATGGGGGTGCTGCCGGCGAAAACCGGCGCGTCTGATTTGCGGCGGCGGCTCATGCGGGGGAGGGGGCGAAGTGAGGGGTGAAAACCGCCGAAAACTTGTTAGCGAGTTTTTGCGGCAGTGCGGCGAGAAAACGGCGGGCTTTGTTCAAGCCTGTTAAAGGTGATTTGGCGCGCCGGAGGGGCGTTTGAGGGTCAAAGGTGCGCCCCCCGGGGGCGAGGGGCGGATTTTGGGCCGTTTTTAGAGGGGGGGTAAAATGGGGGTGATGGCGCATCATGAATCCCGCATCCCGCATCCCGTCTCCTGTCCCGTCCCAGTCCGCCATTTCGCCGCGGGCGGAGGGGAAGAGACCGCCGCCTCCCAGGCGGACTTCGCCGGCGGACTGGGCGGTGAAGTGGCCGGCGCCGGCGCCGAGTTCTTTGGCGCGGAGCGCGAGGGCCAGCGCCCAGAAGTGGTCCGCGTGGTCAATGGTGCCGTCTTCGTTTTTGGTGCGCTCCGCGGCGATAAAGACCTTGCCGGCTTCCGTGACGATGCGCTCCGGCTTGTGCAGGCTCTCCGCCAGTTGCGTGTCCGCGGGGAGTTCGATGAGGTCATCGAGGAACCTCTTTAAGAGCACGCGGGCCATGTGCTCGGTAACCGGTTCTTTAACCACGGTGTTTTCCGTGGTCTTGTGAGGGTCTTTGAGGTCCGCCACAAAACCCACCTCCTGCACGGGCACGGTTTCCGAGAAGTGCACCCCCATGATGAGGTGCTGGCCGTACTTCAGCGCCAGATGATCCAGCACGCCCTGGCCGATGCCGCCGCGGTCGATGGCCACGCGGGCGATGCGTCCGCCCATGGCATCGATGAGGCGTTCCAGCTCCCGCGCCTGGATGATGAGATTGCCCGTCATGCGCAGGAGGCCCACGCACTGCAGCAGGCTGCCGGCCTCCCGGAGGACGATAACCGTGGAGAGATCCCGGCTGCGGCCCACGTCCATGCCCACCCAGAGCTTGTTATTATCCAGCACGCTGCCATCGCTGTAGCGCATTTTCTCCAGGGCGTTGAACGTCCAGGAGTCTTTGCAAATCTCAATGGCGGGGCCGCGCTGGGAGCGGTTGATCAGCTCCCACGTCAGCAGCGCGCCGGCCTCGGCGTAGGGCTGCAGCTCGTAATTCTGATCATAGGCCTTTTGATCGTCCGCTTCTTCGCGGGCCTGCTCCGGGGTGATCTCGATGGGCACGCCTTTGTCATCCCGGGTGCGCAGGCTGATGAGTATGAGCGGGGCCTTTTCATCGTGGCGGGAAAGTTTCCACGCCAGGCTGAGAGGGACACTAACAACCGGGAAAAACTTGGTGCGGCACCACTTGTTAAAGAGGGTTTTAGGGCCGTTATGCGTGCTGGCGATGCGGCAGAGAAAATCCGGATTGGCGCGAATGATGGGCTCCGCGGCGTCCCAGATGGCCTTGGCGTTTTCGTGAAACGCGAATTCGTCCAGGATGAGATCTCCGGAAAAGCCGCGGGCCGTGCGCGGGCTGGCCGCGAGGATGAGAATGCGGGCGCGGCAGGCGCCGCTCCTGATCTCGATGCGGTGCGCGCAGTCCCGGATCTCCAGGCCCTCCAGCTCCGGATCCGTGATGGCGGTCTGCTCATCGTAGCCGTGCGCGGAGAGTTCCTGCTCCGCCCGGCGCATGAGGTCCGCCACGGCCGCGCACTTCACTCCGAACTCCGCGCCGTTGGCCTTGCTGTTGGAAATGACCACCACCAGCCAGTCCGTCTTGCCATTGAGCTCGCCGCGCTCCATGCGGGCCAGCTGCTGCAGCGCACGGTCCGCGGCCCAGTTGGCCAGGGTGTGGCTCTTGCCGATCTGACGGCTCCACTCCAGCAGGCACACCTTGGTGGTCTTGTCCTCAAACACGGGCCGCTGATAAGCGCGCAGGTGAATGAGCGACGGCGGCGCGGCCGGCTGCGTGATGGGCGGCGGAGCGGCATCCAGCGGCGCGGCATTGGAGGAACTGTTAGAACCGGCGGCGGCCGTGGCGGCAAGCACGGAGGCGGCGAGGCGGGAAATGCGCCGGCCGGCCGTGGACTTGGCCGAATGCG
>Ga0196978_1001043_pt1 | contig 12996 bp, 15 predicted proteins | sample S3v_2013CmetaG_FD_155491 | JGI IMG/M metagenome (GOLD analysis project Ga0196978, IMG submission 155491) | Soil microbial communities from Anza Borrego desert, Southern California, United States - S3+v_20-13C | ecosystem: Environmental > Terrestrial > Soil > Desert | place: USA: California... | reverse complement strand
ATCTCACCGCCGAGCAGGCCGGTGAACGCCGGTTGCGCGCCCTTGTAAGGCACGTGGGTCATCTTGACGCCGGCGGAGTGCTGCAGGATCTCGGTACCGAGATGACCGGTGGTGCCGTTTCCGGGGGAGCCGAAAGTGATGCTGCCGGGCTTCGCCTTCGCGAGCGCGATGAGATCTTTCGTCGTTTTCGCCGGGAGCGACGGATGCACGACGAGCACGAGCGGTGAGGTGAGCACCAGCGTCACCGGCGTGAGGTCCTTTACGGGATCGTAGGGGAGCTTCGGATACAACGCCGGAGCGATGCCGACGTTCGCGAGCTGTCCGAGCACGATGTTGTAACCGTCCGGCGCGAGCTTGGTCGCCGCGGCGAGCCCGATGGTGCCGCCGGAGCCGGGGCGGTTGTCCGCGATCACCTGCTGGCCCCAGAGCTCGGTGAGCTTCTGCGCCAGCGTGCGCGAGATCGTATCGGTGCCGCCGCCCGGCGGGAACGGCACGATCCAGCGCACGGACTTGCTCGGGTACTGCTGCGCGTGAGCGGGGACCGACAGCGCGCACGCCGCGGCGAGCGCGGCGCGCAGGATGCGAATGCGGGACATCGGGTTCCTTGTTATGCGTGGTCGAAAACGCGCTAGTTTAGTTGTCAACGGTCGAGCGGACACCGACAATCGCCGCTTCGCGATCGGCAACGAACAAAAGGAGAAGCCATGCCCGACATCAAGCGCCATCATCCCGGCGCGAGTCTTTCGCGCCTCGTCGAATTCGGAAATCTCGTATTCGTCGCGGGCACGACCGCCGACGATAAATCGGCATCGTGCAAGGGCCAGACAGAACAGGTGCTGCGCAAGATCGACAAGGTGCTGGCGGAAGCCGGTAGCGACAAGTCGAAGATCCTGTGGTGCAACGTGTGGCTTTCGGACATCCGCGAGAAGGACGGCATGGACGCCGCCTGGCAGGCGTGGGTCGATGCGAACAACAAACCCGCGCGCGCGACGGTGGAAGCGCGGCTTGCGACACCGGATACGCGCGTCGAGATCATGATGATCGCAGCAAAGGGTTGAGATGGCAGAGATAAAGCGGATAGATCCAATCGACGGCAAGCTCTCCGACGCCGTCGAGCACAACGGCATCCTCTACCTCGCGGGACAGGTGGCCGAAAACCTGAGCGTGGGCATGAAGGAGCAGACGCAGGACGTGCTGCGCCAGATCGACGCGTTGCTCGCGAAATGCGGCTCGAATAAGTCGCGGATACTTTCGGCGACCGTCTACGTCGCGGACATGAAGTTGAAGCCGCAGATGGACGAAGCGTGGATGGCGTGGGTGGACCGCAGCAATCCGCCGGCGCGCGCGACGGTGGAAGCGGCGCTCGGGTCGCCGGACACGCTGGTCGAGATCATGTGCACGGCGGCTAAATCGTAGCGCGCGGCGTTATGCGCGCGGCGGCGGCCGTGCCCGCTGTGCGTAGGGTGCGCATATTGCGCACCAGCCGGTGCGCTATTAGCGCACCCTACGCGTCCGGCGAAGTGGCGCGGTCAGCGTCAGTCTTTTTTGGCGGTGCTGCGGACTTCGATACCCGCCCAGCGCGCGAGATCGCGGTGGATGCGGGCGACGCGCTCGATCTGGCCCTTGGCCGGGAAGCGCTCGTAGAAGCCTTCGGATCGGAACTCCCGCTGCTTGTCGCGCCACGCCCCGAGACGCTCCTCCCAGCGCTTCACGCGTCCGTCGGCGGGCTCCGCTTCGGTCCGGGCGAGATCGGCGCACACGCGCACCAGCGCTTTGATGGTCACCGGCTTGGTGACCATGTAGGCGTCGTTACCCCAGGTGTCGCCGAAGACGCGCTGCGCGGCCTTGAAGAAGTCGCGAATGATGCCGTAGTAGCGCTCGCCTTCGCGATAGGTATTGGTGACCTGCCGGATCTTCTTCCAGTCCTGGGTGACCCACCGGTGCAGCTCGTTGAAGAGCTCGGCCTGGAGAATCCACTTGTCCTGCTGGCTGCGGCCACCGAGGCGGTTGATCCGGTACTGGAGCGGGCTGTCGTCCTCGCTGTAGAGGTCGTCCACCAGACGCGCGGCAAAGCGTCTGTCGGGATCCGCCCAGGAGACCCGCTCGTACAGATCGACGAGGTGGCTCTTGTTGATGCGGGTCGGGGTCGAGTTGATGATGACGAACATCTCGGCCGCGAAATCCTCGCTCCTGCCGTCGAAGATGACGCACGGCACGTTGATCTGCTGGGCCTCCGCCGGGTGCTCCTTCAGGTAAAACCGCAGTGCAGCAAGGCGGTGCTGGCCGTCGATGATCAGATAGCGGGAGGTCGGCTCCTGGAGATTGCCGACGGTGTCGCTGTTGGTGGCGCTGAAACGCAGGGTCTCGCCCGTGAAGAGGAGCACGGTGCCCGGGATCGGCGGCTGGGTGACCGCCATTTCGTAGAAGTTCCGCAGCGCCCGGACCTTGGCGCGCGAGAGCTGGCGCTGGAACGCTTCGTCGGTGCGCTCGATGCGGGCGATGAACTGCGCGATCTCGTCGTTCTGGGGGACCGTGTGCGGCGCGATTTCCTCGCCTTCGCCGTAGAACCGGCTGATGAAACGGACCTTGTCCAACACATCCTTGGCAGGGTAGCTGACGAAATAAAAAACGCCGTCCTTCTGCCTGATGCGCGTCGCTAGCATGGCTCCCGTCTCCCGGCTTGTTTCTTATATGCCCCTGACATTTAGGAGGCACATTCTAGCCGCCGAAGCGGTTTAAGGCGAGAAAAAAAGGGTGAGCTTGCCTTGCTAGCTAGCGGATTTGTATGCCTTGCGCGCCCGCGGAAAACGGCGTAACGGGTGCCGGCGCCGTCACGCTTTGATGAGCGGCAGCGGCGCGAAACGGCCGCGGAGCGGCCCCTGCGAATCGAGTGACCACCAGCGCTGAAGCACGGTGGCATAGAGCTGCCGAAAATCCAGCGTGTGCGGCAGATTGCCGCCCCCGTCGAGGCGCGCGAGCGCCGGCGGCTCGCCATACAGACCGCCCGCTACCCGGCCGCCCATCACGAAATGTGCATTCGCGGTGCCGTGGTCGGTGCCGCCGCTCTGGTTCTCCCTCGGCCGGCGCCCGAATTCCGCGTACGTCACGATCAGAGCGCTATCCCAGCGCCCGATCTCGACCAGCGCGCTCTTTAGCGCCGCGAGCCCATCGGCCAGGTCTCTGAGGAGCCGCGCCTGGACCGGTGCCTGGTTGCTATGGGTGTCGAACCCGTTCAACTCGACCTTGATCACGGCCACACCGGCCTTGGTCGCGACCACCTGGGCCGCCGCGCGCACCGCGTTCCCGAAGCCGCTGCGCGGGAACTCGGTGCGGAACGCGTACTCGGCGTTAAGCGTCCCCGCCGCCTGCACGACGTCCGACTCGACCCGCATGATGTGCTGGAGCGCACCCGTGCGCAGGGGCGCCGACTGCCCTGCCAGCCGCGCCTGGCGAATGAACTGCTCGGGATTGGTGAGGGCGATCGCGCGCGTTGTCGGACCGGCGAGCGGGCCGAGATCGGCGCCACCGACCACCACCCCGTCGGCCGCGTACGATTTCGGCGTCGGCGCCTGCGCGAACGCACGTCCGAGCCACCCGTCGGACAGGTATTCGCTGCTGTTTGCCGCGGTGTCCCAGATCTCGATCGAGCGGAAGTGCGAGAGGTTGGGGTTCGGATAGCCCAGCCCCTGCACGACCGCGAGCTCTCTTGCCTGCCACAGCGGCATGAGCGCCTGCAGCGAAGGATGCAGCCCGGTGCGCTGATCGAGCTGGAGGACCTGGTCGCGCGCGATGCCCAGCCGCGGGCGCAGCGCGTAGTACTCGCTGGCCGCATACGGGATGACGGTATTGAGGCCGTCGTTGCCGCCCTTCAACTCCACCAGAATCAGCAGGTTGCCGTACGCGGACCCCGGCGCCGCGATAGCCGCGTGCGGAAACATGGCGGCCACGGAAGCGGCGCCGATGGTCTTCAGGAAGTCTCGTTTGTTCATGTCTGCCCCTCACCCCTACCCTCTCCCCGCCCGCGCGGAGGGGGAGAACTTCGTCACTTCGTCACTGCGTCACTTCAGCTGGTACACCGGGTCCTGCGTGAGCAGCCGCACGGCCTCCAGTCCGGTCGTCCCGGGCGGCAGTGGAGTCACAGGCGCCGCGGCAAGCACCACCCGCTGCACGGCGTCCGTCGCCGGCGGAAGCTGCGCGAACCAGCCGGCGGCATCGAAGCGAACTTCGGCCAGCGCGCGTGCGAAACGCTCGCGGCCGTTGTCCACCGCGCCGATGCCTTTCATCGGCACGCGCTCGGCTGCCGTGCGCATCACCGCGCCCGGATCGTCACTCCGGAACAGGCGCTCGAGGAATGCTTTGCGCGCGAGCAGTGTGCTCGAGTTGATCCAGACTTCGCCGCCCGGCCAGCCTTTCACGTTCGGCGGCGCGAAGAGGTTCTGGCCGAGCTGCGCCGTGGTGAACGCGAACGGCAGCATCTCGCCGGTGGAAAACCGGAACTGGCGCAGCGTGCCGACGACCAGCTCGACCGGCGACTTGACGAGCGCCGCGCGGTTCTGCGGGGCGTAGAACGCGTCCGACGTGAGCAGTGCGCGCATGGCCGTGCGGATGTCATAGCGGCTGTCGCGGAACAGCCGTGCGATGCGCTGCACTTCCGCCCGATCGGGCGTGGGCGACACGAACTCGCGCCACAGCTTTTCCACGATGTGCTCGGCCGTGCGCGGATGCGCGAGCAGGATCTTCAGGACGGCGTCGCCATCGAGGTTGCCCGTGCGGCCAAGGACGGTTTTCGACCCCTCGTCGTGCTGGAAAGGACGGAACAGGAACTCGCCGCGGTCGCGGTCGATGCTCCACCCGGTGAATGCGCGCGCCGCCTCCTTCACGTCCTGCTCCGTGTAGTGGCCTTCGCCAAGCGTGAAAAGCTCCATCACCTCGCGCGCGAAGTTCTCGTTCGGCTGCGCCTTGCGGTTCGAGGCGCTGTCGAGGTAGATGACCATCGCCGGGTCGCGCGACGCATCGTGCAGCAGCGCGGCGAAGCTGCCGAGCGCGTGGCGCCGCAGCAGCGCGTTCTGCCGGTGCATGAGCTGCGGGACCCGCACCTTCTGATCGCTCGACACGAAATGGTTGTGCCAGAAGAGCGTCATCTTCTCGGTGAACGGCGACGGCGTGACGCGCATTTCCTCCAGCCACCACGCGCGAAGCTCGATCCCTTTTTGCCGGCGCTCGCGCTGGATCATCTGGCGTTCGTCGGGCGAGAGGCCCTTCAGAGCTCGGAACTGGAACTGCTCCCCCACCCACGCCGGCGGCGCGGTCACGGTCTGCGTGCGCGCGCTCGAGAGGAGCCGCTCCACCGCCTGCTCGCGCGTAAGCCTGGCGTAAGCATCGACGTCGGCGGGCGTTGCGCCGAAGCTCGTGCGCGCCAGTAAATGACGCGCATCGTCGCGTCCCAGGACGGCGGCCGCGGCTGAGGTCGCAAAAAAAGCCGCGGTAACCGCGGCCACGATCCGGAAAAGCGTCATGGGAGGGTTATTTCTGGCGCCGCTGATACAGCTCGCGCTGCGCCTTGTCGAGATCGCGGTGCAGCGCCCGGCGTTCGTCGTCGTTCAGACGCTGATGCCGCTCGCCGCGGTCGGAGTGGCGATCGGGCCGCACATCGCGCGGCGGCTGCCCGCGTTCCGGACCGCGCCGGCCCTTTTCGGCCTGCACGTCGAAGCGGAACGCGGGATAGCCCCACGACGCCTCCGCAGCCGGCACCGACACACCGGCTGCAAGAGCGATCGCGACGGCCGTGGCGAGCAGTTTCATACGTCAGTGATTATAGAAGCCGTAGCGGCGTTCGCCGTCGCGTTTTTCACGATAGACCACGCGCTCGAGGTACGCGAGCCGCGCATGCAGGTCGCTGCGCTCGCGCGGCGAGAGCCACCCGTCAGACCTGAAGTAGTGCTCCGCGCGTTCGATCTCGCGCAGCTCGTGACGTAGCCGCCGGAACTCCGGCCGCGTGAGCTCGCCCGAGCGCCGGCCCTGCTCCAGGCGATGCTCGAGTCGTGCCTGCCGCTCGTTCACGCCGGCATCGCGCGTGCCGTGAGTGGCAAGCGCCGGCGGCGCGGCCGCGATGATGCTGGCGGCGAGAGCCGCACCAATCAGTAGCTTCATGACTCCTCCTCCTTCGCCCGCTCTAGCGCAGCGGGATGTAAATATTGGGCATCACGACGTGCACACCCGGCGGCGGCGACGCGTACACCGGGTATGCGGGGTAGTAATAGTTGTAGACGTAGTCGCGTCGCACGTGGTGCCGGTGATGACCGTGGTGACGATGGCGGTGATGTCGCCACTCGGAATGGTGGCGATGGTCGTTCCAGCCATGATGGTGCCGGTTGTGGTGGCCGTGATGGCCGTGGCCGCCATGTGCCCAGACCGGTGCTGCAAGCGCGAGTGCCGCGGCAGCAATTGCAGCCCTGAATATCCGCATGATCGATCTCCTGCAAAGCCCCCGTGGTTCATGTTGTGTCCTGTGGGCGCATCGTATGTCGTTAAGACGCGCGGGGGCAGCTCGTGTGCCGGAGCTTTTGTAAGAATTTGTTTCGGGCTTTCGCGGCGCAATAAACATTTACAAAGCGCTGGCGCCGGAGCGCCGCGCTGGTAGGATTGCCGCCATGTCGGAGCACAAGACCAAGGTCCTCGTCGTCGACGACGACGCGCGGCTGCGCGATCTGCTGCATCGCTACCTCGGCGAGCAGGGATACGCGGTGCGCACCGTATCGAACGCCGCCGAGATGAACCGGCAGCTCGCGCGCGAGCGATACGATCTGATGATTCTCGACCTCATGCTGCCGGGCGAGGACGGCCTCTCCATCTGCAGGCGGCTGCGCGGCGGCAACGAGGACATGCCGATCATCATGCTGACGGCCAAGGGCGACGACGTCGATCGCATCGTCGGGCTCGAAGTCGGCGCCGACGACTATCTGCCGAAGCCGTTCAACCCGCGCGAGCTCGTGGCGCGCATACAGGCGGTAATGCGCCGGCGGCCACCGCCCGCGCCGCCCGGCGCGCCGAGCACGGACAACCAGATGGTGGAATTCGGCGAGTTCCGCCTGAACCTCGCGACGCGTGCGCTCAGCAAGAACGGCGAGGACGTGCCGCTCACCACCGGCGAGTTCGCACTGCTCAAAGTGCTCGTGCAGCATCCGCGCGTGCCGCTTTCGCGCGACAAGCTGATGGAGCTCGCACGGGGCCGCGAGTTCGGCGCGTTCGACCGCAGCATCGACGTGCAGATCTCGCGACTGCGACGCCTGATCGAGCCCGATCACTCGAAGCCCGCGTATATCCAGACCGTGTGGGGCTTCGGTTACGTGTTCATCCCCGACGGACAAAAGACCGAGTGAGGTGGTGGCCGCAGTCGCTGCTGTGGCGCAGCGTGCTGCTCATCGCGGGGCTGCTCGTCATCGCGAATCTCGCGTGGGTGCAGATCTTCCGCGTCGCGGACCGCGTACCGCGCGCCCGCCAGACGGCGCAGCAGATCGCGAGCGTCGTCAACATCACGCGCTGGGCACTGATCACGGCCGATCCCACGAAGCGTTTCGAGCTGCTCGCCGAGCTCGCCCAGTCCGAGAACATCCAGGTCTACATCGCCGAGCGGGACGACCGCGTCGCGCCGCTGCCGGAGCGGCCGTTCATCCAGGAAGTGGCGGGGGAGCTCAAGCGGCAGCTCGGGCCGCAGACGCGGGTCACGCTCACACGCAACGGCGTCAGCGGCACGTGGGTGAGCTTCCGCATCGACCGCGAGCAGTTCTGGGTGTACATGCCGCGCTCGCGCATCCAGCGCAACGAGCCGCTGCGCTGGGCGGGCTGGGGCGCGATGGTGCTCGTGCTCGCGCTGGGCGGCTCCTATCTCATCGTGTCGCTCATCAGCCGGCCGCTGCGCGAGCTCGCGCGTGCGGCGGCCCAGATGGGGCGCGGCGCGACGCCCCCGCCCGTTACCGAGCGCGGCCCGAGTGAAGTGAGCGCGGTCGCACGCGCGTTCAACGACATGGCAGAGGATCTCAAGCGTCTCGATGACGAGCGCGCGCTGCTGCTCGCCGGCGTATCGCACGACCTGCGCACGCCGCTTTCGCGCATCCGGCTCGGCATCGAGATGATGGACGACAAAGGCGACTCCACGTTGCGCGAAGGGCTCGTTCAGGACATCGAGGACATCGACGAATCGATCGGACAATTTCTCGATTTCGCGCGGCTGCGCGACGCCGAGGCCGCGGTAGCCGACAGCGATCTGAACGCGCTCGTGGAGCACGTCATTGCGCGCTACACGCGCGCCGACAAGCCCGTTACGTTCAGCCCGGGCATCGTGCCGCCTCTGGCGTTGCGGCCGCACGCGATGCAGCGACTGGTCGCGAACTTGATCGATAACGCCCTGCGGCACGGCGGCTCGGAAGTACACGTCGTCACCGGCTCAGAGCGCGATCGCGCGTACCTCGAAGTGCTCGACCGCGGCCCCGGCATCCCACCGGAGCAGGCGGAGCACATGCTGCAACCGTTCACGCGATTGGAGACCGCGCGCACCGGGAGCGGCACCGGCCTCGGGCTCGCGATCGTCTCGCGTATCGCGGCCATGCACGGCGGAACCGTCCAGCTGCTTCCGCGCGACAGAGGCGGCTTGCGCGCCAGAGTGGAAATCCACGACGCGCGTCGGCGCGATGCGCCTCGGCGCAAAAAGTAGCTGAGCGCGGCAGCCGCCGCGCTCGTACTAATTGCCGAGGGGCCAGGTGGCGACATTGTCGTAACGCACACCGCCGCTCACCGGCACCGATTGGACGAGCGCGAACGCTCGCGCGCGTGAGGTGCACGCGGTGAGCACATCGGCCGTGGGCCGGCGCGCAGCGTCGCGCACGAGCGTGACGTGCGGCACGTACGGCCGCGCTTCGCCGCGCACGCCTTCGGCGGCGAGCCGGCTCCGGAGCGTTTCGACGAGGCGCAGCAGCGCGTCCGGTGTGCTGCTCGCGCCCGCCCAGACGATGGCCGTGCGGCGGAAGTAGCCGATGCGATCGAAGGCGAGCTCGAACGCGCGGCCGCGAACCGCTGCGCCGGCGCGCTCGATCGCGCCGAGCCGCGCACGATCGAGCGAGCCGATGAAAAACAGCGTGAGATGAATTTTTTCGGCCGGCATGGCCCTGCCGCCACACTGCGCCTGCGCGGCCCTCGCTGCCGCGGCGAGCGCGGTTCTCGCGTGGTCCTCCGGCCACAGCGCGAAAAACAGCCGCAGCCGGTCGCTCAATCGGAGCTGCGATCGGGCACCGGCACCGCGAGCAGCGCGATGGCTTGCGCGGCGATGCCTTCGCCGCGCCCGAGCGCGCCCAGCCGCTCGGCGGTTTTCGCTTTCACATTGACATCGGCGGTGACCACGCCGAGGTCGGCGGCGATGTTCTCGCGCATGCGGCCGATGTACGGCGCGAGCTTCGGCGCCTGTGCGATCACGGTCGAATCGATGTTGACCACCCTGAAGCCCTGCGACTGCAGGAGACCACGAACGTGGCGCAGCAGGCCGCGACTGTCGGCGCCCCTGTAGCGCGGGTCGCTATCGGGGAAATGCGTGCCGATGTCGCCGAGACCGGCGGCGCCGATCAATGCGTCGCAGATCGCATGCAGCAGCACGTCGGCGTCCGAATGGCCTTCGAGACCACGCTCGTACGCAATCTCGACGCCGCCGATCACGAGCCGGCGCCCGGCCACGAGCGCATGCACGTCGAAACCCTGACCGATTCGCATATTCATGGCGTCAGCACGCGCATCGCAAGCTCGAGATCTTCCGGATAAGTCACCTTGAAATTGCGGGTTTCACCCATGACGAGCTTCGGCTCGAGGCCCATGCGCTCCACCGCGCTCGCCTCATCCGTCACGGCAACGGTACCCGCGCGTCGCAGGGCCTCGGTGAGCACCCGATAACGGAACATCTGAGGCGTCTGCGCCTGCCACAGACCGTCGCGCGACGCGGTGCCCGCGACGCGCGCATCATCACCCACGCGCTTGAGCGTATCGGCCACCGGCACCGCGAGCAGCCCGCCCACTTCGTCCTCACCGATCGTGTCGATCAGCCGGCCGAGCGCCGCCGCGCTCAGGCACGGACGCGCCGCGTCGTGGACCAGCACCCAGTCGTCCGGTCGGATTTCGTCCGCGGCCGCCGAAAGACCGTTGAGCACGCTCGCTGCGCGTGTCTCGCCGCCGCAGTCGAGCAATCGCGCCGTCGCAAATTCGCGGACACAGCGTTCGGCGGAGGCGGCCTCGCCGGGCGCGACGACGACGTAGGTCCGCGCGATCCGCGGCTCGCCGCCGAGTGTGCGCAGCGTGTAATAGAGCAGCGGCCGGCCGGCGACCTCCAGATACTGCTTCGGGGTGCTCGCGCCCATGCGCGCGCCAGAACCTGCCGCCGGGACGAGAGCGAAGTAGCGTGGCATCGCACTTTTCGCGATGAAAGCGGTCGATTGTACCAGTGCGTTTTATAATGCAGCTCCTTGATTTTCTTCGATAACGCCCCACATCACCGTATGCGAGCGAATCCCCTTCCCGAGGTGCGGAAGCCGGCCGTGGCCGGCCTGTTCTATCCGGGCGATCCCGCGAGCCTCGCGCGCGAAGTGCAGCAACTGCTCGCCGGCGCCCGCCGCGATGCGAAGAGCCCGCCGAAAGCGCTGATCGCGCCTCATGCCGGATACGTCTATTCCGGTCCGATCGCCGCCACCGCCTACGCGCTGCTCGAGCCGGTGCGCGACACCGTCCAGCGCGTGGTGCTGCTCGGACCGACGCACCGCGTGGCCGTTCGCGGCCTCGCCCTGCCCCGTGCCACGCGCTTTGCGACTCCGCTCGGCGCGGTCGAGATCGATGCGGAAGCGGTCGAGCGTCTGAAAACCCTGCCGCAGGTCGTGACGAGCGACGAGGCGCACGCGCTCGAGCACTCGCTCGAAGTGCACGTGCCGTTTCTGCAGACCGTCCTCGAGGAATTCAAGCTCGTCCCGCTCGCCGTAGGCCACGCCGATCCGGAGGAAGTCGCGCGGGTGATAGACGCGCTCTGGGGCGGCCCCGAGACCCTGATCGTCGTGAGCTCCGACCTCTCGCACTACCTCGACTATCGCACCGCCCAGCGCACCGACCGCGCGACCTGCGACGCGATTCTCCAGCTCCGCAGCGACCTCGACCACGACCACGCCTGCGGCGCGACGCCCGTGTCGGGGCTCGCGATCGCCGCACGGCGCAGAGGGCTCAAGCCCGAGCTCGTCGACCTGCGGAACTCGGGCGACACCGCCGGCGACAAGAGCCGCGTGGTCGGCTACGCGTCGTTCGCGTTGTACGAGCCATGAGCGAAGCCGCAAACGGAGACGTGCTGCTGCAGATCGCCCGCGCGGCGATCGCGCGCGAGCTCGGACACGCCATGAGCGCATCGGAAGAGGCGCCGTGGCTGCGCGAGCCCGGCGCGTGCTTCGTCACGCTCAAACAGAGTGAGCGGCTGCGCGGCTGCATCGGCAGCCTCGAGGCGCGGCGCCTGCTCGTCGAGGACGTGAAGGCGAACGCGCGCGCCGCCGCCTTCCGCGATCCGCGCTTCCCGCCGCTCAGCGCCGCGGAGCTGCACGTGACGACAGTCGAGATTTCGCTGCTGTCGGCACTGTCGCCGCTCGCAGTCACGAGCGAAGCCGACGCGCTCGCACAGCTCCGGCCGGGCACCGACGGACTGGTGTTCGAGTACGGTCACCACAGGAGCACGTATCTGCCGCAGGTCTGGGACGACCTGCCGGACCCGCTCGAGTTTCTCGCGACGCTCAAGCAGAAAGCCGGGCTCCCGCCGGATTTTTGGGACCGCGAAGTGAAACTGTCGCGCTATACGGTGTCGAAGTGGTGCGAGCGTCCCGCGACGCAGGAAACGATCGATCGATGAGCCAGCAAACGACTACGACAGAGCATTACCCGGGCCGGTGGTGGCACCTGCTCGACGACGGGCGCATGCAGTGCGACCTGTGTCCGCGCGACTGCCGCCTGCACGAAGGCCAGCGCGGCGCGTGCTTCGTGCGCCAGCGCGTGGGCGACGAGATGGTGCTCACGACGTACGGCCGCTCGTCGGGGTTCTGCATCGATCCCGTCGAGAAAAAGCCGCTCAACCATTTCTACCCGGGCTCGAGCATCCTGTCGTTCGGGACCGCCGGCTGCAATCTCGCGTGCAAGTTCTGCCAGAACTGGGACATCAGCAAGTCGCGCGACATGGACCGCCTCGCCGACCAGGCGACGCCGCAAGCCATCGCGAGAGCCGCGCGCGAGCACGGCTGCAAGTCCGTCGCCTTCACCTACAACGATCCGGTGATTTTCGCCGAATACGCGATGGACATCGCGGATGCGTGCCGCGAAAACGGCGTGCAGACGGTCGCGGTGACCGCCGGTTACATCCATGCGCAGCCGCGGCGCGAGTTCTACGCCAAGATGGACGCGGCGAACGTCGACCTGAAAGCGTTCACCGACGAGTTCTATTTCAAGCTCTGCGGCGCGCGCTTGAATCCGGTGCTGGACACGCTCGCGTATCTCAAGCACGAGACCGACTGCTGGATCGAGATCACGACGCTGCTCATCCCGGGCAAGAACGACAGCACCGAAGAGCTCACGGCCGAATGCAAGTGGATCGCGAAAGAGCTCGGCGCGGACGTGCCCGTGCATTTCACGGCGTTTCATCCGGACCACAAGATGACCGACATTGCGGCGACGCCGGCTTCGACGCTGACGCGCGCGCGCAAGATCGCGATGGACGAGGGACTCCATTACGTCTACACCGGCAACGTTCACGATCACGCCGGCGGGTCGACGTATTGCCCGGGCTGCGCGAAGCCGCTGATCGTGCGCGACTGGCACCGCATCGAGGGATACGAGCTCACGGCGGACGGCAAGTGCCCGCACTGCGGCACGGCGGTGCCGGGCCGATTCGAGACCTTCCACAGGCAGTTCGGCCGGCGCCGCATTCCGCTTTTCCTCAATCGG
>Ga0196978_1001042_pt1 | contig 13002 bp, 9 predicted proteins | sample S3v_2013CmetaG_FD_155491 | JGI IMG/M metagenome (GOLD analysis project Ga0196978, IMG submission 155491) | Soil microbial communities from Anza Borrego desert, Southern California, United States - S3+v_20-13C | ecosystem: Environmental > Terrestrial > Soil > Desert | place: USA: California... | reverse complement strand
CCGAACGGCGTGCTGCAGTCGGAAGGCCGGGTGAAGAACGGAAAAAGCGAAGGGGAATGGCGCTTCTACGACGACAGCGGCAAGAAGCTCGTGGTGGGCAATTATAAAAAAGGCCACTGGCACGGAAGCTGGATGGATTACCAGCGGAACGGGAAAAAAAATTCCTCCGGCACTTATTCGAACAACCTGAAAACCGGTCGCTGGAGATATTACAATGAATCGGGACAGTTGAGGAAGCTGGAGATCTACAAGGATGAAAAATTAGTTAAAGAGATCACCTATGAATAAGCGCATCGGCATTTTCATTTTTTCCGCGGCCCTGCTGTCGGCCTGCGGCGATGAAACGAAAACTCAAAAAGACAGCGTGCGAAAGGACGGCGGCGGAAAAACCATGTCCGTTCCCGATTCCGCCGGGCAATTGCAGGCGGCAAAACCTGCCGGCATCATGTACAACGGCGACACGGTCAAGCGTTATCCCAACGGCGTGATCGAGATGAAGGGCATGATGGGCGGCGGCCTGCGGCAGGGACAGTGGGTGGCGTTTTTTCCCAATGGGAACGTGCAGAGCGAATGCCAGTACAAGGACAATGTCGCGCACGGCCGCACCACCGTTTACCGCGAGAACGGCACGAAATACTGGGACGGGTTTTACAACAAGGGCCGGCAGGTGGGCAAGTGGAAATATTGGGATGAGCAGGGACAGCTCGTCGCGGAGAAAGATTACGGCGGAGAAATGCCGAAGTAACAGCCGGCAGGAAGCATGGAACAAAAAGCATCGGTGATCCGCTCATCGATGCTTTTTTGATTTTTGCTTGGGCACATTCGCCGGCGAAAAAATTTTTTCAGCACTCAACATTCTTCCATTTTCCCTGTTGTAAAAGTGGAAGCGCGTTCTTTCTCACAACCGAAACACACTCTCTGCATGTCCACCGATCCCCTCGTCCGCGTGGCCCAACAGCGCCACCTCATCGCCCGCCTGGGCCTGGCTGTTGCCTTCGAAGCTCTGCTCATTCTCGCCTTGCTTGCCTTCTTTTTCATGAACCGCCGCTACGAAGCGCTCGGCGCCGAGAACGCCATGCCGGCCAAAAACGAAAACCCCATCGTCAAGGCCGAACCTGTCGCCTACACGCCCGAGCCCGGCGGCCCCGACGGCAAGCAGATCTTCGAAACCCGCTGCAACTCCTGCCACCGCGCCGATGCGGTCGACGGCGCCGCTCCCGGCCTGGCCGGCGCGCTCGAGCGCATTCCAAAAGGCGACTGGCTGTACCGCTGGGTTCGCAAGCCGGAAGAAATGGTCAAGACCGATCCGTACGCGAAACAGCTTTTCGCCAAATACAAAACAACGATGACCGCGCAGCCGCTCAGCGACGAAGAGATCGACGCCGTCTTTCATTACGTCGACGCGTACAACGGCAAAAAGTAACGACCTGCAAAAAGGTTCCGGCAAAGGCGCAACGAACGTCGAGTGATATCCTAACGTCGTTGCGCCTTGAGCAATTTGCATCGCAATGGAAAAAATATTGAACACTGAACAAGGAACATCGATCCGATAATTATCGGATGATGAAGCTCATCTTCGAATAAAACACTTCGGTGTTCGATGTTCCTTGTTCGATATTCCGCTTCCGGAAATCTTTTTGTTGATATGATAACTCCTTGAGCCGCAAGCCACTTAACATCCATTAACAGGCGCTTTCGTAACTCCCTCGCCCGCCTTCGCGTTAACCCGGCAACAACACACAACCGGCATGAACGCTACTGCTGATCCTCTGAGTTGCCCCTCCCTTTTTACTACCCGAAAATTTCGTGCTTTTGCTGATGACTAGAACGGAGCGATCCGTTCAAGCGGCAGTTAAAATTCGTGCATCGTCAGAAGCGCGCCGGGCGGGCGCTACCCGCTACCTGCCTGCTGCGCCTGCCAACTGCCGCTGAAACGTACATCACTGTGCACTTCATTTTCCAACAGAAACATTAACCAACATCTCACACATGGAACCTGATCTCATGAACAGGCCGGTGAACCGTTCTCTATTGCAATCGCTCGGCAAGCACGGGCGCTGGAGCGAAGACACGGCGAAGCAGGCCTTCTACGAAAGCGGCATCTACGCCGACCGCAAACAATGGCTGAGCTGGGCCGTGCGTTTCTTCGCCGGCACGGGCATCGCGTTCCTGCTCGCAGGAATTATTTTCTTCTTCGCCTGGAACTGGTCGGACATGAGCCGCGTGATGAAGTTCAGCACCGTCGGCGGCTCGCTGGTGATCGTTACGCTTGCCAGCTTATTCCTGCGCAAAAAGCACGAGCTCGCATTCCAGCTCGGTCTCACCGTCGTGATGGTGCTGACGGGCCTGCTGTTCGCGGTGCAGGGACAGGAATACCAGACGGGTGCGGATGATTACGTGCTGTTCCGCAACTGGAGCGTCGCCGTGCTGCTGATCGTGGCGGTGAGCTGCTTTCCGCCGCTGTGGTTATTGTACGCGGTATTGCTGAACGTCACGCTCATCTTATGGAATGCGCAGACGCAGGAGCGCGGCGCTCACTGGCTGCTCACGTATCTCTTTATCCTGAACACGCTCATCCTGCTCGCCTGGGAATTTTTGCAGGGCTTCAAGATCGCTTTCGTGAAAGGCCGCTGGTTCCCGCGCATTCTCGCCACGGCGGCGGTGCTCTGCAGCACGATCACGCTGATGAGCGAGCGCCTGCAGCACGACTGGATCAGCGCCGCGATCATGCTTCCGCTGTATGTGGCCGGCGGGCTCGTGTACGGACTTTACCGCAAAGATCTTTTCATGCTCGGCCTGCTCGGCTTCAGCACTTTGCTGTTGCTCGCGGACCAGCTGCCGCACGAGCGCGGGATGGATGCGCAATACATCAGCATGCTGCTGCGCGGGATCATTATCCTCGGCGGCTCCAGCCTGCTCGCTGTAGGATTGGTGAAGCTCAACAAAAAATGGAAACATGAACAGCAATAAACCGCAACGCATGACCTTCGGCGCACTGCTCGAACGTCTGCAGCAGCGCGACGCCGCCGCGCTGCAATACGACGAAAGCGGCTTGCAGGAAGAATTGAAGCAGACCGGGGAGAAAACCTACCCGCTTATCGCGCGCGTGGTGATCGTGCTCGGCGCCTGGTTCGGGGCGGGACTGCTGAGCAGCTTCCTGATCTTGTTCCTGCTCAAAGGCGAGGAGCCGACCATGCTCGCCGCAGGCGTGATCTTCATCATTTGCTCGCTGCTGCTGCCGCGCGCGAAAGTGATGCCCGTCGCGCTGGAGCCTTTCGCGCTGGCGCTTTCGGTGATCGGCATCGGGCTGACGATGACGGGATTGGATTACGATCTCGAAGGCAGCGAAGCGCCGCACAACCTCATCGTGGCTTTCATCGAGCTGATCATCGTGCTGTTCACCGTGAGCCGCGTGCAGCGCGCAGTGGGCGTGTTCGGTTTCTTCAGCTTTCTCGCGCTGTATTTTTACGCGAACCTGGAATCGCCTGCGCTGGTGATGGCGCTCATTCTCGTTTGCGCATTGCTCATCGCCTGGCTGCATCTGAAAGAAGCGCACATCCTCAGCCGCGACAAAGGCCTGATCCGTTTCTACCAGCCCGTGCTGAGCGGCCTGTGCTTCGCGCTGCCGATGCTGCTGCTGTATACCGCGTTCAGGAAATCGCTTTTCCATCACGATGAAGATTTCATCGGCTGGTGGCCCATCGGCGTGGTGCTCGCGCTGCTGCTGCTGCGCATGCTGTACAACGTGTTTCGCGAAACCTGCGGCTTCAGCGGCGCGAAGCTCATCAGCCTGCTGCTGCTCGCCGCGCTGGCCCTCGCGCCGATGGTGAAAGCGCCCGGCATCCTCGGCGGACTGCTGCTCATCGTGTGCGGATTTTCCAGCGGCAACCGTGCGGCATCCGGCTTGGGCTTGTTGTCGCTGATCGTTTACAGCGTGATCTTTTATTACACGATGGAAACCACGCTGCTCGTCAAATCCATCCTCATGCTCGTCTCCGGCGCGCTGCTGCTGATCGCGGCGCTGGTGTTCAACCATCTAAACAAACAGTCATGATCATTCGCAAGATCATTCTCGGCCTGAGCGTCGCCGGCACATTGGTGTTCTTCGGCATGGACGTGAAGCAGAAAGAAAATATCCTCGAGCACGGCACGGTGATGTACATCGACCTGCAGGTGCACGATCCGCGCTCGCTGATGCAGGGCGATTACATGGTGCTGCACTACGGCCTGCCCAGCGACATGCTGCGCCGCAGCCGCCGCGACAGCTCCGAGCTTCCTGAAAAAGGTTACGCCGTGGTCTGGCTCGACAGCGCGCGCGTGGCCTGGTTCCTCCGTGCGCAGGAACAGCCCGGCTGCCAGAGCGACACGGAGCACGTAATCAAATACCATTTGCACAACGGCCTGCCCGTGATCGGTCCGCCCTCTTATTTTTTCGAGGAAGGAACGGCGGAATGTTTTTCTCAGGCGCGCTACGTGGGCGTGCGCGTGGATGAGAGCGGCGAGCTGCTCATCACCGGTCTGTACGACTGGGACTTCTGCCGCCTGCACGAGCAGGACCTGGCGACGTATCGCGAATGGCTGAAGAACCACAAGCCGCCACCGCCGCCACCGGTGAACAGGAGAAGAAGATGGTTTGATTAAATTCTAAAATAAAATCCCAAACCGATGGCTATCGCTTTGGGATTTTTAGTTTGGGGTTTTTCGTTCCGTGCGCCGTATTTTGCGGGATGATCATTAAACATACTTCGTCATGCCGCTCGAGATCGAACGAAAATTTTTGCTGAAAAACGACGACTGGAAAACACAAGCGCACGACAGACAGCCGTATTGCCAGGGCTACCTGCTGAGCGACGGCAAGCGCACGCTGCGCATCCGCACCGCGGGCGAAAAAGGATTCATCACGATCAAAGGCAAAGCGAAAGGGCTCGCGCGCCCGGAATTCGAATATGAAATTCCGCTGGAGGAAGCGCGCGAATTGCTGAAGCTTTGTGATCCGCCGCTCATCGTCAAGACGCGATTTTTCGTGCAGCATGCGGAGCACCTTTGGGAGATCGACGTGTTCGAAGGCGACAATGCGGGGCTGATCGTGGCGGAGATCGAATTGCAGGAGGAAGAAGAAATTTTCGCGCGTCCCGCTTGGCTGGGCGAAGAAGTGACGGACGACCGCCGCTACTCGAACGCCAGCCTCTCGCGCAATCCCTGGAAGATCTGGGGAGAAAGATCCTAGAGCTTTTTAACATGAAAACACCGAGGGCACGGAGGATTACGTTCCGCCGCGTTTTTTCTGTGGACTCTGTGCTTCCGTGGCCAATTTTTAATCGCGTTTCACTACGAACTTTCCAACGTGCATTCGTTTCCCGTGCATCATCAGCACGTAGATGTACACACCGCTGTTCATATCCTCCCGCCTGATGTAGACGCGATCACTGACGATGTTTTTATACTCGCGCACCAATCGTCCCCGCAGATCGAAAATCTGCAGCTCGTGCGCATGCGCATCCGGGTTCTCGAACCAGAGCGTGGCCTCATCGGTAAAGGGATTCGGATAGAACGTGGCGTTGCCTTCATAAATGTTGCAATCGAAATGCTCCTTGTCGATCGTGAAGCCGTACATCGGGTTGTCGCTGTTCAGCGGCGTGGCGCTCGTGTTGAATTTGCGGTAGGGCTTGGCTACGCGCAGGCGGATCTTCACGTCGCTTTCCAGCACCTGGCGCCCGGGCGCGAGCAGCGGGATGCCGACCCACATCGCATCGGCGAAGACTTCTTTGAATTCCAGGCTTCCGCTGTAGGCGTTGGAGGATTGCAGGATCTTCCGGATCGTTTCGCAGCCGTCGTAGCGCGGCACGTCTTTTAATTCGCCGGCGAGATCGGCAGGCGTGTTGCCGTACAGCATGTCGCCGTTGTGGCCCATGATGTAGACGTAATGTTTCCCGCCCCACCAGCGCATGCCGTCGATCGGGTTCAGCCGGTCGGAAGTGGGATTCCAGAGCATGTCGCGGCCGTTGTGCCCGGGCTGGCCGGAATCTTCGCCGAACATGACGTTCAAACGCTCGCCCGTTTCGAGATTGATCGCGTAACCCGGGAACCAGCCCATGCCCGTGGTGCCGCTGCCGTCGGGCTGCCCGAGCTTGTTGACGGATGCGCGGGCGCGCGGGCGCATGTTGCGCTGCTGGCCTTCGTTCCAAGTGTTGACGTCGCCGGTCTCGAGCACCAGGCAACGCGACCATTTGCTCGTGTCGGAAGTGATGACGAGATCGACGTTGGCGATGTCCGAAAATTTGTTGATCGTCTGGAAAGTTGAATTGATGCCGGAATTGTAACCGATAGCCGGCCCGATGAAACACCCGCCCGCATCCGATTCGCTGACGAGACGATACGGCGCCCAGGTTCCGCCGAGAATTTTTTCGTAATCTTCATTGACGTCGCCCGCTGTCTGCTCATCGCCCGCATACTGCTCGCAGCCGCCGGTTCCCGAGTGCACGCTTCCCGACCTGATCCAGTTTTCGATCGAGCCGTACTCCTCATCCTGTACGCCACCGAGCCAGGCCTTCGAAGGATCGCTGAACGTCATCGTTGCTTCGATGAAGCCGTTGCGCACGGGATTCGCGTTTTTCCCCGGGGAAAAAACCTGCTGCATCTCCACTGCGATCCCCCATTGCGGAATATGCTGCCGCCCGTCGAAACTGATCGTGCTGTCGGAGTAAACCGTATCCGGTCCGCCCACGAGGTATAATTTCCAGCGCGCCGTCCTGCTCGTGTCGTCGAAGCGGATCACGTAATCGCCTTCGACAAGATTGAGAAAATCTTCCACGACGATCTTCACAGGGCCTTTCACCGGCTCGTAATACGGATGCAGCACGCGATGCTGCGGCGAAGCGAATACGGAATCGATGCTGCGCTGTGAAAAATCCAGCAGCTGCATGCCGTTGCCCGTTCCCTCGATGCGCCAGAGCGAAGGGCCGCATTCGTTCACGGGCACCTCCACTTCGATCGTATCGCAAGCGCCGACCGTTCCGCAGGCGTTCGTCACCGTTACGCAGACAACGTACGTTCCTGACGCAGCGTATGCGTACATCGGCGAGCGCGCCTGCGAAGTTCCGCCGTCGCCGAAATCCCAGCTCCAGGCGCTGCCTTCACCGCTGGCGGAAAAAGAAAAATGCCCCGCGCTCTGCATTACCGCGCTGACGTGCGGCGCTGCGGCCGTGCTGCAGGTGATCTGAAAGCAATTATCAAAAAGCAGCTGCGCCTTGTCGGACGCTTGCTGCAGTTTTACGACCGCGTCCAAATTATTGCCATTCGTATCGCGCGCCCAGAGCAATCCCCCGGTGACCGTTTGCACCGCGCCTGGCTCTAAAATGAAAGGCCCTGAGCTGATGAGAAACCTGCGATCGGAAGGAATGTTCGCGCCGTTGCCGAGGTTTTCTTCGCCCCAACCCGGGAAAGGCGGCGTGACGCCATTCGTGCCCCAGTTCGCGGGATCGGAATTATTCGGGAACATAAATTTCGTGGGCAAAGTTCCTCCGTACGCATTACCACCGTAAGTCATCGGCGAACCGTCCTGCCACAGGCCGCAGAGATAATTGTAAAACTGCTGCGCATTTTCCGGGTTGCCCGTCGGCCACATCTTCCCGTGAAAAACGAAGCTCGACATCGGGATGCGCTCACCCGGCTCGTCGAGTATATTGTCGCGATCGTTGTCGATAAAATCCTGCGCCGCCAGCGGACCGCCGAGAATATCGTAACCGAGCGCAGGCGGGTGCGCGCCGTAAGTGCCGGGCTGGAGCTGCGGGGAAATACCGTCGTCGGCATCGCCATTATAAGCGTAGCCCATGCCGCGGCTCACGTCGCAGCCGACGTAATCGTCGCTGTACAAGCCGATATCGGAATCGAACCAATTCCCAAAATACATTTGCGAGTACGTATTCGTCGAGCGATTGATTAAACGGTGCTGATAGAACGTCATGTCGTTCACCTCATCGTTCGTGCGATACGCAAACGCCTGCGCGTGTATCTCTAAACCGAAGGCTGCTCCACCTGTTTCCGTGTGCGTGTTCATGCCGCCGCCTTTGTCGTTGAACACCCACCACAAGCATTGATCGCCGAGCAGATCGCGCTCGCAATTTTGCGCCTCGTCCAATGCAAAGCCAGGATAATCGCCGTTGAGCGGATTGTACAAACCATCGCCGTCCGCATCTTTAAAAGGCGCGAGGTAATGCGCATGACCTTGTGAAGCATCGCCGTTGCCGGGCCAACTGAGAATAGATTCGGGAATAACGTAACTCGGGTTCATGCGGTTGTCGATGAAGGCCTGTACTTCGGCGCGGTCGAGCTTCCAGATGCGATCATATTTCCTGCAGGCGGAATCGGTAGCGGAAGCGTTGATCGTATCCAGCGGGCCCGGCCAGAAATCCACGCCTGTTTGCCGGTACGTTATCGCCGCCACGTGCAATTGCCCGCCCGCATCCAGGCCGCCGATCCAGAGCGCGCCGCTGAACATGCTGTGCGCGCCTCCGCCCTTCGGCACTTCGTACTGCGGATCACTGAGATCCCACCACATGTCGCCGCCGTTCATGATCGTAGCGCGCACGTTGTTGATGTCGAGATCGACTTTCGCAGTAGCAGGATAGCAGAGCAGACTGAGCGGCTGCGGCGGGTTGCCGCCGGCATGAAGAAGCTGTGTCATCCCCGCAAACAGCATCGCTGCAAGGCAGCCGAGAGCTTGCTTGGTATTCATTGCGAAGAGGTTCTAAATCGGGGATGCTGAAAAAGTTCAGCGGGGATGAAGGTCAAAGATAGAACGAAGAGTTTTGGAAAACAAGGGATGTACGTTACACAATACATTATGCAAAAAGCATCTTCCCGCGTCTTTAGTTCAGCATGCGAACGACTGCCTGTTTCTTCCTGCTGATCTTCCTCGGTTCTTGCCGTCACTGGGCTGCGCATCCTACGCCCGCTCCGCCGCCGCGAAGCACCTGCGTCGTGCTGACGTCCGATACACTGTCGCCGGGCCTCAGCGTGCAGGTGCGCGACGGCGTGACCGGTGAAGCGCTGGCGGGCGCGGTCGTGATCCTGCAGGATTCTATGGGAAGAAGGTTCGGCGGACATACCGACGTCGAGGGAAATTTTCGCGTCCGGATTTTATCTTCACAAATATTCGAGCTGAATATTCGTTACATCGGATTCCTTCTCGCAGAGGCGAAATTGCACGTGAATAAAGATCGCGGCATGCACGTGATAGCGACTTTGAATTATAATACGCAGGGGGATACCATCTGGGATTGCCCGGGATATCCGCCATGGACGCGCGATCCGTTTTCACCGCAAAACACCACGCTCGAACGCGAAGAGCTCAGGCGCATGCCGGTACCGCGGTGATGCGGAGTCGAGAGGAGCTTCTCCCCAGTAAAGTCAACTCGAGCGAGCCGAGAGGCGCTTTGCCCTTTTTCGTAATTTAGTCTCCCTTTCCAAAAATCCATGATCCCGAAGGAAACCGTCGACCTGATCCTCGACACCGCCCGCATTGAAGAGGTGGTGGGCGATTTCGTGTCGCTGAAGAAACGCGGGGTCAACATGATCGGGCTCTGTCCCTTCCACAACGAGAAGACGCCTTCGTTCAACGTCAATCCCGTGCGCGGCATCTACAAATGCTTCGGCTGCGGGAAAGGCGGCAACTCGGTGAACTTCGTCATGGAGCACGAGCACCTCAGCTATCCCGAGGCCTTGCGCTATCTCGCGAAGAAATACAATATCGAGATCGCGGAAGAGAAGAAGACGGACGAGCAGATGGTGCGCGACAACGAGCGCGAAGCTTTGTTCCTCGTCTGCGGCTTCGCGCAAAAATTCTACACGCAGCAGCTGCACGAAAGCGAAAGCGGCAAAGCCATCGGCCTCACCTACTTCCGCGAGCGCGGCATGCGGCCCGACATCATCGAGAAATTCCAGCTCGGATTCAGTCCAGAAGGCTGGCGCCCGCTCACCGACGCCGCGCTGGCCGCAGGCTACAAGCTGGAAAATCTCGTCAAGGCCGGGCTCACCATCCAGAACGAAGAAGACCCGAACAAATTTTTCGACCGCTTCCGCGACCGCGTCATCTTCCCGGTGCACAACGCCAGCGGCCGCGTGATCGCTTTCGGCGGGCGCACGCTGAAGACGGACAAAAAAGTCGCGAAGTACATCAACTCGCCCGAGACGGAGATCTACCACAAGAGCAACGTGCTCTACGGCCTGTTCTTCGCCAAGAAAGCGATCATCCAGGAAGACGTGTGCTACCTGGTGGAAGGTTACACCGACGTGACCTCGATGCATCAATCCGGCATCGAGAACGTCGTCGCTTCTTCAGGCACGGCGCTGACGGTGGAGCAGATCCGCCTCATCCGCCGCTACACGAGCAACATCACGATCTTGTACGACGGCGATCCCGCCGGCATCAAAGCCAGCTTCCGCGGCATCGATCTCATCCTCGAGGAAGGCATGAACGTGCGCGTGCTGCTCTTCCCCGACAACGAGGACCCGGATTCATACTCGAAGCGCGTGACCAGCGATGAGCTGAAGCAGTTCATCAAGGAGAACACGAAAGATTTCATCCAGTTCAAAGCGCAGCTGCTCATCGCCGACACGCAGGGCGACCCGATCAGAAAAGCTTCGCTCATCCGCGACATCGTGGAAAGCATCGCGCTCATTCCCGACAGCATCACGCGCAGCGTGTACGTGAAGGAATGCAGCCGCATCATGGACGTGGAAGAGCAGTCGCTGCTCAACGAGCTGAACAAGATCAGGCGGAAGAATTTCGAGAAGAAAAAAGACGAGGTCACCAAAAAGCAGGAGCCGGAAACGAGCGAAGCGCCCGAAACGGGTTTCGTCCCCGACATCACCGCCAAGCCCGAGGACCAGGCTTCTCCCCTGCTCAACAGCGATCCGCAGGAGCGCGAGATCATCCGCCTGCTGCTGAACTACGGCACGCAGCAGGTGATGGCCGACAGCGAGGACGAAGAAGGCCGCCCGATCGAGGTGCCCGTTTCACTGGCGGAACTGCTGGTGCATGAATTGGTGCACGATCAAATTGTTTTCGGCACGCCGGGATTTCAAACCATCTACGAGGAATACGTCCGCCTCGTCGACACCGGCACCGTGCCCGATCTGAACTACTTCACGCACCACGCGAACGCCGACATCAGCAAGCTGAGCATCGACCTCGTCAGCATTCCGTATTCTCTTTCCAACTGGGAGCGGCATTTTATCTACGTGCAGACGGAAGATAAAATCCTGAAGAGCGCCGCGCTGCACGCCATCTATTCCCTCAAGCTGCGCCGCGTGGAGATCATGCTGCATGAAAACCAGAAGCAGCTGCGCACCGTCGACAGCGAGGATGAATTGCTGCAGCTACTCCAGCAAGCCCAGCAATTGCTCGAGGCGAAGAAGCATTTTTCGGGGATGCTCGGGAGAGTGGTGGTGCGGTAGCTTCAAACAACAATTCAAACCTGAGCCAACGTCACGAGCGGCGCGCAGCAAAGCGAAGCGATGACTGTCCCAACCGGAGAAGCCCGCAGCTATTTCAGGTTTTTTTACCTTGCATCATATGAACGAGTCCGGCAAACCCAGCGGCATCACCAAAGTCATCGCCGCTTCTTCCGTCGGCACGCTGATCGAGTGGTATGATTTCTACATCTTCGGCAGCCTGGCCGTGCTCATCGGCAAGCATCTTTTTCCTACCGACGCGGGCGCTTCCGCGCTGATCAACACGCTGGCCATTTTCGCGGCGGGATTCATCGTGCGCCCGTTCGGCGCGCTGGTGTTCGGACGATTGGGCGACATCGTCGGGCGCAAGTATACTTTCCTGCTCACGCTCATTCTCATGGGCGGCTCCACCTTCGCGATCGGATTGATCCCCGGTTACCAGACGATCGGCTACGCCGCGCCGGTGCTCGTGCTCATCATGCGCCTGCTGCAAGGCTTAGCGCTGGGCGGCGAATACGGCGGCGCGGCGACGTACGTGGCCGAACATTCGCCCGCGCACCGGAGAGGATTCTTCACCAGCTGGATCCAGACTACCGCCACGCTCGGGCTTTTTCTTTCGCTGGGCGTGATCCTGGCAACGAAAAGTTTGCTCGGCGATGAAGATTTCAACGAATGGGGCTGGCGCATTCCTTTTCTCGTCTCGGTGCTGCTCGTGCTCGTGTCGATCTACATCCGCATGAAGATGAGCGAATCGCCGGCCTTCGCCAAGCTGAAGAAAGAAGGAAAAGTTTCCGGCAACCCGCTGCGCGAAAGCTTCCGCAAGCGATCGAATTTCAAGATGGTGCTGCTGGCCTTGTTCGGCGCGGTGATGGGGCAAGGCGTGGTCTGGTACACGGGACAATTCTACGCGCAATCGTTCATCGAAAATGTTTGCAAGATCAACTTCGAGCAGTCGCGCACCATCCTGCTCTGGGCGATTTTATTCGCTACGCCTTTCTTCATCGTCTTCGGCAGCCTGAGCGACCGCATCGGGAGAAAGTGGATCATGATGGCGGGATTGCTGCTCGGCGTGCTCACCTACCGGCCGATCTACAGCGCATTCATTTCGCTGAGCGACACGAAAACAAAAACAGAATTGACCGAACGCGCTACCGTCGGTCAGGAAACTTCGCTCATTGCCGGCTCGCAGGATTCGATGCAAACGATCACGACCATGAAACATTATTCCGACGGTCTGATGGTGAAAGAAGTTCGAAAAGAAAAACGCTCCCCTGAAGCGAAACAGGAAAAAGCTTTTGCGGATGCGCCCAGGATCGAAAAGACCTTGCCGCCCGGGACGTACTGGCTTTTCGTGCTGCTCGTCTTCGTGCAGATCTTGTACGTCACGATGGTGTACGGCCCGATCGCCGCTTTCCTCGTCGAGCTGTTTCCCACGCGCATCCGCTACTCGTCGATGTCGTTGCCGTATCACGTGGGCAACGGCGTGTTCGGCGGGCTGGTGCCGTTTTTAGGAACGCTCATTGTCTCCTTCACGATGACGAAAGAAAA
>Ga0196978_1001040_pt1 | contig 13029 bp, 11 predicted proteins | sample S3v_2013CmetaG_FD_155491 | JGI IMG/M metagenome (GOLD analysis project Ga0196978, IMG submission 155491) | Soil microbial communities from Anza Borrego desert, Southern California, United States - S3+v_20-13C | ecosystem: Environmental > Terrestrial > Soil > Desert | place: USA: California... | reverse complement strand
GATTACGTCACGACGACCAGGGATTACAGCAAGACGGCCGCAGTGCGCCGCGAGTTCTTCCGGAATGGCTTCCCCACGGCAACCGGCGTCATCGTCGCCGGATTGCTGCGCCCGGGCGCCGTGATCGAGATCTCCGCGGTCGCCGTCCTGAAGCGGTGAAGAAGGCACGGGCATGGGCCGCAGGCCACGACGTGAGCGCACGGCGTGACGCGATCATGCGCGGGCTCAACACGGTGTTGCGCGCACGCGGCCGTCCCGGTGCGCTGCGCATGCAGGACATCGCGGATCACCTGGGTCTCGTCAAAGGCAATCTCTACTACTACTTCCGCACCAAGGAAGAGCTCATCTACCACGCGCACGTGAAGTGCGTGCAGGTGAGTCTCGATGCGCTGAAGCGCGCGCAGGCAAGCAAGGCGCCGCCGTCCGAGCGCCTGCACACGCTCATCGTCGAGCACATTCTCGCGATGACCGAAGGCGAGTACGGCGCCGTGCTCCTGGAGGACATCGACCAGCTCGCTCCGGCGCACCGCCGCAGGTACGTGGCGCTGCGCGACGAGTTCGAGAGTGGCGTGCGCGATCTCATCAAGGCGGGCATCGCGCACGGCGCTTTCGCGAAGCAGGATCCGCGTACCGCCGGGTTCGCGATTCTCGGCGCGATCAACTGGATTCCGAAATGGTACCGGCCGGACGGCGAGCTCGGCGCGCGCGAGATCGCCGAGCGCTTCGCGGACCTTTTCATGCGGGCGCTGGGCGCATGAACGGCTGGTTCGAGGATTTCGCAGTCGGCGCGCGGCTCCCCACGCGCGCGCGCACGATCACCGATGCCGACCATGAAGCCTTCTGCAAGCTCGTGGGTTACGACGTGCCGCTCTTCCTCGACCACGCGTACGCGGGCTCGCGGGGGCTCCGCGGGCGGCTGTGCCCGAGTCATCTGATCATGTCCTTCTCGACGGCAATGACCGGTGATCTTTTCACCGACACCATTATCGCAATGGTCGCGCTCGACAACGCGCGCTTCCTCGCGCCGGTCTATCCCGGCGACACGATCCGTACCGAAGTCGAGGTGCTGGAGAAGCGCGAGACCTCGAAGCCGGACCGCGGTATCGTCGTCTTCCGCGACCACGTCTACAACCAGCACGGGCAGGAAGTTTTCACGAACGACAAGACGGTGCTGCTCAAGCGCCGCCCGGCATGAGGGCTTTCGAGCGGCTGTTCGAGCCGCGCGGCATCGCGATCGTCGGAGCGAGCGGCGATATCACGCGCTTCGGCGGACAGACCGTGCGCGCGCTGAACACCTCCGGCTACACGGGCGGCGTGTTCCCGGTGAATCCCAAGTACGCAGAGATCGATGGCCGGCGTTGCTATGCCGCCGTCGCGCAGATCGATGCAGCCTGCGATCTCGCGGTCATCGCGCTGCCGGCGCAGCACGTGCCGCGCGCGGTGCGCGAGTGCGGCGAGCGCGGCATCGGCTACGCGGTCGTGCTCGGCGGCGGTTTTCGCGAGATGGGCGAGACGGGTGAAAAGCTCGAGCGCGACATGCTCGCCGCTGCGCGCGACCGAGGCGTGCGCCTGATCGGGCCGAACTGCATCGGGCTCGTGAACCCGCACGCGCACGTGGTCGCGGCGTTCGGCAGCATGACGCGTCCGCCGCATCTGACGCCGGGGCCGGTTTCGGTCGCGGTCCAGAGCGGCGGCTTCGGCATGAGCGTCGTCATCCGAGCCGCGATGGCGGGCGTCGGCTTCCGCAACGTCGTCGCGACCGGCAGCGAGTCCGACATCACGATGCCCGAGCTGCTCGCGGCGTTTGCCGACGATCCTGAAACCCGGGTGGTCTTCACCTACATCGAAGGTGTGCGCGACGGCCGCGCGTTCATGGCGGCGCTGCGCAAAGCGCTCGCGGCCGGCAAACCGGTGATCGTGTGGAAAGGCGGCAAGACCGGGCAGGGTGAGCGCGCCGCGCAGTCCCATACCGCGAACCTGACGAGCACGTACAACGTCTACCGCGCGGCGCTGCGCCAGTGCGGCGCGATCGAGATCTCGAGCACGGAGCAGGCCGTCGATTTCATCCGGGCCTATCTCGCGGGCCGCATGCCGTCCGGCCGCAACGTCGGTGTCGTGACAAACACCGGTGGCTCCGCGGTCGTGTTTTCCGACACGGCCGACGAGACGCGGCTCACCATACCGCCGCTCGGCGGGGCGACGCAGGCGCGGCTGGCGCAGCTCCTGCCGCCGCTCGCCGCGGTCGGGAATCCGGTGGACACGACGGCCGGCTATCCTCGGGTAGAACACACCGACAAGTACCGCGCCGCGTTCGAGACGCTGCTCGCCGACCGCGATGTCGACCAGCTTTGCGTGCTGTTCGGCACGATCATGGGAAACACCTTCGAGCTGAGCGCGCGCGTGCTCGCGCAGGCTGCCGCGAAGTCGCAGAAGCCGGTGTTCGCCGTGACGGCCGTGCCGAAGGAGATCTCGAGCCAGGGCTGGGAACACCTGGAGGCTGCGCGCATTCCGCTCTTCGCCACGCCGTCGCGCGCCGCGCGTGCCATGGGCATGCTCGCGGACTATGCAGAAGCGCGGCGCCACGCGGCACGCGCAGGTGCATGCGTCGAGCTCCCTGTGCCGCCGCTTCCGGCGGACGCCGTCACGCTCGACGAGCACGAGAGCAAGGCGCTGCTCGCGGCCGCCGGCATTCCGGTCACGCGCGACGTGCTGCTGCCGCTCGCGCCGTCAGTAGCCGATCTGACGGGCGTGCGCTTTCCGGCTGCGCTGAAACTCGTGTCGCGTGATATCGCGCACAAAACCGACATCGGCGCGGTGCGCCTGAATGTCGCGCATGACGATCTGAGGGATGCCGCAGCGGCGATCGTCGCCGGGGCGCGCCGTGCGGCACCGGAGGCGAATCTGCGCGGATTGCTCGCGTGCGAGATGGTGACGGACAGCATCGAGACGATCGTCGGCATCGTGAACGATCCGGCCTTCGGTCCCGTGGTGGCGTTCGGCCTGGGCGGCGTGCTCGCCGAAACACTCAGGGACGTGAGCTATCGCGTCGCGCCATTCGACGAGGACGACGCGCGTGCCATGATTGCGGAGCTCCGCGGCGCGGCTGTCTTCGAAGGTCTGCGCGGGCGCCCGGCCGCCGATATCGATGCGCTCGTCCGAACGCTGGTGCGCGTTGGCACGCTCGCGTGGACGCTGCGCGAGCGGCTGACCGAGATGGACGTGAATCCGCTGCTCGTGCGCCCGCGCGGCTTCGGTGTCGTCGCCGCCGACGCGCTGGTCGTCCTTACTTCGCCTTGATCCCGGCCTCGCGGATCGCTTTGCTCCATCGCGCGTGCTCGCTCTTGATGAATGCGCGGAATTCGTCGGGGGAGTTACCGACGGGCTCGACGGCGAGGGTCGCGAAGCGCTGCACGACATCGGGCGACTTCACGGCGCCGATGACCGACTTGCTGAGCACCTGCATCACCGGCCGCGGCGTCGCCGCAGGGGCGCACATGCCCTGCCAGGTGATGCCTTCGAAGCCCGGTACGCCGGAATCGCTGACCGTCGGAATGTCAGGCGCCAGCGCCGAGGCTTTGCGCGATGTGATCCCCAGCGCGCGCAGACGGCCGCTCTTCAAGTGGGGCAGCGCCGCCGTGATCGAATCGAAAGAGAGCTGCAGCTCGCCGGCGAGGAGCGCGTTCGCCGCGAGCGCCGTGCCCTTGTACGGTACGTGCGTGAGGTCGATCTTCGCCGCCGACTTGAAAACCTCGCCGACGAGATGCGAAGCCGAACCCATGCCCGCGGAGCCGAACGTGATCGCGCCTGGTTTGGCGCGCGCCGACGCGATGAGATCGCGCACATTGTGAAGCGGAGACGACGGATGCACGACCAGCACGAACGGCGCGTACGAAACGAGCGACACCGGCGCGAAATCGCGCTGTGGGTCGTAGGGCGTGGTGGCCGCGAGCAGCGGATTGATGACGGCGACGCTCGAGCTGCACAGGAGGATCGTGTAGCCGTCGGGCCTCGCCTTCGCGACGGTTTCGCCCGCGATCGCGCCGCCCGCGCCGGCGCGATTGTCGATGACGACGGTCTGGCCGAGAATTTCGCTCATTTTCTGGCCTACGATGCGCGCGACGATGTCGGCGATCCCGCCGGGCGCGAACGGCACGATCATGCGCAGCGGGCGCTCGGGAAACGTCTGCGCGTGCACGGGCGCGGCGGCAAGCAGCGCCGCGGCTGCAAGGCAGGGCAACATTGAAAATCGACGCATGGGAAGGTTTGACCGGTGAGTCAAAACAGTATGACACGGAATCCGCTCGTCGCCATCGCGCTCGGCCTAAAATGCGCGACGGCAATCGCGGACGCAGTGTCGAAAAACAACGTAAGGAGAAACTCAGCATGAACAAGGCAATCACCGCAGCGACGTTGAGCGCGCTGGCGATCTGCGCGGCGCCTGCGCTCGCGCAACAGGACTACCCCAATCGGCCGATCCGCATGATCGTGCCGTATCCGCCCGGCGGGCCGACCGACATCATGGGGCGCATCACCAGCGACGTGCTGTCGAAGCGGCTCAACCAGACGGTCGTCGTGGACAACCGTGGCGGCGCGGCGACGATCATCGGCTCCGAGATGGCCGCACGCTCGCCGGCCGACGGTTACACCGTCCTCGTCTCCTCGGAGACCACCTTTGCCGTGACGCCCGCGCTGCGGTCCAAGCTGCCGTACGACCCGCAACGCGACTTCGCGCCGATCGCGCAGCTCACCACGCAGCCGTACGTGCTTGCGATTACGAACTCGCTGCCGGCGAGCTCGGTCTCGCAGCTCGTCGCGCACGCCAAAGCGAATCCGGGCAAGTTGAGCTTCGGCTCGGCAGGGCAGGGCAGCGCGAACCATCTCGCGGGCGAGATGTTCAAGTACATCGCCAAGATCGATGCGGTGCACGTCCCCTACAAAGGCAATGGCCCGGCAATCATCGATCTCGTCGGCGGGCAGATCCAGTACATGCTGGGCAGCATCTCGTCCCTGCTGCCGCATGTGAAGAAGCTCAAGATCGTGGCGGTGGCGAGCGCGAAGCGCGCTGCCTCGCTGCCGGACGTGCCGACCTTCGCCGAAGCCGGCATGCCTGACTATCGGGTGAGCGGTTGGAACGGCATCGTCGCGCCGCGGGGCACGCCGGCCGCGATCATCAAGCGCCTCAATGCCGAGGTCGCGGCCGGCTTCAAGGAGCCCGAGGTCGTGGAGCGGCTGCGCAAGCAGAGTATCGAGCCGGTCGCGGGGACGCCGGAGCAGTTCGCCGCGTTCATGAAGTCCGAGCTCGAGCGCTACCGCAAGCTCATCAAGGCCGTCGGCATGAAGCTCGAGTGATGGAGGACCGGAAGCCGACGCTCACCGAGCGCCTCGCGGATTACTGGTCCTGCGCACGCTACGAGGACCTGCCGCCCGACACCGTCCGGCTGGCCAAGCGCTTCCTGATCGACACGCTGGCGGCCGGTATCGCGGGCGCGGACACCGAGGTGGCGCAGATCGTGCGCCGCACCGTCGAAGCCTCGCTCGGCGTGAAAGCGGGCGCCAGCGTTTTGTGGGGGCGCACCGAGACATTGCCGGCGCGTGAAGCGGCGCTGGTGAACGGCACGGCCTCGCACGCGCTGGAGCTGGACGACTTCGGCGGGTGCGGGCATTCGGGCGCGGTGGTGATCCCGGCGGTGCTGGCTTTGGCCGTTCGTCCTTCGACAGGCTCAGGACGAACGGAATCTGGAACCATCCGTGCTGAGCGTGTGGAAGCACGAACGCTCACCGGCAAAGACGTCATCACCGCGATCGTCGCCGGTTACGACGTCGCGCAGCGCGTAACCGAAGGCGCGGGCGGTTATCGCGGTCACAACGATCTCGGCTGGCATTCGAGCGGCACGTGCGGCAGCTTCGGCGCCGCCGCGGGCGCGGCGAAAATCCTCGGACTCGATCGCGAGCGTTTCGCCGATGCGCTCGGCATCGCGGGGTCCTTTACCGGCGGCATCTGGGCGTTCCTCGCGGACGGTGCGATGACCAAGCGCTTTCACCCGGGCAAAGCCGCCGAGACCGGCACGTCTGCCGCGCTGCTCGCGCGCGAAGGCATGACGGGTCCGCGGCAGGTGCTGGAAGCGGAGTGGGGCGGTTTCTTCTCGACGTACGCGCGCGGCATCGCGAAGGCAGAGGCGACGCTCAAAGGATTGGGCGAAGACTTCCGCATCGCGCGCTCCGGCATGAAGCCGTATGCGTGCTGCCGCGGCTTGCACGCGACGCTCGATGCGCTGTTCGAGCTGATGCGCGAGACCGGCGCGGACAGCACGCAGATCGAGCGCATGGTCGTTCACGGCAACGAGCAGAACCGCGTTCAGTTCGATCGGCCGCAGCTCGAGACGCTGCTCGATGCGCAGTTCAGCTTTCAGTACGCGCTCGCCGTGGGCGCCGTCAGCGGACGCGCCACCCTCGACCAGTTCATCCCCTTCCGCACGAACGAGCCGGAGGTGCAGCGGCTCATGCGCGCGACGACCGTGGTGGCCGATCGCGAGCAGCCGCCCAATACCTATCCGCCACTGGAGATCCGCTTCAGGGACGGCCGCACGATCGAGCGGCACGTGAAGTTCGGGAAAGGCGCGCCCGAGAATCCGCTGTCGGACGACGAGCTGCGCGCGAAAGTCGTGGCGCAGGTCGAGCCGGTGCTCGGCACGCAAGGTTGTGCCGCGCTGATATCGTGTGTCGCCGAGCTCGACGCGGTCCGCGATATGAGCGAGCTCACGCGGCTGCTCGTGCCTGCGCGCGGCGCGTAGTGCCTGCGGACGCGCCTGAGTGCGGCCAGCCGCAGGTCGGTCCGGCCGATCTCTTTCGCGCGTTCGCGGTACTCACGCTCCACAGCTTCGGCGGCGCGCTTTTCTGGTCGCGGCGCATGCTGATCGAGCAGCGCGGCTGGCTCACCGAGCAGGAGTTCGTCGAAGTGCTTGCGCTTGCGCAGTTATTGCCGGGGGCCAACGGTACGAACCTGGCGGCCGTCGTGGGCTATCGCTTCGCCGGAGTGCGTGGCGCGCTGGCCGCGATGGCAGGCTTCATGGGACCACCGCTGCTCGTGATCGGCGCGATCGGCGCCGTCTACTATCTGTACGCGGATCTCGCGTTCGTGCAGCACGCATTGAAAGGCATGGCGGCCGTCGCCGTGGGCCTCGTGATCGCCACCGGCATCAAGATCGCGCGCGTGCTCGGCGCCCGCTGGTTCCCGTGGACGATCACGGTGCTGACTTTCGCGGGCGTGGGCCTCATGCGCTGGCCGCTGTTGATCGTGCTTGCGGTGCTGGCGCCGATCGCGATCGTCGCAGCGTGGAAGGGGCATCACTGATGCCGCTGACCGAGCTCGCCGCGCTGTTCGCGTATTTCCTGATGCTGTCGTTCATCGCGGTCGGCGGCGCGCCGTCGATCCTGCCCGAGATCCACCGCTACGTTGTCGAGGTGAACGGCTGGATCACGAGCTCGGATTTCGCGCGGCTCTACACGCTGGCGCAGGTCGCGCCCGGGCCCAACGTCATGTACCTGCCGCTGCTCGGCTGGGACATCGCGGGCTGGCCCGGCGCGCTCGCGCTCACGTTTGCATTCATCGCGCCGTCGCTCACGCTCACGATGTGGGTCGCGCGGCTCTATGCGCGGCATCCCACCGGGACGGCCGTTCTCGCGGTGCGGCGCGGTCTGACGCCGATCACGATCGGCCTCACCTGCGCGAGCGGCTGGGTGCTCATGCACGGTGCCGCGGAAGACTGGCGCGGCTACGCGCTGACGGCGTTCACGGTCGTGTTCGTGACGCGCACGTCGTTCAACCCGCTATGGATTCTCGTCGCCGGCGCGGGGGCGGGATTGTTCGGCCTGGTCTGAAACCGGGGTCTGTCTCCGATTTCACGCCGTTCGTGCTTCGACACGCTGAGCACGAACGGCGGCGAACCTGACGCTTCCCTACTTCGGCGGGGCTGGGAAGGTAACGACCGGGCCCTGCGGCTCTTTGCCGGGAGGAACGAATGCCGGCGCCGGCTCGCCGGCGGGTTGCAGCGTCTTCGTGTACCGGTAGATCGCCTTGAGATCCTGCTCTGTCATGTCGTGCAGCGCGAACCATGGCATCGGCGGACGCGTTTCCATCGTCTTGGCACGCTTCAGCCATGTCGCCTCGGACATGTCGCGGAAATAGAGGCGCAGATTGATGGGGTAGGTCGTGCCCCACGGACCTTTCCAACCGAGCTTGTCGCCCATCAGCCATTGCGATTCCGGCACCTTCCCGCCGGACATCGCGTAGCCCGCGGTGTGGCAGTCGTTGCAGCCGGCGACTTTCACGAGATAGCGGCCGCGTTCGATCTGACGCTGGTCGGTTTTGCCGTTAGTCGCCTTCGTTGCGGCGGCCTGCTGGGCAAAAGCGCCATGTGGCAGCGCGAGCGCGGCGACCAGCAGTGCAGGAAGCAGCTTCAGAACGGGACGGGACATCGCATCGCTCCTTTCTCTCCCGTGTTGTCGTGATCACTGGACGCGGAGCTTAAACGAAGCGCGTGCGGGCCTTCAGTTTCAGTTTGTTTCAGTTACGTGTGCGGCAGATGGGTCTGCAGCAGACCGAAAAGCTCGTGCGGGTCCACGGGTTTGCGCAGCACCGCGCGGATGCGTGCGCGGTCGATGTCCTCGCGCGCGAGATTCTCGTTGAAGCCGGAATACAGAATGACCGGCACGTCGCAGCACTTTTCGCACAGCTCGCGCGCGAGCTCGACGCCGGTCTTGCGCGGCATCGCCTGATCGGTGATGACGAGATCGAATGGTCGCGGCTCGCGCTGGAACAATGCCGCGGCTTCGAGAGGGCTGGTCGCCACCGTCGCCTCGATGCCCCAGCTCTCCAGCAGATCGGACATGAAGACACCCACCGCCTGTTCGTCGTCCACCACGAGCACGCGTCCTTTCAGGCGGCGCGCAGGCCCGCGCGGACGCGCGGTCACGGCGGCAGTGGCGCTGTCGCCGGTCTCATTGAGCGCCGGGAAGAACACACGGAAGCGCGTGCCGCGCCCGATCTCCGTCTCGACGATGATATGGCCGCCCGCCTCGTGCACGATGCCGTGCACGGTCGCGAGCCCCATGCCGCTGCCTTTGCCGACTTCCTTCGTCGTGAAGAACGGATCGAAGATGCGCTCGACGATATCGGAGGCGATGCCCGGGCCGTCGTCCTGCACGCAGAGCTCGACGAAATTTCCGGCTGCCGCCTGGCTGCACGCCGTGCACACGCCCTGTGTGCCGGGCGCCTGCCGCACGGCGACTTCGATCGTGCCGACGCCGCTCATCGCGTCGCGCGCGTTGAGACACAGGTTGAGCAGGATCTGGTCGAGATGCACCGGATCGAGCATGACCGCGGCGGCGTGCGCGTCGAGGCTCGTGTGCACGTCGATCGTCGAGGGCAGTGACGAGCGGAAGAGCTTGACCGATTCCTGGATGAGCGGCGCGAGCGAGACCGGCCGCGGCTGCCCGCGCTGCGCGCGGCTGAAGGTCAGCATCTGCTGAATGAGGTCGCGTGCGCGGCCGCACGAGAGCTGCGCCTGCTCGAGATAACGCGCGAGCTTCTGATCTGCGCCGGCCGCGGGATGGTCCGCCGCGAGCACCACGTACCCCATGATGCTCGTCAGCAGGTTGTTGAAATCGTGCGCGATGCCGCCGGTGAGATGCCCCAGCGCCTCCATCTTCTGCGCCTGCCGCATCGCCTGCTCGGCCTGTTTGCGCTCGGTGATCTCGCGGCTGAACGCGAGCAGCCGGCGCTCGCCGGCGATCATCGCCGGCCGCAGCACGACCTCGTCCCAGTGGAGGCTCCCGTCCTTGTTGCGCCGGTGCCACTCGAAGCGCACGGTTGCGCCGCCGCGCGCCTGCGCGAGCTTCTTGCGCGCCTCTTCTTCGGTGTACGGGTGCTCGCCCGCCGAGATCTGGCCGACGGTGATGCGCCGCATCTCGTCCGCCGTATAGCCGTAGATCTCGCACGCGCGCTGGTTCACGTCGATGATCGCGCCGGTCTCGAAATCGTGCACGAAGATCGCGTCTTCGCTCGCTTCGAAGATCGACCGGTAGCTCGCTTCGGAATGCCGCAGGGCTTCTTCCGCGCGCTGGCGCTCGAGCTCGGCCGCCGCGCGCACGGCAAAGATCTTCAGAATCGATTCGACGAACTCGGCGTTGGTGAGCCGGTTGCGGCTCAGGACCGCGATCAGCCCGATCGGTGCGCCGGCCGTGTCGCTCAGCGGGAATCCGGCATAGCTCTCGAGACCGAGCTCGTTGAAGTACGGGTCGTGCGCAAACGTATCGCGCAACCCCGCAGGGTAGATGCGGAACGACTGGCCCACTACGCGCTCGCACGGTGTGCCGGCGACCGGATAATCGAAGTTCTCGCGGATCTCGCCGTCGATGTAGTAGGCGTGGACGCGCATCCGGCCAGTCGCGCCTTCGCACGGCGCGGCGATCAGCGCGACGTCGACTTCGAGAATCGTGGCGAGATAGCGCACGAGCTGCGGCAGCACGCTGCCGCCCTGGGCGCTGGAAACGGCGAGCGCCGCTTCGGTGAGCGCGTCCTGCGTGCGCTTGTGCTCGGTGACGTCGGTCGCGACGCCACAGAGCGCGTAGATATCGCCGCCGTCGGAGAACAGCGGAAACTTGAACGTCTGGAACGTGCGCGGCTGGCCGGCGACGTTGGCGGTGACCTCGAACTCCACGGCGCGGCCCTCGCGCAGCACCTCGTCGTCGTGCGTGCAGAAGCGCTGCGCGATCTCCTGCGACCAGATCTCTTCGTCGCGGAACCCGACGATGCGCTCGGCCGGCGTGCGCACCGACCGCTCGAGCTCGCGGTTCGCGAAGAGGTAGCGGCCGTCACGGTCCTTGACGGCCACGATCGCTTTCGCGAGATCGAGCACTTTCTGCACGCGCGATTCGCTGTCGGGCGTCGACCATCCTGCATCGCGGATGCGCGTGAGGTCGTGCACCTCGGCGAGGATCCGCGGCTCGCACGCCGGATCGACGACGAGATGGACCAGCCCGCGTGCGCGTCCGCCGTCAGCCGCACGGAATTGCCATGGAAACCACTGCGGGAGCCCCGCGCGCGCAGCGTGCCAGCGCCGCTGCCAGCGCTCTCGCGAAAAGGCGCCATCGGACTGAACTTCGGGGCACAGGTCGAGGAAGGTTTTTCCGAGAATTTCATCGCGCCCGCGCCCCAGCATGCGGCAGAAACGCTCGTTGCAGTCGACGACGTGGTCGTCCAGCAGAAGCAGCGCGAGCGTCCGCGAGACGAGGGTGCACTCGGCCGGCGCGGTCATGTGTCTGGTCCGTGATTCATGGCGGCGCCAGTATAGGCAAGGCCGCCACGGGCGGGCTCAACTGTTACATGCCTGAAACAACTGAAACGCAAGTGCGCGGGACGCTGGGTGTGCCTGCGCAACGGCAACGTAGGGTGCGCAAGTTGCGCACCGCGGTGCGCCATCGGCGCACCTTACACAGGGTGGGTGGTACTACGCCCGCGGCGGGACGAACATGTAGCCCGCGCCGCGCACGGTGCGGATCGTCTGCGGCTCGGCGGGGTTCGGCTCGACCTTGCGCCGCAGGCGAGCGATCCGGATATCGATCGAGCGGTCGAACGGCTCCCACTCGCGGTTCTTAGTGAGCGTGAGGATCTGGTCGCGCGTGAGCACCTTGTTCGGGTGCTCCGTGAACACCTTGAGCAGATCGAACTCCATGGTCGTGAGCGGCACTTCCTGGCCTTCGACGTCGAGGAGCTGATGCGAAGCGACGTCGAGGAAGCAGCGCCCGACGCGTACGCGCTCCATACCCACGCGGACGACGGACGGTGACTGAGGCTTAGCCTGGAGCCGCCGCATCACGCTCTTTACGCGTGCGAGCAGCTCGCGCGGATCGAACGGTTTCGTGACGTAGTCGTCGGCGCCGACTTCGAGCCCGACGACGCGGTCCACGACGTCGCTCGCGCCGGTCACCATGATGATGCCCACATCGAAGCGCTCGCGCAGAAAGCGCGCGAGCGTGAGTCCGTCCTCTCCGGGCAGGCGCACGTCGAGCAGCACGACATCGGGCAGGTTGCGCTCGATCGCCTCACGCATGTCGCTGCCGCTCTCCGCCTGGTGCACGTCGTACCCATTGGCGCCGAGATACTCCGCGACCATTTCCCTGATGGACCGATCGTCCTCGACGATCAGCACGCTGCCGCTGCCGGCCATTCACACGTCTCCGAGACTCCGAGCGCCGATTATATCGACTGAAACAAACTGTTTCCGCTTCGACATCGGCGCGATACCTCGGCTGCCTAGACTGCGATTCCTCACAGGCATCCAACCACATGGGAAGATCATGTCGAACGCAGCCGACCTCCAGAAGACCCGCATGCCCGCGCAGATCGACACTCGCCGCTACGCGAAGTGCATCGAGGTCTCCAGACGCATCCGCTGGGACATCGACCGCGACGTGATCCGCGGCCGCGCTTTCGACGTCTCGCGCAAGTTCCTGCCGGACGGACTTTCTTTGGCCGAGCGGCTCGACTTCCTGACCGGCGCCGAGCGCCGGCTCCTGTCCCAGGTCCAGGGCCGCACCTACGCGAACATGTTCGGTCTCGTGGAGCGCTATATCACCGCAAAGATCGTGGAAGTGAGCCGCGAGCACGTGCTCGGCGACCAGACGGCCCTGGAGGCGCTGGTGCGTTTCACCGACGAAGAGCTGAAGCACCAGGAGCTCTTCCGCCGCGTCGAGCGGCTCGCCGCCGATGTGATGCGGCCCGGCTATCAGTTCCTGCCGCGGCCGAACGATGTCGCGTGGCTGGTGCTCGGCAAGTCGACCTGGTCGGTGCTCGCGCTCACCTGCCTCATCGAGCTGTTCACGCAGGCGCATTACCGCGAGAGCATCTCGCCCGATTCCGAGCTCTCCGAGCTCTGGAGAGACATCTTCCTCTTCCACTGGAAGGAAGAGTCGCAGCACGCGGTGCTGGACGAGCTCGAGTGGCGGCGCGAGGACGCGAAGTTGACGCCC
>Ga0196978_1001038_pt1 | contig 13054 bp, 19 predicted proteins | sample S3v_2013CmetaG_FD_155491 | JGI IMG/M metagenome (GOLD analysis project Ga0196978, IMG submission 155491) | Soil microbial communities from Anza Borrego desert, Southern California, United States - S3+v_20-13C | ecosystem: Environmental > Terrestrial > Soil > Desert | place: USA: California... | reverse complement strand
ATCATGCGCTCCAGCGAGAGCGCCACGTCGACGAGCGCCTCGGGGGTGTGGTCCCCCATGTAGTTCTTGAGGGCGCCAACGACTGCGCGCGGGTCCGAGCCATACCCCATATCGATGGCGCCCAGCGCGCCCGCCGACGTGCGGGGGAGGCGCCCCATGATGCCGCCGAACGTATCCTCGAGGGCGCCGCGGCGGTTCTCTGCGCCGACGATGATGCCGTCGATCGCGTTCTCGCCCACCGGGAACCACTTGCGGGCGGGCGAGCCCGCGTCCTGCGCCGCATTGGCGACGGCCGGCAGGGCCCCGACCTTCTCGCCGACCCAGCCGGTGACGCCGCCCCACGCGCCCTCGGCGCCGGCCTTGAAGCCGCCGACCATGTTGGCGCCGGCGTCCTTGAGCCACCCGCCCGCGCCCGCGAAGATGCCGATGATCTGGCCGGGCAGCCCGGTCAACCACGGCCACGCGGTGTTGTTCCAGTAGTCCTGCGCCCCGTGGCGCAGCCCGTCGATCGTCTGCTGGCCGGCGCCCTGCAGCCAGGTGCTCGCCGTATTGAAGAGCCCCATGATGTCGTCGGAGCGCCCCTGCAGCCACGGATAGGCGGTGTTGTTCCAGTAGTCCTGGGCGCCGTGCCGGAAGCCATCGATGGCCGCCTGGCCGTGCGTGACGAGCCACGTCGACGCGGTCGCGAACAGCCCCTGGATCTCGGGCGCGCGCCCCTGCAGCCAAGGGCCTAGTTGGTTGTTCCACACGTCCTGGGCGCCGTGCCGCAGCCCGTCCAGGAGGCCGACGCCGGCCGCAATCAGGAGCGTGCTAGCACCCGCCATCGCCAGCCCGATGCCGGGGAGCAGTACGTCGGTGAAGAACCGGAAAACGTCCTCCTTGTGGTCCCACAGGGCCCCGTAGTAGGCGCCCAACAGTTCGGCGCCCCCCCGCGTCATCGTGGCCACGATGCCCGGCAGCCCCGTGGTGGTCAGCCACTCGCTGATGCCCGGCCACGCGGCCGTCACGGCCGCGATGGCGGACAGGACCCAGCCGTTGGCCGTCGTCTTGAAGCCCTCGACCGCCCCCTGGAGGGTCACGAGCAGCATCGGGAGCGCGGTGCTGGTGATCCAGCCCTGCAGGGCGGGCCATCGCTCGGTGAAGCCGGCGATCAGCCCCGAGATGGCGGTGCCGGCCAGGTCCCCCAGGCCGCCCGCCAACCCCCCCAGGGCCCCCATGAGGCCGCCCGTTTCCCAGCCGCTCATCACCAGGTCACGCAGCCGCGCGACCGCCGGCAGGATGGTGGTCTGGATGAAGCGGCCGGCGCGCGTCCCCAGCCGCATCACGCTGCCCAGGAAGGCGCTCAGGGGGTTGTCGGGGCCCAGGGTGCGGTTCAGGAACGTGATGAGGCCGCGCATCCCGGCGCGAAACGGGTTGATGGTGCGGCCCATGACGCGCCCGAACACATCGTCGATGCGCCCGAACGCATCCGCGAAGCGCTGCAGGGTGGGCTGCACGGCCCCGACCACGTCGGCCACGACGTCGCGGATCCCGCCCCAGTTGTTCGTCCAGGCCAGGTAGAAGGCCCCGAGGGCGGCCGCCAGGATGGCGAGCGGCGGCGTCAGCATCAGCATGCCCCGCACCGCCAGCACGACCTTGTCACCAAACAGGGCCCACGCGCCGGCCGCGGCCGCCACGGCGCTGCCCAGGACCCCCAGGATGGCGATCGTCTGCTGCACGCCGGCCGGCAGGTCAATCAGCCAGTTCAGGACCGCGGTCCCCCCTTGGACCAGGCGCCGCAGCGGTCCCTGGGTGAAGCGCAGGAACGTAATGGCCAGCGTCTCGACGGACCCCTGGGCGGCTTCGAGGTCGCCCGCCAGGTTGTCGAGCCGCTTGCCCGCCATGTCGGCCGCGGCGCCCGTGTCGTTGACCGAGTCCGCGTAGTCCTGGACCCCGGCGGCGCCGGCCTGGTAGAGCACGCTGGCGGCCCGGATGGCATCGCTCCCGAACAGGACCGCCAGCGCGGTCTGGCGCTCCTCATCCGTGAGGCCGCCCAGTTTGCTCTGCAGTTCGCCCGCCAGCCCGGCCACGCCGATGAATTGCCCCTGGGCGTCGTAGAACGACAGGCCCAGTTGGTTGATCATCTCCTTTTGCTTTTTGGTCGGGTCCAGCAGGCTCAGCATCATGGTCTTGAAGCTGGTGCCGGCGTCGGAGCCGCGCAGCCCGTAGTCGTGGAAGAGCGCCAGGGTCCCGACCGTATCCTCGAGCCCGACGCCGAACTGCGCGGCCACGGTGCCGCTGGCCTGCATCGCGTACCCCAGCTCGCTCACGTCGGCGGCGCTCTTGTTGGCCGCCGCGGCGAACACGTCGGCGACGTGGGTCGCCTGATCGCCCCCCAGGCGGAAGATGTTGAGCGCGTTGCTCATCAGGGTGGCGGCCTCCGGGACCGCCACCCCCGCCGCTGCGGCCAGCGCCGTGGCGCCCTCGCCGGCGCCCCCCAGGATGTCCTGGACCGAGACCCCCGCCTTCGCCAGTTCCGCCAGGGCATCGGAGGCCTCGCTGGCGCTAAAGCTGGTGTCCTTGCCGATCTGGAGCGCCAGGTCATCGAGGGCCTGCAGTTGCGTCCCGGTGACGCCCGTCACGGCCGCCAGCCCACTCATCTTGCTCTCGAAGTCGGTCGTGAGTTGCAGGCCCTTGCCGAACGCCGCCAGTCCGGCGCCCCCCACGGCCAGCAGCGCGCCGCCGGCGGCCTGGCTGGCGCCCGCGGTGTCCTGGACCTTGCCGCTGACGCGGTCGATCGCCTGCTCGGTGGCGGCGACGCCCGCAGCCGCGAACTCGACCTGGAGTTTGGCAGCGGTCAGGGGCATCAGGTCAGCCCTCCGGCGTGGGACCCAGGCCCGGCAGCCCCTGGAGGCGCCGCGCCATCCCCTCGGCCTTGGCTTCGGCCGCCTCGGCGATCAGGGCGCGGTCGCGCCACGTGATCGGCATGCGCTCCAGGTCCCAGGGCGGAACCCCGAGCCAGCGGGCGGCGCGCAGCAGCGAGTACCACGGTGGGGCCTGGCCTAGCGGGGCCGAAACGAGCCACCGCGCGAGCGATTCGCGCGCGGCGTCGAACGTGCGGCTTTTGGGGCGCCGTCGACCATGTCGGCCTGCATCGCCTCCAGAACCAGGTTGAGGAGTTGGCTCGGCAGCAGCTCCACGCACTCGGGCGTGACCGGGACCGGCTCCCCGGCCGCCACCACGACCCGCGGGTTGCCGGCGTCATCGAGGTCGCCAGCGTCGGCCAGCGGGCCCTCCAGGTCCACCCACTCGACCAGTTCGCAGAACAGGTCGATGAAGCGATCGGTCCCGGCCGCCTCCGCGAGTGCGCGCTCCATCAGGGGCGTGAGGGCGTTGGGGCGGTACCGGACCGCGAAGTCGCCGAGGTCGGTCTTGACCGTGACCTCGGCGCGCTGGTCCGTGAAGGCGACGACACTCAAGGGCATGCGGTGGTTCCTCCTGCGGCCCCCAGCGGGCCGCACGTGCGTTCAAGGGCCTGCGGGGCCCTTGCGGGGCCTGCGGGCCGCTACGGGGCCGAAAAACGCGCTACAGGGCCGCGCGTTCGTTGCGCAGCAGCACCTGCACGCCCGCCAGGTCGGTGTTGTCGACGAGGCGGAAGGTCCAGGCGGCGCCCACGATGCCGTCCTGGTTGTCAAAGCTGATCTCCTCGGCCTTGGCCGCGAAGTCGGCGCGGAACAGGTAGGGCTGGCTCGCCTCGATGTCGGGTCCCACGGCCTCGATGCGGACCCAGACGGTGTCGCCGTTCTCGAACGCCACCAGGGGCGCCATCCCCTCGTCGTCGGCCGCGTAGGTCATCCCGAGGGTGGCGTCGGCCGCCAACTCGACGGTGCTGGCCCAGCTCGGGTTGGCGGCGTTGATGACCCAGATGGGCCCGTACTTGCCCGTCACGGCCCACTGGGCGGCGAACAGTCGCTCCTGCAGGGTCGTGCCGAGCGCTGCGTAGCTGTCGTCGACGTAGATGCTGACGTCGTTGGGGTCGATCGGCACCAGGTCGATCTCGGTCGGGGAGGCCGTCATGGTGACGTCGTCCTCCCAGCGGCGGCCCATGAAATCGCCCCCCAGGGTGATCTCCTCGGTGCCAAAGTTCATCGACAGGCCGCTAAAGAGACCGCCGGCCACCCGGGAGGCCCGCACGCTGGAGCCGATCTCGGTCGTGTAGGTGGTGGGGACGTCCGGGCCCTGGGGGTTGATCTCGAACAGCCACTCGCGCGCCACCGTGGCGCCCGATGGGGTCGTAATGGTGGCGGCGCCGGCGATGCTGCTCATCGGGTACTGGAGTTCGTTGTAGGTGCCGCGCCCCTCGACGTTGCCGGCGGTATCGCGGCGACCGGGCACCACCAGGGTGTCGAACTTGCGACCGCGCGGCCGGAAGCGGCTGCTGGTCAGCCGTGGGGCCGCCGTGATCCCCAGGCTCGCCAACTTGCGGTTGGCCGCCACCGCGACGCCGGGGGTCACCTCGACGCCGATCTGGATCGTCTCGAAAATCTCGGCTCGCTCGCTCATCGGGCCCTCCTAGGCGCTGGCGCGAATCTGGTATTCGCCGCCCAGCTGCGTAAACAGCAGGTCGTCCTCGACGATCTGGCGCTCCACCGGCGCCACGCGGGTGCAGCCCGTGATACCGGGGCCGCGCTGGCGATCGAGCGCGGCGTCGATGGCGGTCACGATGGGCGCCAGGCGGTCGGCGCCGGTGCCCTCATCCCACGCCGTCACCTCGTAGGTGACCGTCGTGGCGGCGCGGCGCCCGCCCACGTAGCGGTGATCGACGCTGCCCAGGTGGCGCAGCGTCACGTAGGGCCCCGCAGCGCCGGCGACCGGCCGCGGCGTCTCGTCGGTCGCGCTGGCGACGTAAACGGCGACGTCGGCGCTGCCCGGCTGCGCCGCCAGCCGGGCCGCGATCCAGTCCGTCACCTGGACGGTGGCGACCGCCAGCGTCATGGCAGGCCCGCTTCGAGCTTCTGCAGCTCGCGGATGACGACAGGGAACGTCTGCGCCGTCGTCTCGCGCAGGAAGGGCCGCGGCGGCATGCGGCGCGTGCCCTCATGCACGTAGAGCCCGTAGCCGGCCCCGACGATGACCCGCATCGCCAAGCTGCCCGGGGTGGCGCCCTCGGTCTGGATGCTCGAGCGCAAAAACCCGGTCCTGACCGGCGCCCGCACCTTGGCCCCGGCCTCGGTCGCGAAGGCGCCGCGGCGCAGCGCGCGGCTCACCTCGGCCGGCAGCGCCTTGGCCAGCGCCGGCAGGCCGTTGTAGGTGAGGCGGATGTCGACGCCGGACCCGGCCATCTCAGGAATGCCCCTCAGCGGCCGTTTCCTGCCCCGCTGTGGCGTCCTGGGTCGCCGCATGGCCCGCAGGACCTTTGGTGGCGCCGGAGGCGCTCTGGCGGCTCCTGGACGCCCGCTGGCGCTTCGGCTTGGCCGGCCTCGGGGCCTCCGCGGCGGCGTCGTACGGCGCCTCGGGCTCATAGACGACGAAGCCGCGGGCCTTGAAGCGCGCCACCGCGGCGTCGGCCGCCTTGCTGCCGGCGACGATGCGCTGCGTGCGGCCCGTCTCGGGGTGGCGCAGGTGAATAAACGTGCGTGCCATCGTTAGCCCTCCCGCTGCACGGCCGCGGTGCGGCTCGTCGCGTACGTGTCCTCGACCGGGTCGCCGATCACCTCGACCGTGATAGTCCCCTGGTCGGTCGTGACGACCACCAGGTGGCCGCTCGCCAGCGGGGCGCCGAGTGGGACCGCCAGCAGCCCCTGCCAGGTTTCGCCGAGGCGGCCCAACTGATCGTCGCCCTCGTGGCGCTCCCGGTTCACCGGATCGAGCCGGCACCGCACCGGGTCGCCGACCGGCGTCGGCTCCCCGTAGCTGGTGCGGCCGCCCGCCGTGGTGCGCGTGCGTGCCAGGACCTGGCAACTGCTGGGCATCGCCGACGCATCAAGGGCCCGCAGGTCGGCCAGCAGGGCGGCGTCTACCAGCGCGTCCACGTCAGCGCGGCCGCCCGGTCGCGTCCGCCGTGATCGGGGTGTCGCGCGTGGCGGCCCGGAACGCGCCGCGGCGCTGGGTTGCTGGCGCGGCGGCCACCATCGGGGCGTCGGGGTCGTCGCCGTCCGGGTCGTCGCCGGGTTCCTCGTCGAGGTCCGCCGGCGGCGCCAGCAGCGCCGCGACCAGTTCGTCGCGATTCATGCCGGAGCGCCCCGGGATCTCGCGCTCGCGCGCCAGGTCCTGCAGCTGCGCGACCGTCAACTCGCCGAGGTTTGGCTGGATCTCAGGGTCCTGTCCGGTGTTCGGGTCAGCCATCGTAGGTACTCCATCGCTCGCGCCATCCGGGCGCCAGGTATTCGGCTGGTGCGGGCTCGCCGTCGCGGGTGGCGGCGGTCGATCGGGTCGTGCCGGCGCTACTGCGTGCCGTCGTGGCGGCTGTCCTGAGCGCGTCGGCGCGGCTGTAGCTGACGCTCAGGCCGTTCGGCAGCGTCACGCGCTCTGGCTGCCGGCCCAACTGGACCGCCAGGCCGCTGGCCAGGAACGCGACCGTCTCGGCCTCGGTGCTGATGGCGAGCCGCGCGTCGATCGTCTCGTCGGTGAGGAGCGGCGTGGCCTCGTTGGTGTCACCGAGCGCGAAGCGGACGCGGTCCCGCGCGGTGCTGAGCGTCTCGTCGTACGTGAAGGCCATGCCGCGGCTCCTCGGGTTCCTCGGGCTCAGGGGCGCCTGCTGCCAGGCGCCCGGCCGTTACGCGATCGTCGGGGCCGTGTAGGAGCCGGAGCCCGCCACGTACAGGTTGGTGGCCGCGGTGCGGTCACTGACGCCGATGCCATAGCGGCGGCGCATGAACGCATTGGCGAGCGGGTAGAAGGCCCGGTACTGGATGTCGATGTCGCGCCCGAACCGCTCGTCATAGCGGATCGCCAGCGGGTTGCGCGGGTTGAAGTCGCCGTAGGTCTTGAACATCGTCAGGTTGGCGCTGCTGCCCCACTCGAGGCGGCCGATCCAGACCCGGATGTCGTCGCCGTAGACGCCCACGTAGCGGGCGGCATCGACGTTCGCGGCCGCCACCCCCTGGGCGCGCAGGATCAGGTCGGAGGTGGCCTTGGTGAAGCCCGTGAGGGCCATCACGGCCGCGATCTGGGCCGCGGATCCGATCAGGTCGTACGGGCCGGCGTGCCAGCGCGCCAGCTGGTCCCGCATCGTGCCGAGCGTGGTGGCCAGGTCGGCCGTCGCGGCACGGTAGTAGTGGGTGTAGCCGCCCGCGAGCGCGGTGCCATCCGGGTACGTGCCGGCGAACACGTTGTCGCCGGTGCCGGAGCCCGCAAACCCGGGGCTGACGGCCGACGTCTTGCGGTCGACGTACTCCTCGGCCGCGCTGGTGAGGCGCCGGAACACCTGCAACGTCAGGCCGCGCGTGAAGGTGAGCAGGAAGGCGTCGATCTGGCGCACCAGTTCGGCCTCCGTGATCTCCTCCAGCTTTTCCTCCGTCAGGCCAAGCGCCTTGCGGAACCGGCGCATCGGCAGCATCTGGCCGCGTGGCGGCTCTGCCACCTCGGGGCGTGCCAGACCGTATTCGTCCTCCTCCTCAAGGTCGAACATCGAGGCGAACGGGCTGTCGACGACGGCCTCGGGCGTGAAGTAGACCAGCGACGCCACCAGCGGGTCGACGACCCGGCTCGCGGCCTGGATGCGCGTGTCGATGGTCTGCAGAGCGGTTTCCCAGCTCATGCCCCGTTCGTTCTGGAGGCCGCGCACGTAGGCCTCGTCAACGTTGGGCGGGAAGTCGAGGTGGGTGGTGTCAAGGTAGCCGCGTGGCATCGGGATCCTCCTCGGAAGTGGCGTTAGTGCCTCTACCGCTATCCGCTAGAGCGAAAACTCGATCATGGTGGCCGAGACGGCGTGGATGCGGCCCGTGAAGCCCACGACCGCCGTGGTGTCGAGCCCGCCTTCAACGGTGGTGGAGGGGAACAGCGGCGTCCCGGCCGTCAGGCCCGTGAAGCCGTCCATCTCGCCGTCGCCCAGAACAGAGCAGTCCTTGCGGCCTGCCGCGTAATCCTGGGCCGCAAACCCGTACTTGCCATCCGGGTCGGTGCCGTCGCTGAGCGACCAGCCGTTGGCCCCCAGGATCAGCAGGTCGCCGGCCTCGACGTCCTCGGTGACGGTGCGGATGTGGCTGACCCGCTCATAGCCGACCGGCATGCACGGCCGGACCTTCGTGCCCTTGGTGACTGCTGCCATCGTGTGCTCCTCTGTTGGTGCGCGGCCAGCGCCCCGCGGGCGCTAGTCCGGGATCGTGACGGCGCCGGCCGGCATCCAGACGGCGCTCTTGGGCGGCTCCTTGGCCTGGCGCTCGCCGGCGCCGTTGCCCTGCCCCTGCTGGTCGCGGCGCTTGCCCGCGCCGGCGCCCGCCTCGGTGTCGGCCGCCTGCTTGGGGAGGACGCGGTCGGCCAGCTTCTTGGCCGCGGCCTTCATCTCGGCCTCGGTGTCGCCGACGATCAGGTCCGCCAGGTCCGCGTGGTCCCCCACCAGCTTGTGCTCGGCCGCGACCTTGGCCCGCAGGTCGGCGTGGTCGCGCTTGGCGATCTCGGCCTCCAGGTCCTTGACCCTGGTTTCCAGGCCCGTGATGATGCCCTCGAGGTCGCCCTTCTCGCGCGCCGCCGCCATCTGGGCCGCCTGCTCGGCCTCCGTCTTGCCGGCGTTGCGCCCCTCGGTGCGGGCGGTGCCGATCAGGCGCTGCGCGTGGTCCTGCAGCAGGTAGGTCTTGCCGTCGATCAGGATCGAGACGGCCTCGTGAGCCTCGCCCCCCTCACTGCTGGTCCCCGTCGTGCCGGTGGCGCCGGTCGTGCCGGCGGTGCCGCTGGCGCCCGTCGCCCCCGTGGGGCCCGCGGGTCCGGTCGCGCCACCGCCGCCACCACCCCCGCCGTCGTTCTCCGGCGACAGGAAGGGGCCGCCCTGGCAGCCGAGCAGGGTTGATTCGAGGCGGGACAGGCGCATCGCTCCTCCGTTGCCGGCGTGACGGGGCCGGCGTCCGTATGCCCGGATTGACGGCTCCGGTCGGCCTGGGCCCGGATTGACGGCTCCGGTGGGCCGGGCGTTTCGAGGGCAACGAAAACGCCCGCCGTGGCGGCGAGCGTTGGCCTGCTGGCTCCTGCTCATCGCTCCGGCGGGCGTGGCCTTCTGGCGCGTGCCCTCTTGACTTGGGGCGATCATAGCATGGGGGTCAGTAGCGGTGTCCGCAGCGCGGACACTGTTGGCCCTGCCGGATCTCCAGTAACGCCGCGGCTTGGCGCGCAAACCCGGCCAGCGCGGTCACGAGCGCGACCCACAGCCGGCGGTTCAGGTCCTCGGGCGCCGGTGCCGGCGCCAGGGTGCGCCGCGGCGCCGCCGCGGGCTCACGCGCCACCATGCGACTCCTCCTCACTGGCGGCGTCCGGCGGCGCCTCCTCGGGCGGCAGCGGCATGCTGCGCGCGATCACGTCCGCGAGCGCATCGATCGCGTACTCGGCCTGCACGTCATAGATGGCCTGCAGGACCTCGGCGGTGCGGGCCGGCAGCAGCGACACCGTGTGGATCACGATCTCGCGTGCCCCGTGCTCGTGGGCGTGGATCAGCTCGTGGACGCACGTCTGGCGGCGCTCCTCCGGGGTGGCGCCAGCCCACCACTCGGGGTTGAGCCAGATGGCGCCGTGGCGCCGCCCCAGGGTGCCCTGGAAGGTGCCGCAGCGCGCGTCGTCGACGCCATCGTCGGGCTCATCATCAGGGTCGAGGCTGATACTCAGGCTCCAGTCGCACAGCTGCATGCGGTCCGCCAGGTCCCGCACGTAGTCGGCGATCGCGTCACCGTTCATGGTCCCTCCGATGGCGGCACCGCGCCAGGCAGACGCCAGCCCCGAACGCGGCGCCGAGGCCAAAGATGATGCTGACGCCGACCGCCAGCACCGCGATCGCCTCCATCAGAGCAGCTCCAGTTGCGCCAGCGCGGCTCGCCGGCTGCGCTCCCGCACCGTGCGGCCCCACCGCGGGTCCTCGGTTTCGGCCACGAAGCGCTCGAGCCCCAGGCGCCCGGCCCGGTACTCCTCGAACGCCGCGTCACCGAGGCGGCGGCGCTGGAAGGCCTCCGGCTGCGCGGCGAACCACTCCTGCCCCGTCTGGAACGCCAGCTTGGCGCCCTTGACGATCGGCACAAGTGAGCACCTGCAGTTGGCGTGAAGGGGCATCATGCGGTCGAGCGGGTACGTGGTGCCGTCGAGGGCCAGGCAGGCCAGGCACGTGGTGCCCGATTTGGCGGCCAGCCGCAGGTAGCCGCTGATGAGGTCGTCGTTCTCGCGGTACGTCTCGAGGCTCGCCTGCCGGTTCGCCCCCAGGAGGGCTCCGCGCACCAGCGGCTGCACGCGGCTGACGAACGTGCGGTCCGCGGCGCGGCTCACGCGCCGGATCAGCGCCAGCGGGTCCTCGCCGAGCGCCAGCCCCTGCTCGATCTGCTGCAGCGCCTGGCCTTTCATGGCGCCGAAGATGGTCCCGGCCGATTCGGCGAACGGCGAGCCGTCGCCCAGCATGCCCGTGATGCTCTCGATCGAGCGGGTCGGGAGCGCCGTGAAGGCGCCGCGCAGCCCCGGCGTCTGCAGTTCGGCCAGCCGCTGCGCCTCGGCGGCGCCGGCACGCGCCAGGATGCGCTGTGTGTGGACCGAGTCCTGGGTTACCTGGGCGCCGAGGCCCTGGAGTTCCGTCTCGATGTGGCCCAGCAGCGCCACCGCTCGGTCGTGCCGGTAGAGCTTGCCTGGGTTCTGGCGGATCTCGGTGATCTGCCCGAGGGCCCGCACGTCGGCGATCAGCCGTTTGCGCGTGCGCTGGTAGCTGGCGATCAGGCGCGCCTGCGCGGCCGCGTCCTGGGCCGTCAGGGCGGCGCGGTACCGCGCGATCTCGGTTTCGAGTTGGGAGGGCATCTAGGCCCCGGGCTCGCGCTGCAGGTCTGCCAGGAGGATCCGCAGGCAGTCGGCCGCGTCGGATCGGTTGCTGAACGGCACCACGAACACCTCCCGCACCGCCTCCTGGTCAAACACCGCCTCGCCCTGCAGGCCCGTCATCAGGTGTTCGTTGTCGTCGTCGTTCTGGGCCATGATCGCGATCACAAGCTCCACGGGGTGCCTCCTCGCTTGATCGCCCCACAGGGGCCCGGGATTGCGCGCACAGGGGCCATCAGCGGCTCGTGTCGTCGCCGCTGGTGCGCTGCCGGCCGGGTCCTGGGGTGATGAGCGGCCGGCGCAGCGGGTCCGGGCTCGCCGGTGCCATCTCCTCGAGGTGCTGCAATCGCTCGTGGAGGTCGTTCAGTTCGCCGGCGCCAGCGTCGAGGCGGTGCTCTACGCGTTCAGCCCGCGCCTGGGCGTTGTTTGCCACGGTGGCCGTGTGGCCGATGCGCAGGTCCATGCCGTGCAGGCGCTCGTCAAGGTTGCGCCGGCTGGCCTCGAGCGCCCCCTGGGCCTGGCCCCAGCGGTAGCCGACCAGGAAGGTGCCCGCCGCGGCGGCGATCACGAGCGACAGGTGCTGGGGGTCGAGCATCGGGGCCTCCTAGCTCTCCTCGATGACGTGGCGGTCGATCAGGACGCGGATTAGGCGCTCCAGCCCCCGGTTGTGGTCTAGCGTCATCTCGGCTAGGTTGGTCACGTAGGGGCGAAGCTGGGCGATGGTGCTGGGCGGCGTCGGCCCCTTGAGGGTCGCGATGCCGGCGACGAGCGCCGTCTCATTGTCAGCTAGTGTCTCCAGGTAGGCGATCACCTGGGTGCGGAGGTTAGCGCTTGCCGTCTCGCTGGCTGTGAGGGCTGCCGGGTTGAAGCTGAGCCAGTCCGCAGTTGGATCACGGTCGGCGTCGATCACCACCGAGCCATCGGTGAGCACCTGAACGCCCCCCGGGCCGATGACGTAGCCGGCTGTCATGGCAAGCGCAATCAGGCGGTCTGCCACCGGGAGGCCCGCTGCGACCGCATCGCTGACTTCCTGCCTGGCGCTGAGTGTGTAGATCGGCATTACGCGACCCTCCGGCAGATGGCGACGAGCATCCCGGCGAAGGCGGTGATCGAGCCCGAGACGCCGGTATTGTTCCAGCGAAACTGTGAGGTGAAGGTCGTCGCGGTCGAGCCATTGCTCACGACGTTGCCCTTGGACTGCGCGCTCACGGAGACGTGCGCCCATACCTGGCCGATGCCGTCGATGGTGCCTGAGCCGGCGATGGGCGCGGATACGCGCATGTCAAACCAGGCATTGACAGTGGAGCTCCCGAACACGCCGAAACACATGGTGAGCACTTCCCATGTCCCGGCCGGCAGGACCGCGCTGGTCGTCAGGTAGGTCGCATACGTAGTGCCGGAGTTCGTGGCCGTCACCGAATCCCCGTTGTAGGCGACAGTCCGCACGCCGTCGCCGGGCGCAGACGCAAGGGCGGTGAGGTCCGCATCGAGCGGTTGCTTGCCGTCCAGGGCCGTCTGGGTAGCCGTGCTGATCGGCTTCGCAGTGTCGGCAGTGTTATCGACGTTTCCGAGACCGACCATTGCCTTGGTGATGCCGCCCACCGTGCCGGTGAACGTCGGTGAAGCCAGGTTCGCCTTGAGGTTGAGCGCCGCCTGCTGGGCCGTGCTGACTGGCTTACTGGCATCGCTCGTGTTGTCCACGTTGCCGAGGCCGACGTCACCCTTTGCCAGCGTGACGGTTCCGGTCTTGCCTGCCACGCTGGTAACGGCGTCGGTCGGGGTGTCCAGGAGCGTGAAGTCGGCCATCGTGCCGGAGGTTCCGGCGTTGCGCATGTAGGTCTTGTGCTCATCAGTGCGGACCACGACATCGCCCTCTTGCGTGGTGAGGGCCAGCATCGCCACCTGGGAGGCGGCAGTCTGCACAGTGGCAAGGGCAACGGCAGGTATCTGGGCTGAGGGAATCTTGCCGCCGCTGAGGGTGGCGATGCTCACGCCGGCGGCTGCGCTGATCCGCGCGTCGGCGGCAGTGGCGAAGTCAGAGATGGTGGCGGCTGCCTGGGTGCCGGTGTGGTTGGCTCGGGCA
>Ga0196978_1001036_pt1 | contig 13063 bp, 10 predicted proteins | sample S3v_2013CmetaG_FD_155491 | JGI IMG/M metagenome (GOLD analysis project Ga0196978, IMG submission 155491) | Soil microbial communities from Anza Borrego desert, Southern California, United States - S3+v_20-13C | ecosystem: Environmental > Terrestrial > Soil > Desert | place: USA: California... | reverse complement strand
TCCGCGCAGCACTACATTGCGGAGATCACGAAATACATGACGCTATGGCCCGGCGACGTCCTGTGGCTGGGCACCGACAACGCGACCGTTCCCGATCTCGAGGACGGCGACGTGTGCGAGATCATCCAGGAAGATATCGGCATCCTGCGCAACCCGATAACCCGCGCCTCGGCATGAGCGCGCACGGCGTGCTGGAAGGCTTGCGCGTGCCGGTGATCGGCGCGCCGATGTTTCTCGTGTCGGGGCCGGACCTCGTCATCGAGCAATGCAAGGCCGGCATCGTCGGCAGCTTCCCGGCGCTCAACGCACGCCCGCAGGAGGTGCTCGACACGTGGCTTACGCAGATCGAAACGGCGCTGGAGGCGCATCGGCGCGAGAACCCCTCGGGTATCGTCGCGCCGTACGCGGTCAATCTGATCGTCAATCAGGCGAACAAGCGGCTCGATCAGGATTTCGAGGTCTGCGCGCGCCACAAGGTGCCGATCGTCATCACCTCGCTCAGCGCGCCGACTCAAATCGCGAAGCGCGTCCACGAATACGGCGGCACCGTGTTCCACGATGTCGTCAAGGTCCGCCATGCCGAGAAAGCGCTGGAGGCCGGCGTGGACGGCATCATCCTCGTATGCGCCGGTGCGGGCGGACATGCGGGCCGGCTGAGCCCGTTCGCACTGGTGAACGAGATCCGCCGGTTTTTCGACGGCGCGCTCATCCTCGCCGGCGCGATCACGAACGGCTCGGGTGTGCTCGCCGCGAGAGCGATGGGCTGCGATGCCGCGTACATCGGGACCCGCTTCATCGCATCTAAGGAATCGCTGGCCGTCGATCGCTACAAGCAGATGCTCGTCGAATCGAACGCCGAGGACATCGTGTACACCCCGTTTTTCAGCGGCGTGCACGGGAGCTATCTCAAGCCGAGCATCCGCGCGGCGGGACTGGACCCGGACAACCTTCCGGTGCCCACGGGCGAGAAGGTCAAGTACACCTCGCGCGACGAACGCCCGAAAACCTGGAAAGACATCTGGGGCGCGGGACAGGGCGTGGGCAACATCGAATCGATCGTCCCGGCGGGCGAGCTGGTGGACCGCATCGCCCGGGAATACGAGAGCGCGAAGGCGAGGCTCTGCCGGCTGTAAAATCCCTCGGCAAAGGACGTCATTCCCGCGCAGGCGGGAAATCCAGCGCGATCTTCTGGGTACCCGCCTTCGCGGGTACGACGGGTGAAAGTCATGAGCGAAACGTTTACCGACGCACTCGAAGCCCGCACGCAGGACGTGCTCGACCGCTGCACGGGCTGCGGTAAGTGCTACGAAGTCTGTCCGATGCCGGCGCCGGCCGGCATCGCCGGCGCGAGCGCGCGAGACGTCGCGGCCGGCATCCTGCGGGTGATCCAGGGCGAACAGGGACCCGCGGACTCCGAACGGTGGGCGCAGGTCTGCTCCGGCAGCGGGCACTGCATTCCCGCCTGCCCCGAGAGCGTCAATCCGCGCTTCATGCTCGCGCTCGCGCGCGTGGCCATGCAGCGGCGGGCGCCGGCAGCGGAGCAGAGCGAGAAAGGCCGCGCGGCCTTCGCGAAGATGGGCCGGGGCGTGCGCGTCATTCCGCGGCTCCAGCTTTCGAGCGACGTGTTGAGACGGCTGCGCAGCGAAAAACCCGCGAACGGCAGGCCGGACGTGATCTTCTACACCGGCTGCAACGTGCTCAAGACGCCGCACATCGTGCTGCTCGCGCTCGACATCCTCGATGCGATCGGCGCGTCGTATCAGGTGATGGGCGGCCCCGGCGACTGCTGCGGCGTGCTGCAGTGGCGCACCGGCGATCTCGACGCGTCCGGCAAGATCGCGTATCGCACCACCGACAGTTTCGCGGCCACGGGCGCAAGGCAGGTGCTGGCGTGGTGTCCGACGTGCACGATACAGCTCGGGGAGAACGTGCTTCCGGGCCGGGTTTCACCCCCATCCCAACCTTCCCCGGTCAAGGGGAAAGGCGGGTTCGAGCTCGACCCGTTCGTGGTGTTCGTGGCGAAGAACCTCGAGCGGCTCAGGCCACATCTGAAACATCGCGTCGACAAACGCGTCGGGCTGCACGAGCATCCGGGCGTCGCCGGTGTCTGCGACTCTGCGATCGAGATCATCAAGGCGATTCCGGGCGTCGAGTACGTCGAGCTCGAGCAGACGAAAGTCGGCTACATGTGCAACACGCTGCAGCCGTTGCCGGAATACAAGCGCGGCGTGCACCAGCAGATCCTCGACTCGGCCGCGCGGGCGGGCGTGGACACGCTCGCCGGCGTCTATCACGCGTGCCACCGCGAGCTCTGCAGCCACGAGCGCGACTGGCCGTTCGAAGTCGTGAATTTCCTCGAGCTCGTCGGCGAGAGCATGGGCGTGCGCCGTGAAGACCACTACAAGCGGCTGAAGAAGATGCAGGACGCCGACGCGATCCTCGCTGAGGTGATGGACCTCGTCGAGGAGCACGGACTCGCGCCCGATGAAGTGCGTGCCGTGATCGAAAAAGAGCTGCTCGCGGAGCAGCCGCTGCCGCTGCGCGGCTAAGGTTGGTGGGCCATTGGCCCACCCTACGGAACGGCGATGCGCAGGGTGCGCCAATGGCGCACCGGCTCATCACAAGATGACGATGAGCGCGGCGAGGAGCACGGCCGCCGCGATGCTCGCGCCGAAGATCATGCGATCGCGTGTTTCCCAGCGCGCGCTCGATCCCGGGATGATCCGCGGCGACGACTGATCGCGAACCAGCGTGCCGTAAACGGTCTCGGTATCGTTGGGACTCACCTGCTGCGTCTGCACGAGGTCGGTGAACTCGTCCGCGACGCCGGTGTGCACCGCCAGCCGCGCCGTCGCCGAGAACGAATCGAACTCCTTCGCCAACCGCAGCGTCTGCTCGGCTTCCGGCACGTGCGGCCGGTCGTCACCGTGGCGGGCTTCGGGATACGAGCCTGACAGCAGCGGCGTCGCGGCGTAGGGGTCGAGCCGCGGCACCGACGGCTTGAAGATGTCGAGCGTCGACAGCGGCGCCGGCGCATCCATTTTCTTGCGGCACTCCCGCAGGTCGGCTGCGAATTCGCGCGCGGTCTCGTAACGCTGGTCCGGAATCTTGGCGAGCGCTTTCGCCAGGATGAAGTCGAGCATCTCCGGAATGTTCGGATTGATCGTGCTCGGCGCCGGCGGCACCAGATTGACGATCTGGAAGAGAATCGCGTTCAAATCGGCGCCGGCGAAAGGCGGCGTGCCGGTCACCATCTCGTAGAGCACCACGCCCAGCGAGAAAAGGTCCGAGCGCTGCTCTGCGCGCTTGCGCAGCACCTGCTCCGGCGACATGTAGCGCGGTGAGCCGACGATCGGCGCATTGTCCTGCCCGCGCTCGACCGAGCGCATGCGCGCGATGCCGAAGTCGGCGATCTTCACCAGCCCGTCCTTCGTGACCATGATGTTGGCGGGCTTGATGTCGCGATGGATGACGCCGTGCTCGTGCGCGTAGGCAAGACCGTCGGCGACCTGCGCGGCGATGTCGAGCGCGTGCGCGACCGGAAGCGGCTCGCCCTTCGGCATGAGGCTGCCGAGCTCGTGGCCCTCGAGATACTCCATCGCAAGGTACGGCATGTTGCCGTTCTTCGCGACGTCGTAGACCGTGACGATGTTCTGGTGGTTTAGCCCGCCGACCGCTTTCGCTTCGTTGTAGAAGCGCGCCTCGTACTCCGCCATCTCCGGGTCGTCGGCGGAGATGCTGATCGTCTTGATCGCGACCGTCCGCTCGAGCATCGGATCCACGGCCTTGTAGACCGTGCCCATCGCGCCTTTCCCCAGCTCCGCTACGATCTCGTAGCGGCCGAGCTTGCGCACGTCGATCATGGCCGGCTCCGGGACGCCTGCGTTCAACGGCCCGCCTTGACCGACCGGAAAACGGGCCCCCACATCGGGTGGCCGGCTTCGGCGCGCTCGAGCTCGAAATTCGGATTGATGTCGAGCGCCGCCCTGAAATGCCCGCGGCACTGGCGCTCGCGCTTCGACACGCAATGGATGAACGCGAGGTACTTGTGCGCCGTCACCCGGTCGGCATCGCCCAGGCCCGCGCTCAGGGCGCTTTCGAAATCGCGCGAAGCCTGCGTGAGCCTGCCGTCCTCGTAGTTCTTGATCCCGGATTTGAGCTGAGTCTCCCCTTTACGCTCGAAGAGGCGGGAGACGTCTTTCAGCGGGCCCTGCGCGCAGCCGGCGAGGCCACCCGACGCGAGCACGGCGACCAGAAGACAGGTTGCTGTTCGCATGAGATCAGTCGAATTTGTGTTTGATCCGGACCCGTTCGCCGGGCCGGGCGTTGACCGTCATGACGTGCGGCTGCGAGCCGCTGTTCCTCAGCTCGACGCGGTGCCGACCGGGCGCGAGCTCGAGCTCCTGGAGCGGCGGGCTTACGCCGACCATCTTGCCGTCGACGTACACCTCGCCCCACGGCGCGACCGCGAAGCTGACCAGCGCAGGCGGTGCGGCGATCGCAACCGCCGTGCTCTCGGCGGCGCCGGTCTGGCGTGGCGGTGCTTCACGCACGACGATCTGCTCCCTGGGCGCGGACGTCTCGGCGGCTTTGGTCTTATCGGCGGCAGGCGCGCCCTTGGCCTCCGCCGGTTGCACGTCCACCGGCGGCGCCTTCTGTGGCTCCGGCGGGAGCCCTTTGATGGGTGGAAGCGGCACCGTCTCAACGGACGCAGGCGCGGGTTTCGCGCTGACTGCGGCCGATTGCACGGGCGGTTGCGTCATCTCATCCGAGCCGCGATAGGCGCGCGCCGCGAGTGCGACGGCGAGTATGCCGAACACCGCGAGCACGGTCGCGATGCGCGGCCGGCTGAACAGTCCGTTCAATGCGCCGGGGGCGCGCGCGCGCTGCGAGGCCGCGGCGTCGCCGTTGTACTGGACTGCGCCCGCTGCGCCTTCGTAGCGCCTGCGCGCGCCCGGAAACGCGCCGACGGCGTACACCTCGTGCTCGCGGATGTGCTTGTCGGTGCGCGCGCCCTCGTAGCTGAAGAGCTTGGAAGCTTCTTCGGAGAGCCGCGACACGATCTCGTAATAGGAGCGGGAGACGAGCACCTGGCCGGGCTTCGCGAACGTCATCACGCGCTGCGCGACGTTGATGCCGTCACCGATGATGTTCGGCTGCCCGTTGATGTCCTTGACGAGACGGACGGGCCCGAGATTGATGCCCATGCGCGTGGAAAGCTGCGGTTGCGAGCCGTCGTCGGCGAGTCGCGAGATCTCGTCACGCAACGCCGTGGCGACGAACAGCGCGTCCTCGGGATCGCCGATGAAGCTGATGGCGGCGCCGTCGCCGGTGTCGAGGATGATGCGATCGTTGAGCGCGACGCCGCGCAGCGCCTCGGAGAGCAGGCCGTTGAAGCGGTCCTTCAGGTAACTCTGCTCGACGACGGGCTTGCGCGAATACTCGACGATGTCGATGAACAGCACGCTGCAGATCAGGGTCCGATTCTGGAATTCCGGCATACCCGCTGGCATCGTCAGGAACAACCTTACACGTTGGCGGGATCATACCAACGAACGCGCGCACGGACCTGCGGATTTTGTCGCCGCGACTGCGACTTACGCGCGCCCCTCAAACAAAAAGGGCGCACCTGGCGCCCTTTCTGGCTTGAGGCCCGCCCGGCCTTCGATGCGCTGCGGGCGGCGTTTCTGCCGTAACCCGGTCAGGCCGTCTCGTCCTGCTCCTCGAGCTCCTCCACGGCGACGCCCATTTCTTCCATGAGCTCCATCTTGCGCTCTTTCATGCGCGCGCCGAGCGACTTCAAATCGACCTCGAGCTTCTTCACTTTCGGGAACATCTCTTTTTCTTCTTCCTTCACGTGGTGCTTCACGTATTCCATCAGCACCGTGAAATGCGCGTTGCGTTTTTCGTCGCTGCCGCTCATACCTTCGATCTTCTGGATGAGCTCGCGCACGCTGGTGTGCTCGACCTCCGCTTCATCGAGCACGTCGGCCAATTCTTCTTCGCTCGCGCCCTCGCGGATCGCCGGATAGAACAGCTCCGTCTCCAGCTTGTCGTGGATCTTCAGCTCGGTGCACGCGGTTGCGATGATGGGCTCGACCGCACCACCGCCTTCCTGTTCGAGCTTCTCGAATTCCTTGAACAGCATTTCGACTTCACGGTGATCCTGCTTGAGCAACTGGATCGCATCCTCTTTTTTCCTGCGCGTGGTCGCCATGATCGCTTTCCCTTTCGCTGAATGAGGCCAAGAACGGCGTGGGCTGCTGCAACCGCTATGCCGGGCGGCCGCCGCTGCGCGACGCCCTAAGAAATGAAAAACCGGGAGCAGCGGCTCCCGGTTTCTGCTGCTCGCGCTGTACAAGCCGCGGGGATCAAGGCAATTAGCGACCCTGCCCGCCCTGGCCGCCTTGCCCGCCCTGCCCGCCTTGGCCCTGATTGCGCTGGCCTTCGCCCTGGCCGACCTGGCTGCCTTGCTGCCCACCCTGCTGACCGCCTTGCTGACCACCTTTGTTGCCCTGCTGCTGGCCCTGCTGGTTCTTCTGGCCCTGCTGCCCGGATTGATTGCCCTGCTGGCCGCCCTGTTGCGAACCCTGTTGCCCTTGGCGGTCCTTCTCCTGGTTCTGGCTCTGCTGCTGGCCTTGCTGGCCCTGCTGGCCCTGCTGGCCCTGATTGCGACTTTGCTGGTTCATACGTCCTCCAAGGAAAGTGAACATGGTGGCGGCCACGAAGCCGCGGAGTGCATTGCTGCAACAAGCATGCCGCTCCACCGGCACGGCATGACGCTCGGCAGCGGGGGCGCAGGGTCGTGCGGGCATCAAACCGAATTGAAGTGCTCGTCGTCCTCGCGCAGGCAGGGACCCAGAACTGGATTCGCGCCTTCGCGGGAATGACGAGCTATTCGTCGAGCAAGCGGATCGCCATCGCCGCGATGTCGTCCGCCTGCGGCGCGCCCGCGGCGAAGTCGCGCACGCTCGCGATGACTTCCGACACGACGGCGCGCGCGGGCGCACCGGCGAGTGGCCTCAGGACGTCCTCCAGACGCTTGTCCGAATAGAACGAGCTCTCGCCGTCCATCGCCTCGGTCACGCCGTCGGTGTAGACGAAGATGCAGTCGCCGCGCGCGAGCTGGCGCGTCTCGGTGTGGTAGTCGAACGCGCCCTCGATGCCGAGCGGAATGCCGTGCGCGCCCTGCAGCCGCATCGCGCCGCCGCCGCTGATCACATATGGCGTGTTGTGGCCGGCGTTACAGTACGTGAGCACGCCGCTCTGCGGATCGAGGATGCCGAAGAACACGGTCACGAACATGTCCTGCCGGTTGTCCGCGCAGACGTCCTCGTTGATCTTGCGCACGATGCGGCCGGGCTCGACCGGCGTGCCGGTGGGCTCGCGGTAGAGCGTCGCCACCAGCCGGATCATCGTCTTGATGCGCGCCATGAAGAGCGCCGCCGGCGCGCCTTTGCCGGAGACATCGGCGACCACGAAGTAGAGCCGCCCGTCGTCGCTCCAGAAAAAGTCGTAGAGGTCGCCGCCGATCTCCCGGGCCGGCTCCAGTGTCGCGAACACCTCCAGCCGCGCGTGTGCGCCACCCGGCGACTGGAAATCGAGCGGCACCATCGAGAGCTGGATCTCGCGCGCCTGCCGCAGCTCGTTTTCGATCTGGTCGAGGTGGCGCACGATGTCGTCGCGCAGCCGCTTCTTCTCGAGGCTCGCGCCCACGCGCGTACGGAGCAGCGTCGGATTGAACGGCTTCGGCAGGTAGTCCTCGGCGCCGAGCTCGATGCAGCGGATCACGCTTTCGATCTCGTCGATCGCCGAGATCATGATGACCGGAATGTGCCGCAGACGCGTGTCTCCGCGCAGCCGCTCGAGCACGTCGTAGCCGGAGAGGCCCGGCATCATGATGTCGAGCAGAATCAGGTCCGGCGGATTCGCCGCCGCGAGCTCGAGCGCCTTCGCGCCGTTCGTTGCCGCCCGCACCTTGTACTGCTCGCCGAGCAACCCCGCGAGCAGCGAGATATTGGTCGGCGTGTCGTCGACGGCGAGGATCGTCTGCTGTTCGGCTGCGCTCACGTGTCCGCCTTCTCCGCGGTCAGCGCCGCGAGCGCCGCATCGAACTCGAAATTGTCCACGGCGCGCTTCACCTGCGCGTACAGCTTTGCGGGCAGCACGTCCCTCAGCTCGTGTCCGCGATCGGTCCAGAGTTGCTGGGCCGCGACGTCGCCTTCGCCGAGGAGCCTGCGGAAGTCATCGACCCAGGAAGGCAGCGTCACGCTCGAAAGATCCACGTCCGCGGACGTGCTGTCGATCGGCGGCGTCGTCATCGTGGTATCGATCTCGAGGTGATCGGCGAGGGCGGCCACGACCGGGCGCAACTCGCGGTCCACCGCGGTGACGGCCACGTCGGGGCCCTCGTTTTTCTTCAGCACCTGCTCGAGATCGGCCGCCGCGTCGGCGACTTTCGTCGCGCCGATGTTGGCCGCGACGCCCTTGAGGGAATGCGCGAGGCGCGTGGCTTCGTCGTGCCTGCCCTCACGCAGCATGAGCGTGAGCTCCTCGCGAAACGCGGCAAAGCCGATCACGAACTGGCGCAGCAGGCTCACGTACAGGTTTTCGTTGCCGCGCGTGCGCTTGAGCCCCGCCCTGGTGTCGAGACCTTCGACGGCCGGAACGCCCCCTCCCCCTTTGTCCAGCGGCACCGTCTTCAGCACCGGCTCGCGTCCCTTCTCCGCGGACTTCGGCTTCTCGCTCGGGGGCCGCTTGCAGAAACTCGCCACCACCCTGTACAGCTCGTCCGGATCGATCGGCTTGCCGATGTGTCCGCGCATGCCGAGCGCGAGGCAGCGCTCCTGCTCCTCCAGCATGACGTGCGCCGTCATCGCGACGATCGGCAGCGATGAGTAGCGCGGATTCGCGCGCAGGCGCTTGGTCGTCTCGTAACCGTCGAGCACCGGCATCTGCAGGTCCATCAGCACCAGCGAATAGTAATCAGGCTCGTGCACATCGAGCATCTCGATCGCCTGCTGGCCATGCTGCGCGAGATCGGCCTGCACGGACATGCCGCGCAGAAGCTCCATCACCAGTTGCTGGTTGATCGGATGGTCTTCCACCACGAGCAGCCGCATGTTTTCGAGCGATGGCGCCTGCTCCTCCTCGGTACCGCCTTCCGCTGCGATCTGCTCGCCATGGACTTCCGAAAGCACCTGCTGCAGCGCGACCGGCAGCACGGGTTTGGAGAGGAAGTGCGCGACCCCGAGCTCTTCGATCGAGCCGCGGAGGTCCTCGGTGTCGTAGGCCGAGATCACGATCAATTGCGGCGCGGCATCGCCCAGGCGCGTACGGATCGCCTGGATCAACTCGCCGCCGTCCATGCCGGGCATCACCCAGTCGATGAACGCGATCGCGAACGGCTCGCCTTTCCCCGCCGCGCGCTCGAGCGCGGCGAGGCCGCGCTGCCCGTCCGGGGCTTCGTCGACCTTGAAGCCGAGCGCCTGGAGCATCCCGGAGAGCACCATGCGCGCTTCCGGCAGATCGTCCACGACGAGCGCGCGGTCGCCGGCCGGCCCGGTCCACGTCGCGGGCGTGGGTACGGACGCTTTTCCGAGCCGGGCAGTGAACTGGAAGCACGAGCCTTTCCCCTGCTCGCTGCTCACGCTGATCTCGCCGCCCATCATTTCGACCAGCCTCTTCGAGATCGCGAGGCCGAGGCCGGTGCCGCCGTACTTGCGCGTCGTCGAGCCGTCGGCCTGGGTGAATTCCGCGAAGAGCCTCGATTGCTGCTCCTGCGTCATGCCGATGCCGGTATCGGTCACGCTGAAGCGCAGCACCACCTCCTGGCCGCGCGCCTCGACGAGCGAAGCGGAGAGCCGCACGTAACCGCGCTCGGTGAACTTCACGGCATTCGACAGGAGATTGATCAGGATCTGCCCCAGACGCAGCCCGTCACCCACGACGTGCGGCTCGCGCGCGAGCAGCGGATCGAGGTCGAGCAGCAGCTCGACCTCCTTCTCCAGCGCTTTCTGCCGCACGAGGAAGAGGCTATTCGCGATCGTCTGCTGCAGGTCGAACGGCACGAGCTCGAGATCGAGCTTGTCGGCCTCGATCTTGGAGAAATCCAGGATGTCGTTGATCACGCCGAGCAGCGCTTTCGCCGCCTCGTGGATCTTGCCGACGTAGTCCTTCTGCCGCGGATCGAGCTTGGTCTTGAGCGCGAGGTAGGCCATGCCGATGATCGCGTTCATCGGCGTGCGGATCTCGTGGCTCATGTTCGCGAGGAACATCGATTTCGCCTTTGTGGCGGATTCCGCCGCGGCACGCGCGTCCTCGAGCTCCTGCGAAGTCTTGATCCGGTCCTGGATATCCTGCTCGATCGCGATGGCCATGTTGTTGAATGCGCCCGCGACCGTCTTCAGCTCGGCGACGGCGTTGCCCGGCTCCACGCGCGCCGCGTAGTCGCCCGCCGCGATGCGATTGGCGCTCGCGGCGATACGACGGATCGGGCGCAGCACGGACATATTGATGAACAGCGACCCCGCGACCGTGAGCAGCAGCAGCACGACCATCGCCACGCTCGCGAGCACGATCGCGCGCCACAGGTCGTCCGTCGCCCGCTGAACCGTCGCTGCCGTGCGCGCATCGACCATGTCGGTGAGACCGTTCACGTCCGACATGAGGCCGGCCTGGAGCTTCTCGTACTCGGGACCGTAGAGCGTTTTCATGGCGAACTCGGGATGCGGGTCGCCGCTCGTCACGAATTCGTTCTTGGCCGGATCGTAGAGCCCCTGCATCGCTGCGAACGCGATCTGCTGGAGCTTGTGCTGCGTGTCGCTGGTGTCGATCGCCTTGTCGAGGGTGCGCAGCTCGGCCTCGGAGGCGCCGGCCTCCTTCAGCCGCTCGGTGATCGATTTGGCACCGCCGCCGTCTTCACCTTTGAGGTACTCACGCAACCCGCTGCCGCCCATCACGGTGCGATAGTCGGTGAGCGCGTAGTACTCCTGCAGATATCGTGTGTCGCCGGTCGCGGCGAACGCGCGCACCAGGCGGTTCATCGTCTGCGTGAGGCGCGAGAGCTCGGAAGTGAGCGCGAGCGTCGTCTTGCGCTGATCGAGCGCCTGGCTCACCTCCTGGAAAGACGCGGCGACGAACCAGAGGGCGGCGCCGATCGCCGCGAGGAACGTCATCGTCGCGACCGGAAACGCGATCGAGAAAAATTTCAATCTCATCCGTTGTTCTCCCCCTCGGATGGGGAGCATTCTATCCGGCGGGGATCACCGGCAGGAGGAGATACGACGCCCGTTCGCCGCCGCTGTGGATGGTGTTGTGGGCGCCCTGGTTGTAATCGGCGTGGTAATGGGTGAAGTGACCGGTGCCGGCGCCGTCGCGCGGCTGGATGTCTAGGCGGAGCTTGTGCCCCTTCCCGAACACCATCGAGGTCGGCCAGATTTCGACACGGCACTCGACGACCTCGCCGGGCTTGAGCCACTGGCGCTCGTCGTGTGCGTGATAAGGCCGGTAGCGCAGGGACTTCGCCTCGTCGAGCTTGCGGTGCGATGCGCGGAGCCACCCTTTCGTGACGCACGCTACCGGCTCGCCGCGCTGGCCCACTTCGCACACGTCCTTGCCGTCAGGACCGATATTCCGAACGGTGGCGAGGATATCCATGTCCTTCGAGGTGCTGGAGACCCACACGTTGAGCACGATCGGGCCCGTGATCTCGGTATCCTCGGGCATCGGCGCCGTTTCGAACGACACGCCGGTGCGGCCGCCGTGATAGTGCCGGCCGCCCGGTGACGCTTCGTACGTGACCTTCGCGCTCGCCGCCGGCGCTTCGCTCGACAGTCGGCCTTCGGCTTCGCCCATGGAGGGGGTTTCACGCTGCGGCTGGAGATAGAGCTTCGTCCATCGCGTGCGCGGTATCGGCCAATCGTCTTCGAAGCGGAATGCATACCGTTTCATCGAGCCGCCCGTCCTGATCTCGAGCTTCACGGGCGGCTCGTTCATGATTCCCGTGTCGTTGCCCTTCAACCAGTGGTCGAACCAGCGCAGCTGATCGGCGCGCGCTTCTTCGGCGTGGAAGGGGTGATAGTGCGAGCCGGTGTGGATGCGCAGCTTCTTGTTCTTCGACGCCGCGCACAAGTAGCCCTCGGTGTTGCCGCGCAGGTGCATCGCGAAACCGCCCCAGTTGCCGACGGAGTACACCGGCACGGTGATCTTGTCCCAGCGCGCGCTGCACGCGCGCCAGAACTCGCTGTCGAGGTTGTGGCGCATGTACTCCCACAGCAGGTTGTTGTTGAACGCGTCGGGATTGAAGCTCGACGCCTCGCCGAGCAGGTGATGCGCGGTCTGCATGTGGTGCCACTGCGTGAGAAAGCCCATCGCGAAGATGCCGCCGTGATACGCCTGGTCGCGATACTGATCGGCGCGGCCTTCCCAGGGCATGATCGCTTTGAGCGACGGCGGCTGCAGGCTCGCGACGCGCCACTGGAAATTCGCGTGATACGAGATGCCGAGCGCGCCGACGTTACCGTTGCACCAGCCGCGCTTCGCGATCCACTCGATGCAGTCGTAGGCATCGAGCGCCTCCTGATACGAGCTCGGCTCGGACTTGCCCGGCGACTTCCCCGAGCCGCGGCTGTCGACGCGCAGCAGCGCGTATCCGCGCGGACACCACCACAGCGGGTTCGGCGTCTCCCAGTTCATGTACTCGTTCTGCGGCTCCTCCAGATCCGGCGGCACGATCCACAGCTTGTCCTTCATGTACGGCCCGATCGTCATGATGACCGGGAAGCGCTCGGCGCCGCCGTCGGGCCGGAAGATGTCTGCATAGAGGAGCGTGCCGTCGCGCATCGGAATGCGCACGTCTTTTTCGACGACGAGCTTGTAGTCTTTCGGCTGCGAAAGTTTGCTGGTTATGTCGGCCATATGAGGTGACGGAGTGACGGAGTGACGGAGTGACGAAGTGACGCGGTGACGAAGTGACGCGGTGACGCGGTGACGCGGTGACGCGGTGACGCGGTGACGCGGTGACGCGGTGACGCGGTGACGCGGTGACGCGGTGACGCGGTTA
>Ga0196978_1001032_pt1 | contig 13082 bp, 14 predicted proteins | sample S3v_2013CmetaG_FD_155491 | JGI IMG/M metagenome (GOLD analysis project Ga0196978, IMG submission 155491) | Soil microbial communities from Anza Borrego desert, Southern California, United States - S3+v_20-13C | ecosystem: Environmental > Terrestrial > Soil > Desert | place: USA: California... | reverse complement strand
CGAAGTGAGCGGCTGGTACGGGATCATGGCGCCCGCGAAAACGCCGCGGCCGGTCATCGACCGGCTCAATCGGGACATCGTCGCGACGCTCAACAGCGCCGAGGTATCGAAGATCCTGACCTCCCGCGGCTACGATCCGTCGCCGACGACGCCCGAAGCCTTCGCCAAGTACCTGCGTTCGGAGATCGCGCGCTGGTCGAAGGCGGTGAAGGAATACGGCATCAAGTCGATCGACTAGCATGGCGAAAGACGAGACAGTCTGGAGCGGCTCACCGTCGCAGGTATTGAACCTGCCGCTGTACATCGTGTGCGGCCTCACCTTCTGGCTCGTCGTGCCGGTCTTCATCGCGATCTGGAAGTGGCTCGTGCTGCGCAACACGCGCTACGAGCTCACGACCGAACGGCTGAAAATGCGCGAGGGCGTGCTCAACAAGGAGCTCGACGAGCTCGAGCTCTACCGCGCGCAGGACTACAAGCTCGAGCAGCCCTTCTGGCTGCGCATCTTCTCTCTGGGCACCGTCACGCTGCGCACCGCCGACACCTCCAACCCCGTGATCGTGCTGCGGGGTCTGCGCGAAAGCGAGCACGTCTACGAGCTCCTGCGCACGCACGTCGAAGAATGCCGCGTGAAGAAGCGCGTTCTTCCGCTGGACCTGCAGCAGGCGTGACAGCCGCCTACGCGCTTCGCGGAATCGGTGCCGGTCACGTGGCGCTGATCGTCGCCGCGATCGCCGTGGGGCTCGTGGTCGATGTCAGCACCGACCTCGTCGGCCAGGTGGCGCTGAGCGCCGTGTACTGGGTCCTGCTCTTCTATCTCCTCGGCCGTGTCAGCATAACGGAACGCCGGGCGCTGCTCGCATGCCTCGTCATCGCGACCGCGGGCGAGCTTTTTCTGTCGCTCGTGTGGGGCCTCTACACGTACCGGCTCGAGAACGTACCCATGTTCGTTCCGCCGGGACACGTGCTGCTGCTGATGCTCGCACTGCTCCTCGCGCAGCGGCTGAAAGGACGCGCCGCCGACGCGGTGCTGGTGTGCGCGGGCGCGTATGCGGTGGCGGCGGCCGTCACGGGTTTCGATACGTTCGCGCTGCCGCTCCTCGCGGCGCTCGCCATCATCGCGCTCGCGATGCCGCACAACCGGCCGCTCTATGCGAGCACGTTCCTGCTCGCGCTCGCGCTGGAGCTCTACGGCACGTGGCTCGGCAACTGGACGTGGGCGCGCGAAGTGCCGGTGATCGCGCTCGTCACCACCAATCCGCCGGGGCTCGCGAGCGCGTTCTACGCCGTGCTCGATGCGCTGGTCGCGTGCGCCGTGCTGCTCGCGGCACGGCGGATGACGTCCGCACCCACGCGGGTCGCTTGATCCGGCCGCGCGTGCGGCACGCAGCCCATGTGGTGCTCGTCGCCGCCGTCCCGGCGCTCCTTGCGGGATGCGGCGCGATGCGCTTCATGCAGCAAGACAAAGCGCAGTCTTACTTCACGACGAGTCTCTGCAGCGTCGTGCTCGAAAGCAAAGACCGCTCGGCGCGCTTCCAGATCGCGCTGGACGTCGTGCGGCCGCTGCCCCGGGGGGCGCTGCTCGAAACCGAGTTCCAGAACCCGAGCGAGAAGGCGGTCCTCAGCGTGACGCGCGCGGTGAGCGGCGACGAGCGCAGAATCGTGCTGACTTCTCCGCCGGTGGCGCAGATCCGCGCCGGCGGCTACGAAACGGTTACACGCATCTACGCCGCCGCCGACCGCAAGAACATCCTCGGCGTGCATACCCAGCGCTGCGAGTCGCTGGTCGATCATCGCGAGCTCGGTCCCGAATTCAGGTGACGCGGCACGACATTTTCGTGACGGGTGGCACCGGTTACCTGGGCGCCGCCCTCGTGCCCGTCCTGCTCTCGCGCGGTCACACCGTGCGCGTGCTCGCCCGACGCGGCCCCGGCCACTATTGGCCGCTCGCGATGGCACCGGTCTACGCGGTGCTCGAGCGGCTGAAGCCCACGCGCGATCTCGCGCTGCGGCTGGGGCTCGTCAATCTCGAAGAGATGATCGCCGCGCTGGTGCACGCGGTGGAACATCCCCCGCACATCGAGCGCATCGTGACCGGGCCGGAAATCGCACGCGCTCGATCGGGCGCCCCAAAGCCATGAGCCGCAGGCGATCGGTTGTGCCCGCGGCAGCGCTGTGGACGGCGCTGCTCGTCTTCGCGTTCGTCGCGGCGCCGCACTCGTGCGCATGGGGTTTGTCGGCGTACTTCTGGTCGGGCATTGCCGTCGTCGCGATCAGTGCCTCGCTGCCATCGCTCGTCGACGCGAAGGAGAAGCCGCGGCTCGGCGTATCGGCGCTGCTCGGCGCGGCAGCCGCGGGCGTGTGGATCATCGGGCTCTTCGCCGCACCCTTTCAGTTGCTCTGCCGGCTCTTCTAGGTGCGAAGATTCAACAGGCTATTCTGAAGATTCGTCTCATCCGCCTAACCTGCGGTGTCTTTGCGACGCGCCGCAGGCGCGGTGGAGGTGATTCGTCGACCCTCATGGTGCCGCAAAACCGCGTCATTGCAGCCGGAAACCCGCTTCGCGGCGGGCAGTCAACACACGACAGCCCGCACACGAAGCGCCGGCTGCAATGACTGCGGCACAAATCGGCTCGCCCAATCACCTCCACCGCGCGCTCGCCCCTGAGCCCGAATGAGCCACAAAGCTTAGGGCGCCTCGCGGCCGCAGAGCCGAGCCGGCGCACCGAGTTGTGCCGCCGGAACTCGTAGGGTGTGCTGGCAGCAACCCTACGGATCGCTCGGCTGTTCTAAGGCGTGCGGCGGCGGCCGGCGACGAGCATCACCACCGCCCCGATCGCGAGCACACCCAGGCCGACGAGCGCGTTCGCGCGGTGGAACTCGAGGCTCTTCCAGAAGAGCCACGCGCACACCAGCACGAAGGTCGCAGGCGTCACCGGGTAGCCCGGCACGCGAAACGGCCGGGGCGCATTCGGCTCCTGCAGCCGCAGCACGAAGAGCGCGATGCCGGTCAGCATGAAGAATCCCCAGAACACCGGCAGCGAGTACTCCACGAGCGCCTTGAAGCCGGCCTTCTGGGTCGCGCCCAGTCCGACCAGCACCAGCGCGATGGCGCCCTGCACGATCATCGCGGCACGCGGCGAGCCGCTGCGTTCGTCCCAGCGGCCGAGATACGCGAGCAGCGGCCAGTCGCGCCCGAGCGCGTAATTCGAACGCGCGCCCACGATGATCGATCCGTTGACCGAAGTGAGCGCCGCGATCGCGATCATGATCGAGATCACCTTCTCGCCGGTCGTGCCCCATACCGCCTTCATGAGATCCGCGGCAACCGCATCCGAGCGCGCCATCGCGGCGTACCCCAGGCCTTTCATGTACGCGAGATTCACCAGGAGGTAGATCACCGTCACGAGCGAGATCGCGATCAACAGCGCACGCACCATGTTGCGCTCGCGGTCGCGCACTTCCGCCGAAATGTATGCGGCGTCGTTCCACCCGCCGTACGTGAACAGCACGAACAGCATGGCGGTCGCGAGACCGAGGCCCATGTACCACGGACCAGACGACCCCGGAGCCGCGGGCGCCGGTGCGACAGGCTCCGGTGCGAGGAAGAGTCCCGCCACTACGATGAGCACGAGGCCGCCGACCTCGAGCACCGTGAAAATGTTCTGCGTCGTCTTGCCTTCGCGTATGCCGAGATAATTCACGAGCGTCAGCGCTACGACCACGATCGCCGCCCAGATCGCCGACGAGTGCGCGCCGAAGCTCACCACGCGCGACATGTAGTCGCCGAAGAGATACGCGAAGACCGCGATCGAGCCGGCGACGATCACGGTCATGCGCGCCCAGCCGTACAGAAACGCGAGCGAGCGGCCGTACGCGCGCTGCAGGAAGTGATACTCGCCGCCCGCCGAGGGAAAGGCGGTCGCGAGCTCCGCGTAGCACAGCGCGCCGATGATCGAGAACACACCGCCCGCGACCCACACGGCGATGAGGCTCGCCTCGCCGCCGATCGCCCCGGCGACGATCGAGGGCGTGCCGAAGATACCGGCCCCGACGATCAGACCGACGATCATCGTGATCGCGTCGAACAGCGTCAGCGTCGCCTTCGGCGCGCCGGCCTGCGGGGTCTGGGCCATGAGCGTTCCTAGTCGCCGCGCTCGTCGGATGCGCGTCTCAGCTCGCCGCGCGCCGTAAGCTTCGCGGTGAACGGCGCCTGTCTCGCCGCGGCGCCTTCTCCGAGCCGCACGGTGCCTTCGATCGTGTCACCGACCACGCGGCCGCTGAACTCGTGACGGAGCCCCCCCGGGCTGCCTTTCGGCAAAGTCGCGAACGTCACCTGGTCTCCGTTCACACGGCCGAACACCCGCGTGCTCGCGCCGCCGGCGCGCAGCGTCCCTTCGAGGATCTGGAAGGACTGGTCGAACGCGAGCTCGTACTGCGCCGGCTGCCCCCCTGCATTGACCTGCGTCTGCCACTTGCCGGCGAGCTTCGAGGGCACGATCCAGAGATAGATGTAGCTCACGCCGGGCGTGCCGACAACTTTCTCCGGCACGGTGATGTCGGCCTGCTGGTCCGGAAGCCACTCGCCCATGTGGTAGTCGTGCGCCACGACGCGCGTTCCGGGCTTGAGCGCGAGAATCTTCGGACGAAGCTTCAGGTTCATCTCGGGCAGCAGGTAGCTCGAGACGACCGTCGCCTTGGAGAGATCGGTCTCGAACAGGTTCTGCTCGACGAACCGCGCGCGCTCCGAGACGCCCTCTTTCTGAGCGCCGGCGCGGGCCTGCCCGAGCAGGTAGGAGTCGAGGTCCACGCCGAAGCCCTGCGCGCCGAATTTCTTGGCCGCGGTGATCACGATACGGCCGTCGCCGGAACCGAGATCGATCAGAAAATCCTGCGGACCGATCTTCGCCAGGCGCAGCATCTCGTCGACGACGATCTGCGGCGTCGGCACGTACACGACGTCGCCGCGGCCTTCCTGTGCCGCGGCGCCGGCCGGCAGGAACCCGGCCGCCAGTGCGGCCGCGAACGCGGCCGCGATTTTTTGCATCCAGTGCATGAGTACCCCCTTGTTAAGTCAATTGAAGGCGACGCGCGCCTCACGCGCCGCAGCCTCGATTTCGATCCGGCCGGCTTTGACGCGCGCGGCCTGCCACTGCGTCTGCGTGCCGCCGAGCTTCGCGCTACCGCGTATGGTATCGCCCGCGACGCGCCCGGCGAGCTCCTGCCGCACTTCGCGTCCGTCGAGGCTCGTGACGAGCACGAAAGCGAGCTCGGTGCCGCGCAGACGCGCGTTTTCGATCCGGGCCGGCGCGCCGGCCGCGCGCGCGCTTCCACGAATCTCCTGAAACACCTGCTGGAACGTCACCTCGCAGGCGAGCTCCCGGCCCTCGATCTGCGCCCGCCACTGCCATGTGCCCGCAGCGTTCGCGGGCACGATCCACATCAGCACATCGCTGCGCGGCGGTCCATACCGCTTCTCCGGCACGGGGACCGTCACGCGCGCGTCGGGCTTCCAGTTGCCGAAGTCGAACTCGTGCGATACGACCCGGGTGCCGGGCTTGAGCTGCTCGAAAATCCGCGGCCGCAGTTGCAGGTTCAACCGCGGGTAGAGATACGTTGTGAGCACGGTCGCGCGCTCGAGCTCGGTGATGAACAGGTTCTCCGCGCGAAACTCCACCTTGCCCGCGACGCCCTGGCGCGCCGCCTCGCGCCGCGCATCGCTCACCAGTGCGCCGTCGAGCTCGACGCCCAGCCCGCGCGCGCCGTACTTCCTGGCCGCGACGATTACGATCCGGCCGTCGCCCGAGCCCAAGTCGATCACGAAATCCTGCGGTCCGACCTTGGCGATCTGGAGCATCGCATCCACCACGTTCATCGGCGTGGGGACGTACGGCACGTCGGCGTCCTGCGCCCGCGCGAAGTGCGGCAGCGCGAGCACCGAGATCAGAGCCAGCACGGTCGGTGAGCCAAGGCGCCTACGATTTTTCATCACTTCGTCACCGCGTCACTGCGTCACTGCGTCACTTCTTCTGAGTCTTGAGCGGCGGCACGTCGCCCAGCCGCGCCGCGCGCCATTTGAACCGTCTCTGCTGGTTGCCGACGCCGCGGGTGCCTTCGCCTTCCATGACAGCGGGGCCCACGCGGCCTTCGAAATACAGCGTCGATTCGTTGTCGCGGTCGCGGCCGTCCACCGCCGCGAAGCGGATGCGATCGCCGTCGAGCGCCGGCTCCCACAGCCCGCCGGGCTGGCCGTCGAAGCGCGTGAAGCCGTCGAGCTCCTGATATTTCTGGCGCAGCTCGACCACGAATGCGAGCTCGCCTTCGGGCAGTGCCGCGCGCACCTGCCAGCGGCCCTGGACCTGCGCCGGCACGATCCACAGGAACACATTCTTGCGGATCGTAGTCTTGCGGTCCGGCTTCCAGTCTTCGAAATCGAAGTCGTGCGCGACCAGCCGCGTGCCGGGCCGCAGCTTCAGCATGCGTTCGCGCAGCCGCCGCATGACGGGCGGGATCAGGTACAGCGTGACCACCGTCGCTTCGCTGAAATCGGTCTTGAAGAAATCCTGCTGGAGGAACTTCACGCGATTCTCGACGCTCGCCTGGCGTGCGCTCTCCTCGCTCTGGATGAGCAGGTGGTAATCGAGCTCGACGCCGACCGCGCGCGCGCCGAATTTGCGCGCGGCCGTGATCACGATGCGCCCGTCTCCGGAGCCGAGGTCGTACACGACGTCGTTCGGACCGACGCTCGCGAGCCGCAGCATCTCATCCACCACGACCTGCGGTGTCGGCACGAAGGGCACGTCGAAGAACTGCGAGAACGCGGCGATGGGAATGCCCGACGCAGCCGCCAGCGCGACCCCGCCGGCAAGGAAGCGGCGGCGGTTCCACTCCCCGTGATCTCCTGCCATCACCCTTCCGTGACCGCCGTCGCCCGCACCGCGCGCCACGTGCCTTCCTGCTGTCGCGGCCCGGGTCCCCACCGCACGACGCCTTCCATGAGGTGCGTCGAGACGCGCCCCTCGAAGCGGTACGTGGCGTTGTCATCGACCAGGACGAACGCGACGCGCTCGCCCGTGATGCGCGGCTCGAACGCCGGCAGATAACCGCCGGCGACGCGCGCGCCGCCTTTGACGTCCTGGTAGCGCTGCGTGAGCTCGAGGTCGTACTCGCGCACGCCCGCAGGCAGCGTCAGCGCGAGCTTCCATTTGCCTGCGACGGAGGCTGGCACGACGTAGAGATAGAAGTTCTTCGAAACCTGGACGTGCCGGTCCGCCTTCCAGTCGCTGAAGCCGTACTCGTGCGCGACGATCCGCGTGCCGGGCTTGAGCTCCGCCAAAAGTCTCGGCTTGAGGCGCTCGACCAGCGGTGTGAGCAGATACATCGTGACGACGGTCGCATCGCCGATCGGCGCTTTCAGTACGTCGCCCTGCTGGAACGACACCCGGTCCGCCACGCCTTCCTGCTGCGCCCGCTCGCGGCTCTGCGCGACGAGCTTGGAATCGAGCTCGACGCCGACACCGCGTGCGCCCCAGTCGCGCGCCGCCGCGATCACGATGCGACCGTCGCCCGAGCCGAGGTCGTACACGAGGTCGCCGGGCCGCACCTGCGCAAGGCGCAGCATCTCGTCGACGTTCAAGTCGGTCGACGGCACGTAAGGCGTGGGAATGTCCGGCGTCGCCGCCGCGCCCGCAAGCGCGCTGAACGCGGCCAGCGCGAGCGCCGCGAAGAGCTGCGCCGCGCGCGTCACTGCGGCGGGATCAGCGTGGGCGGCGGCAGCAGGAAATGCCGCGGCTCCCAGATTTCGGTGCGAGCCGCGCTCCACTTCTGATCGCGCGCGCTCGCTCCGGCCGAAATGGTGCGTACGGTGCCTTCGAGGGCGTTGTTGTAGATGCGGCCGTCGAATTCGTAGCGCGTCGCCGCGTTCGGATCGGTTCTCGCCGCGAACGTGAGCCGGTCGCCGACGAGCTTCGCATGCTCGAGCGCGGCCGTGCGACCGTCGATCCTGAGCGTGCCTTCGATTTTCTGGAAGCTCTGGTCGAGCGCGAGCTCGAACCTGCGCTGCGCGCCGGCCTCGCCCGGCATCTGCCACAGCCAACGCCCGCTCGCCTTCGCCGGCACCACCCAGTAGAACACTTTGCTTTTCGCATCCCGGCCGACCGGCTTGCCCGGCGCGTCCATCGTGAACGACAGATCGGGCGGCCATTCGCCCATGTCGTAATCGTGCGAGACGACGCGCGTTCCCGGCTTCAGCTTCGAGAGCAGGATCGGGCGCATCATCAGGTTCACTTCGGGGAGCAGGTAGATCGTGACGACGCTCGCGGGGCTCACGTCGGTCTGGTAGATGTCGCGCTCGTAGAACGCCGCGCGCTCCGAAACGCCGGCTTTGGCCGCGAGGCGGTTGGCGAGCGTGACCAGCCGCCGGTCGAGGTCCACCCCGAAGCCGCGCGCGCCGTGCTTCTTCGCCGCCGTGATGATCATGCGGCCGTCGCCGGAACCGAGGTCGATCACGAAATCCTTCGGGCCTACTTTGGCGACTTCGAGCATCTTGTCCACGACGTTCTGAGGCGTCTGGACGTAGGGGGTGTCGCCGTAGTCCTGCGCGAACGCGCCGAGCGCGGCCAGCAGCCCCAACGCGAGCAGCAGGAAAGATTTGATCCGGATCATGTGCGGTTCGCGCTCCATTCGACTTTCGCCTGCAGCCTTGCGCCGGAGAGCTCCGCAATCCCGCTGATCGCGTCGCCGGCCACTTTGCCGCTGAAAACGTGCTTCACCGGCGCGCCGTTGACGTCCGCGGTGAACTCGAAAAAGATGTTTTCGCCTTCGAGACGGCCGTTCGTGATCTTCACCGTCCTGCCGCCGACGCGCGCGGTGCCGGTGACCCTCTGGAATTGCTGCACGACCGCGATGTCGTACTGGACCGGCTTTCCGCGCAGCTCGAGCTGCGAGCGCCACGTGCCCGCCGCCTTCGCCGGCACGACCCAGTAATAGATATCGCTCAAACCGCCGACGTCGCCGTACTTGTCCTTCGCCTGCACCTGCTCGTGCTGGTCCGGCTTCCACTCCGCCATGCTGAAATCGTGCGACACGATGCGCGTGCCCGGCTTGAGGTCGAGGAGCTTCGGCCGGAGCTGGAGATTCACGCGCGGCAACAGGTACATCGTGATCACCGTGGCGGCTTCGAGATCGGTCTCGAACAGATCGCGCTGGTAGAAGGCGACACGATCGGCGACACCGGCCCGTTTGGCGTTCTCTTCGGCTTCCTCGATGCGCACCGGATTCAGATCGACGCCGAAACCGCGGGCGCCGTGCTTTTTCGCGGCAGTGACGACGATGCGGCCGTCGCCGGAGCCGAGATCGATCAGGTAATCCTGAGGACCGACCTTCGCGATCTCGAGCATGCGGTCGACCACCTCCTGCGGCGTCGGCACGTACGGCACCTGCGCGAACGCACGCGAGACGAGCAGCGCGGACGCGACGAATGCAAGCGCGCACGCGCGCAGCGCGTTGCGGGTACGGATCTGCTGCAAGGATGGGGCTCCGGCTGACGTGCTAGATTGGCAGCCGGCGATTATAGCCGCTCTCCCGGTGCTCCGATGTTGCTGTACGCAGTGATCTTCGTCTCAGGCGGCGCGATTCTCGCGCTCGAATTGCTCGCCTCCCGGATCATGATGCCCTACTTCGGCGTGAGCCTCTATATCTGGACCGGGATACTGTCGATCACGCTCGTCGCGCTCGCGATCGGCTACTGGCTCGGCGGAGTGCTCGCCGCGAGACGCAGCGCGGAAGTGACGCCGGGACGGCTGCTGCAGCTGTATGCGCTGATGCCCGCGCTCGCGGGGCTGGCGCTCGTCGCCGCCTGTTTCGCCTACCCGCAGGCGTTCGCGACACTGGCGGCGGGCAGCTTGCTGGCCGGCGCGTTCGCAGCCTGCCTCGTGCTGTTGTTCGTTCCGCTCGTCGCGGCGTCGGCGATGAACCCGCTGCTGGTCGCGATCCTGGTGCGCCGGCAGCACACCGGCGGCATCGGCGATGCCGGCGCCGGCCGGGTGTTTTTCGTGAGCACCGTGGGTTCCGTCGCCGGCGTCATCGTCACGGCGTTCGCGATCATTCCCCACATGAGCAACTTCACGGCCGTGCTGGGTATCGCGATCGTGCTGGCCTCGCTCGCGATCGCGCTGGTGGCATTCGCCCGCGAGCGCGTCGCCGGGAAACCGCTGGTAACGGCCACAGCGACCGGGGCGATCGCGCTGGGCGCGCTTCTGCTGTGGAACGCAGACGGCCACACCGGTCGCGCCGGAGCATTCGCTTACGCGGGAACGACGTGGCGCGTCGAAGCGGCCTACAGCTCGCTCTTCGGCACGGTGAAGGTGCTGCGGCAGGTCACGTCCGAGCCGCAGTTCCTGCGGATGTACTTTCACGACGGTCTCACGCAGAACACCGCGGATTCCGCCGGCCGCTCGACCTCGTTCTACACCTACGCGCTCGAAGCGCTCGCGCGCGCCTACAGCCCGGGCTTGCGCTCGGCGCTGGTGCTGGGTCTCGGCGCGGGCATGGTCCCGATGGCGCTCGCGCGAAGCGGCGTGAGCACCGCAGTCGTCGATATCGATCCCAACGCGCCGCGCGCGGCGCGGACGTATTTCGGGTTCGATCCGTCGGCCGTTCGCACGCACCTCACCGACGCGCGCACGTTCGTGCGCCGCTGCGACGGCGGCTACGACGTCGTGATCGTGGATCTCTTTCACGGTGACGGCACCCCGGATTACCTCGTCACGCGCGACTTCTTCGCCGATCTCAAGCGCTGTCTCGGCGCGCGCGGCGTCGCGGTGTTCAACACGTTCGCCGACCTGGACCGGCCGCAGGCCTACGCGCACGTGCTGGCGACGATCCGGTCCGAGCTGCCGCATCTCGCGCTGCACCGGCCGCCGAGCCACGGGCCGCACGTGAACAGCTTCGTCGTCGCGTCCGCGCATCCGCTCGCTGCGCCGGCGAAGGTGACGCTCTCCTATCTGCCGCCGCGGCACGCCGACACGCTCTGGACGATGCTCTCGGCGCCGGCGCCGCTCACGCCGGAGCTCGCGACCGGCGGCACGGTCGTCACCGACGCCGTCAATCGCGCGGCCCACGACTTCGCGCAAACACAGATGATTTACAGAAAAACGGTCGTGCGCGACGCTCCCGCGGCGCTACTCGTCAATTAGACGTGCTTCGCGGCTCGCGCCGCTCGGAAGGCGCGGTGGAGGCGATTCGTCGACCCTCATGTGCCGCAAAGCGCGTCATTGCAGCCGGAAACCCGCTTCGCGGCGGGCAGTCAAAACACGACTACCCGCACACGAAGCGCCGGCCGCAATGACTGCGGCACAAATCGGCTCGCCGAATCACCTCCACCGCGCGTTCGGCCCTAGCGCGGTTTAGCTGAAAAGCTTGGGCATGCCTCGCGGCGGCAGAGACGAGCCGGCGCACCGACTTGTGCCGCAGTCCGTCGAGCGCGCGGTTCGTGTGCGGCCTGTCGTGTGTTGACTGGCCGCCGCGAACCGGGTTTCGCGCTCGACGGACACGCTTTGCGGCACCAGGCGGGGCGACGGATCGGCTCTGACGCCGCATCGCCGTAGCAAGCTGACGACTAGACTTTCTTCGCAATCCACTTCGCGGTGCGCCCGCCGCCGAGATCGACAGTGCCTTGCATCCTGTCGCCGGACACCGTTCCGCTGAACTCACGGCGCAGGCCGCTTCCTGCGGCCGTGAGCCGGATATCCGTTCCGCGCAGCCGCCCGGCCGAGATCTTGAGCGCCTTGCCCGCGGCGCTCGCCGAGCCGTCGAGCACCTGATACGTCTGCCGCAGGTTCACGTCGTAGCCGCCTTCACCGTCGACTTCGAGGCGCCAGCGCCCCGCCACCTTCGCGGGCACGATCCACAGCAGGATCGTGGCTTTGGGCACGCCGTTCACCTTCTCCTTCTCCGGTACGTCGAGCTCGATGAGATCGTCGGGCTGCCAGTCATCGAAGCGGTAATCGTGGGACACGACGCGCGTGCCGGGCGGCGGCTCGATGTAGATCTTGGGCCGCAGGTTGACCATCATCGACGGCAGCAGATACAGCGTGATGACGGAGGCTTTCGAGAGGTCCGCCTTGAACACGTCCCGCACGTGAAACGAGGCGCGGTCCGCGAGGCCGAGTCGCTGCGCTTCCGCGTTGCTCCGGCTGACGAGCTCGGCGTCGATATCGACCCCGTAGCCGCGGGCTTTGTACTGGCGGGCGGCGGTGAGCACGATGACGCCGTCGCCGGAGCCGAGATCCACGATGAAGTCTTTCGGACCGACGCGCGCCATGCGCAGCATTTCGTCCACGACGATCTGCGGCGTCGGCACATACGGTCCACCGGTGCGCTCGAGCTCCTTCTGTGCGGAATACGCGGTGCATGCGACGAGCGCGAGGCTCAACGCGAACACCCCCGTCTTTTCCAACGTCTTCTTCACGCCCTCTCCCTAGGGTCTGACGAACTTCAGCACGAACTCGTCGTTCGGCACCGTGTTCTTCTGGACCGGCACGTCGCGCGGATCGGCCGGATTGCGCAGGAAGTCGCCGACGGAGACGAGCTTGAAGCCCGCCGCGAGCACCTCCTGCCGCACCACGCTTTCCTCGATGCGGTGCAGGCTCTTCGCGACGCTTACGCCGGCTCCCGGTTTCGCCGAGTGGTCTGCGACGATGTACACCCCGCCCGGCTTCAGCGCCTGGAAGATCGCGCGGTTCATGCGCGCGCGGTCGGTGCCGAGCCACACGACGTCGTGATAGTTGAAGTTGAAGGTGACGAGATCGAGATTGCGCACGTCCGGCGGCACGGGATCTTCGAACTCGCGGTTGACCAGCACCGCGTTACGCATGACCGGCCGCTTCAGCCGCTCTTCGAGCGCGGCTTTCGCGGCAGGAAAGCTCATCGACGGGCTCGTATGCGCATACACGCGGCCGGCGGGTCCGACCGCGCGCGCGAGCAGCTCGCTGTTGTAGCCGCGGCCCGCGCTCACGTCGAGCACGCGCATGCCGGGGCGCACGCCGTAGAACTCGAGCAATTGCTCGGGCTTGCGGCGCTCGAAG
>Ga0196978_1001030_pt1 | contig 13095 bp, 15 predicted proteins | sample S3v_2013CmetaG_FD_155491 | JGI IMG/M metagenome (GOLD analysis project Ga0196978, IMG submission 155491) | Soil microbial communities from Anza Borrego desert, Southern California, United States - S3+v_20-13C | ecosystem: Environmental > Terrestrial > Soil > Desert | place: USA: California... | reverse complement strand
GGAGACGAGCTGATCTTCCAGGGCTACGGCGCAGGCGCTGCGTTCGTGCAGCTGACCGCCACGAACTGGGCCATCAACCATTCCGGAGGCAGCGAGATCATCGTTCTGGCGAATGCGGCCGCGGTAGACGCGACCGACTACACGTTCATCTGACGATCAGTTCCAGGTGTCGGCTTCGGCGTCGTCGCCGCCATCGGGAACGATCGAATTGTCCGGGAAAAGCGGCAGCCCGAGGAGCTGCCGCACCGGAGCGAAGCTGCGTCGGTGGTGAGGTGTCACACCCAGCTTGAGCATGGCCTGGCGGTGGTCGCGCGTGCCGTAACCCACGTTGGTTTCCCAGCCGTAGCCCGGAAACGTCTCCGCGAGCCCGCGCATGTAGGCGTCGCGTGAGACCTTCGCCACGATCGATGCCGCAGCGATCGAGAGGCATTTGGCGTCGCCATCGACGACGGTGCGGACCGAGCACGTGACGCCTTTCGGCTTTGCGTTGCCATCGATGAGCGCGAGGCCCGGCGCAACCGACAGACCCGCAATCGCACGCCGCATGGCCAGCATGCGCGCGTGATAGATGTTCAGCGTGTCGATTTCCTCGACGCTTGCTTCTCCGAGACTGATCGTGCAGTACTCGGGCAATTCGGCCGCAACCTTCTCGCGAACATCCGCCGGCACGATCTTGCTGTCGTTGATCATGCGCACGAGCCTGCGCGACAACGACCGCTCCGGCAGTATCACTGCCGCGGCCACGACCGGCCCGGCAAGCGGCGCGCATCCGACCTCGTCGACGCCGCACACCACGCAACCGGCTTCCTGCTCGAAACGCAGGTTCGGATGCCGCTTTCTTTTCCTTCGCCGTGCCGGCTGCGTGCTCGTCACGTGTTCTCCCCCCGACGTGCCGTCAGTTTAGCGGCTCGCGCCGCCGATGTAATCGCCTGCAGCTATCTCGCGTGACGCAGCAGCCGCTGCTGCTCTCGCTTCCAGTCCCGATCCTTTTCGGATTCGCGCTTGTCGTGCTGCTTCTTGCCTTTGGCGAGGCCGATCTCGACCTTCACACGCCCGCGCGAGTAGTGCATGTTCAAGGGCACCAGGGTATAACCCGCGCGCTCCACCGCGCCGATGAGCTTGTTGATTTCCGCGGCGTTCAGCAGCAGCTTGCGCGTGCGAGTGGGATCCGGCTGCACGTGGGTCGAGGCGGTGGGTAGCGGGCTCACGTGCGCACCAATGAGAAACATCTCGCCGTTGGAGACGATGACGTAGGCTTCCTTCAACTGGACCCGCCCTTCGCGTATCGCTTTCGCCTCCCAGCCCTCGAGTGCGATGCCGGCCTCGTAGCGCTCCTCGATGAAATAGTCGTGGAAGGCTTTTCTGTTTTCAACGATACTCATGATGGGGTCGCGGGGATTGTACCAGCCGCCCGCGATGCGATTTCAGCGCCGATGAGGACAACAGTTTGGCTGTAGTAGACAAATCGGTGCTCGTCGGTCATTCGGCGCGGGAGATGTTCGAGCTGGTCGACGCGGTGGAAGCCTATCCCCAGTTCCTGCCATGGTGCAGCGGCACCAACGTCACGTACCGCGACGAATCGCGTACGCGCGCGACGATCCACGTGAACTACCACGGCGTGCGCCAGAGCTTCACGACTGACAATACGAAGGAGCCGCCCGAGAAAATGACGGTGCGGCTCGTCGAGGGGCCGTTTCACATCCTCGACGGCGAGTGGCGGTTCAAAGCACTGGCGGAACGCGCGTGCAAGGTGGAGTTCCGGCTGCATTACGAGTTCTCCAGCCGCATTCTCGAGAAGCTCGTGGGGCCGGTGTTCAGCTATATCGCGAATACGATGGTCGATGCGTTCGTCAAACGCGCGGAAAAGCTGTATGGCGGATGACGCGCTGATCTCGATCGAGGTCGTATACGCACGTGCGCAAGCGCAGGACGTAGTGACGCTGCAGGTGCGCGAGGGGGCCAGCGTGAGCGAAACGATCGCGCTCTCGGGGCTGATGGGGCGATATCCCGAGCTTGCCGATGCGAAGGTCGGCATATTCGGCCGTGTCGTCCCGCCAGACACGCGCGTGCGCGACGGCGACCGCGTAGAGCTCTACCGTGCGCTCGTCGCCGATCCCAAACATGCGCGCCGGCGACGCGCCGAGCGTGCGTCCTGAGCTGCACGCGCCGGCCTCGCCCTACTTGCAGTTGTTGCTGACGGCCTGCTGAGCCCGCGCGATTTCTTTGGGGTATTCCGCATCCTCGAGGAACACGCGCTCACCGGTCTTGGGATCCGTTCGCGTGATGCGCTGCTTTTCCTGAAGGCTCTTCAGATAGGCGCGTGCGCTGTCGCAGGCGCGCTTACGCTGAGCTTGTTCAGCGCTCTTTTTCTCGTCTTTCGTGGCAGCTTCCTGCTTTTCCATCTGGCGCTTGCGGAATTCCGCATCGCGCTCCGCGAGGGATTTCTGGGCGGGCGCCGGTGCGGCGGACGGGGCATTCTTGATGTTCGTCTGCTCGGAACGCGTACCCGCAGGGCATTCCGCGGCATAGGCGACCACCTTCCCGCTTGCGTCCATGCACTTGTTGATCTGCGCGCCGGCAGCCAGCCCCGGCATCGTCAGTAAGAGCACTGCGGCGTATCGTCTGGTGTTCATCGGCTCCTCGTTTTCAGCGCGCGCGGGGACGGCAATGTGCGGTTTTTTCCCAGCAGAGTCAAACGACTAACGCACGCTTTCGTTGGCGGTTTACAGTCTGCTGCGTATAATGCCGACTTTGCGCGGGAAGCTAAGTCATGCGTGTCGTTGAGAAAGCCTTCACCTTCGACGACGTCCTCCTCGTACCCGCCCACTCGACCGTTCTGCCGCGCGAGGTCAGTCTAAAAACCGAGCTCACGCGCGGCATCAGCCTGAATATTCCCGTGGTGTCCTCGGCCATGGACACGGTCACCGAAGCCCGTCTCGCGATCGCGGTCGCCCAGGAAGGTGGGATCGGGATCGTCCACAAGAACATGTCGCCCAAAGCGCAGGCGGCGGAAGTGACCAAGGTTAAGCGGTTCGAAAGCGGAATCGTCAAGGACCCGATTACGATTTCGGAAGACATGACGGTGCGCGACGTCCTGCAGCTCACGCGCCAGCACCGCATCTCGGGCTTGCCGGTCGTGACACCTGGTGGTCGCGTAGTCGGCATCGTCACCAACCGCGACATTCGCTTCGAGACGGAGCTCGATCAGCCGATCAGGAACATCATGACGCCCCGTGAGCGGCTGGTCACGGTCAATGAAGGCGACCCTCGCGAGAAGGCACTGGCGCTCCTGCACAAGCACCGGCTCGAGCGTGTCCTCGTCGTGAATGCCAATTTCGAGCTGCGCGGGCTGGTTACGGTCAAGGACATCCTGAAGTCGTCGGAGCATCCGCACGCCTCGAAAGACGCGCAGGGCCAGCTACGCGTCGGCGCTGCGGTCGGCGTCGGGGAGGGCACTGAAGAGCGCGTCGAAGCGCTGATCGACGCCGGAGCCGACGTGATCGTCGTCGACACCGCCCACGGACACTCGCAGGGTGTGCTCTCGCGCGTGCAGTGGATCAAACGGAAGTTCCCGAAGACGCAGGTGATCGGCGGCAACGTTGCGACAGCGGCGGCGGCGAAGGCGCTGGTCGACAGCGGCGCGGACGCGGTAAAGGTCGGGATCGGCCCCGGCTCGATCTGTACCACGCGGATCGTCGCCGGCGTGGGCGTGCCGCAAATCAGCGCGATCGCGAATGTCGCACAGGCGCTTGCGCGCACGGGCGTTCCGCTGATCGCCGATGGCGGTATCCGCTATTCTGGCGATATCGCCAAGGCGATCGCCGCCGGGGCGCATTCGGTCATGATCGGCAGCCTTTTTGCCGGAACCGAGGAGTCGCCGGGCGAGACCGAGCTTTATCAGGGTCGCTCGTACAAGGCGTATCGCGGCATGGGATCTCTCGGAGCGATGCAGCAGGGCTCCGCGGACCGCTACTTCCAGGAGAGCGACGAACTGGACACGGACAAGCTGGTCCCGGAAGGCGTGGAGGGTCGCGTTCCTTACAAGGGCGGGCTCCCGCCGCTCATCCAGCAGTTGATGGGCGGCTTGCGCGCGAGCATGGGTTACGTGGGCTGCAGCACGATCGACGAAATCAGGACCAAAGCCGAATTCGTCGAGATCACCACTGCGGGCATCCGTGAGTCGCACGTGCACGACGTGCAGATCACCAAAGAGGCGCCGAATTACCGCATTGAATAGCGCCGCGGCTCACCAAAAAATTCTCATCCTCGATTACGGGGCGCAGTACACGCAGCTGATCGCACGTCGCGTGCGCGAAGCGCGGGTCTACTGCGAGATCCATCCCGGCGACGTGTCGAGCGAGTTCGTCCGGGCCTACGACGCGAAGGGCATCATCCTCTCCGGCAGTCACATGTCGGCCTACGAGACATCTACGTACGGCGCTCCGGATGCCGTGTTCGATCTCGGCGTTCCCGTGCTCGGCATCTGCTACGGCATGCAAACTATGGCGCAACAGCTCGGCGGAAAGGTGGAGCCCGGGACGGTGCGCGAATACGGCTACGCCGAGGTACGGGCGCGCGGCCACACGCGGCTGCTCGACGGCATAGAGGACCTGCGTACACCCGAAGGTCACGGTGTGCTCAAAGTGTGGATGAGCCACGGCGACAAGGTCGTTTCGCTGCCGCCGGGGTTCAAGCTGATGGCGTCCACGGAAAGCTGTCCGATCGCCGGCATGGCGGACGAAAGCCGCGGCTTCTACGGCGTCCAATTTCACCCGGAAGTTACGCACACGCTGCAAGGCAAGGCGCTGCTGCACCGCTTCGTGTACGAGATCTGCGGCTGCAGCGGCGATTGGAATATGCCGGATTACGTCGCCGAATCGGTTGCGGGCATCCGGGCACGGATCGGTTCGGAGGAAGTGATACTGGGTCTCTCCGGCGGGGTCGATTCATCCGTCGCCGCCGCGCTGATCCATCGCGCGATCGGGCCGCAGCTTACGTGCGTGTTCGTGGACCACGGGCTCCTGCGCCTGAACGAGGCCGAACAGGTCCTGCACACGTTCGCGCAACACATGCACGTGAAGGTCGTTCACGTGGATGCGGCGGACGAGTTCTATGCGGCGCTCGCAGGCGTCACCGACCCCGAGGAGAAACGCAAGATCATCGGCCGGCTGTTTGTGGAGGTGTTCCAGCGCGAAGCCGGAAAGATCAGCAATGCGAAATGGCTCGCGCAGGGCACGATCTACCCTGACGTCATCGAATCGGCTGGCGCAAAGACCAAGAAGGCGACCAGCATCAAGTCACATCACAACGTGGGCGGACTGCCTGAAACGCTGCATCTGAAGCTGCTCGAGCCGCTGCGGGAGCTTTTCAAGGATGAGGTGCGCGAGCTCGGTCTCGCGCTCGGACTGCCGCACGACATGGTGTTCAGACATCCGTTCCCGGGGCCCGGCCTCGGCGTGCGGATCCTCGGAGAGGTGAAACGCGAGTACGCCGATCTGCTGCGCCGCGCCGACGCGATATTCATCGACGAGCTGCGCGCCGCCGGATGGTACGAGCAGACGGCGCAGGCATTCGCCGTGTTTCTACCGGTGCGCTCGGTCGGCGTGATGGGAGACGGGCGCACCTACGATTTCGTCGTGGCGCTGCGCGCCGTGCAAACGGTCGATTTCATGACCGCGCATTGGGCGGAGCTGCCGCACGCACTGCTCTCGCGCGTGTCGAACCGGATCATCAACGAAGTGCACGGCGTCAACCGCGTGGTCTACGACATCTCCGGCAAGCCCCCCGCGACGATCGAGTGGGAATAATGGCGGCGGCAGGAGACGAGCAGTTCATGCGCGCCGCGCTCGAGCTCGCCGCGCGCGCAGCGGTGGAAGGTGAAGTGCCGGTCGGCGCCGTCGTGGTCAAAGACGGCGAGATCGTCGGGCGCGGGCACAATCATCCGATTGGCGCGCATGACCCGACGGCGCACGCCGAGATCGTCGCGCTGCGCGATGCGGCGCAGCGCCTCGGCAACTACCGTCTCGGCGGCTGCGATCTCTTCGTCACGCTGGAGCCGTGCGTGATGTGCGCCGGCGCCATCATGCATGCGCGGATCGCGCGCGTGATCTACGCCGCCGCCGACCCGAAGACCGGGGCCTGCGGCAGCGTCGTGAACCCGTTCGCCGATCATCGTTTGAATCACCACACGGTCGTCGGCGGCGGCGTGCTCGCGACCGACTCCGCCGCGCTCCTTCAGTCGTTTTTCGCGGCTCGCAGAAAACCCGTCCTATAACGACGCGCTGGCAGCGCTCGCACTCTGCGGCGCATCACGCTACACCGCGCGCGCGTGCTGCACAATATGTTGTATGAAGCCCTCGTCGCGCAGTCTATTTGTAGCGGTTCGCCTGAGACAGGCACGCATTGTGCAATGCGCAAAAACGGGTTACATTGTGCGCCGCAGTCGGCAGAGCTAGGAAAGGGCTCCGAAAATGAGACTACAGGACAAAGTCGCAATCATCACCGGCGCCGGACGCGGGATCGGACAGGCGACCGCCGTCAAATTCGCGCGCGAGGGCGCAAAGGTCGTCGTGTGCGATCTGAAGCCCGAGTGGATCGAAGAAACGGTTGAGCTCTGCAAGGAAACGCGCGGCGACGCGTTCGGCTGCGTCGCCGACGTCCGTGACATCCAGAGCCTCGAGAACATGGTCGACGTGACGCTGGCCAAGTGGGGCCGCATCGACTGTCTCGTGAACAATGCCGGCATCGTCATGGACGCGCAGTTGAAGAACATGACGGAAGAGCAGTTCGACAACGTCATCGAGATCAACCTCAAAGGCGTCTACAACTGCACAAAGGCGGTGGTGAACGCGATGCTCGCACAGCAGTCCGGTGTCATCCTGAACGCGTCGTCGATCGTCGGACTGTACGGCAACTTCGGCCAGACCAACTACGCGGCGAGCAAGTTCGGCGTGATCGGTATGGTGAAGACCTGGGCGCGCGAGCTCGGCCGCAAGGGCATACGCGCGAACGCGGTCTGTCCGGGGTTCATCGCCACGAGTATTCTCGGCACGATTCCGGAGCGTGTGCTGCATGCGCTGGAAGAAAAGGTGCCGCTGGGACGTCTCGGAAAACCCGAAGAGATCGCCAACACCTTCGCCTTTCTCGCTTCCGACGAGGCAAGCTACATCAACGGCGCGGTGATCGAAGTCAGCGGCGGGCTGACGATATAAACCTACGACGCGCCCTTCGCGCGGAAGAGTAGCCTCGCGCGGCACTCGCCGCTCGGAAGAACCTACAACGCACGCTGCGCGTGCAGAAAATCGCCCAGCGCGACGGCGCCGCGCTCAGCTATTTAATCAGCGCGGCGATTTTTGGGTGGTCGGGGGCGTGGACGACGCCTTTCTCGGTGATCAGCGCGGTCACGAGCTCCGCGGGCGTGACGTCGAACACGGGGTTGCGCACGGCCACGCCTTCGGGCGCCCAGCGCATATCGCGATAGCCTAGGACCTCCTCGGCACTGCGCTCCTCGATCGGGATATCCGCGCCCGACGCAATCGAAAGGTCGATCGTCGAGATCGGGCACGCGACGTAAAACGGGATGGCGTGCCGGCTCGCAAGGACCGCCAGCGGATAAGTGCCGATCTTGTTCGCGACGTCGCCGTTGCCGGCGACGCGATCGGCGCCCACGATCACTGCGTCGATGCGCTCGCGGCTCATCAGGAATGCGGCGGCGCTGTCGGCGATCAGCGTGACCGGGATCGCATCCTGCTGCAGCTCCCACGCCGTGAGCCGGGCGCCCTGGAGGAACGGCCGCGTCTCGTCGGCGTAGACCTCTATTTTCTTGCCGGCTTCCACCGCCGAGCGAATGACGCCGAGCGCCGTGCCGTGCCCCGCCGTCGCCAATGCACCGGCGTTACAGTGCGTGAGCACCCGTGCGCTCGCGCCCAGCAGTTCGGCGCCATGCGCGCCCATGGCGCGATTCAACCGCACGTCTTCGCTGCAGATCGCGTGGGCGAGGCCGAGAAGCCGCTCCGCGAGCGCCCCGGGCGGTGCGGCCGCCTCGCTTTCCGCGGCCGAGCGCATGCGCGCCAGCGCCCACGACAGATTCACGGCCGTAGGTCTGCTCGCCTGGAGTACCGCGAACGCGTCGCGCATGCGTTCGTCGAATGCGGGACGTGCGGATCGCGAAAGCCTGAGGCCTTCGAGCGCGATACCGTACGCGGCCGTGCAGCCGATCGCAGGTGCACCGCGTACCACCATGTCCCGGATCGCGCCGGCGACGCTGGCGGCATCGTAGTAGCGCAGGTACGTCGTGTGTTCCGGAAGCGCGCGCTGATCGAGCAGCTCGAGCGCGTCGTCGCGCCAGCGCAGTGTCGAGTATGCAGTGTCGGATGAGGCTCTCATGGTGCGGGCGCAATTATAATGACGCGATGCCCGCGCCGGCCTTCGTGGTGAGACCCGTCAACTGGCTCGCGACGCGTGAGAAGCTGCGCATGGTGCGGCGCGCGGTTTTCATCGAGGAGCAGCGCGTTCCCGAGGAGCTCGAATGGGACGAGCTCGACGAGCACGCATACCATGTGCTCGCGTCGTCCGGCACCGGCGAGCCGATCGGCACCGGACGATTGATACTCGACGGACGCATCGGACGCATGGCGGTCGCACGCGAGTGGCGCGGCCGCGGCGTGGGCGCCGCCATCTTGCAGACGCTGATCGATCTCGCGCGCAGGGAAGGTCTCACGTGTGTTCGGCTGCACGCGCAGACGCACGCGCTCGGGTTTTACGCGCGGTATGGGTTCGTCGCGTCAGGCGAGGAATTCGACGAAGCCGGCATTGCGCACCGGGCGATGGAGATCACGCTCGCTTCCTAGGCCGCAGCGGGCTCGACAGCGGCCCGGCGGCGAGCGCATCGAGCCGAAAGCGCTGCTCGGTTTGTCCCGCGGCGCGCCCGCCGGGACCGAAGGCACGCTCCTGCAACAGCACATGGCCGTGAGCCGCGACGAGCAACACCGTCGAGGCGCGTGTGCCGTACCGCTCGCCTTCGATGAACGAGGCGGAGAGCGCGCGTTCGCGCTCGAGCGCTACACCTGTGGAGGGCAAAGCGTCGTCCGGCGCGGCACTGCGGTCGGCGAGCAGGTCGAATAGCCGCGGCACGAGTTCGCTTTCCTCGCTTCCGAGGAGCTTCTCGAGCTTGGCGATGCCGCGGTTCACCTTGGGCCAGGGCTCGTCGAGCAGATGATTGCTGAGGCCATGGACGCCGCTTGAGATACGTTGCGGTCCAGCGCCGCGATTCGAATAGAACCACAGCGATTCCGGATTGCCGACGATCAGGCTGAACCCGTTGTAGTCGTTCGCGCGCAGCTCGAGGCGAGTGACGTAGCTTTGAGGCGAGCTCTCGCCGGCGAGAAAGTTCCGCGTGAGCTCACCACGCGATCGCTTGTCCGTCGCGCGCGCGCTGGCCTGGCGATAATTGGTGATCGCGGCAAAGCGACCGGTACACGCGATACCGAGCCACGTGCCGCCGTGTTGCAGATCGCGGCCGGCGCAGATGCGCGGTTCATCGTCCCAGAATGCGGCCGGCGCAGCCGGCCGGTCGTAAGCCTCGTCGCGATTGGCTGCGACGATGAGCGGATAGCATGGGTGCGCGTGCGCAGCGAGAAGGATGAGGCACATGCGTGGTCGTTCGTGCTCAGGCCTCGAAGCACTCGAGCCTGCGGCTCGAGCCCTCCTGCAGGCACTCCGCGAGCTTGAGCCGCGAGGCGGCCTGCTCGAGCTCCAGCTCGAACTTGGCATCGTCACGGACGTTCTCGTACACCTCCATCCACAGGAGCGGCTCGCTGCGCTTTTTCAGCAGACGTCCGGCCACGCCGGTGCTCTGTTTGAGCGCCGACATGAGCTCCAGCGCACGGGTTTCGCAAGCCTGGGCCTGCTCTTGGACGACGCGGTAGTAGATGTAGTACGAGTACGCCATGCAATCCCCGACTGATCATGCACGCGACCAGCGCGCGCGTGAAATTGTAGTCGATCGCGTGACGCGCGCTGCACGCGCGCGCCGCATGGCGGTTCCGGAGCTAAACGGCGGCGCGCAAATCGCTGCGAAGCGGCGCTGTGGTGCGGATCGCGTGCGGCACGACCGCGCGACGGATACGCTCCTGCGTCTGAAGCGTGCGCGCACGCGCACGCCGCTCTTCGGTTTCGCTGACTTCGCGTTCCTGTGCCCGGCGGTACGCCAGGACGACGAGAACGAGTGCGACCGTTGCCGCCGCGCCGAGCGCGACGAACGCGAGAAAAGGTCTGCAGGTGGCGTCCGGAGAGAACACGCACGAGCCGGTATAGCCGAACCAGGTCGCGATAAAGTTGATAACGCCTGTCATATCGGGCTGATCAAAACGTGCAGCTTGATTCGCTGCAGACAACCTGCTGCAAAGCCCATGCCACTCCGGCCGGCGCGTCTACTGCGGCAGCGTGTAGGGGAGGGGTTCCAACTGCACCGGCGGGCCATCGAGCGACTTCCAGTGCAGCTCGGCGCCAGCGGCTGCAGTCTGGATCACTGCCAGCGCGCGCGAAGACTCGGCGCTCTCGGCAACCGCATTGACGACGGTTCCGGTCGCCTGTTCCGCTCCGAAGACGGCGCTGTACAGCGTGTCGCCGGCCGAGACGGATCTCGACGCAATCCGAACGGGATACAACCGCTGCTTCAGCCGTCCCAGATACCGCGTGCGTGCGACGATCTCCTGTCCGGGATAGCAGCCTTTGCTGTAGCTCACCGCGCCGAGCGCATCGAGATTGAGCATCTGCGGAATGAACGCATCATGCGTTTGCGCCGTGATGACGGGAATGGCGGCGGCGATGTCGAGCCGCATCCATGCTTCAGGCGGCTCTTCGGGCGACTCCCGCGAGAGCACTGCGCGCACGCGGGGAGCCTGCCCCGCGGCTGTGAGGACGAGGAAACGCTCGCCGGGAACACGAGCCACGAAAACCTCATCATCGGAAGTGACTTCGTGCATCGCTTTCGGCAGGTCCGGCGCGAGATCATGCAATCGTTCCAGGGCGTGCCACACACCGAAAAGGCGGTACGCCGCGGTCGCATCGGAGAGCTCCACTTTTGCGCGCAGCACGTATTTCTTCAGTCGTATCTGTATCGGCTCGCGCAGTTCCGCCGGGAGCTGCAGCAGGATCGCGTCCGGGAGATTCCAGACGATGAACGTCGCGAGCACGCGGCCCTTCGGCGAACAGTAGCCGCTGTACTGCGTGTGCAGCATGGGAAGCGCCGCGACATCGCTCGTGAGCTGGGCCTGAAGAAATGCCGCGGCATCGGGTCCGCGCACCCCAATCAGACCGGCCGTCGAGAGCTCGCTGAACATCGCCGCGTCAGGTGCGTAGCTGGTCGATCAGCTCGGCTTCCAGGCGCACGACGGCTTTCGAGTCGTGTAGCGCCGCACCGCTCACCAGAAAGACATCCTCTGCGCGCGCGCCGAGCGTATTGATCTTGGCATTGTGGAGATTGACGTCATAGGCGGTAAGCACGCGGGCGATGCGCGAGAGGAGGCCCGGCCTGTCTCCGGCAATCAGTGAAAGCACGCGATAGGTGCCGCGGTCGTCAGCCTGGATATTGACTTCCGGCGAGATCGGGAAGTGCCTGAGCTGCCGGGTGAGTCGCGGCTTCGGTAGCGGCGGGAGCGGCGACTTCATCTGGAGCCGCTGTGCGAGCTCGTACTCGATGTAGCTCATGACATCGCGGTATTGCGGCTGCCGGTTGTGCGGATCCTGTACCTGAAACGTGTCCAGAGCGTAGCCGCCGCGCGTAGTGTAGATCTTCGCCTCGTGAATGTCGTAGCTGATGCTCTCGAAGAACCCGCAGATGCGCGCGAACAGCTCCTTCTGATCCGCGACGTACACCATCACCTGCAGCCCTTCGCCGGCGGGTGAAAAGCGTGCTTTCACCACCGGTACTTCGGTGTGCGGCCGGTAATAGAGCAGCCGCGTGTGCCACGCGATCTCCTGCGCATCGTGCCGCAGGAAATAAGCCGTATCGAGCTCGCTCCAGAACTTTTCGTGAGCGTCGTCGGCCACCGCGTAGAGGCGCAGCTTTGACAGCGCGTCGTCCTGGCGTGCCTGTACACTGCTCTCGACACTCTCACCCCCTCCGGCGAGAAGCCGGCGTGTAAGGTGATACAGGTCTTCGAGCAACTTCGCTTTCCACGCATTCCACACCTTCGGGCTCGTGCCGCGTATGTCCGCCACGGTGAGCAGGTACAGCGCCGAAAGGCGCCGTTCGGCGTGGACGCGGTCCGCGAATGCGCGCACGACTTCGGGATCGCTGATGTCCTGCTTCTGTGCCGTCGTCGACATCACCAGGTGATTGCGCACCAGCCACGAGACGAGCTTGGCGTCCTCGGGCGAAAGACCGTGAGCGCGCGCGAAACGTAATGCATCAACGGCGCCGAGCTCGGAGTGATCGCCGCCCCGGCCCTTGGCGATGTCATGGAACAGCCCGGCGAGATACAAGACCTCTGGCTGGGCGAAGTCGCTCATGATGCGGCTGCACAACGGAAATTCGTGGGCGAGCTCCGGTACCGCGAAGCGCCGCAGATTGCGCACGACCTTGAGAATGTGCGCGTCCACCGTATAGACGTGATACAGATCGTGCTGCATCTGCCCGACGATGCGGCCGAACGCCGGGATATAACGGCCGAGTACGCCGTACTGGTTCATGCGCCGGAGCTCGCGCTCGACGCGCGAGCCGCTGCGCAGGATGCTCATGAACAGCTCGCGATGCTCAGGCTTAGCGCGAAAGGCCGTGTCGATCAGGCACCTCGCACGCCACAGCGCTCGCAACGTTGCGGCGCCGATACCCTTTACTTCGTGATGCTGCTGCATCAGCACGAACGTTTCGAGCAGCGCGGCGGGGTGACGCTCGTAGAGGTCCTCGCTGCAGGCCTCCAGCAGCTCGTCACGGACGCCGAAACGATCATTGATTGGATGAAACTCGTGGTCCTGCTGCGGGATCACGAGCGCTTTCAGGTTCTGCAGCAGGATGGTGTTGAGCTGCGAAACAGCCTTGGCCGCCCGGTAATAGCGCTGCATGAGCTGCTCGCTGGCGAGGCGATGCGGCGT
>Ga0196978_1001029_pt1 | contig 13096 bp, 10 predicted proteins | sample S3v_2013CmetaG_FD_155491 | JGI IMG/M metagenome (GOLD analysis project Ga0196978, IMG submission 155491) | Soil microbial communities from Anza Borrego desert, Southern California, United States - S3+v_20-13C | ecosystem: Environmental > Terrestrial > Soil > Desert | place: USA: California... | reverse complement strand
TCCCGCTTCCCGATGCGCTCGTTGCGACGGGCGACGGCGTGCTGTCCGTTCGCCTGCGCGGAACGGTCACGGGCGGCGACCTCGACGTCGTGTTCGGCGGCCGGGTTTCGCGAACCCGCGCCGTCTGGAGGGCCGGCGTCGGCGAGATCACGTTGCCGCTCGTCGACGCCGCGTGGGCCGATCGCCTCAGGATCGCGATCCAGGCGCGCGGCGACGATGTACAGGTGGAGCTCGAGACTCCGACCGTCGTCGGCGCGTTCCGCGCCGAAGGCGCCGCGGCGCTCGCGCCGGCGCCCGCGCCCGCCGACGGAGGTTCGGGTTCGGCCGACGGTCGCGCGCTCCGCCTCGCCGCGACGGCGCCTCACGCGGGCGACGTCGTGATGCTCCGCGTCGAGGGCGCTCCGGGATCCTTCTACCCGCTCCGCGTCACGGCGCGCTGGCGCTCGGGCGACGGGTTCGCGACTCGCGAAACGACGCTCGCCGCCCCGCGGCGCCGCCACGTCTTCGCGGCGTCGCGCCCGCCGGGAGCGACGGCGTTTCACGACGTCGTCGTCGCGACGTCGGGCAAGCAGGACGCGCCGATGACCGTCGCGGCGCACGTCTTCCTCGCACCCTGAGGTCGGCGGCCGCCGCCGACCTCCGCGTCGCGCACGTCCGTTCAGCGCGGCCTGGAAGTCGTCGCGCCGGCGGGCGGAGACGCTTCGGTCGCGCCGCGGCGGGCCCGTTCGCGGCCCTTACGGATGGCGGCGAGGGCCTGCGAGCGGCCGAAGTGGTCGTTGGCGAGATCGAGTTCATGCAGCATGCGCAGCACCTCGCCGACGTCCGCCTCCACGATGGCGACCTCGAAGCCGGCGCGGCGCGACCACACCACGTCGTGCTCGAGCTTGGCGCGATATGACTCGAAGGTGATGTCGGCCCCGGTCGCGTCGCACCACGCCCCGAACTGCGCGGGTCGGACGTCCCAGAAGCACAGCGTCTTTTCCATGCGGCGACCCTTCGTCGATCGACGCCTGGAAACCGAGCGGGCACGTCGAGGGCCGCGGCGCACCGCCGGCGGCGTAAAGCCGGCGCCCGCGACGGAGGACGTTGAACGCGCGCCGACGCGGCGGCGCGCTTGCGGCGTCGAAGCGCCGCCGGCCGCAATCGTAGCCGATGCGACGGCGCCGCGCCCCCCCGCGGCGCGCCGTTCCTCGCCGACGGCGGACCCGCAACAGGTCGTCGACTCTCTTGGTTCGCCCGAATCCGAAAGGTCGGCCTCGTCTGCCGACGGCGCGGAAGCTGCGGCCGGGCCGTGCGCCTCCGCGCCCTGCCGGCGCGGCCCGTCGCTTCGTAAGCTCGGCGCTCCGCATCGACATGACGTTCGTTCCCGGTGATTCGCGATCCTCGTCCGAGGCCGTCGCCCGATGACCGGTCCGCCGGAAGCGCGACCCGCCGCCTTCGACGGGCGCGTGCCTTTCCCCGCCTTCGCGTCGGTCGAGACGACGATGAAGTGCAACCTGCGTTGCCCGATGTGCCCCCCGTACCTCAACGGCACGACGGTGAACGGGCCGCACATGGAGAGCGAGGACTTCGAGCGCGTCGCGCACGTGCTCTTCCCGTTCGTCGATCGCTTCCAGCCCACGGTATCCGGCGAGCCGCTCATGACGCGCGGACTGGACCGGATGCTCGCCCTCGCCGAGCGGTACGGCGTGCGGTGCGACGTCTACACCAACGGCACGTTGCTCGACGATCGCAGGATCGCCCTTCTGCTGCCGTCCCTCGCCCAGCTCAGCGTCTCGTTCGACGGCGCGACGACGGAGACCTTCGAGCACCTTCGCGCGGGCGCCTCGTACGACCGCGTCCTGGCGGGACTCGCGCGCGTCGTCGGCGCCGCGGCGCGCCTGCCCGCCGACGAGCGTCCGCTCGTGGGGTTGTCCGTCACGCTGATGGCGCGAAATGCTCCTGAGTTGCCGGAGATCGTGGAGATCGCCGGTCGCTTCGGCCTCGATTACGTCGACGTCCGCCACGTCTCGCCGATGACCCGCGAGTTCCAGCGCGAGTCGCTCGCGCGGAACGTCGAGCTCGGCGCGCGCAGCGTCGCGGAGGCCGCCGACCGGGCGCGGACGCTCGGCGTGGCGCTGATCGTGCACGCGCTGGATCGTCTGACCGTCGCGATGGCGTTCGCCGACGCGCCCGGCGATCACGCGCAGCGCGCGCTCGCGGACGAAGACGGCGTCGTGCGACGGCTCGCGGGAATCGAAATCGGCGTCGAGCGGCTCCGACCGCTCCCGGCGGCGCCGTCCGGCGGCGACGAAGGCCGGCGACGCGCCGCCGACCGCCCCGCGAGGCGCCGGCGTGCGGCGACGCTGCCCGACGGCGATGCGCCGGCCGACGCCCTGCCTTCCTCGATCTGGACCTGCGACTTCCTCTGGAACAAGGTCTACGTGACGCACGACGGCGTCGTGCGCCCCTGCTGCGTGCCGGGCACGCCCGACGCCGGCGACCTGTTCGAGCGGCCCTTCGAAGAGATCTGGGACGGCGAGGTCTACCGGGCGATGCGCCTCGGCCTCGTCGCAAAGACCCCGGCGCCGGTGTGCCGCGGTTGCCGGCACATCGTCGAAGAGACCGACCCCGAGCGCATCCGCGCCGCGTTGCTCGGCCGCCCGTTGCCGGAGGGCGGCGTCGGCCCGCTCCCGGAGGCGTTGCTTCCTCCCGACGCGCGGACGACCTCCGCCGACGCCGTCCATCGCCCGAAGACGCTGCGTTGCGCCGCGCCGCCGCGGGTGGAGTGGCCCGCGTGCGACGGCGCGCTCCGCTACGAGGTCGAAGCCGGCATCTTCGAACGCAAGCTCGGCTTCCGCACGTGGGACCTCGGCATCGAGGTGCGCGCGACGTCGTTCCGCTTCCCGGCGTGGGCGTGGAAGCTCGTGCCTTGCGACGTGCCGTTCGAATGGCGCGCGCTCGCCGTCTTCCCCGATCGCTGGCGCGAGATCGCACGCGGGCGGCTCCTGAAGGTGAAACCGGAGCACCTCGGCGTCGTCGACGGCGACGCGCTCGAAGATCGACCGACGCAGGTCGCGGCGGACGCCCCGACGTTGACGTGGGGCGGCTCGGCGCCGGGCGACGCCTTCGAAGTCCAGTTGTCGGTCGACGGTTTCCGCCGCGTCGCCTTCAGCTCGGCCGCCGACGGGTCGTTCGTCGAGACGCCGCGTTTCACCGTTCCGGCCGACGTCTGGGCGTCGCTCCCCGCGGAGGCGCCGGTCGCCTGGCGCGCGCTGGTCGTCGACCACGACGAGCGTCGCGTCGTCGCGCGCGGGCTCGTCCGGCGTTCGCGCTGACGGGCGAAGCGCAACGCGGAGCGGCGACGCCTACGGTCGCCAGACCGGCCAGGCGACGTCGTCGGCGACCCGGATCGAATTCCACGCCGGGACGTCCATGATCCACAACGACCGCGAGCCGTCGTCGCCGCTCGTGTAGGCGAGTCGCCCGCCGTCGGGCGCCCAGGACGGCGGATGAGGACGGCCCGTCAGCTCCGCGACCTCCTTCGGCGTCGAACCGCCGCGGAGATCGAGGACGCAGAGTCGCGGCGTTCCGTCGCCCGAGGTGCGGAGCCAGGCGCAGCGCGCGCGATCGGCGGTGAACGCGAGCCCCGACTTGGCGCCGCCGTCGAAGGTCAGGCGTTTCGGCGGCCCGGCGCCGTCGACAGGGACGGAGTACAGGTCGGCGCCGTCGGGAGCGCGCGCCGCGAGGGCGAACACGACGGCGCCGTCCGCGGACCACCACGGCTCGTCGGCGTGCTCGACGATCCGCCGCGGCTCGCCGCCGTCGACGGGGGCGACCCACACGCTCGTCGCGACGCGGCCGACGTCGAGGGATTCGAGGTCCATGAACGCGAGTCGCGTCCCGTCGGGCGACCACGCCGGCGCCGCGTCGCGATGGCCGCGCGGGGCTACGACGCGCGCCTTCGAACCGTCGGCGTTCATCACGCAGACGCCGACGCCCCCTCGCTGGAACGCGATCCTCGACCCGTCCGGCGACGGGCGCGCCATGCGGCAGTCGTCGTGCGTGCGCGTGAGATCGACCACGGCGCCGGACGCGAGTTCGATCGCCCCCACGTCCCAGCCCGCGGGGTTCAACCAGCAGAAAAGCCGTTTGCCGTCGGCGTCCCAGGCGAGAGGCCGGTCGTACTGCAGGTCGAAGTCCGACGCCATGCGCTCGACCGCGCCTTGCGTCGTCCCGACCGTGTAGACGCGCCCCTTCCGCAGGAATGCGACGACGTCTTCGGTCGCGGGGCGCGTCGTCGTCGCGGGCCGCGACGCGGCTTCCGGCCGCGAGTCCTGCGCCGCGCTCGAGGCGGCGAGCAAGGCCGCCCCACCGAGAAGCCGCGCGCCGAAGCCGAGTCGATGCATGTCGTTCATGGACGCCGCGACGGCGACTGCGTTAACGCGCCGCCTTCGGAGCGGAGCTTACGTCGGGAGTCGTCGATGCGGCCGCGGCGGCGGCAATCTTCCCGGACGCCGCCGAAGGTGGCGCCCCGGGAGACCACCATGAACGCGAACGTCGGGAACGGGGCGGCGAAGGCGGCGGCGGCGCTGGCATGGGTCGCGGCGGCGGCGGCGGGGTTCGCCTGGACGCGGGCCGAAACGGCGCGCGGCGCCGCCTCGGAAGCGGCCGAAGCGCGGCGGCCGGAAGACGCGTCCGCGAGCCGCGTCGACGTCGACGCCCTGGTGCACCGGCTCGCGGATCTCGAAGCGCGGCTCCGCGTCCCCGTCCGCTCCGAGCCGCGCGAAGCGACGACGCGGGCCTCGGACGCGGTTCTCGACGTCGCGCCTTACGCGGCGCGAGAGTCCTCCGAGCGCATCCTTGCGCTCGCCGGCCGCCTCGACGTCCTCGAAGCGAAGTTCGAAGAGATGAGAGAAGCCGTCCGGAAGGCGGCGCCGCCGCGCGCCTCGCGTCCGCAGTCTTCGCCTGCGGAGCCTGAATGGCCGGCGTTGCGCGCCTTCCTGCTCGACGCTTCCAAGCCCGAAAGCGAACGCGTCGCCGCGCTCGTCGCCCTGGCGTCGACTCCTCGGTCCGCCGCGATCGACGGCGCCGCGGCGACCGCGGCGGCGGAGCTCCTTCAAGGCGCGACGAACGCCGACCTCCGCGCGCAGGCCGCGCGCGTGACGAGCCGCGTGATCGATCCCGCGTTGCGGGACGCGTGCCTCCACGGCCTCGTGCACGACGGCGCGGAGAACGTCCGGGAGGAGTGCGCGGAATCGCTGCGCGAATACCTCGACGTCCCCGGCGTCAGGACGGCGCTGGAGCGCGCCGCGGAGCAGGACCCCTCGGAAAAGGTGCGTCGAGAGGCGCGGCGCTCGTTGAACGAAGGCTCGCGCCGTCGGTAGACGGGCGCGGCGCCGATCGCCGTCAGGGGCCGCGAGCGGCCGCGAATCGATAAAAAGCGACGAGACCTCGGGTTCGGCCGCGACGGCGGGTCGGCGCGATCGCCCGACGCTTGACCGCGCCCGCGATCCGGCATTCAATGCGCCGCACTCCTTGCGTTCGACGCCGCGAACGCCGGGCCGCCTCGGCGCCGTCGCCTTCGGGGTCGCCCCAGGAAGGCGACCCTCCCCGGTTCCCCATGAGTCCTTCCTGGTTCCCGTCCGACCCCCTCGCCGTGCGCGCCGCGTCGACGCCCCCCGAAGCCGCTCCGGCGCCCGTCGCGGCGCCTCGCGCGGCGCGCGCGCCGCGGCACGTCGTCATCGTCGCCGCGACGTACGTCCTCGTCGGCGGCTTCGTGTCGTTCCTCGGGTGGGCGCTCGACGTCGAACGCCTGGCCACGTGGTTCCATTCGATCGCGATCCAGCCCAACGCGACGTTGTGCGCGATGGCGACCGGGCTCGGTCTGCTCGGCGCGGCGCACGGGCGACGTCGCCTCGCGCTCGGATGCGGAGCCTTCTGCGCCGTGCTCGCCGGGGCGACGTTGGCGCAGTGGGTTTTCGGAGTCGGTCTCGGCATCGATCGTCTCCTCCTCTTCGACCGCCCCTGGGGCGCCGCGGGAACGGCGAGCCCGGGCCGCATGGGGCCGCCCGGCAGCGCCTCTTTCACCGCGATCGGAGTCGCGACGGCGCTGCTCGGCCTCCCTTCGGGCGCGCGTGCGCGGCGCTTCGTGTCTCCCCTGGCCGTCGGAACGCTGGCCACCGGCCTCACCGCGTTGGTGAGTTACCTGTACGGCGGCGACACGATGCGGCACACGCCCCCCGCCGCGGTGATCGCGCTGCAGACGGGGACGTTCGTCGTCGCGGCGTCCTTCGGGTTGTTGTGGTCGGCGCCCGACCGGGCGCCGGTCAGCTTCCTCCTCGACCAGGGTTCGGCGGGGCTTCTCGCGCGCCGGACGTTTCCGCTCGTCATCGCCGTACCGTTGGCGCTGGGATGGGCGCGTGTGCTCGGCGAGAACGCCGGCCACTACGACACCGCTTTCGGCTCCGCGCTGCGCACCTCGGTCGAGGTGGTCCTCCTCCTCGTGCTGCTCGGCCGCGTCCTCCACGTGGTGCGACGTCGCGAAGCGGCGGAGCGCTCGAGTGCGCAGCAGGTCGTCGACACGCTGGAGTCCATTCACGACGGATTCCTGCGGCTCGACCGCGGCGGCAGGCTCCTCTACGTGAACGCCCGCGCCGAGGCGATGTTCGGACTGTCGCGGCAGCGGGTCGTCGGCCGCCTCTGGACGGAGGTCGCCCCGGAGGCCTTCGGCGAGGCGCTCCACGCCGAGCTGACGCGCGCCTCGGATGCGCGCGCGCCGGCCGAATTCGAGCTCCGGCATGAACCGACGGAGCGCTGGTTCCTGATCAAGGCGCACCCGACGCAGGACGGCGGCCTCACCGCGTTCTTCCAGGACGTGACCGCGCGTCGCCGCACCGCGGAGGAGCTTTCCGCCGCCGACGAACGCATGCAGCTCGCCATCACGGTGGGCGGCGCCGCGACGTGGGACTTCGACCTCGTCACGGGCAGGAACGTCTGGTCGGACAGTCACTTCACGCTGCTCGGGTTGACGCCGACGCCGGACCGCGTCGTCGCCGCCGACGCCTGGAGCGGCCCCGTCCACCCCGAGGACGTGGCGAAGGTGCGCGCGGAGTGGGAGCGCGCCGAACGCGAGCGCGACGTCTTCCGATCCGAGCATCGCTTCCGCCGGCCCGACGGCGACGTGCTCTGGGCGCGCGCGGCCGGGCGGTTCTTCTACGACGACGCCGGCGAGCCGGTGCGCTTCGTCGGCGTCTTCTTCGACGTGACGCGGGAGCGCGAGGCGGCCGGACGGCTCGCCGCCGCGCTGGCTCAGCGCACCGAAGAAGTGATGCGCGCCGAATCGTCGCTGGCGACGGCGGAGCGCATGGCGTCGCTCGGAACGCTCGCGGCCGGCCTCGGTCACGACATGGGCAATCTGCTGGTGCCGATCCGCGTCCGCCTCGAGTCGCTGGAGAAGATGGACCTCCCCGGCGATGCGGCGTCCGACCTCGCGCACATCCGCAGCTCCGCGGAGTACCTGCGCAAGCTCGCGGGCGGTTTGCGGCTGCTCGCGGCGGATCCGTCGCGCCCGATCGGCGCCGAAGCGACCGAGGTCGCGCACTGGTGGTCGGAGGCGGTGACGGTCCTCAAGAACGTCGTCCCGGCGGGGGTGACGCTCAAGGCCGAGCTGCCCGATCACGACGTCCGCGTCGCGATGTCGCGCGTCGCGTTGACGCAGGCGGTGTTCAACCTCGTGCAGAACGCCTGCGAAGCGCTGCGGGGCATGCCGCGCGGGACCGTGACGCTGAAGGTCGAGCCGCATGCGACGGGCGTCGACGTCGCGGTGGTCGACGACGGCGCGGGCATGACCGACGAGGTGCGGCGGCGTTGCCTCGAGCCGTTCTTCACCACCAAGACCCGCGGCCTCTCCACCGGGCTCGGTCTCGCGCTCGTGCACGGCCTCGTGCAGGAGGCGGGCGGGACGGTGGAGGTGGAGTCCAAGCCGGGCGCGGGCGCGACGGTGCGCCTCAAGCTCCGCCGGTCGGATCGACCCGCGGACGACGAAAAGCCCCGTCGTCGGAGGATCGCGCTCGTCGATCTGCAGGACGTCCGTCTGCGAGCCATCGTCACGGCCGAGCTGCGGACTCTCGACTACGACGTCGAAGCCGGGCGGCGGCGGCTGGACGAGGCGGAGCTCGTCGTCACCGACCGCTGGGACGGCGGCGGCCCGCTCGCCGACGGCGTCGGCGTGGTCATCCTCGCGGATCGCGGCAAAGGGGCGCCGTCAGCCGTCACCCTGGGCCGCGCGCCGGGAGTTCAGGAAGTGATCGGGGCGTTGCGCAGGGCGGCGGCGGGCGCTCGCCGCGAGGCGGGAACCGCGCGGTGAGTCGGGGGCGAAGGCCGGGAATTCCACAGGGACCCGGCGCGGCGCGGGTCGACGTGTTAAGGCGGGGGCCGTGAACGAACCTCGAGGCGAAATCGGCGTGCTCTGCGTCGACGACAACGCGGCGGTCCTCGCCGCGCTGCGGCAGAAACTCACGCTGGCCAAGGGTTTTACGTGGTGCGGGTCGCGCCCCGACGCCACCGACCTTCGGAGCGCCATCGAGTTCCACCGTCCGACGGTGGTGATCCTCGACATCGACATGCCGGGCCGCGACCCGTTCGTCTCGGTGAAGGAGCTGGCCGACCACCCCTCGCGGTCGCGGGTCGTGCTCTTCAGCGCCCACGTGAAGCGCGACCTCATCGAGCGCGCGATGGAGGCGGGCGTGTGGGGTTACGTCTCGAAGGGCGACGGCGAAGACGCCCTCGTGGACGCGATCCGCCGCGTCGCCGCCGGCGAGTTCGTCCTCAGCGCCGAGGTTCAGAGCGCCTATCTTGGGCGGTGATCCCGACTCCTCCGCCCGCGAGACGGGTCGGAGGTCGCCGCTGCGAGCGACGTGGCCGCTGGTGCTGCTCGGGGCGTGCGCGTCGGCGCAGACGCCCGCGCCCCGAGAGGTGGTCGTGAACGACGCGGAAGGGCGGGTCGTCGAGACGTTCGAGGTCGACGGCGCCGGACGACGCGTCGGCCGTTCCGAGACGTTCCATGCCGAGGGTTCGCCCGCGGGGTTCTCGACCTGGCGCCACGGCGTTCTCGACGGCCCCTTCGAAAAGCGGTCGCGCGACGGGCGTCAGGTGTACCGCGCCGAACACGTCCGCGGCCGGGTTTCCGGCGACGCGCGGGCGACGCGCGACGGCAAGACGATCCTCGAGCAGAAATGGCGGGACGGCGTCCTCGTCGAGATGAACCGTGCGGCGGCGCGACCGATCGGGGCCGAAGCGCTCGCCGAAGAGCTGCGCGCGATCCTCGGAGGAGAAGCCGCGGGCGTGCGGCCGGCCGAAGGAGCGCCCGAGCGCGAGGCCGCGCTGAAGCGACTGAAGGCCTATCGCCGGTTGTGCGACGTGCCGTGGAAAGACCTGCGTCTCGACGACGCTGCCGGCGAAGCCTGCGACGCCGCGGCCGAAGTCTGTCGGCGTCTCGGGCGAAATACGCACGCGCCGGAACGCCCCGAGGGGTTCGACGCCGCGCGCTTCGAGCTCGGGCGCAAGGGCGCCATGAACAGCAACCTCTGGGGCGGCGGCGACCTCGTGCGGTCGATCGACGCGTACATGGACGATTCCGATCCGTCGAATCGCGCGCATGTCGGCCACCGGCGGTGGTGTCTCAATCCGGCGATGCTCAAGACCGGCTTCGGCAGGCGCGGCGCCTTCACCGCGATGTGGGCGACGGACAAGAGCGGTCCGACTCCACGCGAGCCGCGGTACGTGTCCTTCCCGCCTGCGGGATGCGTCCCGACGGATTTCTTCCCTGCGCACGGAGTGTGGAGCACGTCCTTCTACGCGGTCGACGTCGATGCGGCGGCGGTGAAGATCACCGTCGAGACGCTCGACGACTGTTACGTGGCTTGGGACGCCCCTCTCGAGATCGAGCACCTGCGGGTCGCCGACGACAGGCTCGGCGGCGCCCCGGCGCTCATCTACCGCCCCGTCGCCGCCGTCGTCCGTCCCGGCGCGCGCTACCGCCGCCGCATCAGCCTCGACGGCGGCAAGACGACGTGCATCGACCACGTCGTGGAGTTCGTCGACCCGGTGGTCCGGGCGCGTTGAACGGAAGCTTCGACGTTCGCCTCGCGCGATCTCGGCGAACGGGTCCGGTGGAGGAACCTCTCGGCGGTGGAATACGCTATGGCGTCGTCGCGTACGACGAGCGGCCTGCACTCGCGCCGCCGCCGTCGCGACGGAGGCCCTGAGGAGCGGTCCTGCGGTGACACTTGCCACAGGCGTCGACGCGTGCCCATCGGATTGCCCGACGGTCCGGAAGAACGCGCGTGCGACGTCGACGCGCGCAAGGTGCTCCCCCGCCGCCCGTCGACGGTCTTTCGCGTCCGGTGTCGGGCCGCCTTACAGGCGTCATCGTTGAGCGAAGCCCGCGCGGCGTCCCTTGCGGCTCCGAGGTCCCGCCGACCTGGGCGCTCCGTGCGCGTCGCGCTGACGGCGGCGCTCCTCGCGCCCGTCGTGATATTCGTACAGCATGCGCTTCGTAACCGCGCGACCTGCGTCATCGCCGACGCGACCGTCCCGGCGACGGTGACGCTCACGCGGCGGTCGTCGGCCGACGCCCCGTATGCCGCGACGGTGACCGTCCGAGGGCGCATCGACGGACGGGGCGCCCTGTCGCTCCGCGGCGGGACGCCGACGGCGATCGAGGGGGACGTCGACGTCGTGCTCCACAAGGGTGATTGGTATTCGAACGCCATCGTCGTGACGTATACGCCGGAGTCGGCGCGCGGCGGCCGGCTCCGGGTCGTCGCGACCTTTCACACGCTATGAGCACGTTCCGGCTGCGCCGTCCGCATCTCGGAGAACACGACCCCGACGATCGGCGGCGCGTCATGGACGTCGTCGGGCGTCGGCGCGGCCCCGTTTCGAAGGACGACGTCGCAGCGCTCCTGACGATCGCGGCCCGTCCGTCCGGCGCCTCGCGGAAGATCGCGCTCGACGTGCTCGGGTTCGTCGCCCGAGGCGACGCCGCCGTCGCAGATGCCGTCCGTCGGCTCTTCGAGGGGCGCTTGGATCAACCTTGGATCGCGCGCAGCGACGCGCTCGCGCCGGGTCGGATCGGCGTCGCCGACGCGGCGACGCTCGCCCTTCTGGTGCGCGCCCGCAAGTTGAAGCCCGGCACCCGGACGCTGCGCGTCGCGTCGAAAGCGGCCCTGCGCGACCTCGGACGTCCCGGCCTCTAAGTCGGCTCACGCCGGGCGCGGACGGGCTTGGCGCGCCCTGCGGCCGCCGGCTTCGGGCGCTTCAGTTCCGCCGCGTAGGTCAGGCTCTTCGCGAACCACGGCGCGAGGTCGGCGGGCTTTGCGAAGAGCGACGCCGGAACGTCGACGAAGTCCTTCAGGGTCGTTCCGTGTCGGACCGTGGCGCTCGTCCGGAAGCGCTTCAGGAACAGGGCGCGGTCTTCGTCGCCGAGGCGGAGGGAGAGTGTTCCTTCCGGCGTCAGGAAGCTCGACATGCTGCCGTTCACCGAGGTGTAAGGCAGCGTCGCGCCTTTGCGGTCGACGCCGGGCTGCGTCGCCACGAGTTTCTCGTAGCGGGCGAGAGCGTCGGCGGGTACGGACGTCTTGGGTTTGGCCATGGATGCGGAACCGGCGGCGATGCGCGCGCGCCGCGGAGCTTACGCGATCCGAAGTGCGCGAGGGCTTGAGCGGAACCCGCCGGCCCGCCGGCGGTTCGAGGGGCCGGCGCCCGCCGCTGCGCCGTGGAGCCCGCCATGACACGCTCGCTCGCCCTCTCGCTCGTCTGCGCCCTCGCCGGAACGGCCGCCGCGCAGAACTGCTCGCAGACGTCCGTCGGCCTTACGCCGTTGAACGACCTCGGAACGGGGACCTACCAGGGATTCGTCGGCGGCCTCTACCCGGGCGGCGCGAACGTCGCTCCGCCGACCCACGCGGCCGCGGGCGCCGCCCTCGCGGCGACGATCGTTCCGCGCCTCGCCGACGGCTCCCCGGCGCCCCCCGCGGCGCCGGGCGGTCGCATCGTCCTCGTCGCGCTCGGCATGTCGAACGCCACGCAGGAGTTCTCGACCTTCGTGCAGACGTCGAACGCCGACGTGCATCGGGCGCCGCCCGTCCGCGTCGTCGACGCCGCGCAGGGCGGGATCCACGCCGGGCTGATGGCCGATCCCATGCATCCCTACTGGAACGTCGTCTCGACGCGCCTCGCGCAAGCGGGCGTCACGGAATCGCAGGTGCAGGCGGTGTGGATCAAGAACGCCCACGCCTCGCCGACGCTCGGGTTCCCCGCGCACGCGACCGCGTTGAAGGACGATCTGCGCGCGATCGTGCAGAACGCACGGCTGAAGTTCCCGAACCTGCGCCTCGCCTTCCTGTCGTCGCGCACCTACGGCGGCTACGCCGCGGGCGCGCTGAATCCCGAGCCGTACGCCTACGAGTCGGGTTTCGCCGTGAAGTGGCTGATCGAAGACCAGATCGCGGGCGACCCTGCGCTGAACTTCGACCCGTCCGCCGGTCCGGTCGTCGCGCCGTGGCTCGCGTGGGGGCCGTACCTGTGGGCGGACGGCCTCGTCCCGCGCAGCGACGGCCTGACCTGGGAGTGCCGCGACTTCGCGGCCGACGGCGTGCACCCCGCGCCGCTCGGGCGCTTCGAGGTGGCCGAACGACTCCACGCGTTCTTCCACTCCGAGCCGACGGCGGCGCCGTGGTACGCGACGGCGAACGCGCATCCCGTCCCCGCGGCGCTCTACCAGTACGGCGAGCCCGCGCCGGGCGCGAACGGCCCGCTCGCGCTCGTCGGCACCGGCGGACCGGAGCTGGGAACCCAGTTCAACGGCCTCGGCGTCGCGAATGCACCGCCGAACGCTCTCGCCGTCGTCTTCCTCGCGACGGGCTACGACGACCTCGCGCTCTCGGGCGCGCACGTTTACGTCGACTTGAACACGATCTTCCTCCCCGCGCCGGGGCTCTTCAGCGGATTCACCACCAATGCGAACGGTTTCGGGTTGTTCTCCCTGGGCGTGCCGAACATTCCCGCGCTCATGGGGCTGAACGTCTACGCGCAGATCGCCGTGGCCGATCCC